>Ga0098069_100118_pt1 | contig 47168 bp, 43 predicted proteins | sample 27_taG_FD_92584 | JGI IMG/M metagenome (GOLD analysis project Ga0098069, IMG submission 92584) | Marine viral communities from Cariaco Basin, Caribbean Sea - 27_WHOI_OMZ | ecosystem: Environmental > Aquatic > Marine > Oceanic | place: Caribbean Sea: Cariaco Basin | collected 2014-11-09
CCCTTGTTCGCCGCCGAGGGAATGATCGTTTCCTGCAGGAACACCTTCAACCCGTCGGCAAAGCTCTGCAGCAGGCCGAACGGGCCGACCACATTGGGACCGCGGCGCAGGTTGATCGCCGCCCACACCTTGCGGTCGACATAGATGACCATCGCGACGCTGAGCATCAGCGGCAGCGCGGTCAGCAGGATCCCGGCAAAGGTCGCAAGACCCCAGGCCCATTCATAGGTCATGCCCAGCGATTGGAAGAATTCGGTCATTCCGCGGCCTCCGCAAGCTCGCCGCTACCGAGCAGTTCGCTCGAGCATTGCTGCATCACCGCGCTGGCGCGGGCGATGGGATTGGTGAGGTAGAAGTCCTTGATCGGATAGGCGGTGATCCGCCCTTCCGCCCTGGCCGTGCTGCCACCCTTGGGCAAGTCGCCATAAGCGGCAAGGCCTTCCTCGCCCAGCGCGGGGACTTCGCGGATCATGTTGGCCTGCAATTCGGCAAAGCTGTCGAAGCCGACCTCGACCTTGAGCGCATCGGCCAGCGCGCGCAGGATCGTCCAGTCCTCGCGCGCGTCACCCGGCGCGAACACCGCGCGTTCGGCGAACTGCACGCGGCCTTCGGTGTTGACGTAGGTCCCGTCCTTCTCGGCGAAGCTCGAACCCGGCAGGATGATGTCCGCCGCATGCGCGCCCTTGTCGCCGTGATGGCCGATATAGACCTTCAGGCTGTCGGCGAAGGGTTCGAAATCCATCTCGTCGGCGCCCAGGCTGATCACCACCTTGGGCCCTGCCGCGGCGATGTCCTTCATCCCGCCCTTCTGCGCGAAACCGAGCATCAATCCGCCCATCCGTGCTGCACTGAAGTGCAGCACATTGAAGCCGTTCCAGCCCTCGCGCACCAGCTTGTGCGTTTCGGCAAAGGCGAGGCCTGCCCCCAGCGCGCCCTTGGCAAGCGCCGCGCCGCCCATGATGATGGCGGGGCGTTCGGCGCCGGCGAAGGCATCGACCACGTCCTTGGGCAATTCGCCGAGCACCGCGAGGTCCTCGCCGAGGAACTGCGCCGGATAGGTCGTGTCCCACTGCGGACCGACCACGAAGACCCTGGCACCGCGCTTCACCGCCTTGCGGATCCGCACGTTGACCAGCGGCGCTTCCCAGCGGATGTGGCTGCCGACGATCAGGATAGCATCGGCGGTTTCGATACCCGCAAAGGTCGAATTGAAATTGACCGCGGCCAAGTTCGACACGTCGTAATCCATGCCGGTCTGGCGGCCTTCGATCAGCGACGAACCGCAGGCCTTGAGCAGCGTCTTGGCGGCGAACATGGTTTCGCAATCGACCATGTCGCCCGCGATGGCGGCAATGCTGTTGCCCGGCTTGGCCTTGGCGATCGCCTTGAACGCCTCGTCCCAGCTCGCCGGTTGCAGCTTGCCGCGCTTGCGCATGAAGACCTTGTCCAGGCGCCGCTTCGACAAGCCGTCGACCTGGTAGCGGGTCTTGTCCGAGATCCATTCCTCGTTGACGTCGTCATTGATGCGCGGCAGCGCGCGCATGACTTCGCGGCCACGGCTGTCGAGCCGGATGTTCGACCCCACCGCATCCGAGACGTCGATGCTGAGCGTCTTCTTGAGCTCCCACGGGCGCGCTTCGAAGGCATAGGGGCGGCTGGTCAGCGCGCCGACCGGGCACAGGTCGATCACATTGGCCGACAGCTCATGCTCGGCCGCCTGCTCGAGATAGGTGGTGATCTGCATGTCCTCGCCGCGATAGAGCGCGCCGATTTCGTCCACGCCGGCGATCTCTTCGGAGAAACGCACGCAGCGGGTGCAGTGGATGCAGCGGGTCATGACCGTCTTGATCAGCGGGCCCATGTATTTCTCGGTCACCGCGCGCTTGTTTTCTTCGTAGCGCGTGGCCCCGCGGCCATAGGCGACCGACTGGTCCTGCAGGTCGCATTCGCCGCCCTGGTCGCAGATCGGGCAGTCGAGGGGGTGGTTGATCAGCAGGAATTCCATCACGCCTTCGCGCGCGGTCTTGACCATTTCGCTGTCGGTGCGGATTTCCTGACCGTCGGTAGCCGGCAGCGCACAACTCGCCTGCGGCTTGGGCGGTCCGGGCTTCACTTCGACCAGGCACATGCGGCAGTTGCCGGCGATGCTCAGCCGCTCGTGATAGCAGAAGCGCGGGATTTCCTTGCCCGCAAGCTCGCAGGCCTGAAGGACGGTCGCGCCATCGGGGACCTCGATTTCCTGTCCGTCTACGGTGACTTTGGGCATTATTCCGCTGCCTCGGCAAATTTGGCGTTGTGTTCTTCGATCCGGCGCTCGAGCTCGGGGCGGAAGTGGCGGATCAGGCCCTGGATCGGCCAGGCAGCCGCATCACCCAGCGCGCAGATGGTATGGCCTTCGACCTGCTTGGTGACCTGCTGCAGCATGTCGATTTCCTCGATCGCGGCATCGCCGGTGCGCAGGCGTTCCATCATCCGCCACATCCAGCCCGTGCCTTCGCGGCAGGGCGTGCACTGGCCGCAGCTCTCGTGCTTGTAGAAATAGCTGATGCGGCTGATCGCGCGGACGATGTCGGTCGACTTGTCCATCACGATGACGCCCGCAGTGCCGAGACCCGAGCCGAGCTCCTTGAGCCCGTCGAAATCCATCGGCGCATCCCAGATCTGCTCGGCCGGAACCAGCGGCACCGACGATCCGCCCGGGATCACCGCGAGCAGATTGTCCTTGCCGCCGCGGATACCGCCGCAATGCTTCTCGATCAGCTCGCTGAACGGAATGCTGAGCGCTTCCTCGACCACGCAGGGCTTGTTCACATGGCCGCTGATCTGGAAGAGCTTGGTGCCCTTGTTGTTCTCGCGCCCGAACGAGCTGAACCACGATGCGCCCCGGCGCAGGATGGTCGGCACGACGGCAATCGATTCGACATTGTTGACCGTGGTCGGGCAGCCGTAGAGGCCTGCTCCCGCGGGGAACGGGGGCTTGAGCCGCGGCTGGCCCTTCTTGCCCTCGAGGCTCTCGATCATCGCGGTCTCTTCGCCGCAGATATAGGCCCCTGCACCGCGGTGCAGGAAGACGTCGAAATCGTAGCCCGATTTGCTGGCGTTCTTGCCGATCAGCCCCGCATCATAGGCTTCGTCGATCGCGGCCTGAAGCGTCTCCGCCTCGCGGATGTATTCGCCGCGGATATAGATATAGGCCGCGCGAGCACGCATTGCATAGCCGGCGACCAGCGCGCCTTCGATCAGCTTGTGCGGATCGTGGCGGATGATCTCGCGGTCCTTGCAACTGCCGGGTTCGGACTCGTCGGCATTGATGACGAGGAAGCTGGGACGGCCGTCCTTCGATTCCTTCGGCATGAACGACCATTTCAGGCCGGTGGGGAAGCCTGCCCCGCCCCGCCCACGCAGACCCGAAGCCTTCATCTCGCCGATAATGCTGTCATGGCCGCGCGCAATCAGCGACTTGGTATCGTCCCAGTCGCCGCGCTGCTGCGCCGCCTTGAGGCCCCAGTCCTGGAAGCCGTAGACATTGGTAAAGATGCGATCCTTGTCGGCAAGCATCAGAATGCGCCCCCTTGCGAGAGGAAATAGATGGCAGCGACCGCGATGAGCGCGAGAACGCCGAATTTCACGAGGCCCACCAGCACCTTCCAGGCGATCCAGGCGAGCACCAGCGCGACGAGGATAGTGACGATCTCCATCACCATTCCTTCCGGTAATCGTGATTGGCATCGACCATCTCGGTCAGCGTGGTCGGCCCACCGGCGGGTTCGCTGGTGTGGCGGCCGGGTTCCTGCGTGCCGGTCTTGGGTTGCTCGCCCTTGGCCAGTGCGTCGAGCACCGCATCGAGGCGCTCGGGGGTCAGGTCTTCGTAATTGTCGTCGTTGATCTGGACCATCGGCGCAGTGGCGCAATTGCCCATGCATTCGACTTCGGTCAGCGTCCACAACCCGTCTTCGGAGACGTGCCCCTTCTTCATCCCGCGCTTGCTGCAGGTGGCGAGAAGGCCGTCCGAACCACGCAGCATGCACGGCGTCGTGCCGCACACCTGCACGTGGTACTTACCCACGGGCCGGAGGTTGTACATGAAGTAGAAGGTCGCAACCTCGAGTACGCGGATCACGGGCATGTCGAGGTAATCGGCGACATATTCGATCACCGGCAGCGGCAGCCAGCCCTGCGTGTTTGTTTCTTCGCCGACCTGGCGCTGGGCGAGGTCGAGCAGCGGCATCACTGCCGAGCGCTGGCGCCCTTCGGGATAGCGCGCAATCGCCCTGTCGGCACGGGCCCGGTAGCTTTCTGTGAACTCGAAACCGCCCCAGCGCTCGCGCAGCTCGGGGGTATCGGGAGCGAGGGAACGGTCAGCCATTGATCAACCTGCGTTCGACATAACGGCCCACATAGAGACCGATGACGGCAGCGAAGGCCGTCGAAAGGATTTCCTTGAGCGAGCTTTCGCCATGGAAGGCGAACAGATAGGCAGCAACCGCCGAAGCGAATGCCGCAAATGCCGCGATGAAGATGAACACTTCGCGCGCGATCACCGATCACACTCCCCGAACACGACGTCGATGGCGCCGAGAATGGCGGTGGCGTCGGGTAGCATATGGCCGCGGCTCATGAAATCCATCGCCTGCAAGTGGCTGAACGCGGTCGGCCGGATCTTGCAGCGATAGGGTTTGTTCGACCCGTCGCTGACCAGATAGACCCCGAATTCGCCCTTGGGGCTTTCGGTCGCGACATAGACTTCGCCAGCGGGGACGTGGAACCCTTCGGTGTAGAGCTTGAAGTGATGGATCAGCGCTTCCATCGACTGCTTCATCTCGGCGCGCTTGGGCGGCGAGACCTTGCGGTCGTCGGAGCAGATCGGCCCGCCGGGCATCTGCGCCAGGCACTGCTTGATGATCTTCGCGCTTTCGTAGACTTCCTTCACGCGCACCACGAAACGGTCGTAGCAGTCGGAATTGGTGCCCACGGGAATGTCGAATTCCATCCGCTCGTAGACGTCGTAAGGCTGCGACTTGCGCAGGTCCCACGGGATGCCTGCAGCGCGGATCATCGGGCCGGAGAAACCCCAGGCGACCGCATCGTCCTTGCTGACCACGGCGATATCGACATTGCGCTGCTTGAAGATGCGGTTGTCGAGCACGAGGCTCATCGCATCGCCGAACAGTTCCTGGAGCCGGCCATCGACCCAGTTGCCGATGTCGACCAGCAGCTTTTCGGGCACGTCCTGGTGGACGCCGCCGGGGCGGAACCAGGCGCTGTGCATGCGCGCACCCGAGGCCCGCTCGAAGAAGTTCATGCAGTCTTCGCGCAGCTCGAACACCCACAGGTTCGGCGTCATCGCGCCGACATCCATGACATGGGCGCCGATATTGAGCATGTGATTGCAGATACGGGTCAGCTCGGCGAACAGCACACGCAGATATTGCGCGCGTTCGGGCACCTCTACATTGAGCAGCTTCTCGATCGCGAGGACGTAGCTGTATTCCTGCGCCAGCGGCGAACAATAGTCGAGCCGGTCGAAATAGGGCAGCGCCTGCAGATAGGTCTTGTGCTCGATCAGCTTTTCGGTGCCGCGGTGCAGCAGGCCAACATGCGGATCGATCCGTTCGATGATCTCGCCGTCGAGCTCCATCACCATGCGCAGCACGCCGTGCGCCGCGGGGTGCTGGGGCCCGAAGTTGATCGTGTAATTGGTGATCACTTCGTCGCCGGTGGTCGGCGACTCTTCCAGATGCATCGCGTGGCTCATGAACAGATCCAGTTACCGCTGTAGCTTTGCGTCTTGCCCGCCGCGTCGGTCACGGTGACATTTGCGGGACGGCGTTGCTCGTCGCCCGCAGCGGGAGCGACCGAGACGGTGAAGCCTTCGCCCGCGAAGCTGGTCCCGTCGCGGATGGCGTCGAGACCGCCCGCCGCGGCATCGGTCAGCACCAGGCTATCGCCCACGCGCACCACCGCCTTGCCGGGAACCGAGGCGTCATCGGGCGCACCGGCGATCAGCATTTCGTCCTTGCCGACCATCAGCGTGCAGCCGCCGTCGCGCGCACCCAGGTCGACGCCGCCGATATCGCCCAGCTTCTGGAGCTGGGTCAGATCGGCACCGCCGGGCGCCGTAACGCTTGCAGTGTTGGGCAGGTCGGGATCGGCCTGCGGTCCGCCAGTGGCATTGCCGTCCTGGCCGATACGGCTGGCGAAATCGTCGGCGCTTTCCTGCTCGGCGGGTTCCGAAGAACACCCGGCGAGCGCCAGCGGGAGGGCAATCAGGAGCAGCCGCTTCATGACTTGCGCTTCCCGGCCGCAGGCGCGGGGCCGCCGGCATCGTTATCCGGCGTATCCGGCTCGGTCGCTTCGGCGGTGTCGGTGGTCTTGCCCTCGCGCTCGGCGCGTGCGGGCTGGTCCTCGGTCGGTTCGGGAGCCGGGGCGTTCTCGCCGCCGTCTTCCTCGGCCGGGGCACCGGCGCTGACCTTGTCGGCCGCATGTTCGTCGGTTTTCTTGCCCGCACCCGTGTCCTTGGGCGTTTCGGTGGTCTTGGGTTCGTCGACCGGCGGGACATCCGCCTTCTCGTCACCCGGCAGCACGTAATCGGCCCCTTCCCAGGGGCTCATGAAGTCGAACTGGCGCAGGTCCTGCGCGAGCTCGACCGGTTCATAGACCACGCGCTTCTCGTCTTCCGAATAGCGCAGCTCGTGATAGCCGGTAAGCGGGAAATCCTTGCGGAAGGGGTGCCCTTCGAAACCGTAATCGGTGAGGATCCGGCGCAGGTCGGTGTTGCCCGCGAAGAGCACGCCGTACATGTCGAACACCTCGCGCTCGAGCCAGCCCGCATTGGGCCACAGCGTCGTCGCCGTCGGGACCGGCGTGTCCTCGCTCGCCGAACACTTGACCATGATGCGGTTGTTCGTGGTCAGCGACAGCAGCATGTAGACGACTTCGAACCGCTCCGAGCGGCTCGGATAGTCGACCCCGGCGATTTCCATCAGCTGCTGGTACTTGTGGTCGTCGCGCAGGATGCGCAGCACGTCCTCGATGCTCTCGCGCTTCACGGTGAACAGCAGTTCGCCGTGCTCTTCATGCACATCGAGCAAGTGCGCGCCGAGCGCCTTGCCCAGCGTGTCCTTCAGCCCGTCGATCTGCGTGAAGCGGGGTGCCGAATGTAGCGTAGCCATTGCGCCCTACCTCTCGATCGTGCCCGCGCGGCGGATTTTCCGCTGCAGCTGCATCACGCCGTAAAGCAGCGCTTCGGCGGTCGGCGGGCACCCGGGAACATAGATGTCGACGGGGACGATACGGTCGCAGCCGCGCACCACCGAATAGCTGTAATGGTAATAGCCGCCGCCATTGGCGCAGCTGCCCATCGAGATGACGTATTTGGGCTCCGACATCTGGTCGTAGACCTTGCGCAGCGCGGGCGCCATCTTGTTGCACAGCGTACCGGCGACGATCATCACGTCGCTCTGCCGCGGCGAGGCGCGCGGAGCGACGCCGAAGCGCTCCATGTCGTAACGCGGCATGTTGACGTGGATCATCTCGACCGCGCAGCAGGCGAGGCCGAAGGTCATCCACCACAGCGATCCGGTGCGCGCCCACTGGAACAGGTCCTCGGTGCTGGTGACGAGGAACCCCTTGTCGTTCACCTCGGTCTGGAGCGCGTTGAAATAGTCCGCGTCGGGCTGGCGGGTTTCGCCGCCCTGCGCGGCGGGCACGGTCTGCGGCGGGGTGATGATGGTCGAATTGCTCATGTCATTCCCAGTCCAGTGCGCCCATCTTCCATTCATAGGCCAGGCCGACCGCCAGAATGCCGAGGAAGATGATCATCGCGATCCAGCCGGTCCAGCCGGTGTATTCGAGGCTTACCGCCCAGGGAAACAGGAACGAGGCCTCGAGATCGAACAGCAGGAAGCTGATCGCCACGAGGTAGAACTTGACGTCGAACTGGCTGCGCGGGTCTTCGAAGGCGGGGAAACCGCACTCATATTCGCTGAGCTTCTCGGCATCGGGCTTGTGCGCTCCGGTCAGCCGCGACACGCCCATCGGCAGGAAGACGAACAGCGCCGAAAGCCCTGCGGCGAATATCAGGAAGATCAGGATGGGCAGGTATTGTTCGAGGTCGACCACGAATGATTCCTAGGCGTAAAGCTTGGTTCGCGCCCGCCTCTAGGCCCCTCACCCAGATGGCGCAAGGGTGCAGAAATGCGAACAATTCGCAACAATTCCGCACCCCGCGCACACCCCCTGCCCCGGGGTGTTACTTCATCATCGTTTTGACCGCTTTTTCAGTCGCGGGCCCATAGGGCGGCTTTAATCCGCCCAGCTTGGCGACGTCGATCTTGGGCTGGGTATAGATGCTGCGTGCGTGGCTGAATTCGCGGAAGCCCTCGACCCCGTGATAGCTGCCCATTCCGCTCGGTCCGACTCCGCCGAACGGCAGGTCTTCCATCGACACGTGGAAGATAACGTCGTTGACCGTCACACCGCCGCTGATCGTCCGCGACAGCACCTTCTCGCGCTCGTCGCTGTCCTGGCCGAAGAAATACAGGCCCAGCGGGCGATCGTGGTCGTTCACGTAATCGATCGCCTCGTCGATGTGGCGATAGGTCTTCACCGGCAGGACCGGGCCGAAGATTTCCTCCTGCATCGCGCGCATGTCGTCATTGACGTTCTTGAGGATCGTCAGCGGCATCTTGCGCGCATTGGTGTTGGAGAAATCCTCGTTCCCGGGATTGACCTCGATCACCTCGGCACCCTTGTCGCGCGCATCGGCAACCAGCTCCTGCAGGCGGTCGAAATGGCGGTCGGTGACGACGCTGGCGTAGTCCTCGTTATCGAGCAGCGTGGGGTACATGTTGGCCGTGCCCTGCCACACGCCGTGGATTGCCTCGTCCTGCTTGCTTTCGGGGACATAGAGGTAGTCGGGCGCGAGGCAGATCTGGCCTGCATTGAGCATCTTGCCCAGTGCCACTCGCTCGCCCGCCTTGGCAAAATCGGCGCTCTCGCCGAGGAACACCGGGCTCTTGCCGCCCAGTTCGAGCGTGACGGGGACGAGATTCTTGGCCGCCGATTCCATCACCTTGCGCCCGGTCGCGGTCGAACCGGTGAAAATCAGGTGGTCGAACGGCAGTTCGCTGAACGCCGCGGCGACTTCGGGCCCGCCGGTGAACACCGCGCATTCGTCGGGGGTGAAATATTCCTCCACCAGTTCCTTGGTCAGCAGGCTGGTCTTCTCGGTGAACTCGCTCGGCTTGATCATCGCGCGATTGCCCGCAGCGAAGATCTGCATCAGCGGGCCGAAGCTGAGATTGACGGGGAAGTTCCACGGGCTGAGGATGCCCACCACGCCCTTGGGCTCGTAGCGCACCTCGGCCTTCGCGCCGAGCAGGCCGAGCGGGAACTGGACATGGCGCTTTTCGGGGCGCGACCATTTGTCCATGTGCTTGAGGCAGTATTTGCCGAAATTCACCGTGCCCGCGATGTCGGTGATCATCGACTGGTGCGGCGAGCGATTGCCGAAATCGGCGGCCATCACCTTGCACAGGTCGTCGGCATGATCGGTGAGCAGCTTCATCGCGCGCTGGATGCGGTCCTTGCGCAGCGCCAGCGGTTCGGGGCGCATCTGGTGGTGCGCGGCGCGCTGCTTGCGCAATACGGCTTCCATTTCGGTTTTCCGGTCGTCCGCCATTGCTCTCTCCGTTTGATATTGCTGCATCGCAGCACTAGGTTGTGGGCCACCAGATAGGTCGCCATTGGCAACCGATATTCCAGAACCGAAGGACATACACAAGCATGACCCAGTTCAGCGCATCCGATCCCGTCGTCATCCTGTCTTACGCCCGCACCCCGATGGGCGGCATGCAGGGTGCGCTTGCCGATGTCTCGGCCACCGATCTCGGGGCCACGGCAGTAAAGGCCGCGGTCGAGCGCTCGGGGGTGCCGGTGGACAGTTTCGACCGCACCTACATGGGCTGCGTCCTTCCCGCCGGGCTGGGCCAGGCGCCCGCGCGGCAGGCATCGATCAAGGCAGGCCTGCCCAAGTCGGTCCAGGCGACCACCATCAACAAGGTCTGCGGCAGCGGCATGCAGACGGTCATCATGGGCGCCGAAGCGCTCGCCAGCGGCACGGTGGACTATGTCGTCGCGGGCGGGATGGAGAGCATGACCAATGCTCCCTACCTGCTCAAGAAGCACCGCAGCGGCGCGCGCCTCGGACACGACACCACCTATGACCACATGTTCCTCGACGGGCTCGAGGACGCATACGAAGAAGGCCGGGCGATGGGCACTTTCGCGCAGGAAACCGCCAATGACTACCAGATGACACGCGAGGAAATGGACGAATACTCGATCGAATCGCTGCGCCGCGCGAACGCCGCGATCGACAGCGGTGCCTTTGCCGATGAGGTCGTCCCGGTCACCTTCTCGACCCGCAAGGGCGAAGTCACGGTCGAGCATGACGAACAGCCCGGCAAGGGCCGTCCCGACAAGATCCCGCAGCTGCGCCCCGCCTTCGCCAAGGACGGCACGATCACCGCAGCGACCTCCTCCTCGATCTCCGACGGTGCGGCGGCCGTGGTTCTGAGCCGCGAAAGCGTCGCCAGGGCCAATGGCCAGCAGCCGGTGGCAAAGATCGTCGCCATGGCCGCGCATGCGCAGGAACCCGCGCAGTTCACCGTCGCCCCGATCGGCGCGATCGAGAAGGTCCTCGACAAGGCCGGCTGGAGCGCGGACGAAGTCGAACTGTGGGAAGTCAACGAGGCGTTCGCCTGCGTCGCCATGTTCGCGATGCGCGACATCGGCATCCCGCACGACAAGATCAACGTGAACGGCGGCGGCACGGCTCTCGGCCACCCGATCGGCGCCAGCGGCACACGCATCATCGTGACGCTGCTCAACGCCCTCAAGCAACAGGGCAAGAAGCGGGGTGTCGCCTCGTTGTGCATCGGCGGCGGCGAAGCCACGGCGGTCGCAGTCGAACTGGTCTGATATTCGGGCACTTACCCCTTTCGCGCGCGTTGAGGCGGGCGAAAGGGGAAGTATCCATGAAGAAGTTTCTGGTCGCCGCATCCTGTGTGGCGCTTGCCGCCTGCGGTTCCAACGAGGCAGAGGCTCCGGTCGAGCCGATCGAAACCGCTGACACGACGCTCGACAGCACCGCCACCGGTAATGTCGCCGGCACCTATGAGGTGAAGCTCGCCGACGGCAGCGTCACGATGCAGACCATCAATGCCGATGGTACCTACGTCGACACGACTCCCGATGGCACCCGCATCGGCGGCGGCACTTGGCGCACCGGCGACAATGGCACGATGTGCTTCGATCCGGAAGGCAACGATCCCGAGGAATGCTATACCGGCGGTGCGCCGGCAGAAGATGGTGCTTTCGAAATGCGCGGCGAAGACGGCACGGTCCAGTCCTCCGTCCGCAAGGTCGAAGCCCAAGCGATGGCCTCTCCGTCGGAATGACAAACGATCAGGGCGGCGCTACGCTAGCCGCCCTGATAGTTCGCAAGGGAGGATTTCATGACGTTCAAGCTTTTGCCGATCGTTGTGCTCGGCGCGCTGATTGCCGGATGCAGCAACGAGACCAACACCGACACGCAAACGCCGATCGAAGGGAGCGAACGTGCCTCACCTGCCGCCTATGTGATGGGACCGGGCAGATATGCCATCGAGGGCGGTGACGGAACGGTCTATTCGCAGACTGTCGTCAAGCCTGACGGAACCTATGCGGATCTCGATGGCGAAGGCAATGAAGTCGGACGCGGAACCTGGCGGGACGAGCGCGGCCTCGCCTGCTTCGATCCGGATGGAGACGGGCCCGATCAGCAGGAACGCTGCTGGACGAATTCCGCCTTGGCCGAAGACGGGAGTTTCACAAGCACGCGCGACGACGGAAGCGAGAGCTACACGATCCGCCCGATCGGCGGATAACCTTCAGGGTTCGCCCGCGCCCCACAGCCGGTTCTGCGCGATATAGCCCCGATAATCGTCGATGCGGAGTTCGCACCAGCCATCGTCGCAGCCTCCGAGCGCACCGACCACGCCGGGTTCGACGCGCCATTTCAGCATTGCGTCGTGCGACGGGCCATCGCGCAGTTCGGCCAGGCCGTCCCCGATGACGATGGCCCCGCGATCGGGACTGAGCAGCCGGGCCACGACCCAACCCTGCGCGCCGTCGGGATCCTCGATCAGCCGCCAGCCTTCCATCAGCCGCAGGACCTTCACCGGCAGGCCGGGAAGCCGGTAGATCCAGTCGATCTTGTAATCCGCGCTCGGGCCGACACGCATGTTGAGCACGCTCGCACGAATCGTCGCCCAATAGGGGGTTTCGCGGTCCTGCGCCTGCAGGGGAGCGGCGAGGCCGGCCAGCAGCAGGAAAGGCATGAATAGGCGTGCAAACATCGCGGTGGTGAATCGGGCATCGCGCGCTTCCAGTCAACGCCCTTGATGCGCGATATCGCAGGCGAATCCTTGACCACGGCGCCGCCGGCGTCCTAGCGCTGCTGCACACATGGAAAGCCCCGACACCCGCCCCGCCAAGCGTCTCGAACGCACGCCGCGCGTCTTCGTCACGCGTCACCTGATGCCTTCGGTCGAAAGCCGCATGCGCGAGCTGTTCGACGTCAGCCTCAACACCGAGGATCAGCCGCTTACACGCGAACAGCTGGTCGCCGCGATGCAGGAATACGACGTGCTGGTGCCGACGGTGACCGACCGGATCGATGCCGACATGATCGCCGCTGCCGGCCGGCAATTGGGTCTGATCGCCAATTTCGGCGCGGGCACCGAACACATCGACCTCGCAGCGGCTTCCGCCCGCAATATCCTGGTCACCAACACCCCCGGCGTCTTCACCGACGACACCGCCGATCTCGCCATGTCGGGGATTATCGGCGTGCCGCGCCGCATCCGCGAAGGGGTCGAACTGATCCGCAGCGGCCGGTGGACCGGCTGGACGCCTACCGCGCTGCTCGGGACCAAGCTGGCGGGCAAGGTGCTGGGGATCGTCGGCATGGGCCGGATCGGCCAGGCGGTGGCACACCGGGCGCATGCTTTCGGGCTCGAGATCGCCTATCACAACCGCAAGCGGCTGCCCGAAGCGGTGGAACGCATGTTCAAGGCGCGCTGGGTCGAACAGCTCGACGACCTGATGAGCGAAGCCGATATCCTGTCGCTGCACTGTCCCGCCGGCCCCGATACGCACCACATGATCGATGCGCGGCGGATCGGCCTGATGAAGGACGGCGCCTGCCTCATCAACACTGCCCGCGGCGATCTGGTCGACCAGGAAGCGCTGATCGCCGCGCTGGAAAGCGGCAAACTCGCGGGTGCGGGGCTCGACGTCTATCCCGACGAACCCGATGTTGATACGCGCCTGATCGCCCACCCCAACGTGATGACACTGCCGCATATCGGCAGCGCCACGCGCGAGGGGCGCGAGGACAGCGGTCTTAAGGTGATCGCCAACATCCGCATGTGGGCCGACGGCCACCGCCCGCCCGATCAGGTGCTGACGGGGTTCTGACCCGAGATCACCCCGCCCCGGCCCGAAGGCCGGGGTGAAGCGGATCCGGTATTGTAGGGCCTAGTCGCCGGTCAGGATACGCTCGACCAGTTCCTGCACCGTGGGGGTGTAGTTGTTCGAATAGAACGGGTCCTGCTTGAAGCGGTAGGCCGCGTGACCGGCAAAGGCGAGGTTCTCGTCCGGGTCGCCGCCATGCGCGATGTCCTGCAGCGTTTTCTGGATGCAGAAGCTGCGCGGATCGGCAAGCCGCCCGGTGGTGTGGTTGTCGTGATCCTTCCAGCTCGAGAACTGGCAGTGCGACAGGCAGCCCATGCAGGCCTGCTGGTCGGCACGGATCTGCTCGGCGCTTTCGGGAGTGGTGAACACCACCGTGTCGTCGGGCGTCTTGAGCGCTTCGGTAAAGCCCTCGTGCATCCAGGCCTGCGCCTTGCGCTGGTCGCCGGGGTGAACGAAGAAATATTTGGCCTTGCCGTGATCGGCCAGCGGAATGGTCCCTTCCTCCTCGTCGCGCTTGAAGATCGGGATCTGCCGCTCGCTGCGATGCATCAGATCGTAGAGGAACGGCGTCTTCACCGCGCTGGAATAGAAACCGGTCGGGCTGAACTTGTGCAGCAATACGTCGCCCGGCTCGACCGTGCGCAGCATGTCCTTCCACACATTGGGGATCGGGCTTTCCTGCGTCAGCAGTGGACGCGTGCCGAACTGGAACATGATCTTGCCCAGCTCGGGATTGTCGATCCAGTCGTTCCATTCGCGCAGGAACCATACGCCGCCCGCCATGACGATGGCAGTGTCTTCGGACACGCCTTCCTTACGCATCGTGTCGCGCAGCGCCTTGACGCGCGGATAGGGATCCTCGGGCTTGGCCGGGTCCTCGGCGTTGGACAGGCCGTTGTGCCCGCCCGCCAGCCAGGGGTCTTCATAGACCACTGCCGCCATCAGGTCGGGGACCTTGGAATAGCTGCGCTTCCACAGCGCACGGAACGCGCGCGCCGAGCTGACGATGGGCAGGTAGTGGACATTGTGCTTCGCGGCGATTTCCGCGAGCTTGTAGGGCATGCCCGCGCCGCAGGTGACGCCGGTGACCAGGCCGGGGCAGTTCTCGAGGATGCCTTCGAGGACCTGCTGCGCGCCGCCCATTTCCCACAGCACGTTGATGTTGATCGCGCCCTTGCCGCCCGAGATTTCGTGCGCACGCTTGACCTGTTCGGTGCCGCCTTCGATGCCGTAGCGCACCAGCTGTTCGAAGCGTTCGACGCGGGTCGCCTGCGGATAGACCTGCGGGATCGGGTTGCCGTCCTCGTCATAGCTGTCGGCATTGACCGCGCTGACGGTGCCGATGCCGCCCGCGGCGGCCCAGGCACCCGAACTCAGGTGATTGGTGGCGGACACGCCCTTGCCGCCTTCGACCAGCGGCCAGACTTCCTTGCCGCCATAGCTGATCGGCTCGAGACCCTTGAAACTCATAAACTCAACGCTTTCTCTGCTTTTGTCTTATGCAGGCCGTTCGGCCCTGGCGCCTAGCGCGGCACGATCGCCGCGACAGCGCTCTATCTCTCCGGGAGCGGGTCTCGTAGCGGCTGCCTTGAACTGTGCATAGTACCCCGCCAGTTCGGGCGCGTCCTTGAAAGCCACCAGCTCGTAACCGACCGCTTCGAATTCGCAGCTCAGCAGCAGCGGGTCGATCCCGTGCTGGTCGGTCGGCCGGTCGATATCGACGACGACCACCTGCCCGCCGTCGCGCAGCGCGGGCCACATCCGCCAGAGGAATTCATAGGGGCTTTCGATCTCGTGGTACATGTGGACCATGAAAATGCGATCGAAACTGTCGGCGGGCAGCATCGGATCGGCCAGTTCGCCCTGGCGGATCGAGACGTTTTCGAGCCGGTAGCGCTCGATCCGGCGGGCTAGCCGGGTCAGCGCGGCGCCGTCGATATCCTGCGCCAGCACGCGGCCGTCATCGCCGACGCGTTCGGCCAGGCGAACGGTGTAATAGCCATTGCCCGCGCCGATGTCGGCCACGGTCATGCCCTCGGCGATCTCGGCAAGCTCCATCACCGTGCTCGCCTCGCCGCGGCTGTCGCGCTGGTCTTCGGTCGAGAACTGGTTCGATCCCAGTTCGGACACCGGGCGGTCGGGTTCGGGAAAGCGCGGGCCGTCATCGGCCATTCGCGCATTGCCCTCACAGCCGGCCAATGCCGCCGCAAACAGCAGGGTCGAGAGGAGGCGGTGCCTCACTCGGTATCCTCTACCTCGACCTTCTCGCCGGTCACCCGCTGCGCCAGCGCGGCCGAGATGAACGGGTCGAGCGCGCCGTCGAGCACGTCGTCGGGCGTGGGCGACTGAACGCCGGTGCGCAGGTCCTTCACCATCTGATACGGCTGCAGCACATAGGATCGGATCTGGTGCCCCCACCCGATGTCGCTCTTTTCCTGGTATTCGCCCGAAGCCGCCGCCTCGCGTTCGGCCATCTCGCGTTCGAACAGCCGCGCTTTCAGCATGTTCATCGCGGTGGCGCGGTTCTTGTGCTGGCTGCGGTCGTTCTGGCTGGCGACGACGATGCCGGTGGGCTGGTGGGTGATACGCACGGCGGAATCGGTCGTGTTGACGTGCTGCCCGCCCGCGCCGCTGGCGCGGTAAGTGTCGATCTTGAGGTCGGCGGGATTGATCTCGATGTCGATGTCGTCGTCGATCACCGGATAGACCCACACCGAGCTGAAGCTGGTGTGGCGCCGCGCCGAGCTGTCGTAGGGGCTGATCCGCACGAGCCGGTGAACGCCGCTCTCGGTCTTGGCATAGCCATAGGCGTTCTCGCCCTTGATCAGCAGCGTCGCGCTCTTGATCCCGGCCTGGTCGCCCGCGGCATATTCGACCGTTTCGACCTTGAAGCCGCGCCGTTCGGCCCAGCGCGCATACATGCGCAGCAGCATGTCCGCCCAGTCCTGGCTTTCGGTGCCGCCCGCACCGGCGTTGATCTGCAGATAGGTATCGGAGCCGTCGGCTTCGCCCGAAAGCAGCGCCTGGACTTTGTCGCGGTCGGCGCGGTCGGCCAGCCCGGCGAGCGAATCGAGCCCTTCACGCTCGACATCGGCATCGCCTTCGGCTTCGCCCATCTCGACGAATTCGATCGCATCGGCCATCTCGCTCTCGATTTCGCGCACCGTGTTGATCGCTGTTTCGAGGCGCTTCTGTTCCTGCGTGATCGCCTGCGCCTGCTTGGGATCGTCCCACAGGGTGGGGTCCTGGACGCGCGCGTCGAGTTCGTCGAGCCGGCGCAGCGCCTGCTCCCAGTCGAGCGACTGGCGCACCAGCGACAGCGCGGCTTGGATACGGTCGATATGGGCCTGCCCTTCGGCACGCATAGGAAATTCCTTCGGATCTGCTTGGACCTGCCCCTAATATGCGCAGGGCGATTGTAAAGTGCAGCGGCGGCGGGACGCGTGCGTCAGTAGATGCCGCCCTGGTCCTCGACGAAATCGTTGGGCTGGTCGCCGCCATCGCGCGCGCGCGCCGATAGCGCTCCCTGCCGGCCGCGCCGGATCAGCTCGAGAATCTCGTTGCGCTTGGCGGCGATGGCATCGCTGCGCGTCACCCGCGGCGGTTCGGTGTCGGGCTTGAAGGCTTCCCAGATGATCGAAGCGGTGGGCTCGTTCGACGGGGTTCCTTCGAACACGCGCTTGCCGCTGCGGCGGTCGATCTTGACCATCCGCACGCCCGGCGGGGCTACGAAATCCTCGGCCTGCCAGCGATCCGGAGTGGCTTCGACGAAGCGCTTCATGATCGTGGCCGCGGTATTGCCGCCCTGCACCCAGCCGCCAAGATTGCGCGGTTGGTCGAAACCGACGTACATGCCGGCGATGATTTCGGGCGAGCCGCCCACGAACCAGGCATTGGTCGGGCCATTGGTGGTGCCGGTCTTGCCGAACAGCGGCAGGTCGAGGCTGCGCAGGCGGACCGCGGTACCGCGGGTGACCACGCCCTGCAGCATGTGGACCATCTGGAACGCGGTGCGCGGGTCGAGCACCTGCTTGCCCGACACGTCGAAGCGCGGCATCGGCTGCCCGTCCCATTCGGCCATGTTGCATCCCGAACAGTTGCGCGTGTCGGTGCGGAAGATCACCTTGCCGTCGCGGTCCTGGACGTAATCGATTACCGAGCCCGGGTTCTGCCGGCCCCAGTTGGCCAGCGCGGCATAGGCGTTGACCATCCGCGCCACCGTGGTGTCGCCCGCGCCCAGCGCGAAGGAATAATAGGGTTCGTAAGACCCGATGCCGAGCCGGTCGATCGTCTTGATCACATTGTCCATTCCGGCATCGTCGGCGATATGGACCGTCATAAGGTTGCGGCTCTGTTCGAGGCCCCAGCGAAGCGTATGGACACCGCCCCCGCCGCCGCCGAAGTTGCGGAAGCATTTCTCGCCCAGATTGGCGCCCTGCCAGACACAGAACGTCTGGTCGGGCACCTGCGTCGCCGGGGTCATTCCCTGGTCCAGCGCGGCGGCATAGACGAAGGGCTTGATCGTCGACCCCGGCTGTCTCAGCGCCTGCGTCGCGCGGTTGAAACTGCCGAGCCGGCTGTCGAAGCCGCCCTGCATGGCGAGCACCCGGCCGGTTTGCGGCGCTTCGGCAAGGAACGCGCCCGAAACCTCGGGAACGCCGCGGATCGCATAGCCCCCGCCCGACCTTGCCGCGGCGACCACATCGCCGGGCTTGAGCGACGAGGGCCCGCCCGACAGCGCGAATTCCTCTCCATCGGAAAAGCCGATCCGCCCCGGCGCTGTCACCACGCCGACGCGCCAGTCGCGATAGTTGATCCCTATGTTGGACGAAGCGAGCTGCGCGGTAAGATCGCCATTGTCGGGATTGAGCGTGGCAATCGGCCCGGTAAACCCGCGATTGCCGTGATAGCTGATAAGCTGCGCCCGCAGCGCGTCGCGCGCGGCATCCTGCAGTTCGACATCGAGCGAGGTGCGCACCCACAGCCCGCCCGAATAGACGCTGTTGCGGCCATCGTCGGCGGTTTCGCCGAACTGGTCGATCAACTGGCGGCGGACTTCCTCGAGGAAATACCCCGCATCGGCCGAACGCGTCCGTTGCTGATCGACCAGCCCCAGGCCCTTCCGCTTGGCCGCTTCGGCCTCGCCCGCCGCGACGAAATCGTTCGCCACCATCTGGTCGAGCACGAAATTGCGCCGCACGATCGCCATGTCGCGATACCGTTCGCGGCCATAGCGCTCGGGGGCCTTGGGCAGGATGGCAAGGAAGGCCATCTCATGCAGGTCGAGATCTCCGACATCCTTGTCGAAATAGGCGCGCGCTGCCGCCTGCACGCCGAAACTGCGCCGCCCCAGCGGAATCTCGTTGAGATAGAGTTCGAGGATTTCCTCCTTCGTCAGCACGCTTTCGATGCGCGTGGCGAGGATCATTTCCTTCAGCTTGCGGGTCACCGAATATTCGTCGCCCAGCAGCAGGTTCTTGGCGACCTGCTGGGTGATCGTCGACCCGCCGACCGCGCGTTCGCCCGACCCGAACTTGGTCGCATAGTCGATCACTGCATTCGCCGTGCCGGTGATATCCACCCCGCCATGGCTGAAGAATGTCTTGTCCTCGGCCGACAGGAACGCCTGCGTCAGCCGCTCGGGAAAATCCACATACTGCAGCTGAACGCGCCGTTCGCGCGCATAGGTGCTGACAATTTCGCCGTCGATCCCGCGCACCACCGTGGGCAGCGGCGTTTCATATTCCAGCAGCGATTCGGCATCGGGCAGGTTGCGGCCCAGCGTCGCCCAGGCGAGCAGGATGGCCACCACCGCGAAGCCGCCGAGATAGCTGAGCACGCGCAGCTTGCGATTGTGCGACCAATTGTCACCGAACCACGCGATCAGCCGCTTGGGGTCGCGGCTGATACGGTAGCGATAATATTGCAGGGCGGCTTGTTCTGGCATGATGGTGCGAGGGCCTCTAGCATGGTCATTCTGCAAATCGCCAGAACGAACAGCGTGGTGGGATCAGCTTTCTTGCTGGCGGGCGAAATAGCTGCGGATCGCCCGCGCCATGACTTCGGCGAAACGCGCCCGCCCCTCGGGCGACGCCAGACGGCGCGCGTCGTCTTCATTGGTGATGAAACCGCTTTCGAACAGCACCGATGGCACATCGGGTGCGCGCAGCACCTTGAGCGCGGCCGATTTGCGCGCTTGCGGATGGAACCGGATCGCCCCTTCGGCCTCGCGCCGGATCAGCCGGGCGAAGGCGTCGGACTGCTCCTGCGTACGGCGCTGCGACAGTTCGACCAGGATCGTGCTGACGACGTCGCTTTGCGCGCCGACATCGGTCCCGTTGATCCGGTCGGACGCGTTCTCGCGTTCGGCGAACAGCGCGGCGGCCTCGCTCGACGCCTTGTTCGACAGCGTGTAGATGCTGGCCCCGGTCACCTCCGCCGCCTCGCCCGCGCTGTCGGCATGGATCGACAGGAACAGGTCGGCATCGAGCCGGCGGGCGATATCGACGCGTTCGGCATGGACGAGATAGCGATCGTCATCGCGCGTCAGCGCGACCCGCACCCGGCCCTCTTCCTCCAACCGGTCGCGCAGCGCGCGGGCGAGACCCAGTACGATCGTCTTCTCGCGGTACCCCTGCCCCGAGGCCCCGGGATCGTGTCCGCCGTGACCGGCATCGATCACCACCAGCGGCAGCCCCGCGCGGCCCGCGACCTCGGGCAGGTCCGCCGGCCTGTCGACGCGCGGCAATTCCACCCGCAGGACATAGCCACGCCCCATTTCAGGCACGGGTATGCGCTGCGCCGAAACGACCAGCAGCGCCACTGCGGCGAGCGGCAAGAGGATGAGCAGGAGGATTTGCGCCCGTATCGACATTGGCCGCATGGTTACGGCCTTGTTGCCGAATGACGCAATATGGTTGCCGTGTGAAACCCACGGTGCTAGCGACATGTCATCGGTTTCCCGGTGCCTCCGATCGGCGCGAACAATGCGCGACGAAGAGGGTCACATGGAAAAACCGTGGTTTTTCAGGCCGCAGCGGCAGTCCCGCTCAGGCCCAAGTCAATACAGGTTGATGCCGGACATGGCCCGTTACTCCCCGACATTCGCAGCACTGGCGCAAGCCCGTGCAGCCGTGTCGGGTCGGACAGCGCAGAAACAGCGCGCGGCCACTCCCGCAGTCACGAATACCCGGCCTCCTGCACCAGCAGGGCGCGGCCGGTTCGCAAACACCGCGATGCCCCAGGAGGGCCGCGGATTTTCCAACATAAATCGCCGCGCTTTTGCAGGGTCATCCCTGCCCCGACGCGGCTGGAGACAGATACATGGCAACGCGCATGCTTATCGATGCGCGCCACCAGGAAGAAACCCGGGTGGCGGTGCTCAAGGGCAACCGGATTGAAGAATTCGATTTCGAATCTGCCGATCACAAGCAGATCAAAGGCAATATCTACCTAGCCAAGGTTACACGGGTCGAACCGTCGCTGCAGGCGGCCTTCGTGGATTTCGGTGGCAACCGTCACGGCTTCCTCGCCTTCAGCGAGATCCACCCCGACTACTACCAGATCCCCAAGGAAGATCGCGAAGCGCTGCTCGAAGCCGAGGCCGAAGCTGCCGAGGAAGAAGCGCGGCTGCGTGAAGAGGAAGAAGACCGCGGCGAAATGCCCGGCGACGAATACGACGCCGACGACGAAAGCTCCGAAGCGCTTGCCGAAGACCTCGCCGAAGACGGGCTCGAGGAAGTCGACACCTCCGACAAGGACGATGTCGCCACGATCGAGGAAGGCCATCTCGACGGCAATGAGGACGACGACGATTCGCATGACGAGGGTTCGGACGATGACGACGACAAGTCGCGCGGACGCGGCCGTGGTCGCCGCCCGCGTGGCCGCCGCCAGAACGGCAAGGGCCGCGCGCGGACCAAGGAAGTCGACGAAGCACGTGCCAAGCGCATGGCGCTGCGCCGCCGCTACAAGATCCAGGACGTCATCCAGCGCCGCCAGGTGCTGCTCGTCCAGGTCGTCAAGGAAGAACGCGGCAACAAGGGCGCCGCGCTGACCACCTATCTCAGCCTGGCCGGTCGCTACACCGTGTTGATGCCCAACAGCAGCCACGGCGGCGGCATTTCGCGCAAGATTTCCAGCGCATCGGACCGCAAGCGGCTCAAGCAGGTCGTCAGCTCGCTGAGCCTGCCGCGCGCCATGGGCCTGATCGTGCGCACCGCCGGGCTCAGCCGCACCAAGACCGAGATCAAGCGCGATTTCGACTATCTCGCACGGCTGTGGGACGAAATCCGCGAACGCACGCTGTCCTCCAGCGCGCCCGCGCTGATCCATTCGGACAGCGATTTGATCAAGCGCGCGATCCGCGACATCTACAATCGCGAGATCGAGGAAGTCGTCGTCGAGGGCGAGGAAGGCTACAAGCTGGCCAAGCAGTTCATGAAACTGCTGATGCCCAGCCACGCCCGGCGCGTGAAGCAATATTCCGACCCGGTGCCCATGTTCCAGCGCTATGGCGCCGAGGATCAGCTCAAGGCGATGTACGACCCGATGGTCCAGCTCAAGTCGGGCGGCTATCTGGTCATCAACCCGACCGAAGCGCTGGTTTCGATCGACATCAACTCGGGCCGCTCCACCAAGGAGCACAATATCGAGCAGACCGCGCTGCACACCAATCTGGAAGCCGCGCGTGAAATCGCTCGCCAGCTGCGGCTGCGCGACATGGCCGGGCTCGTGGTCATTGACTTCATTGACCAGGAACACCATTCGAACACGCGCAAGGTCGAACGCGCGATGAAGGATGCGCTCAAGAACGATCGCGCGCGGATCCAGGTCGGCCGGATTTCCAGCTTCGGCCTGATGGAAATGAGCCGCCAGCGCCTGCGCACCGGCGTGCTCGAGGCGACCACGCGCGAATGCCCGCACTGCGATGGCACCGGGCTGGTCCGCACCGCGTCGAGCGCGGGTCTTTCGGCGCTGCGCCTGATTGAGGACGAGGCTGCCAAGGGCAAGGGATCGGTCATTCGCCTGGCCGCCAGCACCGAAGCCGCGGTCTACCTCCTCAACGAGAAGCGCGCCGATCTGATGGAGATCGAACAGCGCTACCACGTGACCGTCGAAGTCGTGCCCGAGGGCGAGGACGAAGGCGCCAAGATGGTGGTGTCGAGCCACGGTCCCAAGCCGAAGGACGCGCCGCGTTTCGATCCGATCGTCCATGAGCAGGACGAGGACGACGACGAAGAAGAAACCGCCGAGGAAACTGCCCAAAACGACGGCGACGGCGAGAACGACGATGATCGTCCGCGGAAGAAGCGTCGTCGGCGCCGGGGCGGCCGTGGTCGCAACAAGAACCGTTCGCAGGATGACGACCGGGACGACAATGACGATGACAATGGCGACGACGGCAATGACGACGCCTCATCGGACAATGACAATGACGATGGCGACGACGGAGACGACAACGGCAAGAAGCGCCGCCGTCGGGGTGGACGCCGTCGGGGTGGACGCGGCCGTGGCCGGAACGCTGACGAGGTGAACGCCGAAGACGCGCAGAACCTCGAACAGGTGTCGGAAGCCGTGGTCGACGACATGGCAGTCGTCGCCGGTCCGAGCGATTCCCCCGAAACGGCCGAAGCCGCCGCGGAAGAGGAAGAAAAGCCCAAACCCAGGAAGCGGGCACCGCGCAAGAAGAAGGCCGACACCGAAGCGGCTGATCCGGCGACCGGCGAGGACGAGGCCGAAGCCAAGCCCGCGCCGAAAAAGCGGGCCCCGCGCAAGAAGAAGGCAAATGCCGAAGCCGGTGATCCGGAAACGGGCGAAAGCGAGGCCGAGGCCGAAGCCAAGCCCGCGCCCGAGAAGCGGGCTCCGCGCAGGAAGAAGGCGGAAGCCGAACCTGCCGCCGATGCCGCAGTGGAACCGGCCGCCGAGGCCCCCGCGGAACCGGCGCCCCAGTCCGCCCCTGCTCCGGCGCCTGCGCCCGAAGCTACGGAACAGCCGGCCCCGGCCGCTGAAGCCCCCAAGCCCAAGCGGGGCTGGTGGCAGCGGACTTTCGGCGACGAATAAGGACCTCGAGGGTCGGCGAGCCGCTGCGCTTGCCGGCCCTCAGGCCTTGCGCGCCACGCCCCATTCCATCCACCCCAGAACGCGCGGCGCCTTGTCGAGATAGGCCTGGCCCAGCGGTTCGACCGCGAAACCGGCACCGCGCAGCGCCGCCCCCACGGGGCGCGTCAGATTGCAGCCACCCGCCAGCGGTTTCCACAGTGGTTCGAGCCGCTCCTGCCACAGCGCCACGCCCGCATCGGGCGCGCGGCCGTGTTCGAGGAACAGCAGGCGGCCGCCCGGTGCCAGCACGCGGCGCATTTCGGCCATGACCCGCGCCGGATCATCGACCGAGCATAGCGTATAGGTGCACACCACCGTATCGAACGAGCCATCGGGAAACGGGATGTCTTCCCCCGCGCCCTGGCGGATATCGACCGGCCATCCGCGCGCTTCGGCGCGCTGGCGCGCGCGGGCGAGCAATTTTCCATGCGGATCGATCCCGGAAAAGGCGGTTACCCTGTCGTGATCGTAAAGCGCCTGATTCAATCCGCCGCCGCAGCCCAGTTCGAACACCCTGCCGCGGGCGAGCGGGACGATGGCACGGCGGCGGTCTTCGATCCCCGGCTGGCCGCAGGCACGCGTAATGAGCCGCGGCATCACATGCGCATCGTACCAGCGCTTCAACCCCATCGCGCGCTCCTCAGCCGCTTTTCCTGCCGTAAGGCTATCGCTTAACGATAATCCGGCAAGCACAAAATTCGTGACCGGCCCCGGGCCTGCGCCTAAAGCGCGGCGCATGAGCAACAAGATCGACCTGTTCCGCATCCCCGCCGCCAACAAGGAGCGGCTGCGCGTCCTGTTTCTGGCAAAGCACGCCGAATCCGGCGGATCGCTGCATGGCGAGGACGGCAACCATGCGGTCTATCACCACGAAGTGCTGACGACGCTGCGCGCCATTGGCCTCGACGTGACCCCCGCGAGCGACTTCACGGCACTGTTCGGTCCGACCGATCACGACTACCTGTTCACACTGCTCAACCGGGCCGGCTATCCGATGAGCGAGATGCTCGGCCCGCTGCTTGCGCAGCGCATCGGCCTGCCCGCGCTCGGTGCCTCCCCGATCCTGCGCGGCCTGTCGGATGACAAGCATCTGATGAAGACGGTGGCAGTGGCGCGCGGCGTGCCGGTGGCACCGTGGCTGATCGCGCGGCGGGGATGCCAGTGGATCCCCTATCCCGACTTCGCTTTCGAACGGCTGGTGGTCAAACCCAATGCGTCTTCCGCCAGCTGGGGGGTCAGCATGCCGACCGACTGGGAAACCGCCAAGAACGACATCGCCAAGCTGCATGCCGAGGGGCATGACGTGATCGTCGAACGCTACGAGGGTGCCTATGACGTGGTGGTCCCCGTCCTTGGCGGAGCCGAACCGATCCTGCTGTCGACCATGCGCTTCGAAATGCCGGGCGATGAAGGCAATTTTCGCTCCTACGAGGAAAAGCGCGGGCTGTCCGAAGGTCCGAAGGAACGGCTGGTGGCGATGAAGAACCCGGTCATGACGCGCAAGATCCGCGAATACACACGCGCCATGCTGCCCGAACTGTGGCCGCTCGATTACGGGCGGTTCGAGTTCCGTTATACTCCGACGACCGGCGAAGTGCTGTTCATGGAGGTCAATCTGTCGTGCAACCTGTGGTCGAAGAAGACCGTCTCGGGCGCGGCGCAACTGGCCGGGCTGACGCATGCCCAGCTGATCGAGCATATCGCGGCCTACAGCATGGACCGGCAGGGAGTGATCACGGCGGAACGGGTGCCGTTCGATCTGGCGATGATGCCCGAGGATGTCGGCGGCGAAACCATCGAAGTCTGACCCGCCATGCACCCCGCCGAACTCGCCTATTACGCCAAGAAGGCGTTCGCGCTGTTCCCCGGCGGGGCCGAAGCCGCCAGCGCCCCGGTCTTCGCTGCGCATTACGAGCGCCGCCGCCGCAGCCGGTCACCGGCGCGCGCAATGCTCGACCGGGGCATCGCGCGGGGCTTTGCTGCATGGCTGCCATCACGAACCTTCGCTGTCGCGCGCAAGTACGGCATGGATGCGCAGTGGGAACGGCAGGCGCTGGCAATCGCGCGCGAACGCTTTGTCGATCCCAACGACATTGCGCTGTTCCGGATCGAGCGGCCCGAGGAGCTCGATCACTATATCCGGCGGTTCGAGGATGCGGGTTTCAACAAGATCATCAACTCGCAGGGATGGAGCCGCGCCTGCGTGCTGGTCGACAAGGCGGCGTTCTATCGCCGCTGCGCCGCGCACGGCCTGCCCCATCCCGCCGTGCACGCGGTCTACGATCGCGGATTGCGCGATTTTCGCCCCGCCCGCGGACACCCGCTGATTGCCAAGCCCACGCACGGCGAAGGCGGCCGCGGTGTCGCGCTGCTCCCCCATGCCGTGTCCGATATCACCGACCAGACCGCTTTCGCCCAGGCGATCGAGCCCTATGTCGATGACCGGCAAGTGTGGGTGATCCAGCGCGCACTGGGCAACCACGCAGCGCTGGCGGACTATGCGATGGATGCGCTGGCGACTGCGCGGCTCACCACGATGCGCAATGAGACGGGAGAACCCGAACTGGTCAGCACCGTGCTTCGCGTGCCTTCGCTGCGCGGCCCGGTGATCGATAACATGAAGGCGGGCGGGCTGATCATGCCGGTCGATTTCGAAACCGGTCGCGCGGGTACCGCCTGCAAGGGCTATGGCGGCGGCGATTACGAATGCCATCCGGTCAGCGGCGCGGCCTTTGCCGATCTGCAACTGCCCGATTGGGAAAAGGCCGTGGCGCTCGCCTGCCGCGCGCATGCCGCGGCGTTCCCCGAATATACGCTTATCGGCTGGGATATTGCGTTCACGCCCGACGGGCCGATGGTGGTCGAAGGCAATGCCAAGCCGGGGGTGCTGATGCCGCAGCGCAGCGGCCGCAAGGGTCTGGCAGGCCAGCGCTATGGCGAATTGCTCGCCTTCAATCTCGAGCGTGCCGAAACCGGGCGGGCGGGCGCGTTGGCCGCCTAGGCCGGGACGGCTTCGCCCTTCCAGTCGAACACGCCGCCGCTGTCCGCCACCGTCAGCCCGTCGATGACATTCAGCAGGTTGTCCGCCGCATCGGCTGGCCGGGTCAACTGCCCCGCGGGCAGATTGGCCTGGAAGGGTTCGGACAGCGCCGAATCCACCGTGCCCGGATGCAGGCCTGCCACGATCGCCTGCTTGTGCGTCCGGCCCAGCTCGATCGCAAAATTCTTGAGCAGCATGTTGAGCGCGGCCTTGCTGGCACGGTAGCTGTGCCACCCGCCGATGCGGTTGTCGCCGATCGATCCGACCCGCGCCGACAGCGCGGCGAAGACGCTGCGGCGGTCGCGCGGCAAGAGGGGCAGCACGTGCTTGGCCACCAGCGCGGGGCCGATAGTGTTGAGCCGGAACACCTCGTCCATCGCCGCGCCGTCGATCTGCTTGTAGCTGCGTTCGGGGCCCGAGCCATCGGCAAGTGTCAGCACACCGCTCGCGACCACTACCAGATCGGGGGGCGAGTCGGCCATCGCGCCAGCGGCAGCGGCGATCGAGGCTTCGTCGGACAGATCGAAGCGAAAGGCGCGCAGGGCGGGGTCGGCTGCCGTGCCCGAACGGCTTCCTGCCCATACCTCGACGCCGCTTTCCGCCAGCCTCGTGGCCAGTGCGGCGCCGATACCGCCGCTGGCGCCGAAGATCGCGGCACGCCGAAAGGGGTTTCCTACATTCATCATACCGATCTAGACCTCCGGCAACCGCTCGTGGTTCCCTCGAATTCACCCGATTACCGGGCTTTTGGCGCAAGAAAGTGTTTTCGCCCTGGACCGTGTAACACCCGGTCCATGTTGTAGGACACCCGTTGCAGGATTTGCGTCATACATGGCCTTGCACCAAGCGCCCGAACCGCTAGATGGGTTTCGCAAAGCAACAGGACTGACAGCGTAATGGCGACCTTCACCCTTCCCAAGAATTCGAAGATCACCGGCAAGAGCCGCACTCACAAGGCTGAAGGCGGCGCGCGCATTCGCAAGTTCAAGGTCTATCGCTACGATCCCGACAGCGGCGAGAACCCCCGCTACGACACCTTCGAGCTCGACCTCGACGATTGCGGGCCGATGGTCCTGGATGCCCTGTTCAAGATCAAGAACGAGATCGACCCCACGCTGACCTTCCGCCGGTCGTGCCGCGAAGGGATCTGCGGTTCGTGCTCGATGAACCTCAACGGCAAGAACGGTCTCGCCTGCACCACCGCGATCGAGGACCTCAAGGGTGAGATCCGCATCACCCCACTGCCGAGCATGGACGTGATCAAGGACCTCGTGCCCGATTTCACGCATTTCTATGCGCAATACGCCAGCATCCGTCCCTGGCTGCAAACCGTCTCGACCACGCCCAGCGGCAAGGAACGGCTCCAGTCGCCCGAACAGCGCGGGAAGCTCGACGGGCTCTACGAGTGCATCCTGTGTGCCTGCTGCTCGACCGCCTGCCCCAGCTATTGGTGGAATTCGGACAAGTTCCTCGGCCCGGCGATCCTGCTGCAGGCCTATCGCTGGCTCGCCGACAGCCGCGACGAGATGACCGGTGAACGGCTCGACCAGCTGGAAGACCCCTTCCGCCTCTATCGCTGCCACACGATCATGAACTGCGCGAATGTCTGCCCCAAGGGCCTGAGCCCCGCCAAGGCAATCGCCGAAACCAAGAAGATGATCGCCGAACGCGCGATCTGATGGCATTGCGCGACGAGGTGTTCGACCACGCTCCTGACCCGGACAATCCGGGTTGGCGGCACTGGAACCTGAAGGACGAAACGCTGTTCAACGGCGCGGTGATGGGCAAGCTCATCACCCGGGTGGACGATGACGGCAAGGCGCGGCTGCGCATGTTCCCCGAGCGGCGCCACCAGAACCTTCAGGGCATCATCCACGGCGCGGTGACGCTGTCGCTGATCGACATTTCGCTGTTCACCACCATGCACAATATCGGCAGTGGCAATGCCGGCCCGTCGGTGACGGTCGAGCTGTCGACGCAGTTCGTGGGCGGCGGCAAGCCCGACATGCCGCTTGACGCGGTGTGCGAGATCGTCCGCGAGACGGGCAGCATGGTGTTCGTGCGCGGCACGGTGGTCCAAGAAGATCACGCGGTCGCCAGCTTTTCGGGCATCGTCAAGAAGATCAAGCCCCGCGCCGCCGCGTGACCGGAATGCTCGCCCGCTACGAGCGGCTCGTCTCGGCGGGCGAATTGCAGGCCGATCCCGACCAGCGCAAGGCCGCACAACGGCTCGACCGGCTGCAAAAGGACCTCGAGGCAGATAGCTCGGGCGGGCTGCTCGCACAGCTGTTCAAGCCGAAGAAGGCGCAGCCCGAGGGCGTTTACATGTGGGGCGGTGTCGGGCGCGGCAAGTCGATGCTGATGGACCTGTTCGTCGAGACGCTGGGGATCGCCGAGAAACGCCGCGCGCATTTCCACGAGTTCATGCTTGAGGTCGACCGGCGGATGCGCGAACGGCGGACCAGCGATCCCGGCGATCCGACCGGCAAGGTCGCGCGCGATATCGCGGCCGATGTGCGCTGCCTCGCCTTCGACGAGATGGTGGTGAACAACACCGCCGACGCGGCGATCATGGCGCGGCTGTTCACCGCGCTGATCCGCGACGAGGGCGTGACCGTGGTCACCACCAGCAACCGCCCGCCGCGCGATCTCTACAAGGACGGACTCAACCGCTCGCTGTTCCTCCCGTTCATCGATCTCGTCGAGGACGAAATGGACGTGCTGCCGCTCAACGGTCCGACCGATTACCGGCTCGACCGGCTGGGCGATATCGCGACGTGGCACGCCCCGTTGGGCGACGAGGCGACCGCGCAGGTGCGCGAGGCCTTTTTCCGCCTCACCGATTACGCGCCCGAGGATGCCGAACACGTTCCCAGCGCCGAACTGGACCTGGGCGGCGGACGGACGATCCACGTGCCCAAGAGCCTCAAGGGCGTGGGCGTGTTCAGCTTCAAGCGGTTGTGCGGCGAGAACCGCGGAGCGGCGGACTATCTCGCGATCGCGCATGCCTATCACACCGTGATCGTGGTCGGCGTCCCCGCCATGTCGCCCGACAACCGTAACGAGGCGATCCGCTTCACCAAGCTGATCGACGCACTCTACGAGAACGGCGTCAAGCTGTTCGTCACCGCGGCGGCCGAACCCGAAGACCTCTACACCGCCGGCGACGGCGCGTTCGAGTTCGAGCGCACGGTCAGCCGCCTCAAGGAAATGCAGAGCGCGGATTACATGGCGCGGGGTCACGGCGCCGACTAGCCGGCCCGCAGGGCAGTTACATCGGTGTTTCTTGACGGCTTTCGTGCCGCCCCCACATCGCCCGCATACCGGCGTCAACACCCCGCCGATGTGAGACTGAACCATGATCGATATCCGACCCTTCGCCACGCTTGGCCACGCCGACCACGGCTGGCTCGACGCGCGGCACCACTTCAGCTTCGCCAATTACCACGACCCCGACCGGATGGGCTGGGGCAGCATCCGCGTGTGGAACGACGACACCATCGCGGCGCAGAGCGGCTTTCCCCCGCACCCGCACCGCGACATGGAAATCGTCACCTTCGTGCGCAGCGGGGCGATCACGCACCGCGACAGCCTAAGCAATGAAGGCCGCACCGCCGCGGGCGATGTGCAGGTGATGAGCGCGGGCACCGGCATCACCCATGCCGAGATGAATCTCGAGGACGAAGCGACGACGCTGTTCCAGATCTGGATCATTCCCGATCGGCAGGGTGAGCAGCCCGGCTGGGGCCAGCGCGAGTTTCCCAAGGCCACGCGCGAAGGCGGCTTCGAAGTGCTCGCAAGCGGCGATGCCGAAGCGGATGACGCGCTGCCGATCCGGACGGATGCGAAGGTCGCCGCGGCGACGCTGGCGAAAGGCCAGAGCGCGGTCTGGAACACTTCGGGCGAACGCCACCAGTATCTGGTCGCGCCCAAGGGTCGGGTCACGGTCAATGGCCGGGAAGCGCAGCCGCGCGACGGGATTGCCGTGACCGGCGAGAGCGAAATCGTGGTCGAGGCGCTCGAAGATGCCGAAATCGTGCTGGTCGACGCGCGCTAGGCGCTGGGGGCGAGATGGCGGAGCGATCGCTCCAGCATCAACAGCTGCCACAGCACCCGGCCATGGTCGCTGCGTCCGGAAATATGGTCGTCCGCGAGGCGTGACAGCGCCTTGCGGGCGAACCATCCGCTCCCGGTAAGCAGTTCGCTCGCGGCGACCGCCCTCGCCTCGCCCGCCAGCGGACCGCGGAACCACTCCGCCAGCGGGGTCACGAAGCCCTGTTTGCGGCGATAGAGGATGTCTTCGGGCAGATACCGCTCCATCGTGTGCTTCAGCAGCCATTTGCCGGTGGTCCCGCGCAGGCGCTGGCGCTGCGGCAGCCGCGCCGCGAACTCGATCAAGCGGTGATCGAGCAGCGGCTCGCGCGCCTCCAGTCCCGCCGCCATGCTCGTCCGATCGGTCTTGGTCAGGATGTCGCCCGGCAGCCAGAACTTGAGATCGGCATATTGCGCGCGGTCGAGCCCGCTGCGCGCGGGAGCATCGCGCATCGTTTCCTCGAAAGACTGTTCGGCGCGGTATTCGCCGCGTTCGCGGAGCATGGTATCGCCATACAGCGCCTTGCGCTGCTCGGGCGCCAGAATGGCGAGTGCGCGCGCGTAGCCGGCCTCGCCCCCCGCCGAAAGCGCCAGCAAAGTGGACTTGGCGCGCAGCGGTCGCGGCGCCCAGTCGGCCTTGGGCCACACCTTCCCCAGCGAACCGAACAGCGGCTGGCGCAAGGTGCGGGGCAGCACCGAGCGTGCCTGTTCCTCGCGCGCATGGAACATCTGCCGGCGGTACCCGGCAAACGCCTCGTCGGCCCCGTCGCCCGACAGCGCCACGGTGACATGCTCCCGCGCCAGTTGGCATACGCGCAAGGTCGGCAGCGCGCTGGCGTCGGCGAAGGGTTCGTCGAAGATTGCCGCGATGCTGTCGATCGCATCGAACTGGTCGGCCGATACGATGCGTTCGTGGTGATCGGTGGCGAACAGCTCGGCCACCTGCCGCGCGTATCGGGTCTCATCCACGCTTTCGACATCGAAACCGATCGAGCAGGTGGTCACGGGGCTGTTGCTGGCCTCGCTCATCAGCGCGACGACCGACGAGCTGTCGACACCGCCCGACAGGAATGCCCCCAGAGGGACGTCGGCGACCATCCGGCTGCCCACGCCTTCGCGCATGCAGTGCAGCAGCTGCGCCGACAGGTCGCGCGTGCCGCCCTTTTCACGCTCGGCGAAGGACACGTCCCACCACTGCCGCTGCGGCTCCGGCGTACGCCCATGTTCGAGCAGCAGGAAATGGCCCGCAGCGAGCTTCTCGACGCCTTTCAGGACGCTGCGGTGATCGGGGACATAGCCCCAGGTCATGTAATCCTCGATCGCCAGCGGATCGATCGTGCGGCGCAGCAGCGGATGGGCAAGCAGGCCCTTGAGCTCGCTCGCGAAGGCCAGTGCCCCGCCTTCGAGCCGCGCGAGATAAAGCGGTTTGACCCCCAGCCGGTCGCGCGCGAGGAACAGCTGGCGCCGGTCGCAGTCATAGAGCGCGAAGACGAACATTCCCTCGAGGCGGTGGAGGCAATCGGGGCCCCATTTCCGCCAAGCGGCAAGAATGACCTCGGTATCGCCATCGGTATGGAACTGCGCGCCGTCCTGGATCAGTTCGCGCCGCAGTTCGCGGTAATTGTAGATCTCGCCATTGAAGACGATAACCGCGCGCCCGTCGGCGGAATGCATCGGCTGCGGCGAACCTTCGAGGTCGATGACCGACAGCCGGCGATGTCCCAGCCCCACTCCGGGCGCGGTCCATACCCCGCTGCCGTCGGGTCCGCGATGCGCAAGCGCATCGGCCATCCGTTCGACCCGCCTGGGATCGACCGGCTTGACCGTTTCGTAATGGAAAATCCCCGCGATGCCGCACATGCGGGGCTGCCTAGACCAGCCGCGCGGCGACGGCAAAGCATCCTGCGGCAAGCAGGATCGCGGCAAGGACGAGATTGCGGTCTGCGCCCGGCCCTTCCCACCGCGCGACATGCGGCAGTGCGGCGATCCCGGCGGCGGTCCAGCCAGCCTCTTCGGGTTCGCGCTCGAACCAGCGCCAGGCCACCCCAAGCACCAGCGCCAGCACCAGCGCGAAGAAGAACCAGCCGTAGACGATATGATCGAACCCGCCAGCGGCTTCGGCGCCGACATATTGCGCAAGGAAGATCGTCGCCCAAGCGCGGATGCCATTGGCGATGATCGGAACGACGACACAGGCGATCAGGAACCACGCCCTGCGGTTCCAGCTGGCGAAACAGGTATGCGCGACCAGCAGCCCCAATGCGAGCATGGCGACGAGGAACTTCACGCCCGAGCATTCCTCGGCAACGATGAACAAGCCCGCGGGCGTATCGATGAGAATGCCGCTCGCCACCGTTTCGATACCGCTCCACCGGGTCAGCGCGGTGGCGATTTCTGCAGTGACCATCTGCAACGGGGGAATGATCTCGTCGCCGAACGGCACCAGCACGAAGGCATAGGCAAGCGGAAAGCCCAGCACGAGCCCGGCGCGCAGGCCCCACAGCGCCAGCACGGCGCCTTGCAATGCCATCACCGCTCCGCCCTGCGCGATGGTGTTGATCGCGATCTCGCGGCCCACGAACCAGACGGCGAGGCCCAGCACCAGCCATGCGAGCCCGGGCCACCAGCCCCGCAGCCCGGCCCGCGCCAGTTCGTCGCGCCGGATCCACCCGAGCCACGCAATGATCGGCGGAACCAGCAGGATATGGCTGTAGGTGTCGATGTTCCACCACTGATGCGCCATCGCGCGCCATTCCGCGAATGTCAGCGCCACCAGCACGAGCGCGGCGAGCGCCAGCAGGGCCCCGGGTATGGCGAACGCGCCCCTGCGCGTGGCAGCTGCGGCCGGACTACGGAGCATCGTGCGGCGCGCCCGCGCAGGCCAGGATTTCGCTCAATGCCCGTTCCACGCTTTCCCAGCTCATCTCGTCGATCACGAACTTGCGGGCCGCCTGTCCCATCGCCTCGGCGCGGGGCGGATCGCCCAGCAGGCCCGTGATCCGGGCGAGCATCGCCGCGCCGTCGGCAGGAGCAATTGCGAAATGGCATCCGTCCCGTGCCTTTATGCCGGTCGCGGCCCCCGGCGTCAGCACCACCGGGCGCGCCATTGCCATCGCCTCGAGCACCTTGTTCTGCACCCCCCGCGCGATCAGCAGCGGCGCGACGACGAGGTCGGCCGATTTGAGGAAGGGTCGCACGTCGGGAACTTCGCCCCAGACCCGGACGCCGTTTTCGCCATGCCGTCTGGTCAGCACGGGCACCGGGGCGCGGCCAACGATATGCAACCGCGCACGGCTATAGACACGGCGCAGATCGGGCATGACGTTGTCGATCAGCCACTGGGCCGCCGCGACATTGGGAGCGTAGTCCATCTGCCCGGTGAACACGAGCTGCGGATCCTCGCCCTCGTCGAGATCCTGCTGCCGGGCGACGGTTTGCGGATCGAATATCTGCGCGTCGATGCCGTTGCCAAGGGCCAGGCAGGTGGCTGCGCCGGGATCGACCAGCCGCGACGTGAACAGTTCCACCTCGTGCCCGCTGATGAGGAGCACCCGGTCGGCGCGCGCGGCAATGCGTTCCTCTTCGCGCGCGAGCAGCCGGCCCTCGCGCCGGTTGAGCCAGACGCGCCGCCCGGCATCGGCATAGGCTTCGAACTTCGCGCTATCGACATCGCAGAGGTCGACGATCACCCGTCCGGTGAAGCTGTCGGGCACATATTGGGCCATCTGTCCCGAAAAGACGAAGATCGTCTCGATCCGGTGATTGCCCAGCGTCTTGGCGACATAGCGGTGCATCGCGGCATCGTCGAATGCGGTGAGGCTGACCGGCTTGCGTTTCAGCACTGCCTCGGCCCCGGCGAGCGCCAGCGGCTTTTTGCGTTCGATCAGCGCATGGGTGCGCGCCAGCGCGGCGAGCGCCGATTTCTGCGCAAGGTCCGTCTCGGTCTCGCCGAAGGTGCCGACATGGACCGGCCCGCGCTTAACCAATGCCCGCAGCAAATGGTGCGAACGGATCTTGTCCCCGCGGTCGGGCGGGAACGGCACGCGGTGCGCCAGGAACAGTGTTTCGCCCATGCTAGCCGAGCCCGCGGGCGATCCACGGCCCCAGGCGGTTCGCCACCGGCAAGGGGAGCCGCTTCCACAGCGCGATCTTCGCCGAATAGCCGGCATCGGTCGGATCGATTTTGCGCGGCGCGGTGCCCGGCGGCGACCATTCGTAATAGGTCAGCGTCGCGGGCGTGAAGCCCCAGTTCTTCTTGAACGCATAGGGCCCGCTGCCGGTTTTCGAGCGGCCGAAATCGAACCTCGTGCATCCCCGCCGCCGGGCGTGGGTCATCAGTTCGTAATACATGCGCTCGTTTGCCCTCAGTCCGCGCGCGCTCCATGTGCCGCCGCCCCAGAAGGGCATCACTGTTTCCCGGTGATAGAGCGAGAGCACACTGGCCACGGGAAGTTCCCCTTGGCGGACGGTAAGGATATCGGAGTCGTCGCCAAACCGGTCGAGCACGGCATCGAACAGTGTCCGCGGAAACACGGGCGTGCCGAGGTTGCGGACGCTCTGTGCATAGACCGCATAATGCGCGGCGCGGTCGGTCTCGGCGGTGCCGGTGGTAACCGTCAGATCGTGCTTGAGGCCCTTGCGTACCTCGGCGCGCGCCTTGCGCGGAATGGCCAGCAGCTGCGCCTCGTCATCGGCCGCCAGCTCGGCGGCGAAATTGGCGTGCTTGCCGCTTATCGTGGTCCAGTCCGCCGGCGCGCTTCCCCCGCGGAGTTCGACGCTGACCGCGCAAAGGCGGCCGGCCAGTTCCTCTGCCGCGCGGCACAAGCGCCGTGCATCGTCGTCCCGCGCTGCCAACGCGCCGCCACCGACCCCGAAGCCACTGGAAACGAGCGCGCGGCCGAACAGCGGTGAATGCACGTCGCTGAGTGGAAGCCAGCCCGCCAGGCGGCCTCCGCGTTCGGCGATCAGGCCGCGCGCGCTGTTGCCCGTGCCGTGCGCGATGGCCCGCAGCCACAACGGACGATGGAAGACCTCCCCCTCATTCGCCGCGACGAATGCCTCGATCGCTTCCGCTTCGCCCCGATCGGCAAGGTCTGCCTCGCGTATGACGGGAGTGTGCACCATCGGGGCGTTCATGCCGCCCAGTCCAGGCTCTGCGGCTGTTCGCGCGCGGCCAGCGCGTCCATCCGCCCCCATTCGAAATCGCCCAGCAGGCCGGACACCTTGCCCGCCATTTTGGACAGATTGGTATAGTGGCGCAGTCGCGATCGCAGCGGCGCGCCCGCTACGCGCGGTTGCCCGGGATCGATTTCCCACGGGTGGAAATAGAACACCGCGGGGTGTCCTTCGCGGTTCACCTGCCGGATCGCCCAGCGGCTGAATCCATAGGGCAGGACACGGAAAAAGCCGCCGCCGCCCGCCGCCAGACGTTTCCCGCGCAGCATTGCGGTCGTCACCGGGATTTCGACGAGATCGCTTCCGGAAACCGGCGCGAAGGCAAAACGCGGCGCCTCGGGCCAGCCATAATGGTCGTGGACCACCGGTGCGACCGATGACGAATAGGCATAGCCGTGTTCCGCCAGCACGTCATGCGCCCACGCATTGCGCGAATCGATCGAGAAGCTCGGCGCCCGGTATCCGGTGATCGCCTGCCCGCCCGCATCCTCCAGAATGGCGCGGGCGCGCATGAGGTCCGCGGCGAATTCATCACGGCTCAGCGTGAAGACGCGCGTGTGGTCATAGCCATGGCTGGCAAGTTCGTGCCCGCGATCGACGATGGCGCGCATTGCGGCGGGGTTGCGTTCGGCGACCCAGCCCAGCGTGAAGAAGGTCGCCTTGACCTTGGCTTCATCGAACAGGTCGAGGATGCGCGCGACGTTGTCGCCCACGCGCAGTTCGAGCGCGTCCCAGTCGCTGCGCGCGATGGTGTTTTCGAACGCGCCGACCTGGAACCAGTCTTCCACATCGACCGACAGGCCGTTGACGACGGTAGTCTCGTTCAACGCACCCTCCCCGGCATCACGCTGCGGCGCGCGAACCCTGCGATTCGAAATAGTCGATCATCATCGCGAGCACATGCCGCAGCGAGCGTTCCTGCTCGTCGAGGCGCGCCTCGATGGCCGATAGGCGCTCGCCGGTGTCACCAGACGCTTCGCCTGCCGTAGGCGCCTTGGCGAGCTTATCCACTTCCTCGCGCATGGCGCGCAGATGCTTGTCGCGTTCGGCGAAGGCAGCTTCGATCGCCTGGATCTGGTGATCGAGCAGGCCGGTCTGCTGCGGATCCGCACCGGTGCCCGCATCCGTCGCAGGCTTGCCATCCTTCGCGCCGGCTGTCGCCGCGGTGGCTTCGGCCTGCCGCGCTTCCTGCCTGGCCCGGGCGATCGCTTCGAGCGCGCGGCCATCGCGGTCGGGCCGCGGCTTCGCGACATGGTCTTCGGCCGGTGCCGCATCGCCGGACATCTCCTCGACCACCGTGTCGAGCATCTCGACATCGAGCCGGGACTTTTCCTCGACCGACCCGAGCAGCAGCAACCGGGTCATGACCTGGTTGATCTTGCGCGGAATACCGCCGGTCGCCTTGTGCAGCTTGACCCACATGCTCCCGTCGAGTTCGGGATGCTCGTTCCAGCCGACATGGCGCAGGCGATGCCCGACATAGGGTTCGATCTCGCCCGGCTGCATCGGTTCGAGATGGTGTGCGGCGATGACGCGCTGGCGGAGCTGCTCGAGCTCGTCCGAATGCGCGAGCAGCTGCTTGAACTCGGGCTGGCCGAGCAACAGCGTCTGCAGCAGCGGGTGCGAACCGAGCTGGAAGTTCGACAGCATCCGCAGTTCTTCGAGCGCGCCGATCGACAGGTTCTGCGCCTCGTCGACGATCAGCAGCGCCCGGCGGCCATTGCGCGCCTCTTCGTGCAGGAACATCTCGATCGCTGCGAGGTCGGCGGCCTTGTCGCCGCCCGCGTCGAGCCCGAAGCTGCGCGCCGCGACATGGATCATTTCCTCGCCATCGAGCGCGCTGGTCACCACTTCGCCCACGGTCATGCGGTCGCTGTCGAGCTTCTGCTTGAGATGGGCCACCAGCGTCGACTTGCCCGAGCCGACCTCGCCGGTGATGACGACGAAGCCTTCGCCCTGGTTGAGGCCGTACCCGAGATAGCTCAGCGCCTTCTTGTGCGTGACGCTTTCGTAATAGAACGCCGGGTCGGGCGTGAGCTGGAAAGGACGCTCGCTGAAACCGTAATATTCTTCGTACATCTGCGCAGTCCTATCAGAAATCGTACCGCAGGCCGAGCAGGGCCGATGCAGTGGTGAAATTGTCGGGCGCGATATCGCTGTCGAGCATCGAGATCGCCACCGCCGCGCGCGCCGAGAGGTTGCGGATGACCTCTTCGCTGTAGCTGGCCGATCCGCCAATCGCGGTCACGTCTTCGGCGCCCGCCGTTCCGCTTTCGAAGCGATTGGCATAGCTGTTGACCGAGAAGCGGCCGCGCTGGCCGACCGGACCAGACAAGCCGGCCGTCACGTAATAGCTTTCATCAACGAGGCCGTCGGCCAGTTCGAGCACCGTGCCGGGCGCGCCGATGAAGGTGCGGCGATCGTAGCCCGCGCCGATGCTGGCGGTCATGCGGCCGATCTGGCGGCTGTAGCTGCCGACCACGCCGCGGCCCCGGAAGACCGAAGAGCGGAGCGAGCCGAGCAGGCCGTCGAGGCAGCCGCTGCCGTCGATCGAGTTGACGCAGCCGGTCAGCTCGCCCGTGACCGGATCGCGCGAGACGGTGAAATCGGTGGGCAATGCAGCGAGCGAATTGTTGAGCCGGCCGCCGAATCCCTGAATGCCGTCATAGACACCGATCTGCAAACTGCTGCGGCTGCTCGGCCGCCAGCTGAAGCTGCCGTAGAAGGTTTCGCTGTCATAGCGATGGCCGAACCGCGCTTCGAGCTGCGTCCGGCTGCTCGGCGACCATACGACCCCGACATCCCAGATGAGGCCGCTGGCTTCATAGGCGATGATCCGCGGGCTCGCCTCATCGGTAATGAAACGGCCATTGTCGCCGATGACCGGGTTGCCCGCGGCATCGCGCACCGCATCGCGGCTCGACACTTCGACGTCCTCGATGCCCGCGCCCGCGACGATTGCCAGCGTCGGCGTGACGGGAACGGTCACGTCGCCGCGGACATAGGCATCGCGCACGCGCTGATCGAGGTTGGAGACATCTTCCTGGTAGTAGCCGGCACCGACCCCGAGACCGACCGGTAGCGGCTGGCCGGGCCGCGTTCCCGCGCGCACGCTGGCGCTGTGCGAAACGCTTTCGTCGAACAGGTCGGCAGCGGTGCCTGTGGCGGTGATGAAATCGGGGCTGTCGACGCGCGTATAGCCGATACGGTAGTTCGCGTTCACTTCGACATCGCCCGCGCGCGTCTGCAGCGTGGGTCCGGCATAGGCGGAGTATGTCTGGGTCGAAAGCGTATCGTCGACGATCGGATTGATCACCGAACGGCCCTGCGCATCCACGCGCGTGCTGCTGGCCAGCGCGCCCGCTTCCACCGTCAGGACGCGCGGGATGATCGAGGCAAAGCCGCGCGCCACGCCGGTGATCGTGTCCGAATCGGCGCCGTTGGACTGGTGCGCGAAATTGCGTTCGTAACGCACCGACACGCTGCCGCCGTTGTTGCGCCCGGCGATCGAGGCGTCGACCCCTGCGGCAAGCTGCGTGTAGGTAACCACGTCGCTGCCTGGCGATATCTGCCAGCTCGCCAGCGAATTGGCCTCGATATAGGGATCGATGCTGGTGCGCCCGCCGCCAGTGGACACGCCTTCGGCCGCGCTGCCTGCCGAACCGCTGTCGGCCCCCTGGTAGGACTGGGCCTGCAGCGGCGCGGCGCCAAACAGCGCAACGGCCGTCGCGGCGCTTGCCAGATAGGGTGTTTTCATTCGGTAGATCATGGGCTTACTCGCCATATCCGTAATAGGTTCCGAACCTGCGCCCGCTGGGGCTGAAGGTCGCATCGTTGAGCAGCAGCTTGATGTCGGGACAGGCCGAAAGCAGGTCGACCGCATCTTCCAGCGCCGCGCGCCCGGTTAGATCGGCGCGGGCGACCAGCAATGCCTGGCCCACCTGCTTGGCAAGCTCGGCAGCCGGCGTCGCGGCGAGTGCCGGCGGGCTGTCAAACACGATGATCCGGTTGCGCGCGCCGCGCGTGAGCTGGTCGAGCACATCGCGGGTGCGTTCGCTCGAAAGATATTCGCTGTCACGTCCGGTGCGCTTGCCTGCAGGCAGGACGAACAGCCCGGGAATATCGGTCCCGACGACGAAATCCGCGACCTGCGCAGCAGGGTCGGACAGCACGTCCATGAAGCCCGCGGATTCCTGCAGGCCGAGTTTCTCCATGACCGACGGATTGCCGAAATCGGCATCCACCAGCAGCACTTCCATGTCGCGTTCGCCCGCCAGCGCGATGGCGAGATTGAGCGCACAGAAGGTCTTGCCCTCGTTGGGGTGCGGCGAACAGACCAGCACGCGGCGCGCCAGCTGGCTGCCCTCGGTCTTGGTGGTGGCCAGCACCTGGCGCTTCACGATGCGGAATTCCTCGAGCAGCGTCGATGCCCCGCCATCGGGATCGATCAGGCCCTGCTCGCGCAGCATGGCGCGCACGATTTCGCGTTTCGGACCGGTAAAGGCGACCACCGGGTGGTCGGGTTCCACATCGGCGGGTGGAGCCGCGGCTGGCTCGGGAACGGTGGACGCATGCGCATCGCTCGCGCGGCGCTGCGGTACGGGCGCCGGCGCGGGCGTCGGCGTCACCTCGATGGTCCGCCGCGGGGCGAATTTCTTCGCCTTGTCGCTGTCGAGCTTGGCTGGAACCGCGGCGGGAATCAGCCGGTCGAAGCCGAAGGTGCCGCTGGCGCGTTCGAGAAGCGATGCCCGCTTGGGCTTGCCATCATCATCGTTCGACGGCTCTATCTGCGTGGGTTTGTTCACTGCCATGTTCCCTCAGGCCACCGATCCGACCTGGACGATTTCGACGACCAGCAGCAGGAAGCATACCGCCCCCAGCGCACCGACACTGGCGAAGAATTGCTTCAGACGGAGTTTCTGGTGCTTGCGCGCCGCTTCGGTGACCGAACGCGAAATCGTCCCGATCACCGGCAGGTCGAGCGAGCGCTCGAGCTTGTCCGCGGTGGTGAAGCTCGAACGGAGCTGGCCGAGGACGAATGCGGCCCCCGCGCCCGCGCCGAGGCCGACGATCAGCACGCCCAGCAGCAGCAGCGGCCGGTTAGGAGCCGCGGGATTGCGCGGCGCGGTGGGCGGGTCGATCACCTCGAACTGGAACGCGCTGCGTTCGGTTTCGACCTGCCCGCGCAGCCGCATTTCCTCGCGATCGTTGAGCAGGTCGTCATACTTGTCCTTCAGCACTTCGTAGTCGCGGCTGATGCGATTGGCTTCGGCCGCCACGGCAGGCTCGTTGGCCTGCGCGGCGATCAGCGCGGAAATGTCCGATTGCACCGCCGCCTTGCGGGCCTGCAGCGCCTGCACATTGGCCTGGCGTTCGGCGCGGATCGACATCAGCGAAGTGTAGGCCGGGTTGGGCGAACCGCCCGAACCCGCCGGTTCGCTGGCTGCCTGTTCGCGCAGCGAGGCGATCTGGCGCTGCTGCGCCTGCACGTCGGGATGGCTGTCGGTCAGGCCGCGCGCACGCATGGCCGAGAGGTTCGATTGCGCCTGCATCAACGCCCCGCGTGCGCCCCCGCCCCCGGCGGTCATGATGCTGCGCGGCGTGCTGGCGATCTGGCCGTTGATGGCCGCCAGCGCGCTTTGCGCCGCGGCGATATCGGCATCGATCCCGCGCATTTCGGTGCGCATCGTCTGCAAGCGACCGGTCACGGTGCCAGTGCCGCCGATCAGGTCGGGGTGTTCCGCCTCGAAGGCCAGGCGCCGCTGTTCGGCGGCTTCGAGCTCGGCCTTGCGGTCGTCGAGCTGCTGGTCGAGAAACGCGATCGTATCGGCGACATCGCCGCGGTTGCCCGCGATGTTCGATTCGCGGAAGATATCGATCAGCTTCTGGACCACGTCTTTCGCCAGCGCGGCGTTCTCGGCATCGCTCAGGCTCGACTTGCCGACCGTCGCGGTGATCGTGAACAGATTGTCCTGCTCGCTCTCGACCACGATGTTCTCGGTCAGGCTCTGCACCGCGCTCTGCATCTCATTGTCGGTGGCGACCTTTTCGCCCAGCTTGGTGCTGCGCACCACGCGCTCGAGATTGACCGCGCTGACCAGCGTCTGGCGGACCTTGGTGATCGCCTGCTTGCCGTCGCCGGAAATCTCCAGCTGCTCGGACAGGACATCCTCGAGCTCGACATAGATCCGCGCCCGGCTTTCATAGCTGTTGGGGATGAACGCAACCGCCAGCCAGCCGAGGATGCACACAGCCCAGGCCACCGCGAGCGCGAGCCAGCGGCGGTTCCACACCGTATGCAGCGCGCTGCGAAGTTCTTCGACGACTTCCTGCATGCCCCCGCAGTCCCCTAGAAGGTGCTTTCGGGGATGATGATCACATCACCCGGCTGCAGCAGCACATTGGCCTTGCTGTCGCCCCGCTTGAGCAGATCGGTCAGGCGCAGCGCATATTCGCGCTGGCGGCCGAGCTGCTTGTCGAAGCGGATGAGCTTGGCGCGATTGCCGGCGGCGAACTCGGACAGGCCGCCGACCGCGATCATCGCGTCGAGCACGGTCATGTTCGCGCGATAGGGCAGCGAGGCCGGTTGCGCCGTGGCGCCGACAATGCGGATCTGCTGGCTGAAGGTCCCGGCAAATTCGTTGACGATGACCGAGACCAGCGGATCCTCGATATACTGGCTGAGCTGGAGGCGGATATCCTCCTCGAGCATCGATGGTGTCTTGCCCACCGCCGGCATGTCCTTGACCAGCGGGATGGTGATGCGGCCATCGGGGCGCACCTGGATCTTTTCCGCACCCAGTTCGGGATTGCGCCAGACATGGATAGTCAGCTGGTCGAGCGGACCGATCACATATTCCTCGCCCGGGCCTTCCTGCATGGCGACGAAAGTCGCGGGGGGAAGCTCGGTGTTGCCGCCGGCGGCACAGCCCGCCAGCATCAGCATGGGTGCGGCGCATCCGGCAAAAAGCAAGCTTGGTCGGTTCAAACGCATGTATCTATCCCGGCATCTGTCCACGGCCGTTTCGGACGCCGATTGCGCCCGTTGGCCCCTGTTTGGGAAGACTATTGCCCAAGAAAGGTGAACATACAGTTAGCCATAGCGCCCGGGAACCGCAGAAACCGCAGGATTCGCGGGCCTTACCCCGCCACGTTCACACCAGCATTTCGGCCGCCGGCCCCTGTCCGAGGAAGGCGCTGGGTGACGCGCTCGCGCCATAGGCACCCGCGCAGAACACCGCGACCAGATCGCCCACCTCGGCGCGGGGCAGATGCGCCTTGTCCGCAAGCCGGTCGAGCGGGGTACACAGGCAGCCGACCACATTCGCGGTTTCTTCCGGTTCGGCGGCAAAGCGGCTGGCGATCGCCACCGGATAATTGCGCCGGACTACCGTGCCGAAATTGCCCGATGCCGCCAGCTGGTGATGCAGGCCGCCATCGGTAATCAGATAGGTTTCGCCGTAGCTGTCCTTGCGATCGACGATACGTGTGAGATAAACCCCAGCTTCGCCAACAAGATAGCGGCCGAGTTCAAGAAAGAGTTCAGCATCGGCCAGCGTCTCGGGCAGGTGCGCGAAGCGGTCGTGCAGCGCGGCCCCTACGGCAGCTATGTCCAGCGGCTCGTCACCCGGGAAATAGGGAATGCCGAAGCCGCCCCCCATGTTGAGCTTGGGCAGCTTGACCCCCGCCTCGCCAGCCAGGCGATCGGCGCAGTCGAGCACTTTCGCCTGCATGTCGATCACCGCTTCGGCCGACAGTGCCTGGCTGCCGGTAAAGATATGCAATCCGCGAAATTCGCAGCCTGCCGCAATGATCCGCGCGATCAGTGCCGGCACCCGTTCGGCATCGATCCCGAATGGCTTGGGGCCGCCGCCCATCTTCATCCCCGATCCCTTGAGTTCGAAATCGGGATTGACGCGGATCGCCATCCGCGGCGTCTTGCCGAGCCGCGCGGCGATACCCAGCGCGCGGTCGGCCTCGGTCTCGCTTTCGAGGTTGAGCGTGACGCCTGCTGCAATCGCCGCTTCCAGTTCGCTGTCGCGCTTGCCCGGCCCGGCGAAACTCACCCGCGTCAGGTCGAAACCCATAGCCCGGACCATTTCCAGCTCGCCGCCCGATGCGATATCGAGCCCGTCCGCTAGCGTCGAGACATGCTCAAGAACCGGCGCGAAACTGTTGGCCTTGATTGCATAATTGATCTTGATCCGGTCGGGCATCGCCGCGCGCAGATCGGCGAAGCGATGCGTTATCAAATCCTTCGAATAGACGAACAGCGGGGTCCGCCCCGCAGCCTCGACCCAATGACTGGCGGGCTTGCCCCCGATGGCCAGCTCGCCGCCGATCGCGGTATAGCCCGCGGGAATGGGTCCCAGCGGCTTCATGCGCCGATCTCCGTGGCGATCGCGGTCCGGTCGAGTTTGCCGTTGGGATTGAGCGGCAGCGTGTCGCGCCAATGGATCACGTGCGGTTGCATGAAATTGGGCAGTTCCTTCTGCAGGGCCTTGCGAAGGCCGCTTTCGGGGTCGTCCGAGTCTCCGGCAGGACGCACGACGAGATGGATCGCGTGACCGAGGCGTTCGTCCTGGACCCCGAGCGCGACCGCTTCGGCCACCAGGCCGCTCGCCACGGCAGCGCTCTCGATTTCCTGCGGACTGATACGGTTCCCCGCGCTCTTGATCATCGCATCGCGCCGTCCGACGAAATGGAGCAGCCCGTCCGCATCGCGCAAGACCCGGTCGCCCGACCAGACGGCCGTGCCGCCATATTCGGACATCGCCGGGGCCGGCTTGAAGCGTTCGGCTGTACGCTCGGCATCCTGCCAGTAACCCTGCGCCACCAGCGGTCCGCAGTGCACCAGTTCACCTTCCTGACCCGGTCCGGCCAGCGAACCATCGTCGGCCATCACCAGTATCTCGGCGAAGGGAATGGCCCGGCCCATCGATGTCGGATGGGTATCGACCAGCGCCGGATCAAGATAGGTCGAACGGAATGCCTCGGTCAGGCCATACATCGGAAAAAGTTGTGATTGCGGGAACATGCCGCGCAAATCTCGCACGAGGTCGAGCGTCAGCGCGCCGCCGGAATTGGTCAGCCGCCGCATGCTCCCGATCGCCTCCGCAGGCCATTCGACGTCGGTCAGTTGCAGCCACAGGGGCGGCACCGCAGCGAGCGTCGTCACCGCATGCCGGGCGCAGGCTTTCGCCACATCGCGCGAGAAGAGATAATCGAGCGGGACCACGCAGCCCCCCGCATACCAGGTCGATAGCAGCTGGCTCTGGCCGTAATCGAAACTCAGCGGGAGCACCGCCAGCGTCACGTCGTCCTCCGCCATGCCGAGGTAACGCGCCACGCTGACCGCGCCCAGCCACATATTCGCATGGCTCAGCATGACGCCCTTGGGCCGGCCGGTCGAACCGCTGGTGTAGAGGATGGCTGCCAAGGCGTCCGGATCGTGCGCGGATGGCCCTGCATGGTCGCCCTGCGCTTCGGCCAGCGCGAAGACATCGGCTTCGTCGATCGGCGAACACGCCGGTGGCAGGTCCGCGTCCTCCAGCGTGGCCAACCGGGCCCTGGTCCCCATCAGCAACACCGCGCCGCTGTCGGCAAGGATATGCGCGACCTGCGCGCGCTTGAGCAGCGGATTGATCGGCACGTGCACCACGCCTGCGCGGGCCGCGGCGAGCGGCAGCAGGCAGGTCAATTCCCCCTTCGCCGCCCAGCTGGCGACACGCGCGCCCGCCGGCACCCGGCCCGCGAGCCAGCCTGCAAGCAGGCCCACTCGCTTTCTCAGCTCGGCATGGGTAAGCGTACGCTCGCGCAGAACGAGCGCAGGCGCATCGTCTCGCCCGCGCTCGGCCAGTCGATCGAGCGGCTGCGGCGTGGGATCAGGCATTAACGTTCCTGAGTGAGGGAAATCCGGTGGACATCGCGGTCAGCTATCACGAGAGCCTTACCAAACTGCAAGCGCTGGATTGGCCGCAGGACGGTCCTTTCGACAGGCTGGAGTGGTTCGGCCTGCTCGGCCCCGTGCTGGCCGCCATGGCCGAGCGCGGGGATGAGCGCGTGCTGCTGCCGCTGCGGCGCGAACATGACCATCTCGCCAGCCTGACCTACTGGTTCAGCTTCAGCTGGCGCCCGCTGGGCCGTTCGCAAGCCCTGCTCACCGCCCTCGCCCGCGACCTGCGGCGACATGCCGGCCGGATCGTGCTTGCCCCCGTTCCCGGCGAGGACGGTAGCGCGGACGTGCTCGAACAGGCGTTCCGCAAGGCCGGCTGGCTGGTCTTTCGCAGCGCATGCGATGAAAACCACGTGCTCCCGGTCGAAGGCCGCAGCTTTGCCGAGTACTGGGCCGCGCGCCCGGGCAAGATGCGGACCACGCTCAAGCGCAAGGCGCGCAAGGTCGAGGTGAAGATCCTCACCCGGTTCGACGAGGCCGCCTGGGCCGACTATCAGGCGGTCTATGCACAAAGCTGGAAGCCGCGGGAGGAACGCGCGGATATCCTCGAGGCGTTTGCCCGCGCGGAAGGCGCTGCCGGCCGGATCCGGCTGGGGCTCGCCTATGCCGCTGGCGAGCCGGTCGCGGCGCAGTTCTGGACGGTGGAAGGCGGTACCGCCTATATCCACAAGCTGGCGCATATCGAGGCGGCCAAACCGCTTTCGGCGGGAACGACGCTGAGCGCGGCGCTGTTCGAACGGGTGATCGATACGGATGGCGTGTCGCTGGTCGATTTCGGTACCGGCGCCGATGCCTACAAGCGCGACTGGATGGAAGCGAACCGGCCGCGCTACCGGCTCGATTGTCTCGACTGGCGCCAACCGCGGGCCTGGCCGGCCATCGCCAGGGCGTGGGTCCGCCACCTTGCACCGCACAATAGGCCCAGCTAAGGGCAGCGCCTCCAATCCAGGGCCAAAGGCAGGGGAAGCCGAGGAAATGAACGCCGAAACCGCACACGCCGCACCGACCGGGCCGAGCCGCAGCGACATCGACCAGACGCTGCGCGCGATCCTGCGCGACGTTCTCGGCCTCGACCAGGCGCAGGTCGACGGCTTCGATGCCGATACCGGGCTGTTCGGCCATCTTCCCGAGCTCGACTCGATGGCCGTCGCGGGCCTGCTTACCGAAATGGAAGACCGGCTCGACATCGTCATCGAAGACGAGGACGTCGATGGCGAAATGCTCGAAACCTACAGCGGCCTGCTGGCTTTCGCCGAAGCCAAGGTCGTCGAAAGCTGACCGCGC
>Ga0098069_100119_pt1 | contig 46848 bp, 41 predicted proteins | sample 27_taG_FD_92584 | JGI IMG/M metagenome (GOLD analysis project Ga0098069, IMG submission 92584) | Marine viral communities from Cariaco Basin, Caribbean Sea - 27_WHOI_OMZ | ecosystem: Environmental > Aquatic > Marine > Oceanic | place: Caribbean Sea: Cariaco Basin | collected 2014-11-09
CTCTTTGCACCTCTGCGGTTTTTATCACGTTTATACATTGTTCCTGTACGTTTAACTCAACAAGCCTTTTATAACGTTCTTCCTCGTCTTTAATGTTATCCAATTCAGTCTGGTGAATACGGTACACATCGCGAATATTTCTTAACCATGGATTTAGAATCCCAAGATCCTGAGATTGCATAGCGGCTTTCACACCTCCACAAAAATAGTGTCCACATACAACTACATGCTTCACTTCTAAGTGTGCAACAGCATAGTCTATAACAGACATCGCACTTAAATCTGTATTTGGTACCATATTAGCAATATTTCTATGAACAAATACATCACCTGGCGCTACTCCCATTAATTCCTCAGCTGTCACCCTACTGTCTGAACAACCTATATAAAGAATATTCGGGTCCTGTCCTTTAGAAAGATTACTAAAGTAATCTGAATCTACTTTTAATTTTTCCTGAATCCAATTTCTATTGTTTTCAAAAATTTGCTTTATCTCCATTTCCTATTTTTTACAATGTTATCTTCTTGCACACAGGTTTTGATCCTGCATTTTCTTTAAATTAAAAAGCAAAAAAGAGCTTTTCATATCAACTATAAACATAGGGCTTTCTGCTATATTTAGCAAAAGCATAGATGCTTAAAGTGTGGATTTTAATAGGTTAAAGGCAAACTTTAACCAAAATTTAGAAGATTACCCGTGAAGTATAAGTACAGGAAGATTTTGCTTTCTTTTTCCCACCGTAGAAAGCCTGTTTAAAAGCTTTTCGGTAATATGAAGTTGACGGGCAAAAAATACGATTAGATTGGCCTTAGCATTCGCTTCTGGCCAGAACTTATCCAAAAAATCTGATTCTTTTTTTAAGGTTTGGCGATGAAGCTCATAATTAACCGACTTGAAATCCTCAATATTCGCTCCCGAATTATTTAGATCGAATTCCCAAACATTTAGCGATACATTTTCTGTTACCGGCAGCTTTTGCAATAACTGTAACGCCTGGGTATTTACCGGAAAACGTAAATCTAAAGGAAGATATAATTGCTCCCATTGCTCAAAATCGCAGTTTGGCACCACCAACACCGGGCATTTCACTTTCTTTACTACGTTACAGGTATTTCCTCCAAGCCCCTGAAAATTAGAAGTATTTTTTCCTGAAGCTCCCATCACTATTATATCAATTCGTTTTTCTATAACAGCTTTTCGAGTTGCGTTAATAAGATTATCGGAAAAAGGAAGAGCTGAAAAACAATGCTGCTTCGCCGCAGGCTGTTTCTTAAGTTTACCTACCAATTCTGAAAGAGCCTCATCCATTTGTGCAGCTTCCCCATTAGAAGCATGGAGCACATAAAAATTAGATGGCCCAGACGTAGAGTTTAGGGCATACCTGGCAGCATTATAGGCCTGAGCAGAAAAGTCTGTAAGTATTAAAACATTCATGGGCTTGAAATTTCAGCGCTAATTTTGGCCAAAAATAGTTTGAAAGATCAATCCCAAATATGATTCCCGTCAGGTCTTCGAAAAATTAGCTAATACGCTCCAGTTTTTCGGCGTCTAAGAGCTTGACATTTCGCCCTTCAATCTCTATAAGTCCTTCTTTTTTAAAATCTGAAAGAGTTCTTATTAATGTTTCTGAGGCTATCCCGGCAACTCCCGCCAGGTCGGCGCGGGAGATCCTAATGCTATGCAAAGGATTTTTCTTTATTTTATGAGCGAATAGCAAAATGGTGCGGGCTGTTTTTCTTCTCACCGAAGCATAGGCAATTTCCATTAATTGCTCTTTTACGCCCATTAAATGGTCGCCCATTTCCTGCAATAATTCCATGCTAATATTGCTGTTATTCTTCAGAATATCACGCAAATTATCTTTGGAAACCACGTAAAGCAAACTGTCTTCTAAAGCTGTGGCGTACTCTCCATAAGCCGAATTTTTATTAAAGCTAAGGTTTCCAAAAAAGTCATCTTCTTTGTACAATTCAGTGATCATCTCTTTCCCCCTGCTATCAAATTTATGAGCTTTTACCACGCCGCGGCCTACCATATAAAAATGAAGCGAAGATTTCCCTTCTTCATAAATACTCTCACCGGCTTTAAACTGTATTTGTTCCCGGTTTCTCATCATTTCCCTAAAAGCAAATAAATTTTGTACAGATTCACCCTCATCTTCATTTTTCTGCGATTGTAAAATTTCTACTTTCGCTAATCTACTTTCAATTGCGCTTAATAGATCTTCTTCTTCAAAAGGTTTGGTTAGATAGTCGTCTGCTCCAAGATCCATCCCTCTTCTTACATCTTTATGCTCGGTCTTTGCTGAAAGAAAAATAAAAGGTATTCCTTTTGTGGTAGGATCTTCAGATAACCTACTAAGCACATCGTAGCCATCTAGCTCTGGCATCATAATATCGCACACAATAATATCTGGAATTTCTTCTTTGGCTTTATCTACGCCTTTTTTTCCATCAGGCGCGGTTACTACTTCATAATTTGAGAGTTCCAGCAATTCGGCTGTATTCTCCCTAACGGTTACATCGTCTTCAATTAAAAGTATTTTCTTCATTTCAAACTATTTTCAATGTTCACCAACAAAACTGGTGACTATCTATTTTGGTTAGGTAATGTTACGGTAAATTTAGTGCCTTTATTTTCTACACTTTCAAAAAATATGGTGCCGCCCATATTTTCTACGTGCACCTTTACAATATTGAGCCCAATGCCGGTTCCCTGGTTTAGCAGGGCATTTTCAGCCCTAAAATAACGCTCGAAGATATGCTTCTGATCTTTCTGCGGAATTCCCATTCCTTCATCCTCTACTTCAAAAATAATCTTTTTATCCTTCGGAAATATTCTGAAATATATCGTGGAATCTTCCGGAGAATATTTAATAGAATTCCCAATTAAGTTTGAAAGAATGAGTTCCAGGATCTTTTCATCCTGATACAGGGTAACATCATCCATATCATTATCATACTCTATTTCCTGCCCGTACTTAAGTGTTACATTGGCATTGTAAATTACCTCGTTCACTAACTTATTAAGACTAAATGCAGTGTATTTATAATTTACATTACCAGATTCCAGGCGCTCCAGCGAAAGAAAATCGTTTAGAATATTATTGAGATAATGCACCTTGTTTTTTATGGTGGTAAGGTGCTTGGCACGTTTCTCCTGTTGTTCGGTTTGGGTATATTTTTCGGCTAAAGTGGCCGAAGTAAGTATTCCGCTTAGCGGGGTTTTAAATTCGTGTGAAACCAGGGAAAGAAATTTGGTTTTTAATTCATTGAGTTCCTTTTCCTGTTTTAAGGCCAGTTTAATTCGTTTTTCAGCCTCTTTTCTTTTTGAAATTTCCTTCTCCAGGTCATCAACCGTATTACTAAGTTCCTGGGTTCTTATTTTAATTTTATCCTCCAGTTCAGCATTCAATTCTCTAATTTGACGCTGATTTTCTTTTCTAATCGTAATATCTACTATTAAAGACATTACAAAGCGCTCACCATCTACCTTAAACGGATTCAACCCTGCTTCTACAGGAAATTGCGTTCCGTTTTTTTTCACTCCAAAAAGATCCCTTCCGTGTCCCATCTGTCTCTTTTCGCTATGAGCCATAAACTTATCAAAATGTTCATGATGGTTGGCTTTATATTGTTTAGGAATAAGAATATTGAGGTTTGCTCCTACCAGTTCTTCTTTTTGGTACCCAAACATCTCCAGGGCAGCCTTGTTTGCGGTAACGATTATTTGTTGATTGTTCACCACCACAACACCCTCTGAAGCCGCTTCGAATAAGGTATTAAATACTTGCTCGTTTTCTTTAAAAAATTCTAAAGCCACATTTTATTGGTTAGGATTTATGGAAACTAAATTACAAAGTGTTGAACGAATTATTAAGAAAACGGGATCTTAATTTTTTAAGAAAAAACAAGAAACAGGTATTATTTTTACAATTCAGCTAAAATTAAGGAATTAGATATTTGTCTTTTTACATATAGTGCCTAGTTTTTATCTTTGCCCCAAATAGACCTAATGTTCAAAAGATTTCTTTTTCTCCTTTTACTCTGCCCAATTTTTGCTAACGCACAATTAGTAAACATAGAAACTAAAAGACTTCAAACCGATTCTTCGCGTTTTGTATTGAAGGCCGATTTTGCTTTTAACCATTCTAATAATGATGGCCTAGCGGTAAATCAACTAAACGGAACGCTTACCACGCAATTAAAATCTAAAGATTTAAGGAAAATCTATCTTTTTTTAGGGAATTACAAATTAATAGATGCTGAAGAAGGAAATTTACAGAACTCCTGGTTTCTACACACAAGATTTAATTACAAGTTCAGCAACCTATTGAGGTTGGAGGCTTTTCTACAGGGACAATACAATCAACTTTTGGTGGTAGAACAAAGAAACCTGGTTGGTGCAGGTTTAAGGATGAAATGGATGGACCGGGAATATTTTACAGGTTACCTGGGAAACAGCTATTTGTACGAGGTAGAATATAGCGACAGGGCTGGTTCAACAAATTACAATCATAGAAATAGCACCTACCTATCAATTTCCTATCTTTCCCAATCTAACAGATTCTCTATTACCAATACCGTTTACTATCAACCACTTTACAGAAATTTAGAGGATTACAGAATTCTGGAACAATTCAGGCTGGATATACCGCTGGCGAGCTGGTTTAAGGTTTTTATGATTTACGACTATTATTTTGATAGTAAAACTCCATTAAACACCAAAGAATACACTTCACAATTACAAATTGGATTAGGTTTTAATCTTTAGTTAAAATTTCTGTTAATACGTTAACGATCCAACAACAAAGGAGTTGAAAAAGCGATAGATTGCTACGTCGGCTAACGCCTCCTCGCAATAACGCACTTTTTTGAAAGCTCTGCCGGACATATTGATCTAAAAACAAAAAAACCGAACTCTTTTCAGAATTCGGTTAATTTTTGTTGGCCTACTAGGGCTTCCCGATATTCCGCGAAAAGCTCCAATCGGGATAAACTTCTCGCCCAATCTTTTTCAAAAACAAAAAACCGAAATCTTTTCAGAATTCGGTTAATTTTTGTTGGCCTACTAGGGCTTCCCGATGTTCCGCGAAAAGCTCCAATCGGGACAGACTTCTCGCCCAATCTTTTCCAAAAAACAAAAAAACCGAATCGTTTTCACAATTCGGTTAATTTTTGTTGGCCTACTAGGGCTCGAACCTAGACTCTTCTGGACCAAAACCAGACGTGTTGCCAGTTACACCATAGGCCATTGCTGTAATGCGGATGCAAATTTAAAACAAAGTTTCTATTGCGCAAACTTTTTCTTTAAAAAATGAATAGTATTTTTTTTCAAGGGAAATTTCACCCTAAAATCTCGGAAAACAAAATTTCTAAAACAGCTTTATTTTCAGTCTTTTCAGAAAATATTTTGTTTTAAAGTCCGTTACTAAAACATTCTTATTTTTATTATTAAATTCGCCACATAAGATTCAATTTTACTCAAAAATGACAGATTTTAGCTTCAGGAAGTGGAATAAAATATTAGGATGGCTGGTATTTTTCATCGCACTTACTACTTACACCCTAACACTGGAACCAACAGCAAGCTTTTGGGATGCAGGAGAATACATTGCAACCTCTGCAAATCTTGAAGTAGGCCACCCTCCGGGAGCGCCTTTATACCAGATGATGGGGGCGTTCTTTTCTACCTTCGCACCAGATAATTCGCAGGTTGCCCTAATGGTAAACTTTATGTCTGGAGCCGCCAGTGCTTTTGCCGTACTTTTTATGTTTTGGTCTATAAGTTTATTGGTTTTAAAGATTGCCGGGCCAGTAGAAAAACTTAAACCCGCCAATAAAATGGCTGTTCTAGGTAGCGCTCTTGTTGGATCTTTAGCGTTTACTTATACTGATAGTTTTTGGTTTAGTGCCGTAGAGGCCGAAGTTTATGCTATGGCGGCCTGCATTATGGCCCTTCTTTTCTACTTAGGTTTGCTTTGGGAACGCGATATGTTTAAACCTCGCGGGAATAGATGGCTAATTTTAATATCATTAGTGGTAGGCTTATCTTTCGGAGTCCACTTTTTAGGACTGCTTACTATTCCAGCTATTGGCTTTTTGTACTTCTTCAAAAATTATAAAAAGGTTACGGTCAAGAATTTTATTATAGCAAATATCGTAGTAGTTGCAGTTTTGATGTTTATTTTTAAACTACTTCTGCCTTACACGCTTACTTTCTTTGCCGCTTCAGAATTGTTCTTTACCAATTCGCTTGGGCTGCCGTTTAACACCGGTACCGTAATCGCGCTTTTAGTGATTGTAGCCATCTTTTACTTCGGAATTAATTATACCCGAAAGAAAAATTTTTTTCAGCTAAACACCTTATTTCTTTGTATTCTATTTATCCTAATTGGATTTTCAAGTTGGGTAATGCTTCCTATAAGATCTAATGCACCAACAGTTATTAATGAAAACAGCCCCGATAATGCTCGTGAATTACTAGCCTATTACAACCGGGAACAATACGGGGAAACACATTTATTTTACGGCCCGCAGTTTTCTGAAATGTATGCAGGTTTAGATGAAGACAATCCTTACTCTGATGCCAAGCCCAAATACGAAAAAGACGAAGAAGCTGGGAAATATATTATTGTAAACGATTATAAGAATGCCAGGCAAAACCTGGATGATTCCCATAAAGCTTTCTTACCAAGAATGTGGAGTTCGCAACACGCGGCAAATTATATGGATTTTACCGGCCCGCTGGATTTCACCATAAAACAGGAATACCAGGGAGAAGAAAGACTGGTTAGTGCGGTAAACGAATTTCAGAACCGTTACGCCCAGGGAGAACTGGATAATAGCGATTACCATAATTTTTTACGGCAATTTGGGGACTACCTTAATGTAGAAAAACCATCTTTTGCTTCTAATATTGGCTATTTATTAGAATACCAGATCGGTTATATGTACTGGCGTTATTTTATGTGGAATTTTGTTGGACGCCAGGACGACAACCAGGGAAAATATACCGACATGAACGGGAACTGGATCAGCGGTATCGATTTTATAGACGAGATGCACGTTGGCCCTCAGGACAACCTTCCAAGTGACGTTAAGAACAATAAAGCGAGAAATACGTACTATTTTCTTCCGTTAATTTTAGGTTTAATTGGGCTCGTTTTTCAGTTTAAACGAGATAAAAATAACTTCTGGGTATTACTCGTGTTTTTCCTTTTCACAGGAATCGCTCTAAAAATATACCTTAACGAAAGACCTTTTGAGCCACGTGAGCGTGATTATGCCTTAGTAGGTTCTTTCTACGTTTTTGCGATTTGGATTGGTTTTGGAGCCTATGCCCTCTTTGATTGGGCCAAGAAATTCCTAAAACCAAAGCTTGCGGCGCCAATTGTAATTGCTGCTTCACTACTAGCGGTGCCGGTGCTTTTAGCTTCCGAAAATTGGGACGATCACGACCGCAGTGGTAGAGATACTACCCTTACTATGGCCAAAATGTACCTGGATTCTATAGATGAAAACGGTATAATCTTCACCATAGGAGATAACGATACTTTCGCGCTATGGTATGTGCAGCAAATTGAACGCTACCGCACCGACGTAAGGATTGTAAATACCAGCCTTTTTGCTACAGATTGGTACATAGACCAAATGAAGCGAAAAGCATTTGAGAGTGATCCAATCCCTTCACAATTTGAAAATGAAGATTACAACGGTGTTAATGACGCTGTGTTTGCGAAAGAGGTCACTAAGGATACCATTCCGCTTAAAACCTGGTTGAATTATATTCAGAATGATGATCCCAGGACTCAGGCCGAGTTACAAAGCGGACAGATGATAAATACTTTCCCTACAAAAAATGTAAGTATTCCGGTGGATAAGCAAACTGTTTTGGAAAACGGAATTGTAGATGAGCGTTTTGCAGATCAAATTGTAGATGAAATTGTTATTAACCTGGACACCCAGGTTATTTACAAAAACACCTTGATGATGCTGGATATTCTAGCTAATAATAATTGGGAAAGGCCAATTTATTTCTCTGGAGGAAGCTTTAAAGACGAAGACTATCTCTGGATGAAAGAATACCTTCAACTAGAGGGAGTTGCTTATAAATTAGTACCGATAAAAACTCCCGTAGACCCTAGAAATCCTTACGATATGGGACGTATCAATACAGATAAAATGTATGGTATTGTGATGAACTGGGATTGGGGTAATATGGGATCAGACGATATTTATCACGACCCTGAAACTCGCAGAAATTCTATTACCTACAGGAGTAACCTGGCCAGGCTGGTAGAAAACCTGCTAAATGAGCAAGATACCACGAGAGCTAAAAAAGTACTTGATATTGTCATGGAGAATATGCCGGTAGAAAATTATAATTACTACGCTTTACTGGAGCCTTATGTTACAGGATATTATGAAGTTGGCGAACCCGAAAAAGCCCGGGAAATCTGGGAGAAAATAGCCACGCACTATAAAGAAAATTTAGCCTATTACAGCAGTTGGGATATAGATAGACAATACCGTTATTTTAACGAAATTGTATCTAATATTGAACGCTATAGAGCCCTGGTAGATTTACTTGTAGTGCATCAGGATGAGGAAATGCTGGAAGAAAAAGCCGATGAGTTTAATGAACACCTGGAAATGTTTCGCCATTTTTATGGAGAGGAAGAAGAAATAACTCCGGCAGAGCCAGAAGAAACACCAATTGAAGAAGGAATGAATCCTGAATTAAATGGAGGAAATAACTCACTTAGAATAGATTCTTCGGAATAATAGCTATTCCAATTTTAAAAACAAACCTGTAAGGCCATATCGCTTTACAGGTTTTTTTATAGTTAAAAATTGTACTTTAAACAATCGTTCTATTTACCATTCTATATGAACCCGTTTTTCATCAAATATCCTTTTCTTCTAAAGAAACTCTACCCCAATAGAATCACTAAAATTAAAGCGGAAAAAACCATTTATCTCACTTTTGATGACGGCCCAATTCCTGGGATCACACCCTGGGTTTTAGACACTTTAAAACAGTATAATGCAAAGGCAACTTTCTTTTGTATAGGAGATAATATTAGAAAACATCCCGAAGTATTTCAGCAAATAATGAAAGAAAAACATAGGATAGGCAACCACACCTTTAATCATTTGAACGGGTGGAAAACTTCCGAAGAACAATATATTGAAAATACGCTTTTGGCAGAAAAAGAAATTGAAAGATTTAGCCCTCAAAAAACCAAACTCTTTAGACCCCCTTTCGGAAAGATCAAAAACTCAGAGGCTGCAAAACTTGTAAAGCAGGATTATACGATAGTGATGTGGGACGTTATTAGCGGGGATTTTGATTCCAGGATATCTAAAAATAAATGTTTGGAGAATGTGCTGAAAAATGCTTCAGCAGGAAGCACTATTGTTTTTCACGACAGTATTAAAGCTTCAGAAAGTTTAAAATTCGCGCTACCCAAGGTATTGGATTATTATGCTGAAAAAGGCTTTGATTTTAAAGCGCTTTAAACATATTCTTTAAGAATGCCTACAAGTGTTGCAGCGTCCTGTTCACCGCTTTGACGCCACTTCATCTCCCCAGATTTATAGATCATAAGAGTAGGTAAAGTCTTTACCCTAAGCGCTTCTGCAAGCTGGGAATTTTTATCTACGTCTATTTTTATCACCTTTACCTTGTTACCCATTGAAGCGGCAACTTCCCGCAACACCGGGTTCATAGCTTTCGAATCCTCGTTCCATTCGGTATAAAAATCCAACAACACCGGAATATTGAGATCTATTAGTTCACCAAATTTTGACATGTAGCTTTTTCTTTAAATTAAATTTTACCCTCAATTTCATTTTTTAAAACGAGGTTAATAATCTCTATACTTACCTGGTTAATTTTCCGGAGAAATCACTAACTCAAATATAGTAAATTCTTCAGATTATGCAGGTTTTGGGCCTTTTTTGAGTTCAATTACACTTATTTCTGGCCAAATTCCCACTCTTCCGGGAAAAGCCAAATAACCAAATCCGCGATTTACATTAATATAACGACCAAATTCCTCATATATTCCAGCCCAGTTTTGGTATCGATACTGCACAGGACTCCACTTGAACCAGCCTGGAATCTCAATTCCAAACTGCATGCCGTGGGTATGCCCGCTAAGCGTTAAATGATAATTATTTTTATCCTTTTTAATCTTTTCCTGCCAGTAAGAAGGATCGTGACTCAATAAAACTTTAAAATCTTTTTCACTCAATCCTGCTCCTGCTTTATCGAGATCACCTTCTTTTTTGAATCCGCCGGCACCCCAGTTTTCGACACCTACTAGAGCAATCTTTTCTCCGTTTCGCTCAATAAGTTTATGCTCATTTAGCAAAAGTTTCCATCCCATTTTAGCGTGAGTATCTTTTAAGGTGTCTAAGTTTTGCTTTTTTGCTTCGGGAGAGCTCCAGCTTTTATAATCTCCGTAATCGTGATTTCCAAGAATAGAATAAACACCGTCTTTAGCCTTTATTTGCCCAAACAATTCTTTCCATGGTTCCATTTCTGAAGCTTCGTTATTTACCAAATCCCCGGTAAAAACCACCATATCGGTTTCCTGTTCATTAAGAAGATCTACCCCGTATTTTATCTTTTTTTTATTATCAAAACTTCCACTATGAATGTCGCTAATTTGCGCTAGCCGGTACCCATCAAAAGCTTCTGGCAGATCATCAAAATAAAGGGTGTAATTAAGCACCCTAAAATTATACCTGCCCTGGTACATTCCATATAAAACCGAAGCTAGTGGAATGGCAGCGATCCCCATGGCCAACTGACTCAAAAATTTTCTCCTGGATGGCATTGAAAATTCTCCTTTTACAGAAAATAATTTCTCAAATCCACCGGCACCCAATCTAAAAATATCTTCCCCGAACATTATTAAAGTCAGGATAAGTTTAAAAAGCAATACCGAAAGTAAAAACCCGAAAGCATAGCCTCGTGCCCCCGTGAGTACGCTCCCTTCTACCGGTGTTAACCATTGATAAAGAAAGTTAGCAAATACCGCAAGGGTAACCACAAAATACAGGATTACCACCCAGTAATTTCGGGTTATGGTTTTTAATGCCTGGTAGGCATAAATCTCGATTAATAAGAAAAAAACTATAAAAATTATCCAACGCATGAGCAATCCTAAATTTTTGCGAATATACTTTTAATCATCACTTTATAAATTTGGTTTAGGTTTAATTTAACGCCTGTCACAAGCCAAAACCCTAAATTGATTTGAACCTAAATAGTGCCAGAAATGTTGTTTAGCTATAAAATTTGACTATACCCTCAATAAGAAGTATTTTTCAGGGCTTTTCAATTATAATCAAACTAGTGATGAAACGAAGAAATTTTATAAAAGCTGCTGGGATTTCTGGCGCCAGCCTTAGCCTCTTTCCGGTTACCCATAATTTAAATGCTGCCACCTTTAAAAAACAGGAAAAACCCACTCCTATTTGCATTGCTACCTGGAATTTTCACGAAGCCAGCAAAACTGCCGGCGAGCTTCTTTACAAAGGAGCTTCAGCCTTAGATGCGGCCGAACAAGGGGTAAGAGTTGAGGAGGCCAATCTTAAAAATACTACCGTAGGAAATGGCGGCGCACCAGACAGGGATGGCAACGTTACTTTAGATGCCTGCATAATGTCGCCCTCGGGAGACTGTGGCAGCGTGGTTTATTTAAAAAAAATTGAGCATCCGGTTTCGGTAGCCAGGAAGGTTATGGAAGAAACTCCGCATGTTATGCTAGCGGGAGAAGGTGCTTTACAGTTTGCTATTCAGCAGGGATTTCAGCGGAAAAATTTACTGACAAAAGAATCTGAAGAAAACTGGAAAAAATGGCTGGAGAAAAAAGAATATAAACCAATTATCAATATTGAGAATCACGATACCATAGGAATGCTTTGCCTTGACGAAAAAGGCGATATTGCCGGTGCGTGTACTACATCTGGCCTGGCATATAAAATGAATGGCCGGGTTGGGGATTCTCCTATTATTGGTGCCGGCCTTTATCTTGACAATGAGATTGGAGGCGCCGTAGCTACCGGAATGGGGGAAGCAATTATGAAAAGTGTAGGCAGTTTCCTTATCGTAGAATTAATGCGCCAGGGTAAAAGCGCGCAGGAAGCCTGTGAAATTGCCGTGGAGCGAATTGTTAAACAGAACTCCAATTATAAAGATTTCCAGGTAGCTTTCTTAGCTTTGGCAAAAAATGGAGAAATAGGTTCTTTTTGCCTCCACAAAGGTTTTACCTTTGTAAAATATCAGGACAACCAAAACACCAATACTCCTAGCCAATCTTATCTATAAATGGAACAAAAAAAATCTTACCGTACCGCGTTTATATTTGTAACTATACTTTTTTTTCTTTGGGGATTTATCACCGTTCTTGTAGACTCGCTAATCCCGAGACTTAGAGAAGTTTTTACACTTTCTTATTTTCAGGCCGGAATGGTACAATTCGCCTTTTTTGGCGCTTATTTTTTACTTTCCATTCCAGCGGGATACATTTTATCAAAAATTGGATATAAAAGAGGAATTATCCTGGGCCTTAGCACAATGGCAATAGGCTGTTTATTATTTTATCCCGCAGCTTCTTATCGTGTCTTCGGAATTTTTATGCTGGGGTATTTTACACTTGCTGCCGGAATTACTATTCTTCAGGTTGCCGCTAACCCTTATGTTACTATCCTGGGCCCCGAAAGAACCGCTTCCAGTAGACTGAATCTATCCCAGGCTTTCAACTCACTGGGAACTGCCATCGCCCCTGCTCTTGGAGCACTTTTTATTCTTCAGGATAAAGTAAAAACTACGGCTGAAATAGAAGCACTGGATGCTGCCGCTCAAAAAAGTTATTTGGTTGCTGAGGCTGCCGCAGTACAAACTCCATTTTTAGGGATAGCAGCTTTTATTGGGGTAATTGCCCTTGTGTTCTTCTTCGTAAAACTTCCAAAAGTTGGCGATAAAGAAGCCTCTAACGATTACCGCAAAGTCTTAAAGAACAGAAACCTTATACTGGGTTCCATTGCCCTATTTTGCTATGTAGGTGCCGAAGTTTCCTTGGGGAGCTATATGGTAAATTACTTTTTAAGCCTGGACCTTGCCGCCACGGTAAGAGAAACTTCTTTTATGCGCACTATTGCTGAATGGATCTTAAGCACCGGTGTTTCGTCTTCCAGTGATATGGCGGTAGTGGGAGTTTTCGTGACTTTCTATTGGACGGGAGCCATGATTGGAAGATTTATTGGTTCTTACCTTACTTCTATATTTAATCCTGCAAAAATCTTAAGCATTTTCGCTCTGGGAGCAATTGGAATGATTCTTATTTCCAATTTCTCGGTTGGTCTCGCCGCAATGTGGACTATAATAGGAGTTGGATTGTTTAATTCTATAATGTTTCCTACAATTTTCAGCCTTGCTTTAGACGGGCTTGGCGACGATAAAGCTCAGGGATCTGGAGTATTATGTACCATGATTGTGGGTGGCGCTATAATTCCACCGGCTTACGGTTACTTAACCGACTCTTTCAATTTCAACATAGCCCTAATTTTAGTAATGGCTTGTTACGCTTACATTTTTTATTACGCATTTAGCAATAAGAGAAGAAAAGTTGTGGTTGCATAATTAAATATTTCTCCGGTTTTAATCCGTAAGTTTTTAGTGCGGCCTAAAGCCTGTATGATAATATCTTTGTAGTTTTGGGATATTCAGAAAAAATAATATTCCAAAATATATGTCTGCTCAAAAACGCCTGTTTCTTGTTGATGCCTATGCCCTGATTTTTAGAGGTTATTATGCCTTTATTAAAAACCCAAGGATTAATTCTAAAGGTTTTGATACTTCAGCGATAATGGGTTTTATGAATTCTCTTTTCGATGTAATTAGGCGGGAAAAACCAGATCATCTTGCCGTTTGCTTTGATAAAGAAGGCAGCCAGGCTAGAACCGAAATGTTCGCAGAGTACAAAGCTAACCGCGATGCTACACCTGAACCTATAAAAGATGCGATTCCTATTATCCAGGATATTTTAAAAGCCATGCATATTCCTGTAGTGGAATTAGCCGGAATGGAAGCCGATGATATTATAGGAACTCTTGCCCAACAAGCTGAGAAAGAAAATTACCAGGTTTTTATGGTAACGCCAGATAAGGATTTTGCCCAACTGGTAACCGAAAATATTTTTATGTACCGCCCGGCGAGAATGGGGAACGGAATCGAAATTTGGGGTATTCCTGAAGTTCAAAAGAAATTTGAAGTTGAACGCCCCGAGCAGGTAATAGATTTCCTTGGAATGATGGGCGACGCGGTAGACAATATCCCTGGACTTCCCGGGGTAGGCGAGAAAACCGCCAAAAAATTCCTGAAGCAATTTGGAAGTATGGAAGAGCTGCTGGCAAATACCGACCAGCTAAAAGGAAAGATGAAAGAAAAAGTTGAAAGTCACGCCGAACAGGGAATTCTTTCTAAAAAACTGGCAGCTATTCTTACCGATTGCGATGTGAAATTTCACGCTGAAGATTATGAACTTTCTCAACCTGATTCAGATAAAGTTCAGGAGATCTTTGATGAGCTTGAATTCAGAAGGCTTAAAGATCAATTTATAAAATTATTTAGCGGAGAAGAAGATCAACAACAAACCCAGGTTAGCAATTCTCCTTCAGCCAAAAAAGTTTCAAAAACTGCCGGAGAAGGACAGTTTTCATTGTTTTCAGGAGACGATTCAGATAAAATTGAAGCCAGTTCCGGCGGAAGAAAATCTTTAAAAGATACTGCTCACGTATACCAAAGCCTGAATACTAAAATGGCCAGGCAAATGTTTCTTCAGAATTTAATGAAACAAAACAGCGTTTGCCTGGATACTGAAACCACAAATTTAAATGCGCTGGAAGCAGAGCTGGTGGGCATTGCTTTTTCCTGGGAACCAGGCAAAGGTTTTTACCTGCCTTTCCCCGAAGAACGCGAAAAAGCACAGGAACTTATTGAGGAGTTGCGACCGTTTTTTGAAGACGAAAAAATTGAAAAAATTGGGCAAAACCTTAAATACGACATCAAGGTTTTAGCAAAATATAATATTGAAATAAAAGGAAATCTTTTTGACACCATGATCGCGCATTACCTGATCAATCCAGATATGCGTCATAATATGGACGTGCTTGCCGAAACTTACCTTAACTATACGCCGCAACCAATTTCAGAATTAATAGGAAAAAAAGGCAAGAATCAAAAGTCGATGCGGGATGTTCCTGTTGAAGAACAAACCGAATATGGTGTAGAAGATGCCGATATCACCCTTCAGCTTAAAAAATTCTTTGAGCAGGAATTAAAGGAAGCAGAAACGCGAAAGCTTTTTGATGAAATTGAAATTCCACTAGTTAGAGTCCTTGCAGCAATGGAACTGGAAGGTATAAAATTAGATGAGAACTTCCTTAAATCCCTTTCAGATGCTTTAGATAGTGATATTAAGGAACTGGAACAAAGTATTTATAAAGAGGCCGGGGAAGAATTTAAAATTAGCTCTCCAAAACAATTAGGAATTATTCTTTTTGAAAAAATGGAATTGGTTAAAAAACCCAAAAAGACCAAAACGGGACAATATTCAACTAGCGAAGATGTACTCTCGGTTTTAGTTAAAGAACATAAGATCGTAGAAGATGTATTAATGTATCGTGCTTTGGTAAAACTCCAAAATACTTATGTAGATTCTTTACCAAATCAGGTGCAGAAAGCTACCGGCAGAATTCATACCGATTATGTGCAAACTATTGCTGCTACAGGAAGATTGAGTTCCAATAATCCTAATCTTCAAAATATACCGATAAGAACCGAGCGTGGTCGCCAGGTTAGAAAAGCTTTTGTTCCGCGGGACGAAAATCATATTCTACTCGCTGCCGATTATTCTCAAATTGAATTGCGCATTATCGCGGCGCTTAGCGAAGAAGATAATATGATCAAAGCCTTTAAAGAAGGCAAAGATATTCACGCTTCTACCGCCGCCCAGGTTTTTAACGTAAATATAGATGAAGTAACCCGTGAGCAAAGAAGCAACGCTAAAACTGTGAATTTTGGAATTATTTATGGCGTTTCAGCCTTCGGTTTAAGCAATCAAACCAATTTATCACGTGCCGAATCAAAAGAACTTATTGATACCTATTATAAAACCTATCCCAAATTAACCGGATACATTGCGGACCAGGTTGCTTTTGCCAGGGAGAACGGTTATGTGCAAACCATTTTAGGTAGAAGGCGTTATTTAAAAGATATCAATTCGCAAAATGCGGTGGTGAGAGGTGCAGCCGAAAGAAATGCGGTAAATGCACCGATACAAGGTAGTGCAGCAGATATTATAAAACTGGCAATGATTAATATTTACCGAAAACTGACGGAAGGAAAATTTAAAACCAAAATGTTACTCCAGGTACATGATGAATTGGTTTTTGATGTCCATAAAGATGAAGTTGAAGAAGTAAAGAAAATGATTCAGTTTGAAATGGAAAACGCTTACAAACTGGATGTTCCTTTAGACGTAGAATTAGGAGAAGGCAATAACTGGCTGGAAGCACATTAGAATAAGAATTTAAAAAGCTTTTCACCCAATAATCAAGTCGTAATGCTCTAACTAAGGTAGATTAATTACGTCATCCTGAACTTGTTTCAGGATCTAACTCCTAAAGGGTTGGAAAAACAAAAAACCTCGCAACCAAAGTTGCGAGGTTTTCTATCTAACACTAAAAAGATTGGTTAGGCTAGTTCACCCTTGTATATTCTAAAGATAAAACGGTAACCTCTTCGGCATCCGTCCCGTCTGGATTTCCATAGTATTGCTCAGATTCAAATTTGCTTATTTCAAAAGCAAAAGTATTGGCAGTTCTATCTAAAATTCTACTGTGAGTACGAGTAGTACCATCAATAGTCATTGTAATTACCAGACGCTCATCACCGTTTACATTTTCTACATCCCAGCTCCCGGTATCTGTTCTTCCTGAAAGGCATTTAAAATCATCATTACTTTCACCGGCCTTAAAATCGAGTTTAGAATTGGTAGTAGTCATACTTCCATCTGTATTAAAAATCACGCCCATATTTTTAAAACAATCGGTCTCAAGTAAAATGTTCTTGTTATGGATGGTATCATTATTAAGATTCACCGCAAAATCGGTATTCATAGCTGAAAGTTCCCATTCTCCTTCAAGATCTTCTGGAGTAATGTTTGCAGTAGCATTTAAATTATTTACCTCAGTTTCGGCAACATGGTCCTGGTTAGGTTCACAAGATGCTATACTAAAGATAATTCCTAATATAAAGAGGCTTTTTAATCTAAGTAGGTTTTTCATAGCTAAATCAATTTGAGAGGACAAAGCTAAGGAGTATTTAAAGATTTTTATGACTTTATTAACACAAAAATTACCGTTTAACATTCATTACGTGCATTTTATCGATTTTAGATAGTAAGAATAGGTAAGAAATAAGCCGCAAGGGAGAACCTACAACCTAAAATTGAACAGGTTTTGTTCATTTATGGAATTATGTTCTGCAGCTATATCCCTCAAAATAAATTAATTAATTTCGGATTTGCTATATGAATTTATAATTGTACATTTGCACCCCGATTTCCCGACATGATTTATGCTGGGAATGGGAATGGAATGTTTAATAATAAGTAAATTTAATTAGTGTGGACACATTAAGCTACAAAACAGTATCAGCCAACAAGGCTACCGTGACCAAGGATTGGGTACACGTAGATGCTGAAGGACAGACGTTGGGCCGACTAGCTTCTAAAGTAGCCAAGCTACTAAGAGGTAAGCACAAACCTAACTTCACCCCGCACGTTGATTGTGGTGATAACGTAATCGTTACCAATGCAGAAAAGATCAACTTAACCGGTAAGAAATGGGATTCGAAAGAATACATTCGTCATACTGGCTACCCGGGTGGACAAAAAAGTCTAACAGCAGCTGAATTATTCGAAAAGAATCCAGAGAGATTAATCGAAAAATCAGTAAAAGGAATGCTACCAAAGAACAAACTTGGAGCAGACCTATTTAGAAATTTAAAGGTTTACGCAGGATCAGAACACGATCACACTGCACAAAAGCCTAAAACTATTAACTTAAACGATCTTAAGTAATGGAGGTTATTCACAAAATTGGCCGTAGAAAAACGGCGGTTGCGCGTGTTTATGTTTCTGAAGGAAGCGGAAAATTTAGCGTAAACAAAAAAGACCTTAAAGACTACTTTACCACAGGTCCTTTACTTTACAAAGTAAACCAGGCCCTTAACCTTACCGGTAATGACGATAACTTTGACGTAAGAGCAAATGTTTACGGTGGTGGTATTACAGGACAGGCAGAAGCTATTCGTCTTGCACTTGCAAGAGCAATGGTAGAACTGGATGCAGAGAACAGAGCGGTGTTAAAGCCAGAAGGTTTAATGACCAGAGACCCAAGAATGGTAGAGCGTAAGAAGTTTGGACAGAAGAAAGCTCGTAAGAAATTTCAGTTCTCTAAACGTTAATTTTTATTGGAATTTATATTCCAAAGTTCATTTAATATTAAAAAGATTTTTGTTGTTATTCCGCTGCCAGCGGAAGTTAGTTTAGCATCTAAACAGGTAAGGCCGTGTTTATAAAAACAGCCACTTACTTGTTGCTATCTTCAACAGAACGTAAACTATTACAAAAATGGCAAACAAAGTAGAAGTAAAAGAATTACTTGATGCAGGTGTACATTTTGGACACCTAACAAGGAGATGGAACCCAAATATGGCCCCATATATCTATATGGAGCGTAATGGGATTCACATCATCAACTTATATAAGAGTGCTGCTAAAATGCAGGAGGCAGGTGATGCCCTTGCAAAAATTGCAGCCAGCGGTAGAAAAATACTTTTCGTAGCTACCAAGAAACAAGCTAAAGAAATAGTAGCCGAACAAGCTGAAAAAGCAAATATGCCATACATTACCGAGCGTTGGCCCGGTGGTATGCTTACCAACTTTGTAACTATTCGTAGAGCTGTTAAGAAAATGGCCTCTATTGATAGAATGAAGAAAGATGGTACCTTTAATACACTTTCTAAAAAAGAACGTCTTCAGGTAGATCGTTTAAGAGCTAAATTAGAAAAGAACCTTGGTTCTATTTCAGATATGAGCAGACTTCCAGGAGCGCTTTTTGTTGTTGATATTACTCGTGAACACATTGCTATTAAAGAAGCTCAAAAATTAAACATTCCAATTTTCGCTATGGTTGATACGAACTCAGATCCTCGTGAGGTTGAGTACGTAATTCCATCTAATGACGATGCTTCAAAGTCTATCAACAAAGTGGTTTCTTATGTTGCAGATTCTATTGTAGACGGCCTTTCTGAAAGAAAAGCTTCTAAAGAATCTAAAAAAGAGAAAGCTGACAAAGAAGAAAAAGAGCCAAAAGCACCAAAAGCTGCTGTAAAGCAACCAGAGGCCGAAGCTCCTTCTAAAGATGCTGAAGATAAAAAAGCAATGAAAGAAGCTAAGAAAGATGTAAAACTTGAGTCTAAGAAAGAAACTTTAGACAAAGCTTCATCTAACGAAGAAGAATAAAATAACATTTTATAACATTCAAAAAGTCGTTTAGTTTCTTTCCTAACAGTTGGTCTCTAAGCGACTTTTTTAAATAAAAAACAATACTATGGCTAAGATAACCGCCGCAGAAGTAAACAAATTAAGAAAAGCTACCGGTGCCGGTATGATGGATTGTAAAAAGGCACTTGTAGAGGCAGATGGTGATTTTGACAAGGCTATTGAAGTACTTCGTAAAAAAGGTCAGAAAGTTGCTGCTAAGAGAGCCGATAGAGATTCAGCAGAAGGTGCTGCAATTGCTAAGGTAAACGACGATAACACCAAAGGTATTATCATCTCTCTTAACTGTGAAACCGACTTTGTTGCTAAAAACGATGATTTCGTAAAAATGGCAAACAATTTCGCAGACATCGCACTTACTGTTTCTTCAAAAGAAGAATTACTTAAAGCAGATTACAACGGGATTTCAGTTGAAGATAAATTAACTGAGCAAACTGGTGTAATTGGTGAGAAAATAGAAATTGGTGCTTTTAAAACTTTAGAAGCTCCGTTTGTAGGTTCTTATATTCACGCAGGAAACAAAATTGCTGTAATCACTGGTCTTTCTAAAAATGTTGAAGGTGCCGATGAAGCTGCAAAAAACGTTTCTATGCAAGCTGCCGCTATGAACCCTATCGCACTTAACGAAGAAGGTGTAGACCAGGAAACAATAGATAAAGAAGTGGAGATCGCTAAAGATACACTTCGCCAGGAAGGTAAACCTGAAGAAATGCTAGACAAAATAGCAAAAGGAAAAATTCAGCGTTACTTTAAAGACAACACTTTGGTTAACCAGGCTTTTATCAAAGACGGAAAACAAAGCGTTGCAGACTACGTAAAATCTGTAGATTCAGATCTTACGGTTGTAGGTTTCGAAAGAGTTGCTTTAGGAGAGTAATTAAAATTTGTCATTTCCGCGCAGGCGGAAATCCTAATAAATCTAAAACCGCTTCATTAATCTGGAGCGGTTTTTTTAATTTTATCAAATGTCAGAAAAAGCATTTCAGTTTAAAGAATTCAAGATAGAACAAGATCGCTGCGCCATGAAAATTGGCACCGACGGCGTCTTACTGGGCGCCTGGGCTTCCCTGGAGCAGGAACCAGACAGTATTCTAGATATTGGCACAGGAACAGGTTTAATTGCATTAATGCTGGCACAACGCTCCCCTGCCCTTCTTATTGATGCTTTAGAAATTGACGAAGATGCTGTAGATAATTTTGAACAAAGCACCTGGGGCGACAGGCTATTTTGTTATCATGCCGCTTTTGAAGAATTTGTAGAAGAAATGCAGGATGAAGATAAATACGAGCTAATTATTTCAAATCCGCCATTTTATGCTGAAGATTATACGTCAGAAAGCGCAAGTAGAAATAAAGCACGTTTTGCTGAAGCCCTGCCTTTTTCAGAATTACTTGAAGGGGTTTCAAAATTACTTCATCCCGATGGGGAATTCAATACAATTATTCCGCATAAAGAAGAAAAAGATTTTTTAGCGCTGGCCAGTGAATTTGGTCTTTTTCCGAAGAAAATCACCAGGGTACGCGGCAATGAAACATCAGCAATAAAAAGAAGTTTATTGAGTTTTAGCTTTAAAGAAATTGAGCTGCAAGAGAATGAACTTATCATTGAAATTTCACGACATAATTATACAGAAGCTTACAAAAAGCTTGTAAAAGACTTCTATCTTAAATTATAATCTTAAAATTGTTTGCTTTCAAAAGCTTGGTTACATTTGTGTAAAACACCACACAAATGAGAACAGATAACTTCCAGGCTCCAGATTATTATAATATTGATGAGCTGTTAACCGATGAACATAAAATAGTTCGCGATGCCGCCAGGGAATGGGTGAAACGCGAAGTTTCTCCTATAATTGAAGATGCTGCTCAAAAAGCAGAATTCCCTAAATCTATAATTAGCGGTTTAGCTGAAATTGGAGCTTTTGGCCCATATATTCCTGAAGAATACGGCGGAGCCGGCCTGGATCAAATCTCATACGGACTAATCATGCAGGAGATTGAGCGAGGCGACAGTGGCGTGCGTTCTACCGCTTCTGTGCAAAGTTCGCTGGTGATGTATCCTATTTATCAATATGGCACCGAAGAACAACGTAAAAAATACTTACCTAAATTGGCTTCCGGTGAATTTATGGGTTGTTTTGGACTTACCGAACCAGATCACGGTTCTAATCCCGGTGGGATGACCACCAATTTTAAAGATAAAGGCGATCATTATTTATTGAATGGCGCTAAAATGTGGATCTCTAATGCACCTTTTGCAGATATTGCAGTGGTATGGGCAAAAGATGAAAACGGCCGTATTCACGGACTTATCGTAGAAAGAGGAATGGAAGGTTTTTCTACTCCTGAAACACATAATAAATGGTCACTTCGCGCCAGCGCAACCGGTGAACTTATTTTTGACAACGTAAAAGTGCCAAAAGAAAACCTAATGCCAAATAAAAGCGGACTTGGCGCTCCATTGGGCTGTCTAGATTCTGCTCGGTATGGAATTGCCTGGGGAGCTATAGGCGCAGCAATGGACTGTTATGACACCGCTTTGCGATATGCAAAGGAACGGGTGCAATTTGACAAACCAATTGCAGGCACACAACTTCAGCAGAAAAAGTTAGCAGAAATGATCACCGAAATCACCAAAGCGCAGCTTATGGCCTGGAGATTGGGTGTACTTAAAAACGAAGGAAAAGCAACTTCGGCTCAAATCTCTATGGCTAAAAGAAATAATGTGGAAATGGCTATAAAAATAGCCCGGGAAGCAAGACAGGTTTTAGGCGGAATGGGAATTACCGGCGAGTATAGTATTATGCGCCATATGATGAACCTGGAAAGTGTAATTACCTATGAAGGAACTCACGATATTCACCTATTAATTACAGGAATGGATATTACAGGGATTCCTGCTTTTCAATAAAAGAGTTCGTCAAGCTCAATTTATTTCAGTACGTCATCCTGAACTTGTTTCAGGATCTAAGATGTTGTATATACAAGCTTAGATGCTGAAATAAATTCAGCGAAAGCATCATTTCAATTACAACAAATCAAAACAAGGGCAGCGTTTACAGCGTTTGCCCTTTTTATATTTTTCACAGCATTCTTTTTTAAGCGGTTTGGGATTTTTAGCCACCACACCGTCTATTTTCAAATAATCTTTTGATTTATTTGAATAAAAAACAATGACATTATATGAATTTAAAAACCGTTTCGCCATATTTTGAAGATACTTTAAAAAGCTGAAATTGAGCGTTAATTCAGTTTTAAATGAATGTTTAAATTTTATAAATCCTAAAGAGAATCTTATTTTTGCAAAATGGGAGAAAAAAATAGGATAAACGAGGTAAATAAAGCGCTAGAGCCTAAAATAAATCAACTTTTAGATCATTCTTTATATCAAAAAATAACCACTCCAGAGCATCTTCAAATCTTTATGGAGCACCACGTTTTTGCTGTTTGGGATTTTATGTCTTTACTTACCGCCTTACAGGAAAAACTTACCAAAACCACCAATCCCTGGGTACCTGTAGGCAATCCTGAAACTCGTTATTTAATCAATGAAATAGTACTTGCTGAAGAAACCGATGTTAATTATTTTGGCGATCATCAAAGCCATTTTGAAATGTATCTGGATGCAATGGAAAAAAGTGGCGCAGATACCGGCAGGATAAAAGATTTTTTGCTTCAGGTAACCCACGGCACCGATATTTTTTTATTGATTGCAGCCACAAAACTCTCGCTTAATATTAAGATATTTCTAAAAAATACCTTTGAAGTAATTTCAGAAGAAAAACCGCATAAAATAGCTGCGGCATTCACCTTTGGGCGGGAAGGACTTATTCCCGGGATGTTCACTTCTATCATAGAAAATGTGCAACAGAATTTCCCGAAAGAAGATTTAAGTCTATTTAAATATTACTTTGATCGCCATATAGAATTAAATGGTGAAGAGCACGGGCCTATGGCCTTTAAAATGGTAGAAGAACTCTGTGGAAATGATGAGGAGAAATGGGAAGAAGTAAAAATTACCGCAGAAGAAGCACTTGATGCCCGGTTAGAGCTTTGGAAAGGCATTGAAGAAGAGATTTCAGAAAATATAGATTCTAAAAACCTGCAAACGATTTAAAGAGATTTTTCTATAAAAATAAACCTCAAAGGTTTTGAAAACCTTTGAGGTTTATTTAATTTTTCTAATCCCCTATCCTGAGCTAGAAGCTCAAAAGATTTCACGACCTAAACCCTGAAATGAATTCAGGATGACGATCACTATCTACTCGATAAAAGAATTAAGGTGCTTCAGGAGCAAGCTTTACTTCCAGACCATCTAATTCTTCAGTAATGGGAATTTGGCAGCTTAAACGACTATTATCTTCTACAAAAAATGCCTGATCCAGCATGTCTTCCTCTTCAATACTTTGTTCGGGCAGCATATGCTCAAAATTGAGAATATAACACTGGCAGGAAGCACACATTGCCATACCGCCACAAATACCAATGGTTCCTTCGGCAGCAAGTTCGTAAGAGCGAACCACTTCCATAAGGTTCATATTCATATCTGTTGGAGCGTCTACCACGTGGGCTTCACCCTCCCTGTCTATAATGGTTATTTTAATATCAGACATATCTTCTAATAAAAGAATATTCAAGATCGTAGTACGCCATTCTGTCCCGAAGTGTCGGGATTGTTTCAGAATCTAAGCTCTTGGAACCTGAATCAGGTTGACGACACTACAACTGAATTTTTCTGTTTTAATTTATACTTTTTACAACTTCTTTTTTTGCTTCTTTTTTACTGCCGTCAAATCCGCTTACACCACTTACGGTAGTATATTTCATTACATATTTCTTATCTGGGAAAATACGTTGGTAAGCGCTCTGGCACATAATTGCTGCTTCGTGGAAGCCACAAAGAATCAACTTTAATTTTCCCGGGTAGGTGTTTACATCACCAATGGCGTAAACACCGGGAATATTGGTTTGATAATCGTAAGCATTATCAACCTTAATCGCATTTTTTTCAATTTCCAGACCCCAATCTGCAATAGGTCCTAATTTAGGCGAAAGTCCGAATAAAGGAATAAAATAATCGGTTTCTTTAATTTCTTTTTCTCTTGCGGAATCCTTGTGAGTAATCACTACACTATCCAATTCTTCTTCTCCTTTAAGATCGGTAACCTCAGCATTGGTAACAAGATTGATCTTTCCAATTTTTGAAAGCTCTTCTACTTTTTCTACTGAATCCAAAGCTCCTCGAAAATCATTTCTTCGGTGTACCAGCGAAACTTCGGAAGCAACATCGGCTAAATAAATAGCCCAATCTAATGCTGAATCACCCCCACCGGCAATTACTACTTTTTTATCGCGATAATCTTCTGGCTCCCGAATAATATAAGCTACGCCTTTATCTTCAAAATCGGTGATATTCGCAATAGGTGGTTTTCTTGGTTCAAAACTTCCAAGACCACCGGCAATTACTACCACCGGGGCGTGGTGTTTTGTTCCTTTATTAGTGGTAACTATAAAGCTACCATCTTCCTGTTTATCTATGGTTTGGGCTCTTTCTCCCAGAGTAAATCCCGGCTCAAAAGGCTTTATTTGCTCCATTAGATTAGTTACCAGGTCTCCTGCCAAAACCTCGGGAAAACCGGGGATATCGTAAATTGGCTTTTTAGGATAAATCTCTGAACACTGCCCTCCCGGTTGTGGAAGCGCATCTATTAAATGGCATTTTAATTTTAATAATCCGGCTTCAAAAACCGCAAAAAGGCCTGTTGGCCCTGCGCCAATTATAAGTATATCGGTTTTAATCATGCTATTTGCAAATTTTGTGGTAAGCTCGTTGCTTACTTTTGAATATTTACCACGCTTTCTATTTGAGGTACATATTTTTTAATCGTCATTTCTACTCCAGATTTAAGCGTCATTTGATTTACTGTGCAATCTACACAGGCGCCTTCCAGACGAACTTTAACCAGCCGATCGTTCTCTATAGAGATCAAAGAAATATTGCCCCCGTCACTTTCCAAAAAAGGACGAATTTCATCGAGGGCCTTTTCTACATTTAATTTTACTTCTTCGCTAGTCATTTATTTCTTTTTAACTGCACTGCATCCGGCCATTGTAGTGATCTTTATCGCTTCAGTTGGAGGCAGACTTTTGTTTCTATTTACTGTTTCCTGAACCATATTACGGGTAATATCCTCAAAAGCTGTTTCTAAGGGGGTTGCCGTTTGCAAAGCTGCAGGACGACCTATATCTCCAGATTCCCTTAAACTTTGTACTAATGGAATTTCTCCCAGGAATGGAGTATCTATATCTTCAGCAAGATTTTTAGCTCCTTGTTTTCCGAAGATATAATATTTATTTTCAGGAAGCTCTTCTGGAGTAAAATACGCCATATTCTCAACTATTCCCAAAACAGGCACGTTTATACTTTCCTGGCGGAACATTGCAACTCCTTTTTTAGCATCTGCCAGAGCAACATTTTGCGGCGTACTAACTACAACCGAACCAGTAATAGGAAGCGATTGCATAATAGATAAATGGATATCACCAGTTCCCGGCGGAAGATCTATTAAAAGAAAATCTAACTCGCCCCAGGCAGCATCAAAAATCATTTGGTTTAACGCCTTAGCGGCCATTGGCCCACGCCAAACCACGGCCTGATTAGGCTTGGTAAAAAATCCGATTGATAGTATTTTTACTCCATAGTTTTCAATAGGCTTCATTTTAGACTTCCCATCTACAGTTACAGAAAGAGGTTTTTCGGTCTCAACATCAAACATCATTGGGATAGAAGGCCCATAAATATCGGCATCTAAAATCCCGACTTTAAAGCCCATTTTAGATAAAGTTACCGCTAGATTAGCAGTTACTGTAGATTTACCAACGCCTCCTTTTCCAGAAGCAACGGCAATAATATTAGAAATTCCAGGAATAGATTTTCCTTTAATTTCCGGCTTCTTATCTGCCGATTCTACCTTAATATTAACTTTAACCTTGGCCTTTTGATTTACGTGTTCGTGAATAGCTTTCATAACATCCACTTCTGCACGCTTTTTTATATGCAAAGCAGGGTTTTGTAAAACAAGGTCTACAACCACCTCATCACCAAAGGTCATCACGTTTTGAATAGCACCGCTTTCTACCATATTTTTGCCTTCTCCGGCTACAGAAATAGTTTCAAGCGATTTTAATATTTCTTTCCTGTCTAACTTCATTTAAAACATTTTATATTCCTGAGAATATCAGGATATTTTTGGCTGCATTAATGAGGTTTTTCGCAAAAAACCAAGCAGCTTATATAGATTCATTCTAAACGCAAATATAAGTGTAAAAGCTAAGAAAACGAAGTATTTACCCATAATTGATTTATAGAAGAATAAAGCGAAGTTATGGAGTATTTTACACCTAAAATTTTATTTCAGTTCTTTCACCGGATCCCAAAAATGTTTTTCAAAATCCTGAATTTTATTTTCTTCTACTTTTATGCCTTCAGCAGCTAACATTTGCTGCATTGCGCTGTGATCTCCAAAATGACTTTTCCCGGTAAGGAGTCCGTTTCTATTTACCACACGGTGCGCCGGAACATCATCCAATTCTTTAGCTGAATTCATTGCATAACCAACCATTCTGGCGCTTTTTGCTGCTCCTATGCATTTTGCAATTGCACCATAGGAAGTTACTTTTCCCTTTGGAATTTGTCTCACTACTTCATAAACCCTTTCAAAAAAGTTCTTTTCTTCCAAACCTAGGAGTAATAAATTCTTAAAAGGGTTACAATTACCAGAATAAGCATCAGGGCCGTCATAAAGTAATTGGAATATTTAGAAAATGCTTCGGCTTGTTTTTCAATTCTAATAAAGGAAAGTACGTAAACATATAATGTAGTAAAACTACCTATAGATGCTGCTAAAATAAATGCTATTATTCGAGACCAATCGTAAGAGGCACCTACACCGATATTCAGGGCTCCTGCTATAGCTACAAAATATGGAACGGGAAAAATATTTAACGCCGCCACAAGCATTCCTTTAAAAATACTGTTGGAATTTGCTTTGCGGGATTTATGCTCTATTCCGCCGCGTTTTTTTGCCTGAATAAAAAAGTAAACAGCCAGGAGAATAAATATTACCAGCCCGGCACGCAATAAAATATTCTGAACAAATTCATTTCTGAATATATATTTAGCCAGCAAAACAGCCACGGTAGCCTGAATAATCACTACAATAGTAGCTCCCAAGGCAACGTAGAGTCCGTTTTTCTTCCCTTTTTCAACGCAGGTTTTAGCCACGGTCATATTCACCAAACCGGGTGGCACCACCCCAAGCAAGGCTGCGAAATAGGTAATTAGAAAAAGCTTTGTTTCCTCCAAAAGGGACTTATTTTATTCTAAATTGAATATAAGTTATAGGTTTTCCCTGGTCAAGATACTGTTTTTCATAGAAAGTTTGAATTTCCCTTACTGCTTTTGGTGAATATTCATTTTTATAAATATCGTGATGCGCATATAAAATCTCATGACCTTCACCGTGAAGCAGACCAAGTGTATAACCGTGCATAAATTCACTATCGGTTTTAAGATTCACCAGCCCTTCAGCTTTTAAAATATGCTTATATTTCTGAAGGAATTCGGCATTGGTCAATCGGTGCTTGGTGCGCTTATATTTAATTTGCGGATCGGGAAAAGTGATCCAAATCTCATCTACTTCATTTTCAGCAAAAACACGATCTATTAATTCAATTTGAGTTCTTAAAAAAGCTACGTTTTCCAGATCTTCATCAATAGCCGTTTTTGCACCTCTCCAAAACCTGGCGCCTTTAATATCTATTCCTATAAAATTCTTTGCTGAATCCTGCTTAGAAAGACCAATAGTATACTCGCCCTTTCCGCAGCCTAACTCCAGCACTATAGGATTATCATTTTTGAAAAAATCTTTATTCCAGTTTCCTTTTAAACTGAATTGATCTTTCTCCAGCTCTTCCCGGGAGGGTTGTATTACATTTTCAAATGTTTCGTTCTCCCTGAATCGTCTTAATTTATTCTTACTTCCCACGCCTTAATTTAATATTTTGGTAAAACTAAAGAAAATAGCGCACAGGCCCTTAATAATATATTTGATATATGCATAAGAAACGAATTTTAGTAGCGGTTTTAAATTGGGGTCTCGGCCATGCTACAAGGTGCATACCTCTTATTAAAGAGTTACAGCAGCATAATTTTGAGGTTTTTATCGCTTCAGATGGTGCTGCCCTGGAATTACTAAAAAAGGAATTCTCATCAATTAAAGCTTTTGAACTCCCCTCCTATAATATTTCCTATAGCAAATCTGCAAACTCTTTTAAATGGAAATTATTTACTGAAACTCCGGGCATTTTAAAGGCGATAAGGATGGAAAGAAAGAAAATTAAAGACCTGGTCGCAACCCACCATCTTAACGGAATAATTTCTGACAACCGCTTTGGATGCCGGCATAAAAATATCACCTCTGTTTTTATAACACACCAGTTAAGTGTGCTAAGCGGAAACACCACCTATTTAAGCAGCAAATTGCATCAGCAATATATATCAAAATTCGATGAATGCTGGATTCCAGACACTCTCGGAAACCATAACCTAAGCGGGATTATGGGACATTTAAAAGAAACACCCGCAAACGTAAAATACATTGGGCCACTTAGCCGCTTTAATAAAATACCTCAGCAAAAAAAGTATGATTACGCAGCGATTCTATCTGGCCCCGAACCACAACGGACTATGCTGGAAGAAAAATTGCTCAGTTCTTTTCAGAGTTCAGATAGAAAAATAATCCTGGTAAGAGGAGTTATGACTGAAAACACTATTTCTTCTAAAAACAGAAATCTTAAGATCAAAAATTACTTAACCTCTAAAGCCTTGCAAGAGGTTATTCTAAGTAGCGAGGTAATAATTTGTCGTTCTGGTTATTCCAGCATTATGGATTTGGCCAAACTAGAGAAAAAAGCCTTTCTTATACCAACTCCCGGCCAGTATGAACAGGAATATTTAGCCAGGCGTTTTAAGAAACTGGAAATAGCTCCTTTTTGCAAACAAGAGGATTTTGACATTTCAAAACTTGAGGACCTGAAAGATTTTTTGGGCTTCAGCAGCCTAGATTTCAGTGTCAGTTTCGGGGACATTTTTACTCTTTTCAAGGGTAAATGAAAATTCGCTACCCACTCCAAAAACACTTTCCACGTAGATTTTCTCATCGTGGGCTTCTATAATATGTTTTACGATAGAAAGTCCTAAACCGGAGCCTCCTTCTTTCCTGGAGCCACTTTTATCTACTCGGTAAAAACGTTCAAAAACACGTGGCAGATTTTCTTTTTCTATACCTTCTCCATTATCGGTTACCCGCACGATCACCTTATTTTTTATAAGGTTTTCTATGCTGATTTCAGTAGTTCCGTCTTCCTTTCCATATTTAATAGAATTTACAATCAAATTGGTTAAAACCTGCTGAATTCTGTCCCTGTCGCCATACACCCAAATAGGTTCGTCATAATCAATATCGAAAGTAAGGGTGATATTTTTCTTTGAAGCTTTCATTTCTAAAAGATCAAATGAACTTTGAATTAGCTCCACAATATTAAAGTCCTCCTTTTCCAGATGAAGGTCACCAGTTTCCAGTTTGGTGATCATATCAAGATCTCGCACAATATATATGAGCCGCTCCACTCCTTTGCTGGCGCGCTGCAAATACTTTTTTCGCACCGCTTTGTCTTTCATGGCACCATCGAGCAAGGTGAGAATATATCCCTGCACGGTGAAAAGTGGTGTTTTAAGCTCGTGCGAAACATTTCCCATAAACTCCTTTCTATAGGCTTCACGAACTTTAAGCGTGTCTATCTCCAGCTTTTTATCTTTGGTGAATTTTTCAACTTCACGGGTAAGCGTAGCCATATCAGTAGTAACCTGACTGGGACTTAAGGTAGTAGAATCTAAAAGCGAAACATTATCGTAGATTTTTTTAATTCGCTTGTAAATAAAGTGCTCTACCCTGTACTGAATAATAAAAAAAGAAGCGAAATAGGTAATAAGGACAAAAGCAAAAAATGGTTTCAATATAAGTCCGGAGGTAAAATGAGCAAAACCTGCCAATACCACGCTCAAGAAGACGGTGATATATAGCGCAGTCTTTATTGCAAACTTATATGAACGTTTAAATTTTTTCGCCATTAAACAACAAACTTGTAGCCTACACCTTTTACAGTTTTAAAACATTCGTCTCCAATTTTTTCCCGCAGTTTTCTAATATGTACATCTATGGTACGGCCACCAACTACAACCTCGGCGCCCCAAACATTATCTAGAATATCTTCTCTTTTAAAAACTTTTCCTGGTTTTGAAGCCAATAAGGAGAGTAATTCAAATTCCTTTCTGGGTAAAATTATTTCTTCTCCGTTTTTAATCACCTTATACTCATCGCGATTAATAATAAGGTCTTTAATTTTTACCACATTAGAAGTTGCCGTATCATCTTTAAATCTTCTTAGCAAAGCTTTTACTTTACTTACCAAAACTTTAGGTTTAATAGGTTTGGTAATATAATCATCGGCACCCGCATCAAAACCGGCCATTTGAGAATAATCTTCACCACGGGCGGTAAGGAAAGCGATAATAGTTTCCTCTAATTCCGGCAGTTTTCTAATTTGTGCACAGGCTTCAATCCCATCCATTTCGGGCATCATTACATCCAGAATACTAAGCTGTGGCTTTTTCTTTTTAGCAAGCTTTACAGCATCTGCACCATTATCTGCAGTAATCACCTGGTATCCCTCTGCAGATAGGTTATATCCAACAATTTCCAGGATATCTGGCTCATCGTCTACCAGTAAGATTTTAAGGTCCTTTTTTTTCATTTTAGTTTACTTGAATTGGTAAATATTAGGTAAAAGTAACCATTAATTTGAACTTTTATAATTGCATCATACTTGGTAACCTTAAGCTAACATTATAATCATAAACACATAATTTCAGCTTAACAGAGGCTTTACACTTCCACCGTTAATTTGCACCAGAGAACTAAACACAGTGATGAAGAATTATTTATTTATCTTAAGTCTGCTTATTTTAAGCATAACAGCACAAGCCCAGGACGAGACTACCGGAACAATTGCCGGGAAATTATCTGACAATGAAGTGGAGGGCGAACCTCTTCCTTTTGCCAATGTAATTATTAAGGAAACAAACAAAGGAACTACTTCAGATTTTGACGGGCTATATTCCTTAAAAAATGTTGAGCCCGGAACTTATACTGTAGAATTTAGCTTTATAGGTTACGAAACCTTAACAATACCCAATGTTGAAGTTGTTGCGGGAAAAGTAACTGAAGTGAACACCGGCCTTGGAGCAAGCACTGCAGCTTTAGACGAAGTTGTAATTTCTACCGTTTCAAGACAGGATTCTGAAGTGGCTTTACTTCTGGAACAAAAAAGTGCGATACAAATAAAGGAAAGTATTGGCGCCCAGGAACTGGCTAAAATAGGCGTTTCTGATGCCGGCACCGCTACCACCAAAATTTCGGGTGTTACCAGCAGTGAAGCTTCTGGAGATATATTTGTGAGAGGATTAGGCGATCGTTACTTGTATACTACTTTAAACGGTTTACCAATTCCGTCTGACGATGTGGAACGCAAGAATATAGATTTAGGTCTTTTCCCAACTCGAGTTATTAAAAGTGTGGGAATAAGCAAGACTTATTCACCTTCTTATTCTGCAGACCAGGCTTCAGGAAATATCGATATTGAATCCAGAGAGCTGGTAGGCAGCGAAGAACTTGACCTTGGCATTAGAGTTGGAGTAAACACCAATGCAGCTGGAGAGTTTTCAAACTTTAAAGTTAGCCCTAATCAAGACAATGCATATTTCGGCTTTCACCAGCAAAATATCCCAATTGAATATACGCTTTACAACCAAAGCTGGGATACGCAAACTGCAGATGCTCCTATTAACAGGAGATATGCTTTAACAGCCGGAAAAAAATTCGGACAAAACTTAAAAGTACTTTTAACAGCTTCACAATCTCGGAAATTTGAGTATCGTGAGGGTGAATTTACAGAATACCGAAACAACAACCGCTACGATTATTTTACCGATGTAGAGAATTTCACTCAAACCGATAATACTACCGGGATGTTAGACGTACTCTACGAGTTTAATGATGATCACGAAATAAAAGCAACCAGCCTTTTCATCAATAAACTAACCGATGAAGTTTATGAAGCCGGTAGAAATGGTGAGGGTGTTGTTTTTGAAGAAACAGGACCTGCCGAAGGTCTTAACCAGTTTGTTCGTGACCAGAACATTAAACAAACTCGTTTATGGATAAACCAGTTACACGGTACGCACAATATATCAGATAAAAATGAATTGAATTGGGGCTTGGGTTATAATCTTGTTAATGCCGATGAGCCTAACCGTATAAGGAATGAAGTGAACTACGATGGCGAAGATTTTATTCAATTAGGAAGAATGGGTGGCTACCAGCAAAGAAAGTCTTCTCAAAAAATTGAGGATAACGAGATCAATGCTTATGTTGAAGACAAGATCACTTTCGCTAATTCTGAAGAAAATGAAGACGACACCAGGAACATCTTCGTAGACTTTGGTGGAAGTTACCGAAACAAACAAAGAGACTTTGTTTCCCGATTCTTTGGAGTTATAGAGCGCCCAACGAACACTTATAATCCAACTTCTTTAGACAATCTATCCAGCGTTTTCACCATAGAGAATTTTAGAAGCGGAAACTTGCAAATAAACGAGCTTACACCCGATTTTTATAATGCAGAATTGCAATCTTACGGTGGTTTTGTAAACTTTAACTACGGGAAAGATAATTGGAATGTCAACCTTGGAGCACGTTTCCAGGAAGACGAACTTAATGTAGATTTTGACGTTAACAACTACCCTACAAACCTACCACAGTTTTCCAACCAATCCTACAACAATATTTACCCGAGTGTAAATGTAAAATTCTCACCAAACGAGAATTCAAACATCAGGTTCTCGGCTAGTAAAACAATTACCCTACCTGAATTTAAAGAAATTGCTCCTTTTGAATATGTTTCTCAAACAGGACAGGTAACCAGGGGTAATCCAGATCTTGATGCTTCAAACAACCTGAATTTCGATTTAAAATATGAACTATTTCCATCTTCGGGCCAATTAATTTCCCTAACCGGATTCTATAAAAACATTGAAGATCCTATTAATAAAGTTCAGGATAGAGGTGCGGCAGGTGTTTTCTCTTATTTCAACGCCGGGGAAGAAGCAAATATCTACGGATTAGAACTTGAAACTAGACTTGATGTAATTGACAATGAAACTCCGGAAGGTTTAGACCTCGAAGTAGCATTTAACGCTTCAAGAATGTGGCACAAACAGGATCTAAAAGAAGTATTTGATGGTGAAACCTTCATTAGAACTTTTAGATATAACAATAAAAGCGAGATCGGCTTACAGGGAGCTTCAGATTGGATCTTTAACGGTTCGGTAAATGTTTCTACAGAGTCTGAAAATCCGTTTAGAGCTTCTTTAGTTGGAAATTACGCTTCAGATAAAATATATGCGCTTGGCGCTCCAGAAGCCCAGAACGAGGGTGATGTTTTTTACAACGACGAAATTGTAGAAAAGGGTTTTGTAACCCTGGATCTTATAGTAAGCAAAAGTTTAGGCGATCATTGGGATTTCCAGTTCCGTGGTCAAAACCTTTTAAATCCTGAAATAGAAAGAGTACAGGATATTAGACCAAGTTCTACCGGGATTGAAACCACTCAAACGGTAAGATCTTATACTAGAGGCGCAGTCTTGAGCCTTGGAGTAAACTATTCATTTTAACCACTTAATAACCATTCAATCATAAATATTAACCATTCAATTTTATTAAAACCTAAATTATGAAAATGTTTAAAAGCAGATTTTTACCAACTTTAGCCCTGGCACTCGGGGTGACAATCACGAGCTGTAGTTCTGATGATGAATTTGAAAGGCTGGATGATGACGATCCAACACCAACCCCGGAAGGAACCGTTCTTAACGGTAGCGTTGAGGAAGATCGCACCTTAGATGGAAGCGAAACCTACAATCTTACAGGTGTTTATTCGGTAGAACCGGGAGTTACCTTAACCATCCCTGCAGGAACCGAGATTATTGCAGATACCGATGAAGATGCTACAGGTGTTTACATCGTAGTTCAAAAAGGGGGAATGATAGATATCCAGGGAACATCTTCTGCCCCGGTAATCATGAGATCTTCCAATAGCCAGCGAGGCAGCTGGGGCGGACTTGTAATCGCAGGTGACGCTGAAACTACCGCTGGTGTTGATGCGACTGCAGAAGTAGGTGGAATTATCTACGGTGGAAGCAATCCTGAAGATAATTCTGGTTCTATAGAGTATCTTGTACTTTCTGATGCAGGTGCACAGATCAATTCTGAATCACAGTACAACGGGCTTTCTCTTTATGCAGTTGGCTCTGAAACAAGTATTGAAAACATTGCGATTTTAAACGGTTCTGATGATGGAGTTGAATTCTTTGGAGGTTCTGTTTCAGCTACCAACCTTTACTTAGAAAATAACGAAGATGATGCTGTAGACTGGACAGAAGGTTGGAATGGTACAGTTACCAATACTTATGTACTTCACAGTATTGAAAATTTCTCTACTGCAATTGAAGCTGATGGTGTGGATGGAAATCCTACTATCGAGAACTTTACCGCAGTTTCTTCTACCGGTGGAGTTGCTTTACAATTTAAAGCGCAATCTGGCGCAACAATTAATGGCCTTTCCCTTTCAGGATATGATACCGCTTTGGATATCGCTGAAGAAAGCAGAACAGACCTTTCTGGAATTCAATTAAACGGTGCTACCGCAGAATTGGATATGGATTATTCTGAAACTCAAACCGTAGATCCTTCTATGTTTGACTGGGTTGATAATCGTGGAAATGTTTCTGTACTTCCAGGTACTATTGATACAGATCTTGCTTTAGACGCAAATTCAGAATATATAATTAACGGTGTGGTTTCTGTTGAAGAAGGTGCTACTTTAACAATTCCTGCAGGAACTAAAATTACTGCAAGAAGTGATAATAACACAGAGGGAACTAGCATTTATATTGTGGTTCAAAAAGGAGCGATGATAGATATTGAAGGAACTGAAGACAACCCAGTTGTAATGTCTTCTACCTCTGGTGTTGCAGGAAGCTGGGGCGGACTTGTAATTGCAGGTAATGCCGAAACTACTGCCGGAATTGACGCTACCGCAGAAGTAGGTGGAATTATCTATGGAGGGAATAATCCTGAAGATAATTCGGGATCAATAGAATACCTCATACTATCTGATGCAGGAGCTCAAATTAATTCAGAATCACAATACAACGGACTTTCGCTTTATGCGGTTGGATCTGAAACAAACATTCAAAATATTGCGATCTTAAACGGTTCTGATGATGGCGTTGAATTTTTTGGAGGTTCTGTATCAGCGACCAATCTTTATTTAGAAAATAATGAAGATGATGCTGTAGACTGGACAGAAGGCTGGAATGGTTCGGTAACCAACACTTATGTTTACCATACTATTCCAAATTTTTCGACCGCGATTGAAGCTGATGGAGTAAATGGAAATCCTACTGTTGAGAATTTTACTGCAGTTTCAGAAACCGGAGGAATTGCATTGCAATTTAAAGCACAATCTGGAGCTACAATAACAGGTCTTTCCCTTTCAGGTTACGACACTGCAATTGATATTGCCGAGGAAGGAAGAACAGATCTTTCTGGAATCCAAATTGAAGGTGAAGACGCAAGCTTAGAAGTTGCTTACGAAACGGAAGCCACTGTAGATGCTGAAATGTTTAGCTGGGTACAGTAATTTGTAGTATTATTTAACAATGATTTAGCTCGAAAAGGCTGCCCTCACAGGCAGCCTTTTTTTTAGTAAAAAATTAATACTTAATGCACAATAAATCTGGCAATATTTTTGAATTTTTATCGTAAGTTTGTAAAAACCTCTAGAAAAAAGAATGAAGCAATACTACTTCTATAGTTTCATAATAGCTATTTTCCTCACATTTTCTGCGCCAAACGCAGTTTATGCCCAGGAGACTACTAGCTCGGGGAATAAAACCGAAATTCCTATAGAGGGGCTATCTATTTATCCAAACCCGGTTACCAACGGGAAAGTTTATATCAGCACTTCCAACAATAAAGAAAAGGATATCCAGATTTATAATGTTTTAGGAAAACCTGTTCAACGCACTAAGTTAAGGGGAAGAGAGCTCGATGTTTCTAACCTAAGTGCGGGGATCTATATTCTAAAAATTAAAGAAGAAAAAGCTACCGCCACAAGAAAGTTGGTGGTAAGATAAACTTATACCCATAAGGCATATCTTAGATTTCTTAACTTCGCTTTTCTAAATTTCCATAAGAATGTTAGCTGAAAGAATTTTTAATATTTCTACTCAGAAAGATATTAATGAAATTACTCTTGAAGTTTTTTCTCATCAGTTTCAACACAATCCTGTTTACCGCGAATTTTGTCAATTATTAAAGCGAAACCCAAAAAACGTTTCCAGGGTCGAAGATATTCCATTTCTACCTATAGAATTCTTTAAAAAGAAGAAAGTAATTTCTTCGGAAAATAATCCTGAAATCATCTTTACCAGCAGCGGCACCACCGGTTCTACTACCAGCAAACATTACGTAACCGATTTAAATGTCTATGAAGAAAGCTTTTTAAAAGCTTTTCAAATTTTCTATGGAAATCCTGAGGAAATAGTCATTTTAGCCTTGCTACCTTCTTATTTAGAACGCCAGGGCTCTTCGCTAATCTATATGGCCGATAGTTTAATAAAGCGCAGCAAACATTCTGAAAGCGGCTTTTATTTAAATGATCTTGAAGCCTTACAGCATCAACTTAAAGAATTAGACAAAAGCGGAAAGAAAATTCTTCTCCTGGGCGTTTCATTCGCGCTATTGGATTTAGTGGAAACTTACAATTTCGACTTAAAAAACACTACAATTATGGAAACCGGCGGAATGAAGGGCCGTCGAAAAGAAATGATTAGGGAAGAATTGCATCAAATTCTTACCGAAGGATTTGGAGTAGACAAAATCCATAGTGAATATGGAATGACAGAGTTACTTTCGCAATCCTATTCTAAAGGCAACGGAGTTTTTGAAACTCCGCCATGGATGAAAATCCTTATACGTGATCCCGAAGATGCCCTTGTTTATCTCCCAAAACACAAGACTGGTGGCATAAACGTAATAGATCTGGCCAATTTTAACTCTTGTTCATTTATCGCAACTCAAGATTTAGCTAGACAAATAAATGATGACAGCACAGAAATTCTTGGAAGATTTGATAATACCGATATTCGGGGATGCAACCTTTTAATCCTATAACAATTACTCTCTAAACATTAGCTAATAAAAACCTAAATATCAGGATGTTATAGTTAAAATATGCTAAATCCTGTAAATTTTCAGGAGTTCTATCGACTTAGTATATGTAAGAAGAATGTTGAATATAATGAATTGATTCTTACGGCTAAGTGAAATTTTTTCATATTAGATTGGTTAGTTAGTTGCAAGCCCCGAAAACGTCCTGTTTACGGGGCTTTGTATTTTTCAACTAAACCGTTCTAATAATATAAGTATTCTTCTTTCCCTTATTAATAATTACGTATTTACCATTAATAAGATCATTAGCGGTAATAGTATAATCCTCTTTTACCTTTTCTTTATTTACAGAAACAGAATTTTCCTTAAGCGCTCTTCTAGCTTCACCGTTGGATTGTAAGAAATTGGTTTTAGCCGATAAAGCTCCAATCATATCCAAACCATTTTCTATTTCAGCTTTGGCAATTTCAGCTTGAGGTACACCTTCAAAAACATCTAAAAAAGTAGCCTCGTCTAAAGATTTTAAATCATCAGCGGTACTTTTACCAAAGAGCACTTCAGAAGCTTTTACAGCATTTTCATAATCTTCTTGTGAATGCACCATCACGGTAATTTCTTCAGCCAAAGTTTTTTGAAGCGCACGTAAATGAGGTGCTTCTTTATGCTCCTCAACAATTTTTTCTATTTGAGCTTTACTTAATAAAGTAAAGATCTTAATATATTTTTCAGCATCACCATCACTGGTGTTTAACCAGTACTGGTAGAATTTATAAGGCGAGGTACGCTTAGGATCCAACCAAACATTTCCACCTTCAGTTTTCCCAAATTTAGTACCGTCGGCTTTTGTAATTAATGGGCAGGTTAAAGCATAACCTTTTCCATTGGCCACACGTCGAATCATTTCGGTTCCTGTGGTAATATTCCCCCACTGGTCGCTTCCGCCCATTTGCAGGGTACAATCATTTTCCATGAACAAATGCAGAAAATCGTAACCTTGTACTAACTGGTAGGTAAATTCGGTAAACGACATTCCCTCGGCAGCATCAGAAGATAAACGCTTTTTAACCGAATCTTTCGCCATCATATAATTTACGGTAATGTGCTTCCCTACATCGCGAATAAATTCCAGGAAACTGAAATTTTTCATCCAGTCGTAATTATTAACCATTACCGCAGCATTTTCCTCTTCCTTCCCAAACTCCAAAAATTTAGAAAGTTGATTTTTTATAGACTGCTGGTTATGACGTAAAGTTTTTTCATCAAGCAAATTTCGTTCTGCAGATTTTCCTGAAGGATCACCAATCATTCCCGTAGCACCACCAATTAATGCAAAAGGTTTATGCCCACAAAGCTGAAAATGCCTAAGCATCATTACACTTACTAAGTGGCCAATATGTAGCGAATCGGCTGTTGGATCTATCCCCACATAAGCGCCGCGCATTCCTTCTTTTAAATGTTCTTCGGTGCCCGGCATCACATCGTGTAACATGCCTCTCCAGGTTAATTCTTCTACAAAGTTCTTATTCATAATTCAAGTAATTTTAAGCAAAAATAATAGTAAAATACCTCGAAGCAAGTCCGCGAGGCTCTATTACTAAATAATATTTTGATTTCTTGGAAAATTTCGGAGATTTAAATCTCAACTATCGAGTAAAGATACCATAAACTCTTATTTTTCCTAAGTGGTTTTGGTATATTTACCACATGATTTTAGTTACAGGCGGCACCGGACTTGTAGGTTCGCATTTATTGCTGAATTTATTAAAAGCCGGCAAAAAAGTTAGAGCGCTTCATCGAAAAAATAGCGATCTCGCAGCGGTTGAACACGTTTTCAACTATTACACTTCTACTGAAGAAGCCAAAAGCTTATTCCAACAAATTGAATGGTTTGAAGCCGATATCACCAACATACCTCAACTCAATAAAGCGTTTAAAAATATACAATATGTTTATCATTGCGCAGCCCTTGTTTCTTTTGACCCTGCAGATGATAAAAAATTGAGAATAGCTAATATTGAAGGAACCGCAAACATCGTAAACCTTTGCATTGCCTTTAAAGTTGAAAAATTATGTTATGTAAGCAGTGTGGCTGCGCTTGGGAAAAGCTTAAACAACAAAGAAATTAACGAACGTAGCACGTGGAATCCTGAAGACGACCACAGCGACTATGCAATTTCTAAATATGGTGCCGAAATTGAAACCTGGCGAGGGACGCAGGAAGGAGTTCCAACCGTAATTGTAAAACCAGGAGTAATTATTGGTCCCGGATTTTGGAAAGAAGGTACCGGCAAAATTTTCTCAAAAATTGAAAAGGGAATGAATTACCACTTCCCCAAAATTGCAGGGTTCGTGGGCGTGAAAGATGTAGTAGACGTGATGCAGAAACTTATGCAGGCAGAGATTAAAAATGAAGATTACATTTTAGTTTCAGAAAATCTTAGTTTTAAAACTGTTTTTGAGCTAACAGCAACCGAATTGAGTAAACCAAAACCCAAAAAATCCTTAAAAAAATGGATGCTTTGGTTCGGCTGGTTCTTTCAGAAAATTGGTGGATTTTTTGGCGCAAAAAGGAATATCACGAAAAATACGGTAAATACCCTATTTCAACATGCCGTGTATAATAATGAAAAAATAAAAGGAAGTATTGGTTTTGAATTTACGCCCATGCAAAAAGTAATTGCTGAAACGGCTAAATGCTATAAAAAAGATAAGGCTTAATTCCTGGACATTGGATTAGGAAGGCTATCTTTCACCAAATTATTTAGCGAATCTTTTTCGTTTATAATAGAATCTGAAATTCTCTCAATTTCCCGCTGCTCTTTAGGATTTAAAGAATCTTTCACTTTCCTTAAAGAGTCCCGTTTAGCTTCAGCAATAGAATCTTTAAGCCGCTGTTCCTGCTTTTGAAGAGTATCCAGCTTAACTTTCATTCTTTCAAAGCCCTGTTTTACACTGTCATAAATACGCTGATAAATTTCATAATTATCAGCGTAATAATCGTTGCTGCGTTTAAACTGAAGACTATCTATATTATATTTCTCAAAAACATATTCCTGGCCTTCAATCCCGGTATTTTCAAAAATGCGCTTATTAAAATTTCGAGCTGATTGAAGCAGGGAAATCTCAGTAATCACATCTACCATTTTATCTTCAGGAATAAGGTTTTCCGGCTTTTCAGATTTTTCAATATCCTGACAAGCGACAGAAGCCACAGTAATACTAAAAAGTAAAATGATTTTTTTAAACATATTATCTATCAAACTTCAAACGCTCTGCCACCTTTGCAAATGGTTGATGCTTGAAGTTCCTGTATACTAAATTTCCATTCACGAATGTGTGCGTTACTCTAGACTTAAAAGTCACGCCTTCAAAAGGAGACCAGCCACATTTATACTGAATATTATCTGGTTGGACAGACCAGGGTGCATTTAGATCTACCAGCACCAAATCGGCTTTATAACCTTCCCTAATAAATCCGCGATCTTTTATCTGGAATAAAATAGCTGGATTATGACACATTTTTTCTACAATCTTCTCTAAAGAAATTTTTTCCTGATGATAGAATTGTAGCATTGCAGCAAGGGAATGCTGTACTAACGGACCTCCACTTGGAGCTTTAGTATAAACATTCTTCTTTTCTTCCTTAGTATGTGGGGCGTGATCTGTAGCCACCACATCAAGTAAATCGTTATTTAAAGCTTTCATTAAAGCTTCCTGATCTTTCTCGGTTTTCACCGCAGGATTCCATTTAATCAAAGTGCCTTTTTTCTTATAATCGGAATCGTTAAACCAAAGGTGATGAATACAAACCTCTGCAGTGATCTTTTTATCTTTAAGCTTTTTCTTGTTGCTGAATAAACTCAGTTCCTTTTCTGTAGAAACGTGAAAAACGTGCAATCTTGCCCCGGTCTTTTTAGCTAAAGCCACTGCACGGGAAGAAGATTTATAGCAAGCTTCTTCACTTCTTATATTTGGGTGCTCTTCAATTGGAATATCATCGCCGTAACGCTCTGTATATTCCTGAAGATTTTTTTGTATCGTTTCTTCGTCTTCACAATGCACTGCAATTAGCAGGGGCGATTTAGAGAAGATCTGTTCCAAAACCTTTTCATCATCTACCAGCATATTTCCGGTAGAAGACCCTAAAAACAGTTTTAAAGCTGCGGTAGTTTTTGGGTCTACCTTTAGAATTTCTTCCAGGTTATCATTAGTAACACCAAACATAAAGGAGTAGTTGGCGTAAGATTTCGCTTCAGCCAGCTTAAATTTTTCTTCCAGTTTTTCTATGGTAGTAGTTTGTGGAATGGTATTAGGCATTTCTATAAAAGAAGTGATTCCTCCGGCAACTGCCGCGCGAGAACCCATTTCTATATTTTCCTTATGGGTTAGCCCGGGTTCTCTAAAATGCACCTGATCGTCTATCACGCCGGGTAGCAAGTGTGTGCCTTCAGCATCAAAGATTTGTACATCTGGAGATTTAGCGCTAATGCTTTCGGCAATTTCTACAATTATGCCGCCTTCAATAAAAACATCGGCTTCAGTAATTTTACCCTCATTTACAATCTTCGCGTTCTTGATTAAGACCTTCTTCATTTCAATTTAATCTGCTTAAAAAGACTTTTAATCTTCATTATTATTACCCCAAAAATAGCTTCAGAAATTATGGAGCCACTCATTTTTGAAGTTCCCCGGGTTCTATCTGTAAATATCACGGGAACTTCTTCTAATTTATATTTCAGCAAATATGCCTTAAACTTCATTTCTATCTGGAAAGCATAACCTACAAACTGAATACTATCCAGGTCTATTGTCTCCAGTACTTTTCGTTTATAACAAACAAAACCGGCCGTGGTATCATGAATATCCATTCCGGTAATAAATCTTACATATTTAGATGCCAGCCAGGATAATAAAACCCTACTCATAGGCCAGTTAATCACATTTACACCCGTAACATAGCGAGAACCTATAGCCACATCGGCATCGTTCCTTTTGCAGGTATTGAACAATCTAACAAGATCGTTGGGATTATGAGAAAAATCGGCATCCATCTCAAAAACATACTCGTAATCCCTTTGCAGCGCCCATTTAAAACCGTGAATATAAGCTGTTCCCAAACCAAGCTTTCCCATTCTTTCTTCCAGGAAAAGATTATCGTGAAACTCAGCTTGCAATGTTCTTACACGGGTTGCGGTACCATCTGGAGAATTATCATCTACCACCAAAATATGAAATTCTTTTTGTTGAGAAAACACATTTCTAACCAGTCTCTCAATGTTTTCAATTTCATTAAAGGTGGGTACAATGACTATCCCCTTTACCATCTTACCAATTTTTGCACAAATGTAGGCATTTTAAATCTTCGTTTCCAGGCTTAATCTTCAAGTTTTAACCTCAAAATAATTATACATTTGCATAAAAAATTTAATCCTGGAAGCTGTAGAAAGACATATTAATTCACTAGACTGGATCACCCTTACTTTAATGGGTGCATTCTTGCTATTAGCCATTGTGAAAACCGCATATCCACAGCGTTTCGAAGATTTTCTTTCACTGCTTACTTCAAACAAATTTATGATGTTTAGGGGAAAGAAGAACAAAGCTTTTCATCCTTTTAACATTTTGCTGTTCTTTGTTCACCTCATCTCTTTTTCCTTACTCTTCTTCCTGTTTTTTAATTACTTCTGGGAAGAATCTTCTTTAGAACCGGTCTTCCTCTTTATAAGAATCGCCACTGCTTATGCTAGTTTTGTCTTACTTAAATTTGGCCTGGAAAAAATAGTTGGGAACGTTTTTGATTTAGATGCACAGATAGATTCTTACCTATACCAAAAAATAAGTTACCGCAATTTTATAGGACTTATTCTGTTAATTCCCAGTTTAATATTCATCTATACCTTTACTCCTACTGCCTTTACCCTATATAGTCTATTGGGTATTTTAGTCCTAACCAATATATTTAGCCTGTTATTGATTTACAGAAAAAATCAAAGTCTTATTACAGGTAATTGGTTTTATTTTATTTTGTACCTTTGCGCTCTCGAAATTGCCCCTTATATTATTTTGTACAAGCTAATTACAATTTAAAAAAAGGATCAAATAAAAGTATTGATATATGAAAGTGAAAACAATTTTGGTTTCCCAGCCCGAGCCTAAAGTAGAGAACTCTCCTTATTTTGAGCTTGAGGAAAAACAAAAAGTAAAAATTGATTTCATCCCTTTTATCCACGTAGAAGGTGTTTCTTCTAAAGAAGTACGCCAGCAAAAAGTAGATCTTACTAAGTATTCAGCTATTATCCTTACCAGCCGTAATGCCGTAGATCATTTCTTTAGAATTGCCGAGGAATTGAGGTTTAAGGTGCCAGATACCCTTAAATATTTTTGTTTGAGTGAAGCTGTAGCCTATTATTTACAGAAATATGTAGTTTACCGCAAGCGGAAAATCTATGTGGGCAAAAGAACTTTTGCCGATCTTTCTCCACTTATCAAGAAATATAAGAACGAGAAGTTTTTATTACCATCTTCTGATATGCTGAAGCCAGATGTCCCTAAAACCCTGGATAAATTAGGCGTTGAATGGAAGCAAGCTACATTTTACAAAACTGTTGTAAGCGACCTTTCTAACCTGCGTGACGTAACTTATGATATTTTGGTTTTCTTTAGCCCAAGCGGTATTAAATCACTATTCGAAAATTTTCCAGATTTTGAACAGAATGAAACTAAAATAGCGGTGTTTGGAAACACTACTATAAAGGCAGCCAAGGAACACGGGCTAACCGTAAACATCAAGGCGCCAACACCAGATACTCCATCTATGACGATGGCATTGCAAAAATATATTGCTGAAGCAAATAAGAAATAACCTATAGAAGCATTTTAAACTTCACCCAGTGATTTAAGATTACCTTCCATTTATATATTTCCATTAAAAAATCCGGTACAAATATGTACCGGATTTTTTTTGATTCAATTAACTAATTAAAAACAATGCTATCAGGAAGTTGGCCCGCCGGCCATAATTTCATCATTGGCATATTCTTCAAACTTTTCAAAGTTCTTTTTAAAGGAGCTTGAAAGTTCTCCCGCCTTTTTATCATAAGCCGCTTTATCTTCCCAGGTTTTTTTAGGATTTAAAACCTCAGCAGGAACATCTGGACAATTTACAGGCATTTTTAAGCCAAACACTTCATGAGTGGTATATTCAACGTCTTTCAGCTCTCCATTGAGCGCAGCGCTAATCATAGCACGAGTGTACTTAAGCTTCATTCGGTTTCCGGTACCATAAGCTCCCCCGGTCCACCCGGTATTAACCAACCATACGTTCACGCCGGCTTCTTTCATTTTTGCACTTAACATCTCGGCATATTTCGTAGGATGTAAAGGCATAAAAGGAGCACCAAAACAAGCTGAAAAGCTTGGTAAAGGCTCGTTAATTCCAGCTTCTGTACCCGCCACTTTAGCCGTATATCCACTTATAAAATGATATGCAGCCTGGCCTGGTGTAAGTTTGCTTATTGGAGGCAAAACTCCAAAAGCATCAGCCGTAAGGAAAAATATATTTTTTGGATTTTCACCTACCGAAGGCACCTTTATGTTATCTATATGATCTATTGGATAACTCACCCTTGTATTTTGAGTAATGCTGGTATCAGCAAAATCTACATTGCCTTCGTTATCCAGAACAACATTTTCTAGAATGGCTCCGGGTTTAATAGCCCTGTAAATATCGGGTTCGTTTTCTTCGGTTAGGTTAATCACTTTTGCGTAGCAACCGCCTTCAAAATTAAAGATTTTATTTTCTTTGGTCCAACCATGCTCATCGTCTCCAATTAGTTTTCTATTTGGGTCTGCAGAGAGCGTAGTTTTACCCGTACCGGAAAGGCCGAAAAATATCGCGGTATCTCCATCTTCCCCAACATTCGCCGAGCAATGCATTGGCAGCGTATCTCTATCTACCGGAAGTATAAAATTTAAAGCTGAAAAAATTCCTTTTTTGATCTCGCCGGTGTATCCGGTTCCACCAATTAAAGCAATTTTTTTACTGAAATTAAGAATGGCAAAATTCTCCTGCCTGGTACCGTCTACTTCAGGATCTGCTTTAAAACCCGGCGCATTCAGGATCAACCAATCTTCCTGGAAGTTCTTCAACTCTTTTTCTTCGGGTCTCAAAAACATATTATAAGCAAACATGTTAGACCAGGGATATTCGTTTACCACCCTAATATTTAAGCGGTATTTATCTTCGGCACAAGCATAAGCATCTCGCGCATAGATTTCTTTCCCAGAAAGATATGTTGCAACTTTAGTATACAGCTTATCAAATTTATCTGAATCAAAAGGGATGTTGATATCTCCCCACCAAACTTTCTCGCGAGTTACCTCATCTTTTACTATAAAGCGATCTTTTGGGGATCTCCCGGTAAACTCTCCAGTATTAATTGCCAAAGCGCCAGAATTTGTTTCAGTTCCAAGGCCATGTTCGATGGTATCATAATGAAGTTCTTCAGGAGATAACTGGTAATGTACCCTTGCGTTTTTGATTCCGTAATTCTCTAACGAAATCGTTTTCGTAGTTTGGGTATGTACGTCCATAAAATTAAAGTGTGTGGTTTGTTTATGGGTACAAAATTATAAATCTTATAGAGATAAACTGCTAAACTTTCTTAAATTATTTCCGCTTTATTTTTATGAATTCTAGTAGTAAAAAAGTCCAGGCCGCTATTAATAGCGTACCACCCAGCGGGGTAACCAATGCAATTCCGCTAAAATCTATAGGTGTTAAATTA
>Ga0098069_100121_pt1 | contig 46609 bp, 39 predicted proteins | sample 27_taG_FD_92584 | JGI IMG/M metagenome (GOLD analysis project Ga0098069, IMG submission 92584) | Marine viral communities from Cariaco Basin, Caribbean Sea - 27_WHOI_OMZ | ecosystem: Environmental > Aquatic > Marine > Oceanic | place: Caribbean Sea: Cariaco Basin | collected 2014-11-09
AGGGACGAACAGCCCCATCCAGTAGAAGTTCTCCTGCCGCGCGAACAGCGCTACGGCAGTGATGAAGCCTGCGAACCACAGCGCCGCGAACATGCCCAGCCGGCCACCCGCCCCGAGCCAGCCCAGCAAGGCAAGCACTCCGAGCGTCCCTGCAAGCCAGCTCGGCAATGTCTGCAGTAAGGTGGTCACATGAATGCCGTATAGCGGCAGCGCGGGTCCCAACAGGCCGCTCCATCCTGACGAGACGAGGTCGCCCGGCGCGCGAACCGCATCCACCATCGCAGCGTGCACGGTGAAGCCAACCAGCAAAGCAAGCAGTGCACCCGCAATTGCCAGCGCCTTGCCTCGCTCGCCCGCAAGGCAGGCAACTACACCCCAAGCCCCCAGAAACGGCAGTGCGAGTTCGCGCAGCGCGATCGCACAGGTAGCCATGAGCAAACCTGCAAGCCAACCGGGGCCCGCCGACAGCGCAAGCGCGAGCGACAGCATCATCCCGGCAAGCAGTTCGTGGCTGAAGGCAATGTCGGGGATAAAGCCGACCATGCCAAACGCTGCAGCCAGAGCTGCTGCTGCCAATGCGGTCGAACGGCCGCTTCTACGCAATGCACCGTACCAGGCGAGGATATTGGCTGCCCATAACAGGACAGCGATGATCCGCCAGCCATCCGCGCCCCACAGGGCGGTGGTCCATGCCAGGACGGGCGTGCGCATCGTCACGAATGGTGTGGTCGGCATGCCAAAGACGCGGTGCTCAGTCGCCGCGGCGGTGTAATAGCTTTCGCCTGCGGCAACCCGGCCGTTGATTGCACGGTAGAGATCCATATCGAGACGCTCGCCGCGTTCGAGACGCTCCGCGATGTCGCCCGTATGAGCCGCATCCCGCATCTCGAGCGCAAACCCGTTCCACACGCAAGCAAGCAGGGTGATGACAGCCAGCAACAGTGCCATCTTCCGGGACAGCACAGCGAGCGGGTGCGCGGGAAGTCTCATCAGCGCCCCCGCGCCGCTCGAAGCAGGGACACCCCTGCCATCGGAAGAAAGGCAAGACCGACAAAAATGGCTGGCGCGACCACCGCGCCCCAGTAGAAATTGTTGGTGCGTCCGGCGAGCATGAAAGCAATCCCGTACCCGAGATAAAGCAGGGTGCCGGTGGTGCCTGCTGCGGATTTCCACCCTGCCCAGCCCAGCAATGCCAGGAGTACGATCGGCCCGGCGATACCATGCGGTAGGAACCGGAGGTTCGAGCTCAGAACTACGTTGCCGAGCCATCCAGCAAGTCCGCGCAGGGCTAGCCAGCCCGGGCCTTGCGGATCGCTCGCCAGTATCTGCGGCGACAGCAGCGCCAGATGCGCGCCTATTCCCACGAGAAACAGGAGGACGAGCCCGGCCCAGGCGGCTGCCTCCGTCCAGTCGCGCCGCCATGCCGCCATCGCTGCGAGCAGCAGCACAAAGGGCAGGACATGTTCGCGAATGGCGAGCGCCAACGCGGTCACCGCCAGTGCCCAGCCCCAACGGCCCGGCCGATGCAGGCCGAACGCCAGCGCGATCAGCATCCCCGCCCATAATTCGTGCAAGACGAAAAACCATCGGTTGAGACCGAGCGTTGCGCTTGCCGCCAGCAGCGCGATGGCGACGAGCCGGTGACGCTCACCACCCGGCTCATCCCCCAAGCGGTGCCACCAGGCAGCAAGAGTGGCAGCAAGCAAGGCCGCCGCCAGTGCGGCCATCCACGACTCGCCGAGTATGGCATGGAGATAAGCAAGTGTTGGCAGACGGACAGTAATCCCCGGGCGAACCGGATAATCGCGTGCGCGCTGCTCTTCGACAATGAAGTCGTAATAGGATTCGCCGCCTGCGATCCGCTCGATCACGCGATCATAGAAGGCCAGATCGTCGTCACGCGTGGGCTGGATGAGGGCGGTATGCGTATCGCGCGCCACCGGCGGTACGGTGTGTCCGCGGTCGAGCGGCGTCAGCGCAGCAAGCAGCAGCAGTGCCGCGACCAGAGCGAGGAGCGCCCGAGCCGGCCAGCGACCCCAGCGAGCGAAACGGTCCCAGCGCGGCGCATCACCCGCGCCGGTGCCGGTCAGCCGATCCACCCCTGCATTGTCGCTGCCCATGCGGCGAGCCCCCCTGCCACTGCCGCGAAGGCATAGCCCAGCATACCGCGACCGCGCGCCTTGCGGCGGCGCCTTTCCCACATCAATTCGACCTTGGGCAGCGGCGGCGCTTCGGGGGCGCCACCCTTGGGGGGAAAGCGTTCCTCTATACGGCGGACAAGTTCGGGAATCCGCAGCAGCGTTCCGGTGTCTTCGCGGATGCGATCGGCGAGCGCGGCCTCGGGACCGAGTTCATCGCGGATCCAGCTGCGCACGTAGGGCGCACTGACATCCCACATGTTGATTGCGGGATCGAGCTGCGTTGCGATGCCTTCGACCATCACCATGGTTTTCTGCAGCAGCAGCAGGTGCGGCTGCGTCTGCATGTCGAAATCGCGGGTAATCGCGAACAGCCCATCGAGCATCTGTCCGACCGACAGCTCGCTGACCGGTTTGCCACGCATCGGTTCGCCCACCGCCCGCAGCGCTGTCGCGAACTCGTCGACATCGTGATAGCTGGGCACGTATTGCGCTTCGAAATGGATTTCGGCGACGCGTTTGTAATTGCCCGTCGTCAGCCCGTAGAGGATTTCCGCCAGCCACATACGCGCGCGGCGATCGATCCGCCCCATGATGCCGAAGTCGATCGCCGCGATCGTGCCGTCGGCTTTCACGAACAGGTTGCCCTGGTGCATGTCGGCGTGGAAAAAGCCCGCCGCGATCGCCTGCTTGAGGAAAGCGAGCACCAGCCGGCTGGCCAGTTCCGCCGTGTCGTGCCCTGCTGCGCGGATCGCCTCGGTGTTGCTGATCTTGATTCCGTCGATCCAGTCGACCGTCATCACGCGGCCGTTGGTCCGGTCCCAGTCGATCCCGGGGATTTCATAGCCAGCCGTGCCGACCATGTGCTGGGCCAGTTCGGAGGCGCTTGCCGCCTCGCGCCGCAAGTCGAGCTCGCGATTGGTCCAGCGCTTGAAATTGGCGATGATCAGACGGGGCCGCAACCGCGCGGCCTCACCGCCGAAGCTCTCGAGATGCGCCGCTGCCCACTCATAGGTACTGATGTCGCGGGCGAACTGTTCGCGCACGCCGGGACGCAGCACCTTGACCGCGACCTGCCGGCCTTCGGTGGTAACCGCGCGGTGGACCTGCGCGATCGACGCCGCGCCGATTGGCACCGGGTCGAATTCGGCCCACAGCGCCTCGATCGGTTGCTCGAAACTGGCTTCGATGCTGGCCCGGATCTCGGTGAAGTCCACCGGCGGCAGGTTGTCCTGCAGCATGAGCAGATTGCGGGCGGCCTCTTCTCCGACCAGATCGGGGCGGGTGGCGAGTGTCTGGCCCAGCTTGATCGCGGCGGGGCCGATGTCACGGAACGCTCCGGCGTAGTCGGGGGTGTCCGGTTGCCGGGTGCCAAAACGCGCAATGCGTGCCAGCCGCTTGATCGGTGCGGGCGTGTTGGGATCGCTTTCGATCCCCCGCAGCGCTCCGTGGCGCGCCAGCGTGCGCCCCCATTTGAGCAGGCGCCAGATATGCGTCGAGGGCCGTGCCACCCCTAGACCTTCCATCCCGAATGGATCGCGACGAGCCCGCCGAGGATCGGTTCGACGCGGGTGTTTTCGAAACCCGCCTCGCGGATCATGCGTTCGAAGCCGGGCATGTCAGGGAAGCGGCGGATCGATTCGACGAGATAGCGATAGCTGTCCTCGTCATTGGCAATCGCCTTGCCGATCTGCGGCACCAGCTTGTGCGAATAGAGGTCGTAGGCTTCCTTGAAGCCGGGCCATTCGACAGTGCTGAATTCGAGGCAGAAGAAGCGCCCGCCATATTTCAGCACGCGATGCGCTTCCTTCAGCGCCCGGTCGATATGCGTGACATTCCTGATCCCGAACGCAATCGTGTAGGCATCGAAGATACGGCTCGAAAAGCTCAGTTCCTCGGCATTCTGGCGCGACCATACCAGCCCGTCGATCCCGCGCTCCATCGCGCGCTCGATCCCGACATCGAGCATGTCCTGGTTGATGTCCGAGACAGTGATGCTCCCGCCTTTTTCGGCCATGCGGAAAGCGATGTCGCCGGTGCCGCCCGCCATGTCGAGAATGGCTTCGCCCGCCTGCGGTTTGACGCATTTGACGAAGCGGTCCTTCCACAAGCGGTGCATGCCCACGCTCATCGCGTCGTTCATCACGTCGTATTTGGCGGCGACATTGGAAAAAACCTCGCCCACGCGGCCGGTCTTTTCCGCAGCATCGATATCTTCGTAGCCGAAGGAAACGGTTTCGCTCATGCGGGGGCCTTAGGGGGAATTGCGGCCGCGGCAAAGGCCTTGAATTAGCCCGTCATCCCAGCGAAAGCTGGGATCGCCCTCCGACAACAACCCCAGCTTTCGCCGGGGTGACGAGATTTTCAGATGCCCGAGCTTCCCGAAGTCGAAACCACCGTCCGCGGGCTTGCCAGATTTCTCGAGGGCGAGCGGATCACCAGCGTGCGGGTGAACCGGCCCGACATGCGGCGCCCCTTCCCGCCCGATCTGGTGCAGGCGCTGACCGGGGCGACCGTCTCGGGCCTGTCGCGCCGCGCGAAATACGGCATCCTCCATACCGACCGTGACCATGCGATGGTGTTCCATCTCGGCATGAGCGGGCGCTGGCGGATCGATCCCGAAGCAGCGGACAAGCACGATCATTTGGTGCTGGAGACCGAGGGCCATGTCTTCGCGCTCAACGATCCGCGCCGCTTCGGCTCGGTCGACCTGCTGCTCGCCCCCGAACTCGATCTATGGCCGCCCTTTGCCGCGCTTGGCCCCGAACCGCTGGGCGCCGATTTGACCCCCGAGCATTTGCGCGAGGCGACGCGCGGCCGCAAGCAGGCGATCAAGCTGCTGCTGCTCGACCAGCGGATCGTGGCGGGCTTGGGCAATATCTATGTGTGCGAAGCGCTGTGGCAGGCGGGCATTCACCCGCGCAAGGCCGGCGGCAAGGTAACCATGCCGCAGCTCAGGCGGCTTGTCCCGGCAATCAAGGATGTGCTCACGCGCTCGATCGAAGACGGCGGCTCGACGCTGCGCGATTTTGCGCAGCCCGACGGTAATCTCGGTTATTTCGCTACCCGCTTCCATGTCTATGGCCGCGAAGGCGACGCCTGCCACCGCGATGACGGCGGGACCGTGCGGCGGATCGTGCAGGGCGGGCGCAGCACGTGGTTCTGCCCCCTGTGCCAGAAATAGCCGATCAGGCGTCGACCAGCGCGTAATGCGGGGGCGGCGGCAGCCCTTCCATCTTCTCGCTGAGCAGCGGCCGGAAGCTGGGGCGGCTCTTCATCACCGAATACCAGTGCCGCGTCTGTTCGTGACCCTTCCAGTCGATCCCGCCGAGGTAATCCGCCACCGACAATTGTGCTGCGCAGGCGAGATCGGCGAGGCCGAGCGTCGGCCCGGCAAGCCACTGGCGGGTATCCACCAACCAGTCGATATAGTCGAGATGTGCATGCGCGTTCTTCATCGCTTCACGCAGGACGCGCGAATCGGGCGGCTGGCGCAACACGAGGCGCTTCTTCATCCGTTCGTGCAGCAAGGGCCCTGAAACATCGGCATAGAGGTTCTCGTCGAACAGCGCGACGAGCCGGCGGATCTCGGCGCGTTGCAGCGCGGAACCGTTGATCATCGGGTTGCGCTCGACCGTTTCCTCGAGAAATTCGCAGATCGCCTGGCTGTCCGACAGGCTGACGCCGCGGCCCGCATCGTGCAGCACCGGCGTGCGTCCGGCCGGGTTCAGATGCCAGAATTCGTCGCGCCCTTCCCACGGGTGTTCGCGCACCAGTTCGTAGGCAATGTTCTTCTCGCCCATCAGCAGGCGCAGCTTGCGGCTAAATGGGCACAGGGGGAATTGGTAGAGCTGCCACATGGATTGATTGCCTTGCCACAAGCCCGGGGCATGCGTCCACTGGGCCGCGGTACTCTACGCATAAAATTGCGCGCATTCCGGCCGCGGCGAATGCTGTGCCGGAATGCCCGGCGAAGCGATCAGAGCCCCGCGGCGTCGAGCAGCATCAGGCAGGCAGGCATGACCTCGTCCAATTGCTCGGGAGTTTCGGCCAGCGCCGTGTGTTCGCGCATCACCAGCCCCATGATCGTCCTGCGATCCGCGCCGAGTTCGTCCATCAGCCGTGCAGTCGTGCGCACGAAGAATTCCTGTCCGCGCTCGGCCATCACGGGATAGCCGGCTGCCCCGTCCTCGCCCGCGCGCTGCGCCTTGTGGACCAGCCCGAAGGCGACCGAACAGCGCAGCGCGCCCGACTGTTCGAGCGTCAGATCGGGCAACGGAGCGGCCGGTGCGGCCGAGGCAACCTGCATGAAGGAAAGGGCGAGCGGTGCGAGAAGCATGGTCATGTCCTGCTTCTAGACCCGCCCGGATGAACCGCAAGCTACTCCGGATGCCGATCGTCGCTTGTCTCGCCACTGCGCACGGTTAAGGTGGCGAAACGAAACTCAAAGGAGAGAGATGCGATGTTCAACCACATCATGATCGGCACCAACGATATCGAGAAATCCAAGGCGTTCTATGAGAAGGTGCTCAAGGTGATCGGTGTCGAAGGGGCGATGGACAACACGCTCGACAGCGGGATCAAGCGCGTCTTCTTCATGCATGGCGGCAATGTGCTGGCGCTGTCGCAGCCGATCGACGGCGAACCCGCGACCTGCGCCAATGGCATGACCATCGGCTTTAAATGCGATTCGCCCGAACAGGTGAAGGAACTGCACGATGCCGCGATCGCCGCGGGCGGCACCAGCATCGAAGACCCGCCGGGCCTGCGCGAAAGCGCTATGGGGGCGATGCACCTGTGCTATTTCCGCGATCTCGACGGACACAAGATCTGCGGCCTGCACCGCGCCGGGTGATCGCCGCACCGGGGGGATGCGCGGCCGAATCTCCGTCTTCCCCGCCTGCGCGTCCGAGCACGCGCAAATCTCAGCGTGAAAGTTCGAACACGGCAAATTCGGCGCGCGCATTGGCGCCCGTCCGGCCGATCGGGCCACGGCTGGCGAAATACCAGTCGCGTTCGATCGTCGCTGCCTTCTCGCGCGCCAGATCGCGGAAATCGCTGATGGTGACGTGGTGGATGTTCTGCGTTTCGTACCAGCTTACCGGGATGCTGCGCGTCACTGGCATGCGCCCACCGAACATCAGTGCGGCGCGCGTGCGCCAGTGCGCGAAATTCGGGAAGCTGACGAAGGCCCGCGTGCCCACCCGCAGCAATTCGTCGAGCATGCGGTCGGGCCGCACCGCGGTCTGCAGCGTCTGGCTGAGCACCGCGTAATCGAACCCCTTGTCGGGATAGTCGCGCAGGTCGCGATCGGCGTCGCCCTGTACGACCGACAGGCCCTGTGCAACGCAGCGCTCGACACTGGCGCCATCGATTTCGATCCCGCGGACGTCGCACTGCTTTTCGCGCAGCGCCAGCATCAGCGCACCGTCACCGCAGCCGATATCGAGCACGCGGCTGACAGGCGCGACATGGTCGGCGATCACGGCGAGGTCGGCGCGCAGGGTCATCCGAGAAAACCTTCCACGACCCGGTCGAGCGCGGGGACATCAAGGAGGAAGCTGTCATGGCCATGCGGGGCCGACAGTTCGACGAAACTGACCGCAGCACCCGCCGCATTGAGCGCATGGACCACATGCCGGCTTTCGGCCGTGGGATAGAGCCAGTCGCTGTCGAAGCTCACAAGGCAGAAGCGTGCCGTGGTGCCAGCGAAAGCATCTGCCAGCCGCCCGCCATGTTCTTCTGCCAGATCGAAATAATCCATCGCTCGGGTGATATAGAGGTAGCTGTTGGCATCGAAGCGGCGGCTGAACCCGCTGCCTTGGTAGCGCAAATAGCTTTCGACCTGGAAATCGGCATCGAACCCGAATGTCTTGGCGCCTTTCGACCCATCGGGGCGATCCTGCAGATTGCGCCCGAACTTTGCGGTCAGCGCTTCTTCCGACAGGTATGTGATATGCGCCGCCATCCGCGCGACGGCGAGCCCGTTTTCGGGCGCCTCTCCACCATAGTAATCGCCGCCCTGCCAGCGCGGATCGGCCATGATCGCCTGCCGCCCCAGTTCATGAAAGCCGATGTTCTGTGCCGAATGGCGGCTGGTCGAGGCAATCACCAGCACGCGCTCGGCGCGCTCGGGCCAGTTCGCCGCCAGGCTCAGCGCCTGCATCCCGCCCATCGATCCGCCGACCACCGCATGCAGCCGCGCAATCCCCAGCGTGTCGAGCAGGCCGACATGCGCGCGCACCATGTCGCGGATCGTGATGACCGGGAAGCGCATCGCATGCGGGTTGCCATCGCCCGCGTCGCTGGCCGGCCCGGTCGAGCCCATGCAGCTGCCGATCACATTGGCGCAGATGACGTGGAAGCGGTCGGTATCGATCGGCTTGCCCGGTCCCACCATGCGCTGCCACCAGCCGGGCTTGCCGGTCACCGGATGCGGCGAGGCGACATGCTGGTCGCCGGTCAGCGCGTGACACAGCAGAATGGCGTTCGATCGGTCCGCATCGAGCGTGCCATAGATTTCGTAGGCAATCTCGACACGCGCCAGTTCGCCGCCGCCATCGAGCGGCAGGGCATGAGGCAGGACAAGGGTTTGCGAGGCGGTGGACACAATCGGACCTTGGACGGAAACAATCAAAGCCTGCCTCTAACCACAAGCCTGCCGCTTGTCGAAGGGGCGATATTCTTCCATGCGACAAAGCCGCTATGGCAGAGAACGATACATGCGCGGGAAAACCCACGATGAAGCCCTGGATTGCGGGCATCCACGCCTATGTTCCGGGCAAGTCCACCGGCGCGGACGGACGCAGGCTGACCAAGCTGTCCGCCAACGAAAACCCGCTGGGTTGTAGCGCCGCAGCGCTGGCGGCGCTGGCGCGCGATCACGCCCCCGCAGAATATCCCGATCCGGACGCCATCGCATTGCGCGCGGCGCTGGGCCGCGAACACGGCATCGATCCAGCGCGGATCGTCTGCGGCACCGGATCGGACGAATTGCTCAACCTTGCCGCGCAGGGATTCGCCGGGCCGGGCGACGAAGTGCTGTTCAGCCGTTACAGCTTCGCGGTCTATGATATTGCCGCACGCCGCTGCGGTGCAACACCGGTCGAAGTCGGCGATGCCGATTTCGGCGCCGATGTCGATGCAATGCTGGCTGCGATGACCGATCGCACGCGGGTGGTCTTCCTCGCCAATCCGAACAATCCCACGGGCACGTACCTGCCGCGTAGCGAAATCGGGCGCCTGCACGCCGGCCTGCCCACCGACGTCCTGTTCGTGCTCGATCAGGCCTATGCCGAATATCTCGAACCCGAGGAGGCCGATGGCGGGTTCGCGCTTGCTGCGAATGCCGCGAACGTGCTGGTCACGCGGACCTTCTCCAAGATCTATGGCCTGGCAGGAGAGCGGATCGGCTGGGCGACGGGTGCCCCCGAGCTGATCGACGTTCTCAACCGCATCCGCGGCCCCTTCAATGTCACCGCAGGCGGACAGCGCGCCGCGATCGCCGCGGTAAACGACCACGGATTTGTTACCCGTTCGCGCGAGGCCAACCGCGAAGAGCGCAAGCGCTTTACACAGGCGATCGAAGCGCTCGGCAATCACGGACTTCGTGCGGTCCCGAGCAAGGCGAATTTCGTGCTGGTCCTGTTCGAAGGCGCGCTGCAAGCGGAAACCGCGCTGCAGGCGATTGCCGAAGCGGGCTATGCGGTGCGTCATCTGCCGGGCCAGGGGCTGCCGCAGGCGCTGCGCATCACCATCGGCACAGCCAGCCAGATGGACGATATCGCCGGCGTGTTGCAGCGCCTGTGCGGGAACGCGGCATGACCATCCGCCGTGTCGCGATCATCGGCCTGGGACTGATCGGCGGGTCGATCGGCCTCGCAGTACGCGAAAACCTGCCCGACCTGACTACTACGGGCTGGGATGCCGATGGCGACGTCCGCGCGCAGGCGGCGGCGCGGGGCCTGGTCGATACGGTCGGGGAAACGCCGGCCGACGCCGTGCGCGATGCGGATCTCGTCATCCTGTGCGTGCCGGTGGGCGCGATGGCAGCCGCCGCGCAGGCGATTGCGGCGCATATCACGCCCGGCACCATCGTCAGCGACGTGGGCTCGTCGAAACGCAGCGTGTGCGAAGCGCTGGGCGCAGCCCTGCCCGAGGCCATCGTCATTCCCGCCCATCCGGTTGCCGGGACCGAAAACAGCGGGCCCGATGCAGGCTTTGCCACGCTGTTCCGGCAGCGCTGGTGCATCGTGACGCCGACCAAGGATACGCCGCAGACCGCGGTCGATGCGCTGGCGGTTTTCTGGGTCGGGCTCGGCGCCACGGTCGAGGTCATGGATGCGCGGCACCATGATCTGGTGCTGGCGGTGACCAGCCACATTCCACATCTGATTGCCTATACCATCGTCGGGACCGCATCCGACCTGGAAGAGGTCACTCGCGGCGAAGTCATCAAATATTCGGCGGGCGGGTTTCGCGATTTCACGCGTATCGCGGCCAGCAATCCGACGATGTGGCGCGATGTCTTCCTGTCGAACCGCGATGCCGTGCTCGAGGTGCTGGGACGGTTCACCGAGGATCTCAGCCTGCTCCAGCGGGCAATTCGCAACGGCGATGGGGATACGCTGTTCGACCTGTTCGACCGTACCCGCACCATCCGCCGGTCGATCATCGACGAAGGCCAGGATGATGCGCGCCCCGATTTCGGGCGCAAGGACCACTAGGCGCCGGAGCTCAGACGGCTGGATCCAGATTAGGCCGGCAGCAGCGCTGCTTCGGAAATCACCATGGCGCTGATCGCACTGGCTGAGACGGGGCGACTGATAAGATAGCCCTGAAGATGGCTGCAGCCGAGGTCTTCGAGCATCTGGCGCTGCAACGGCGTTTCCACCCCTTCGGCCACTACGGACATCGAGAGCTGCGTGGCCAATCCGACCACCGCCTGGACGATTGCCTTCGCGGCCTTGGAATGGTCGAGTTCGGACACGAACGATTTGTCGATCTTCACCTTGTTGAAGCTGAACGACTGGAAGTAGCTCAGCGACGAATAGCCGATGCCGAAATCGTCGATCGAGATCCCGATCGCGTGGCTCTTGAGCTCCTCCAGCTGCGAGAACGCTTCCGCCGCGTTCTGGATGACGAGGTTCTCGGTAATCTCGAACTGTAGCCGGTGGGCGGGGAAACCTGTTTCCTCGACCACGCGCAGTACGGTATCGGTCAGCATTCCCGAATAGAACTGGCGCGGCGAGAGATTGACCGCGACCTTGAGCTTCTCCGGCCAGGCCAGACCGTCGATGCAGGCGCGGCGAAGGATCTGTTCGCCCAGTTCGTCGATCAGCCCGCAGTCCTCCGCAAGTGCGATGAAAATGTCGGGCGGGATCGCCCCGCGATCGGGTTCGCTCCACCGCGCGAGCGCCTCGACACTGGTTATCTCGCCGGTCGCAACGCAGACGATCGGCTGGTAGGCGATGTCGATCCGGCCTTCTTCGATCGCCGTGCGCAGGTCGCGCTCGAGCGTGCGGCGATCGCGCTCCGCGGCATCCATCTCGTCATCGAAGAAACACGGTTCGCCCTTCGCCTCGTTCTTGGCGCGGTACATGGCGAGGTCGGAGTTCTGCCGCAGAGATTCGACGCAGCGGCCATCGTCGGGATAGAGGACCACTCCGATCGAAGCCCCGAGGTGCGCGGTAATGCCCCGCGTCTTGATCGGTTGCCGGAGCCCGCCGATGATCATCTCCGCGCACCGCGCCGCGCGTTCCCGCAATCGCTCGCCCGTCATCAGGCAGACGAATTCGTCGCCGCCGATGCGGGCGATCTGGGTGTTCTCGTCGGACAGGTCGGCAAGGCGGGCGCCGACCACCTTGAGCACTTCGTCCCCGGTCACATGGCCGAACTGGTCGTTCACCGATTTGAACCGGTCGAGGTCGATGTTCAAAATGGCGAAGCGGTGCTCCGCCTCGATCAGGCGTTCGATCTGGGCGAGCATGCTGCCGCGGTTCAGCAAGCCGGTCAGCGTATCGTAATTGGCCAGCCGCCAGCGGGCGGCCTCGGTCTTGCGCATGCTGGTGATGTCTTCGGACAATCCCAGCAGATACTGGTTGGGCCGGTCGGGACCATCGATCAGCACCCGCGTCGTCCTGATATGGACGCGCGTGGCATCATCGCGTTCGAATTCGGCTTCGGTCTGGCTCGTTCCCCCTTGGGTGATCACTTTCAAATCATTGTGTTCGAAGGTCTGGCCCGCTCCCGGGAACAGTTCCGCATCCGATTTTCCCTTCATCGACTCGGCGGAACGACCAATGACCTCCTCGGCCTTGCGATTGACCAGCAGGTAGCGGCGCGTGTCGGTGTCCTTGACGAACAGCATCGACGGCAGATTGGACACCACCGCGTCGAGGAACTGCTTGTTGCGGTCGCGTTCGGCGCGCAGTTTCATCTGGTCGGTCGTATCGCGAATGACTGCGGCGAACCCGCCCATGTCCTGGCTGCCCCATGGTGCCAAGGACAGTTCCACCGGGAAAACCGTGTCGTCGGCATGACGCGCTTCGAGTTCGACGAATGTCCCTACCAGGCGCGTCGGCCCCCCTTCTGCGGCTGCTTCGAAGCGTTCCTGATGACCATGGTGAAACTTCTTCGGGATGATGGTCATGACATTGCGCCCGATGGCCTTGGCCGCGGGCAGTCCGAACATCTTCTCGGCGGCAGTATTCCAGTAGACGATCTCGGCGCGGTGGTTGGCGGCCATGATCGCATGCGGCGTGGCCGAAACGATCTTGGCGGCGATCTCGCCGCGCAATCGGCGCCCCCTCGCCTCGAGCAACTCGGATGCCAGTGTCGCGAGATCGCGCAACCGGTCGAGTTTCTCGATGGGGAAATCGGGATGCGGCACAGTATCGAGCGCACACAGGCTGCCGACACACTCGCCCGAGTCGAGCATCAGCGGCGCGCCGGCGTAGAACCGGAGCCTGGGATGTCCGGTGACCAGCGGGTTGGCGGCGAACTCTTCGGACTCGAGCGTATCCGTGATCAGCAGCGCCTCGCCGCGAGCCACCACCTGATCGCAAAAGGCGATATCGCGCGGCGTTTCCCCGATCTCGATCCCGTGCGAGGCCTTGAACCACTGGCGATCGGCATCGACCAGGCTGATCCCGGCATTGGGTACGCCCATGATCGAGGCCGTAACCCGCGCGAGTGCGTCGAACTCGCGCTCGGCCTCGGTGTCGAGCACGCCCAGCTCGCCCAGCGCAGCCAGGCGCAGTTTTTCCGGTTTCGGATTGGGGGCGGACGGCGAATCCATCCGCTCGCGATAGACAGCAGAAGGTTATCGACCCGTTTACGATAAGGCCGGATAGACGCGTATGCGCAATTTAGTGTTACAGAGACCACTCCATAGCGTCATAAACGGCTGCACGGCATAGCCTTTTTCGAAAGATCGATAACGTTGCGCCGTGTGGCGTCCTCAGGGATTCAGCGTGTTGATCGCCTCGCGCACCCTGGTTTCCACCTCGGCCCGCGGCAAGCCCGGCGGGATCGGTTCGGCGAAGCGATAAGTGATCCGTCCGGGCTGCTTGTAGAGCCGGTGATAGACCGGCCCGCTGTCCACCGCGACCGGGACCACCGGCAGGCCGAGCATCTTGTACAGGCCGGCAAAGCCGGATTGCAGTTCACGCTTTTCGCCATGCGGCACCCGCGTCCCTTCGGGGAAAATCACCAGGGGGCGTCCATCCGCCGCGAGCGCCTTGGCCGAACGGATCATGGTCATCAGCGCGCGGGCCCCGGCATTGCGTTCCACCGGCACCAGCCCGAACGCCGCTGCCGCGCGCCCCCACAACGGGATGCTGAACAATTCCTGCTTGGCGAAGACGCTGGGGCAATCGAACAGCGCGGGCGTATCGATCGCCTCGAAAAAGCTTTCGTGCTTCATCGCATAGAGCACCGGTTCGGCCAGCGGCGCGCCTTCGAGCACGATCTCGCAGCCGAGCAGATGCGTGAGGCACCAGCGTTGCCACTGCGACCAGTTGCGCACCTGCCGGCGGAACGCTTCCACGCTGAACGGCAGAACCGCCAGCGATGCCGAGGTAATCAGCAGGCTCCCCAGATAGAAAGCGAAGTAGAAGGTAAGGTTGCGCAACAATCGCATAGGCGGATCAGTCTGGCAGACCTTGCGAAATCGCCGCGGCGAGCAGCTTGTTGTATTCGAGGAACAGCGTCGGCAGGTTCGGATGCGAGGGCACTGCGTCCTTCAGCACATCGATCTGCGGCGGCAGCGTGCCGGCGAATTCGGAGGCCGCCCGCGCCATGTGCCAGTCGGTGGTTACCAGGCGCACGCTCGTATAATCGTGTTCCTTGAGCCACTGCGCGGCCTCGCCCGCATTGCTGCGCGTATCGACGGCGAGATATCCGAGCTTGACGCAGCATTCCATTGTCCGGCGCGGAACGTCGAATTCGGTGGCGAATTCGGCCGGGGTCACTTCGGGATCGACGCCAGAAACGAACATCTGCTCGGCCAGCCCCTCGTCGACCACTTCCAACCCGCGCGCGATGCGGCCCGGACCGCCGGTCAGCACGATAACGGCATCGGTGCGCTGCCCACTCACCGGCTTGGGCAGCGAGACGGCAAAGGCAAGGAAGCCGAACGCATAGACCAGCACAGCTGCAGCGAAGAGGCGGAGGATCACAGCATTTTCCTGAGCGAAGCGAGCACGGTAAACCGTGCTGTCAGCACCGCTAGAGCAACCGCCCCCACGGGGACAAGGGCCAAGACCAGCCAATCGCTGCCCTGTAGCCCCCCGCTGGATACGAGGCCCGAATCGAGCGCGGCGAACTGCGCCCCCATCAGCCACACGGCGGCCATCCCGATTACCAGACCCAGCGCGCCGCCGATCACGGCATCGGCCAGGATCGAACGTTGGAATATCCGCGCGATCTGCGCGTCGCTGCCGCCCAGCAGGTGCACGATCTCGATCGTGTCGCGATTGCCCCCCAGCGCATTGCGGGCGGCCAGCCACACGGCCGCCGCGCTGGTGAAGGCAAGCAGGCCGATCAGCCCGAACGCCATCCAGCCGAGCGCCGACAGGGCATCGAGGACCGGCGCCAGCCACTGCGCCTGCGCATCGATCCGCGCAGCGGGTGCCGCATCCGCCAGCAGGCTGCGCAGCCGGTCCAGCGTGGCGGCATCGGCGCCGTCCCGCAGCCGCAGGTCGATCAGCGCGGGCAGCGGCACCGCCTGTTCCGGATCGTCAGTGCCCAGCCACGGTTCGAGCAAATCCGCAACGCTTTCGGGCGGGACGATCGCCAGCCCAGCGACCGCGGGGTCCTGGACCAGCAGGGTGGCCGCTGCATCGGCTTGCTGCGAGCGCGATTGCGGGTCGGGATCGACGATCTGCACGGTTGCGCTGCCCGCCAGTTCGCCGCGCGCCCGATCGGCGAGATTGGCGAGCGCAAGTCCGCCACCTGCGGCAAGCACCGTAAGGGCAACCATGATGGCGATCACCCACGGCATCGGCCCACCCAGCCGCGCCTGGGGCAAGAGATGCGCGGCGCGGCGTCCGCGAAAAGGTGACAGTCCGCGCTCGGCAGCACCGGCAAGAACGGGAGGCTTCTTCATTCCCCCGCCCCGATCCGGCGCGGGGGATAGCGTAATGCGCCGGTAGGGTCCGACAGCACCCCCTTGTCGAGACGCATGATCAGCGAATCGGGCACCTTGCTCAGCAAGTGCACGTCATGCGTTGCCACCACCACCGTGGTTCCAAGGCGGTTGAGCGCTTCGAACAGGCGGATCAGCTTGAGCGCCATTTCGGGATCGACGTTGCCGGTCGGCTCGTCCGCCACCAGCATGTCGGGCCGGCCGATGACCGCCCGCGCGATCGCCACGCGCTGCTGTTCCCCGCCCGACAGGGTTGCGGGGCGGGCATCGGCGCGATGTGCCAGGCCGACCCATTCGAGCATGTCGGCCACCGGGCCCTGTAAATCGGCCTCGCGCACGCCTGAAACGCGCAAGGGCAAGGCGACGTTGTCGAAGGCGGAAAGGTGGTCGACCAGGCGGAAGTCCTGAAAGACCACGCCCATGCGGCGGCGATAGGCGGGCAGCCGTTCGCGGGGCAGGGTGATCACATCGGTGCCGAACATGCGGATCGCCCCGCGCGAAGGCCGCTGCGCAAGATAAAGCAGCCTCAGCAAGGACGTCTTGCCCGCACCGCTTGCACCGGTGAGGAAATAGAACCGCCCGGGAAACAGCGTGAAGGACACGTTGGACAGAATTTCGCGGTCGGTACCGTAGCGCAATCCGACATTGTCGAAGCTGACGATCTCCTGCTCGGCCACGCTCATCGCGCAGCTCGGTCGATCGAGAAGAAAAAGGCGCCCATCATCGTCGGGCACAGCCTATAACCGCGCTTGCATGTGGAAAAAAGCGCCCATGGGGGTTTGCGAACAGTACAGTCGCTTGTCGGGATTCGCGCACCGGCCTAAGCCTTGGGTCACCATGATTATCGCCTGCCCAGCTTGCTCCACGCGCTATGTCGTGCCCGACAGTGCGATCGGGATCGACGGACGCACCGTCCGCTGCGCCAAATGCAAGCACAGCTGGTTCCAGGACGGGCCCGACGCGGACCGGCTGACGCCCGGCGACATGGCGCCCGTCTCGCGACCGGTACCGGCGGCTGCACCCGCTCCGCCGCCGCCCCCACCCGCAGCGAGCGCGCCAGATACGCAGGAACAGCCGGATCCGGCAGCGAAACCCGGGTTCACCTTTGCCGAAACCCCGGACCGGCCCGTGCCGCCAGATGGTCCCGATTTCGACGAAACCGCCCCGCCCTATGGCGAAGTGCAGGATGACCTGCCCCCCGCGCCTGCCGCCGAAATCGATGAAGGCCCCTCGCGGTTCGAGCACGCGCCCCCGTTCCGCCCGCGGCGCAACATCGCCAAGCTGTGGACCTGGGCAGCGGCGATCTTCGCCGCCATCGCGCTCGCCACGATTGCCGCAGTCAATTACGTCGGCCTGCCCGAATGGGTACCGGTTTCGCGCCCGCTGTTCGGTGTTGCCGAACCCGACCTGGAACTCGCCTTCCCGGTGGAGGAACAGGAACGCCGCACGCTCCCCAACGGGACCGAATTCTTCGGCGCGCGCATCATCGTCACCAATACCGCGCGCGAATCCCGCCCGATCCCTCCGATCCTGATCGTACTGCGCGACCAGCGCGAACGGCAGGTGTACAGCTGGGTGGTCCAGCCGCCGCAATCGACGCTGGCCCCGGGCGAGGAACTGACCATCAACGAAGCGGTCACCGATGTGCCGAAATCGGCGGTCTTCGCGGATATCGGCTGGGCTCCGCACTAACCGGCGCCACCATGCGAGAAAGGTGCTTGCGGCAGCGCAGCCTCGCTGCTAGTGGCGCGCTCCTACCGGCGGGGGCCGTCCTTGTGATGGGCCTCCGATGCAGACTGTGTGCGGTCGTGGCGGAACTGGTAGACGCGCAACGTTGAGGTCGTTGTGGCCGCAAGGCCGTGGAAGTTCGAGTCTTCTCGACCGCACCAACAGTCCCGAAAGATTTCTCTCAGACCTGTTCGATCCTGCTGAGGGGCCACCAGGGCCCTTCGGGGCGTTCGGCCTTGTGCCGGCCGAGGTCGCGAAGCCGCGCCATGAAGGCGGGCTTGAACATTTCGTCGTCCTTGAAATTCTCGCCCACGTCGCTGGGGAAAGTGTCGTAGCGGTCGGCGCTGGTCAGCATGATCCGTCCGTAGGGATTGTTCAGGCGCAGGCCCGCAATGGCCCCGATCTCGCTTTCATTGACCAGCAGATCGTACCCGCGCTGGCCGTTCTTGAGCGGACCAGAGCTGGTGTTGAAAGCAGCATCGCGCTTGCGCACGGTGGGGCCGTTGCGCACGACATAGACCGTGGGCGCAGTATCTTCGTAATCCTGCGCGATCGCAGCCTGCGTCGCACCGCCGGCGATCTTGGCCAGTGCATGGCCCTTCATCTGTTCGCGCACTTCCCGGTCGACCGCCGCCATCGCGCGGTCGAAGAAGACCGAACGGCGCACCCCGCCATCGTAGAGCGCCAGCGCTTCGCCATCGCTTCCCGCGACGCGCAGTTGCTGGTGGAACACCGGCATGGCGGAGGAGGCCATGGTCGCCGCCGCCAGCGCTTCCGCTGCCGCCGCGGCCGTGGGGGCGGCATTCACCAATTCCTTGATATCGGCATAGCGGAACACCCCGCGCTCGGCTTCGACGAAGCCGGCGAAAGCCTCGATGCTGGATTGCCCGATCGCCTCGATCAGCCGTTCGTCACCGCCCGGCATGAGCGCTTCGATGATGCGCTGGCGCAACCGCCGCGTGCCGGCCGCCGAACCGAACAGCGGAACGCCGATCAGCCCGGTGCGCCTAACCACATCGCTTTCCCGCTCCGGCGCGTAACCCCAGACGAGCCGGTCGAGCGCGAAGCGGCGCATATCCGGGGTCTGCTTCCGATCGAGCGCGACCATCAGCATCAGCGCCTGTAACGAGCCGGTGGAAATGCCGGTGATGACGCCCACGCCACCAAGGGCGAGTTCGTTGCCGCTGTTGCGACTGAGCGTGTCGAACAGCCCCGCACCGAAGGCGCCCCACTGGCCGCCGCCCGACAGCAGCAGCACGTCGCAATCGGGGCGGCCGGCTTCATTGTGGCATTGCACCGCGTCGCGGATCGAACAGGACATGCGGTCGTCGAGCCTGCACACCGCGGCATCGGGGACGTCCGCCTGCACGTCGCGGATCAGGGGGCCGACATCGCCATCGGCAACGTGGGTGTAAAACCCGTCGATCTGGAACGTCAGCGGCCCGCGCCGAAACATCGTGAACGCGAAAACGGCGAGCGCCGCAACGCCCAGCACCCCGGCGGCCACACCCCACAGGAAATTGTCCATCGATTCGTCCTCCCCCCAGCTGACAGGGCAGGACAATGCGCGCGAACCGCAGCGAATTCAATCAGCCGTGCGCGCCGAACTCGTTCGCAATGGCAGTCGAAATTCGCAGGCACAGTTCGTAGGCCTGTTCGATCGGATCGATGTGATCGCGCCGGATCGCGGCATAACCTTCGCCCTCGCCGCGCGGATATTCGCCCGGCTCGTCGAGCGCGAAATCGTCCTTGCGCGGAAAGCTGGTCGGAAAGGCGCGGCGCAATTGGGCAAGCGCATCGTCGATGCGCAGTGTGAAGACCATTTCCAGCACATCGGTGCGGCTGATGTCGTTGGCGCGGCTGAATGCCGGAACCGAGATCGCCTTGAGGAACATGTGCTGCAACAGCGCCAGGCGCACGGCCTGGAGCACGCCGATTGCCCGGCGCACGCTTTCGCGTTCGGGATGCGGATCGTCGTCGGGCACCAGGTCGAACAATCGGTGCAGCTTCAACGCGTCGACGCGCAGGCGCGATGCCAGCCGGCGAAACACGCCATTGCGATCGTCCTTGATAAGATATTCGGCCAAGGCCTCGCAGGCGGCGCCCAGATGCTGTTCGGTCCCGCGATAGGGGCGGCTGGCCCAATAGGCGGAGTTGAATAGTTCGCCGAAGGCCGCAACCGTCTTGATGCTGGCCAGTGCATTCGACGCGCGCACCAGCCGCATGATCTGCCGGCCACGCGGGCTTTCGGACAGGAGCGTACCAATCTCCTCGATATTGCTTTCCGCCGCGCTGCCGACCCCGGCGATGATGTTCACCGGATAGCCAAGCTGCTGCAGGATGGCGTTGTGCGGGATCGCCCGGATCTGCCGCAGGCTCATCTCGCGATCGGCAGACAGATCGCTTTGCCGGCGCGACTTGCGGCTGCCGGTCTGGTTGAGCAAGCCGAGGCCGAAGGCGGTGATCGCGCGGCTGTAGGTCCGGCTTTCCAGGTGATCGCGCTGGTGATCCTTGATCGCGCGATAGAAATCGAGACTGAGGTCGGTCCGCCGGTAGAAGGGATCGGTGGGGACATCGGCGTCGGTATGCGCCGGGCTGTTCGCGGCGATCTGCGTCAGCGTCGCCAGCGCGATATCGGGGGTGGCGAACAGCAGGTAGCCGTCGCCGCCCTGAAAGCTCGCTTCGGGTTCGAGCGTGATCCCCGCGCGGGCGAAGCGGCGCTGCGTCCAGGCGCTGAGGGCCCATTCGATGCGGTCTTCGAAGCCGGAAGGGTGCGCGCCGCGCCCCATCCCTTCGCCATGCGTGTTGAAAATCAGCGCGGCGACATCGCCGAGACCGTTGGCATCCATTGCCTCGGCCAGCCGGCCCTGCAGCCGCTCGATCGCGAGGCTGGCAGGGATTTGGCCGACGAAGCGCCCGGCGTCGGAGAACCCGGTCTGGATCGCAATCCGGCCGCGGGTTTTGGCATAGGCGCGGTAGTCGGGCTCGGCCAGCAGCAGGTCGAGGAACCGCCCGCCGTGTTCAAGCGCGGTCTCGGTCTCGAACAGCGGGGAGACATCGACCTTGTCGGCAATCCCGAACAGCTTGGCGAAATAGAGCGCGGCGAGCACGGTCGAGGGCTGTTCGCATTCGGCCACCAGCATGCGGATCGGCGCATCGGCATCCACATGCTTGAGGATCTGAGTCATCACCAGGAACTGCCGCACCGCGGTCGAGCTTTCGACTGCGAGGCTGGCGAAATTGGCGCTTTGCGGTTCGACCCCGGCCAGCAGTTCGCGCAAGGCGGCGATTGCGCCGCGGCTCGACAAGTCGATATCCGCCGCATCACCCAGCCTGGTGCGGATCGCATTGTGGAGCTGCTTGGCATTCACGCGGAAGTGAATCCAGCTCATCCCCAGCCCGTCGGCGCGCATCGCGGACACCAGCGTGCGCAGCGCAACCGCCCGTTCGGCCGCACAATCGCGCGCTTCGGTTTCCAGCCGGTCGATCAGCGGTTCGAGCGAAAGCAGCTTGTCGGCGTGGTCTGCGGTCAGCCGGTTGGCCGCTGCCGAAAGATCGGCGGGATCGGACAGATCGCCGGCAAATTCGTCGGCACTGGCGGCAGCATGTTCAGCGGCTCCGCGCAAACTGGCGATAAGCGGATGCGCTTCGTCGATCGCCGCGAGCGAGGCGGCATAGCGTTCGAGCCGCTGCGCCTTTTCCGACAGACGAAATGCAATCGAGGTGTACCACTTGATATCGGTCCGCCCGTCCATGTCATAGCCGACCCAGCTGGCGAAACGGAACGGAAGGGGTTGCAATTCGCACCAGCGCCCGGGAAATTCGGCCTGCGCCCGGTCGAGCACCGCACTCACCATCCGGTCACGCGCGTCCTGCGCATTGGCGAGCGCGGCCATCGCGCATTGGTGTTCGTAACGCAGCGTGATTTCCGGCTCCTCACCTGCGGCCCCGGGCCGAGCGTCACCTCCGTTTGCGACTGCCTGCGCGACCGCTTCGCTTTGCTGCGGGGCCAGCAGGAAAGTCGGATGCGCGGTGAAAACCACGTGCATGTGCGGCTGTTCCCAGAATGCGCGATAGCTATCGAACGCCGCGCCGCTCGATGCGAGCGATGCGAGACGCTCGCCCGCGTCGGCCGGCGCCAGCAGGTTGCGCAGCCGATTGGCCCGCGCATCGAGCGATTGCGCTTCCAGCTCGTCGACCAGACCGCCCAGGTCCGCGATCCCCAACTCGCCGCTTTCGAGCTTGCGCGAAATATCCAGGGACAACTGGAACACCGGGTTGAACAGCGGCGTCTCGCGTGTCTGCCGGTGCAGGACGCGCAGGCGTTCGCTCAAGCTTGCCAGTGTCGGTTCGATATTCGTTTCGGCCATCATCTTTCCCTATGCCCCGCCTAGGCGGTGTTTGCGCGGTAAACGCGGCTGGCTGTCAAGCGCACCGCCGCGCCCCGCACGATGAATACGGATGCGGGCGCCACGAGTGCCCGATTGCAACTCGCCTCTGGACTTGCCGCTTGCCACACGCCACCGCTCAGGCACAAATTAACCGCAAGCGGCAAGCTCCCGTAGGGGAGAAGCTGCGACAAGCGATCGGCCGGCGACGCAGAGGGGATATATGAGCGACTGGACCATCGGCATCATCGGCGGGTCGGGGCTTTATGCCATCGATGCGCTGGAGGATCCGCAATGGATTGCGGTACAGTCGCCCTGGGGCGATCCCTCCGACGAGATCCTGTGCGGCACCATCGGGCACGTTCGCGTGCGGTTCCTGCCGCGCCATGGACGCGGTCATCGCATCGCCCCCTCGACGCTCGATTCACGCGCCAATATCGATGCGCTCAAGCGCGCTGGCTGCACCGATATCCTCGCGGTAAGCGCGGTCGGTTCGCTGTCGGAAGAGCTAGCACCGGGCAGGTTCGTCACCGTCGACCAGTTCATCGACAACACTAAGGGTCGCCCATCGAGCTTTTTCGGGGACGGGTTCGTTGCGCATGTCTCCATGGCCGATCCGGTGTGCGACCGCCTGTCCAGACACGCTGCGAAAGCCGTCGCCGCAGCAGGGGGCGAATGCACCGAGGGCGCGACCTATCTCGCCATGGAGGGGCCGCAGTTTTCCACCCGCGCCGAAAGCCGGCTCTATCGCCATTGGGGCGCCGAAGTGATCGGCATGACCGGAATGCCCGAGGCCCGGCTGGCCCGCGAAGCGGAGCTGCCCTATGCTCTGCTGGCGATGGTGACCGATTACGATTGCTGGCGTGACGAGACCGAAGCGGTCGATGTCGGTCAGGTCCTCGACCGGATGCAGGACAATGCCCGGCTGGCGCGCGAAACGATCGAGGCGTTCTGCAGGGCCCTGCCGCGCAAACGCACGCCATCGCCCATCGACCATGCGCTGGACAATGCCGTGGTGACCGCGCCCGAGGCCCGCGACAAGGCGCTGATGACCAGGCTTGATGCCGTCGCTGGCCGCGTGATCCGCCAGCAATGAACGAAGCCTACGACCTCCTTGTTATCGGCGGCGGGATCAATGGCGCAGGCATTGCCCGCGATGCCGCGGGCCGCGGCCTGCGGGTCCTCCTGGTCGAGAAGAACGATCTGGCCTCGCATACCTCCTCGGCCAGCACCAAGCTGGTCCATGGCGGGCTGCGCTATCTTGAGAATTACGAATTTCGCCTCGTTGCCGAAAGCCTCCGCGAACGCGAAGTGCTGCTGCGCAACGCCCCGCACATCATCTGGCCGCTGCGCTTCGTCATGCCGCATGAACCGAGCATGCGGCCCAAGTGGATGCTATGGCTGGGCCTCGCGCTATACGACCGCATCGGCGGACGGATGAGCCTGCCCAAGAGCAAGCGCGTCAAGCTGCGCGTGGCCCCGCACCGCACGATCCTGCAGGACCGGCTGACCAGCGGTTTCGAATATTCGGACTGCTGGGTCGAAGACGCGCGGTTGGTCGTGCTGACCGCACGCGACGCGGAGGAACGCGGCGCGGAGATATGCGTGCGCACCGAATGCACCGCGCTGGAGCGAAGCGCGGATGGCTGGAGCGCGACGCTGCGGAGTGCTGCTGGCGAACGATCCGTGACGGCGCGCGCGGTGATCAATGCAGCGGGTCCGTTCGTCGACCGGGTGGCCAAGATCGCACTGGGGGCCGGCACACCGGCGCATCTGCGGCTGGTCAAGGGCAGCCACATCATCGTGTCGCGGCGGTTTTCGGGCGAGCATGCCTATATCTTCCAGCAACCCGACGGGCGCATCATTTTCGCGATCCCCTATGAGCGCGACTACACGCTGATCGGCACGACCGACCTGCTATATGAGGGCGATCTCGACGCCGTCACGATCGCGCCCGAGGAGACCCGCTATCTGTGCGAAGCGGCCTCGCGCTATTTCACCAGCGCGGTGACGGAAGAGGAAATCGTGTCCTCCTATGCTGGCGTGCGCCCGCTGTACGAAGACGATGCCGCAAGCAATTCGACCGTGACCCGCGACTACGTGTTCGAACTCGACGCGCAGGACGGGGCGCCCATCCTGTCGGTCTATGGCGGCAAGATCACCACCTACCGCAAGCTGGCCGAACATGCGCTGGAAAAGCTGGGCGAGGTGATGCCGCTGCCGGGGCGCGACTGGACCGCCCATGCGCCGCTTCCGGGCGGTGACATGCCCGATGCCGATTTCGCCGGTTTCCTGTGGGAGGCGGGTGAACGCTATGCCTGGATACCGCCCGAAATGCTGCTCCGGCTGGCGCGCGCCTATGGCACGCGGATCGACCGTGTGCTGGGCGGGGCAACTGCGCTGGCCGATCTCGGCCGGCACTTCGGCAGTACGCTGTACGAGGCTGAGCTGCGCTACCTCGTCGACCACGAATATGCGCGCGCCGCGCAGGATGTGCTGTGGCGGCGCAGCAAGCTGGGTCTGCACCTGCCTGACGAAGCACAGCAGGCGGTCGCCGACTGGTTTGCCGCGCGCGACTGACACGACGCTACGGAACCAGCGCGCTCCGCAAAGCTTGAAAGGGATACACCGCAGGTCCAATGGGCCTGCTTTATCCCTCCTTCTGTCCGGAGTCGTATGGCCCTGCACGATCCTGCCCGCCTGTCCCCCATTTCCCGCCAAGCGCTCCGCGAGGCCTACCGCGCGGAAGAGAACGCCTGCGTCGCCGAGCGCATGGCACAAGCCAGCGGGGCGAGCGCCAAGCACGAAGAAGCCGCCGAGATCGCCACCCGGCTGATCGAGGAGGCGCGCAAGCGCAAGGCCAGCGGGATCGATGCCTTCCTGCATCAGTATGGCCTCGCCACCGAGGAAGGCGTGGCGCTGATGTGTCTCGCCGAAGCGCTGCTGCGGGTGCCCGATGCGGCGACCGCCGACGCGCTGATCCGCGACAAGATCGGCGATATCGACTGGGCCGAACACATGGGCGAAAGCTCATCCACCTTCGTCAACGCCGCGACCTTCTCGCTGATGCTGACGGGCGAAGTGCTCGAACGTCCCGAGGAAGCGCAGAAGGGCATGGGCAAGACGCTCAAGCGCGCGGTCAACCGACTGGGCGAACCCGTGATCCGCACCGCGACGCTGCAGGCCATGCGCATCCTCGGCGGACAGTTCGTCTATGGCCGCACGATCAATGAATCGCTCAAGCGCGCGGCCCCCGAACGCGCGCGCGGGCTGACGCACAGCTTCGACATGCTTGGCGAAGCCGCGATGAGCTTCGCCGATGCCGAACGCTACCGGGTGAATTACCACGAAGCGATCGAACGCCTGGTGCGCGAATCGACCGGCGACGTGCGGACCGCCCCGGGCATCTCGGTGAAGCTGTCCGCGCTGCATCCGAAATACACTTTCCTGCATGCCGATCTGGCGATCGCCGACCTGTTGCCGATCGTGCGCGATCTCGCGACCGCTGCGCGCGATGCGAATATCCATTTCACCATCGATGCTGAAGAAGCCGACCGGCTCGAACTGTCGATGGATCTGATCGAGGCGCTCGCGCGCGACGACAGCCTGTTCACGCGCCCCGACGGCAGCCGCTGGGAAGGGTTCGGGCTGGCCATCCAGGCCTATCAGAAACGCGGCGTGCCGATGGTCGAATGGACCGCGCGGCTGGCCCGCAAATACGACCGCAAGTTCTTCGTCCGGCTGGTCAAGGGCGCCTATTGGGATACCGAGATCAAGCTCAGCCATGTTGGCGGGTTCAAGGATTTCCCCGTCTTCGCCCGCAAGCTGGCCACCGACGTGAGCTATCTCGCCTGCGCGGAGAAGATGCTGGCCGCAGACGATGCCATCTATCCCGCCTTTGCCACGCATAACGCCTACACCATCGGCGCGATCAAGGCGCTGGCGGGCGGCAAGCCACTCGAATTCCAGCGCCTTCATGGCATGGGCGAGGATATCTACGGCGCGCTCGCGCAGATGGAAGGCAACGACCGCACCAATGTGCGGATCTATGCCCCCACCGGCACGCACAAGGATTTGCTGGCCTATCTGGTCCGGCGGCTGCTCGAAAACGGCGCGAACAGCTCTTTCGTCAACCGCATGGCGGATGCCGAAGTGCCCGCTTCCGATCTGGCGACCGATCCGGTGGCCGACATGGCGCAGCTCGATCCCTATCGCAATCCGACCATTCCGCTGCCGGAAGACATCTTCCCGGGCCGCAAGAATTCGGCCGGGATCGACCTGTCCGATCCGCTGGTGCTCGAACCGCTGCAGGAACGCCTCGCCGCGCTTGAGAGCCGGCACTGGACGGCAGAGCCGACCTTCATGTCGGGTGCCGATGCCGAAATCGCCCCGATCAACAAGCCGCACGACCTGTCAGCCGAAGTCGGCACGCGCCGCGATACGCTCGATTTCGAAGTCGAGGAAGCGATTACGCGCGCCGAAGCGATCCAGCCGGGCTGGGATCGGCTCGGCGGCGAGAAACGCGCGGTGCTGCTCGAAGCGGCGGCCGATCTGTTCGAGGAACACACCGACGAATTCCTCAGCCTGTGCCAGCGCGAGGCGGGCAAGACGCTGATGGACGCAGTGCTCGAGCTGCGCGAAGCGGTCGATTTCCTGCGCTTCTACGCCAATGAGGCGCGGCGCCAGTTTACCGGCCCGATCCCGCTGCCCGGGCCAACGGGCGAGGAAAACCGGCTCAGCCTGCATGGCCGCGGCGTGTTCGCCTGCATCAGCCCGTGGAATTTCCCGCTGGCGATCTTCATCGGGACGCCCGCCGCAGCGCTCGCCGCGGGCAATACGGTCGTCGCCAAGCCGGCCGAGCAGACTCCGCTGATCGCGGCGCTGGCGGTGCGCCTGTGCCACCAGGCGGGCATCCCCGAAGAGGCTTTCCAGCTGCTGCCGGGTGCGGGCGAAGTGGGCGAGATGATCACTTCCGATCCGCGCATTGCGGGCGTCGCCTTTACCGGATCGACGCAGACTGCGCAGGCGATCAACCGCGGCCTCGCCGCGCGCGAAGGTCCGATCGCCACGCTGATCGCCGAAACCGGCGGACAGAACGCGATGATCGTCGATTCGACCGCGCTGCCCGAGCAGGTGACCCGCGACGTCGTCGCCAGCGCGTTCCAGAGCGCGGGCCAGCGCTGCTCGGCGCTGCGTGTGCTCTATATTCAGGACGACGTTTACGACGAGATGCTGAAGATGATCCGCGGCGGCTTCGAGGCGCTGACGATCGGAAATCCAGAGCACCTGGCCACCGATGTCGGCCCGGTGATCGACATGGACGCCAAATCCTCGCTCGAACGGCATGTCGCCCGGCGCAAGAAGGGCGGTTTCCCCGTATGGCGCCGCCGCCTTCATCGCGGTGCCAATGCCGGGTGCTTCGTCGCGCCGACGATCGTGGAAATGGATTCGATCCTCGACCTCAAACGCGAGAACTTCGGCCCCATCCTCCATGTCGTGCGTTACCGCGCTGCCGATCTCGGCCGCGTGGTCGAGGACATCAACGCGACCGGCTACGGGCTGACCATGGGGCTTCACAGCCGCAATGACGACACACGCGCCTTTGTCGAGGCGCGCGCCAAGGTCGGCAATTTCTATGTCAACCGCAACCAGATCGGTGCCGTAGTCGAAAGCCAGCCGTTCGGCGGCGAAGGCCTGTCGGGCACCGGCCCCAAGGCGGGCGGGCCGCACTACGTCGCACGGTTCGCAACCGAACGCGTGGTGTGCATCGACACGACCGCAGCCGGCGGCAACGCCACGCTACTGGCGAGCTAAAGGGCGGATAAGATTCCCGGGCCGCTTGCCCCAGTGGCGCGGCTCGGGAATCGTCCTCCCATGGCGATTCTTTCCGACAAGTGGATCCGCGACAAGGCGCAGAACGAGGGCATGATCGAGCCCTTCGTCGAGGCGCAGCGCCGCGAAGGGGTGATCAGCTACGGGCTGTCGAGCTATGGCTACGACGCGCGCGTCGCGCCCGAGTTCAAGATCTTCACCAATGTGAACAGCGCGGTGGTCGATCCGAAGAACTTCGACGGCGACAGCCTGGTCGACCGCGAAACCGACATCTGCGTGATCCCGCCCAACAGCTTCGCGCTGGCACGGACGGTCGAATATTTCCGCGTGCCCGAAGACGTGCTGGTGATCTGCCTCGGCAAGAGCACCTATGCACGCTGCGGAATCATCGTGAACGTCACCCCGCTCGAACCCGGCTGGGAAGGCCATGTGACGCTGGAATTTTCCAACACCACCCCGCTGCCGGCGAAAATCTACGCCAATGAAGGCGCGTGCCAGTTCCTGTTCCTGCAGGGCAACGAGCGCTGCGAAACAAGCTACCGTGACCGCGCGGGCAAATACATGGGTCAGCGCGGCGTGACGCTGCCGCGGCTGTGACCGCGATCGGGTGAGCGTTTCACGCTTTCCTTTCTGGCGTGTCGCGCCGGGCGAGCGCGAGGGCGAATACGTCCTGCCGGTCATGCCGCCTGCCACGGTTGGGCCCGAAGGCGCACCGCATGTGATGGGCGGGGTCGCACTGGCGGCAGCGGTCGACGCGCTCGAACTGGCGAGCGGGCAGACGCTGCTATGGTCGAACATCCAGTTCCTCGCCCCGACCACGCATGCGGAGGAGCTGGTAGTATCCTGCGAACAGTGCGGCGGCGGCCAGTCGGTGGGCCAATGGCAGGCGGAAATTCGCAGCAACGGCCGGCTGACCCACCGCGTCAGCGCGGCGCTGGGTGCGCGCGAGCCGAGCGAGCAGCGCATCTTCGCCGCAATGCCCGACGCCCCGTCCCCCGCTGAATGCGAAAGCGGCGATCGCAGCTGGGGCGTGCCCGGTACGCTGGGCGATCAGCTCGAGACCCGCGTAGCGATGCAGGACGACGAGCGCGGCATCCAGGCGCTGTGGTCCCGCTCGCAGGCGGGATTCGCAGCGGATTCAGGCTGGCTCGCAATCGTCTCGGACTTCTTCCTTGGCGCGCATCACGCCGCGCGCGGCGGCTCCAGCCTCGACGATACCTATCGCCATATCCAGTCGGCGGACGATGGCTGGGTGCTTTCGGTGACCGAGCTTGCCGCCTTCGATCGCGGCGTGGTGCACGGCAGCGCCCGGCACTTCGCCGAAGACGGGCGCTTGCTGGCCATTTCGAGCCAGTCGGGCGTTCTCCCGCGCATTCCGCGCACGCCGTAACGTCTTTGACTCTCCTGCCCGCCACGCGCATTCAGGCGGCAAAGGAGACTGACATGGCCGACACCGAATTCGACATCATCGTCTATGGCGCCACCGGGTACACCGGGCGTCTCGTCGCCGAGCATTTCGTGCGCGAATATGGCAATGCCGCCAATGCCCCGAAATGGGCAATGGCGGGGCGCAGCATGGACAAGCTCGAAGCGGTCCGTGACGAAATCGGCGCACCGGCGAGCACGCCGCTGGTCGTGGCCGACGCTGACGATCCCGCCAGCCTCGACACCATGTGCGCGCGAACCAAGGTCGTCCTCAGCACGGTCGGGCCCTACCAGCTCTATGGCGACGCACTGGTCGCTGCCTGCGTAAAGAGCGGGACGGACTACGCCGACCTGTGCGGCGAGCCGGGCTGGATGCGCGAACAGATCGACCTGCATCACGAGGCAGCCAAGAACAGTGGGTCGCGGATCTGTTTCTCGAGCGGGTTCGATTCGATACCCTTCGATCTCGGCGTGCTGATGCTGCAGCAGGAGGCGGTGAAGCGCCACGGTTCGCCCGCTCCGCGCGTCAAGGGCCGCGTCCGCGCGATGCAGGGGACCTTTTCGGGCGGCACTGCGGCCAGCCTCACCGCAACGATGAAGAACGCGGCCAAGAACCCCGGGATCATCAAGGTACTCAACGATCCCTTCGGCCTGACGCCCGGTTTCACCGGCCCCGATCAACCTTCGGGCATGATGCCGCACTACGAGGACGAACTGGGCAAATGGGCCGCGCCGTTCATTATGGCGACGATCAACACCAAGAACGTCCACCGCACAAATTTCCTGCGCGGCCATCCCTATGGCGAAGACTTCCGCTATGACGAGATGATGCTGACCAGCCCCGGCGAGGCCGGCAAGGCTGCGGCCGACGCGGTCGTCTCGATGCTCAAGAACCCGTTCGGTGCCAAGCCCCCCAAGCCGGGCGAAGGCCCGACCAAGGAGGAGCGGGAGAACGGCTTCTACGATGTCCTGTTCGTGGGCGAATGGGAAGACGGCGAGCGGCTGCACTATGCCGTGAAGGGCAAGTACGACCCGGGATACGGTTCGACCAGCCGGATGCTGGCGGAAACCGGCATGGGCCTGCTCGAAAGCGATGCCGAAGGCGGGGTCGGTACTCCGGGCTCGTTCCTCGGCGAAGCGCTGGTCACGCGGCTGCAGGAACGTGCCGAACTGACCTTCGCCGTCGAACAGTAGGCACGGCAGAACCGATACGGTGACCGCCAAGGCTGGCCATGGCGGTCACCGAAAACCCGGGTGGGCGGACCGGTTCAGAAACTGGCGCGCAGGCTGGCGCTGAAATTGCGCCCGACCAGCGGGACGAAATCCTTGGTGAAGCTGGTGTGGCGGCGGCCCGAGACGTCGAAAATGTTGTCCGCCTTGAGCAACAGGGTGACCGAATTGGTCCCCCGCAACGGGCGCCACGCGATCGATGCGTTGACGAAGGTGTAGCCGTCGGTCGCGGTTTCGAACGGCGCGATGTCGTTCTGGTCGTCATACCATTCGACCTCGCCGCGCACGTCGAAGTCACCCGTCGACGCCTTGAGCGCGGCGGCCAGGTGCAACGGCGGAATCCGCGGGACGAAGGTATCGTCGTCGAGCTTGGCGTGGACGTATTCGCCCAGCAGTTCGGTCCCCAGCGTGAAGTTGTCCGTCTCGAGCAGATCGAAGGCCACTTCGCCCTCGATCCCGGAATAGGTCGCATCCTGCTGCAGGAAGACGAAGACCGGCAGGTCGTCCTCTTCGGCGCCCGTCTGCGACAGGTAGATGAAGTCGTCGAACCAGGTGCGGTACGCCGCGAGGCTGAACGTCGCGCCGGCGAGGCTCCCGCGGGCGAACAGTTCGGCGCCCCAGGCCTTTTCCTGCTTCAGGTTGGGATCGCCGATCTCGAATGCCTGCGTCGCGATATGCGGCCCGTTCGAGAACAGTTCCTCGGCGGCGGGCGCGCGTGCCACCCGTGACAGGTTGATACCGGTACGGATGGCAGGCGTCGCTTCGTAGGACAGCCCCACCGCGCCCGAGAAGGTGTCGAAATCGCGCGTGATGCCGAGCGTATTGGCTTCGGTATGCGTGTTTTCGTAGCGCAGCGAGCCCTCGACCTGCAGCGGTCCGGTGCCATATTCCTGCAAGGCGAACACGGCGAACTGGTCCGTCCGGTTCGGCGCGACGAAGGCCTCGGCCCCGATCGCTTCGAAATCGCGGAAATAATACTGCATGCCGATCGAACCGCGCCACGGGCCGCTGTCGTTCTGGATCAGCTCAGCGCGGGCCTCGATCCCCTGCACATCGAACACCGTACCGATTTCGTCGCCCTCGAATTCGGTATGCGTATAGTCGGAATAGCCGGCGCGCAGGCGCAGCCGTTCGAACAGGCCTTCGCCGAGATAGATGTCGCCGCGCAGATCCGCCCGGTACTGGCGCAGGCCGATGCTTACGGCTTCTTCGCCCTCTTCCTCTTCGGCGCCGTGGTCTTCGTCATGCTCCTCGCCTTCTTCCTCGCCGTGATGGTGGCCCGCACCGGGGCGACCCGGCACGCCGTATTGGGTATCGTAAACCCCGAAGGAGAACCCAAGGCTGCTGTCGTTCCTGAAGAACGCGAGCCCGGCGTTCGCAGTCCATGTCTCGGTGCCGGTGTTGGGAACGAAACCGCGCTGGTCGGCGGCTTCGCGCAATTCTTCGGCTTCTTCGAGATTGCCTTCCTCGGTCTCTTCGGCAGCATCGGCCAGCAGGTCGGCGCGCAGCGCAGGCGCGACGGTATAGCCGGGGACTTCGAGATCGTCGGTCTCGCGCCACGAACCATCGGCATGGAAGACGAAGCCGCTATTGCCCAGCCGCATATCGACCGATCCGCCGATTTCACGCTGGTCGGCGGCGGTGTCGCCGCCGGCAAGGAAGTCGAAATGCACGCTTTCGCTCGGCAGCCGCAGCGGAATCCGCTTGTCGATGACGTTGACCGCGCCGCCGATCGCCTGGCTGCCGAACAGCAGGACTGCGGGGCCGCGCAGCACCTCGATCCGTTCGGCGGTCAGCGGATCGATCGAGACCGCGTGATCGTCCGAGGTGTTCGAGGCATCGATCGCGCCGATTCCGTCGATCAGCACCTTGACCCGTTCACCGGAGAAACCCCGCAGGATAGGGCGCGATGCCCCGGGCGCGAACCCGCTTGCCGATACGCCCGGCTGGCTGTCGAGCACGTCGCCGATCTGGCCCGCGAGATTGCGCTGCAATTCCTCGCCCTCGACCACGTCGGTCCCGGCGAGCAGATCGAGATCGCGAATCCCCTGCGCGCTGACGACGATCTGGCCCTGATAGTTGATCCGCCGGTCGTGCAGATCGTCGGTCAACGGGGGACTTTCGGCGTCCCGTGCGGGATCTGCCGGTTCGGCGGACTGGGCGTAGGCCTGACTGCCCACGGCCAATGCCGCGAGCGAGACGGTGGAGCCGACGAGACGAAGCGAGTTAGCAAGACGATACAACATATCGTGGCTGTTAGCGCGCTCAGCCTGTGGCGCAACCTCTTTTTAGCCTGACCGCCTTGCCGCTCGACGAATTGGCCCGGCAAAGCGACCAACGACCGCGCGCGCCGCAGGGCGCGCAGACCTTTCATCGGCCAACAGATATCCGGATTATCGAGGAAAATGGAGCGGGCGAGGCGATTCGAACGCCCGACCCCAACCTTGGCAAACTTCCCAGTCGCCTTTTCTATGCTTTTCGATTCTACGCCAAAATGCCCTCAAATATCTGATATCTTGATCATTTTTTGAGTTCGGCTACGCTAGGCTTTTCCAGAGGTGACCGGCGATTTCCGTTCCCGTGGTCACCCGGTGGTCACCCCGACACCCAAGGTTGGGGTCGCTTGACGGAGCATAAAATGGCGAGTCCCAAGTCGATTTTGATCACAAAGCGTTTGCTTGATGCGACGGCGCCAAGATCTAGGCGCTATGAGATCTGGGACAGTCAGATTTCGGGTTTCGGGGTGCGAGTAGGCCCAAGCGGGATCAAGACTTTCGTTGTTCGCTACCGGGCCGAAGGCGGCGGCCGCTCGGCACCCAAACGCTTCGTGTCGATCGGTCGATTTGGTGCGCTGACTGTCGAGCAGGCACGAAAGCGCGCCAAGGAGGTTCTTGCAGCAGCAGCTCTTGGTGCCGACCCTGCGGCCGAACGCAATGCCAAGCGCCTTGAACTGAAGATCGCCGGGCTGGTCGATCTCTATGAAGAAGAAGGATGCTATATCCAGCGCGGGCTACGGCAGGGCGAGCCGATGAAACCTTTGACCAAGAAACACACGATTGGTCGCTTGCGTCATCACGTGGTTCGCCTGCTCGGTCATAAGCGGATCAACGAACTGACCGCTGGCGATATCGAACGTTTCTTCCGCGATGTCGAGCAGGGCAAGTCACGTAAGGACCAGAAGATCGGCCACCGAAAACGTATTGTCGTGCGCGGCGGTCCCGGTGCTGCCCGAAAAGCATTTCGGGACCTTTCCGCCATGTACAGCTTCGCAGTCCGACGAGGACTGGTCGATTCGAACCCTTGCGAGAAAGCCGTGGTCAAGAAAACCGACGGTCGAAGGACGCGTTTTCTGTCACTCGCCGAAATCAGGAAGCTCGGCGAAGCTTGTGACAAGCTAGAGGAAGAGGGCTTTAATCCGAAGGCTCTCAACATCACCCGCATGTGGATCCTGACCGGCTGTCGACGCCAGGAGATCGTCGAGCTTAAATGGGACGAAGTAGACTTCGAGCGTGGATTGCTGGTGCTGGCCGACAGCAAGACCGGGCAATCGACCCGGCCACTTTCAGGGGCGGCACTCGGATTGATCAGGACGATCTCAAGAAACGATGACAGCAAATATGTATTCCCGGCGGACTCCGGGGAAGGCTACTTTCAGGGAACCAAAAAACTATGGCCAAAGATCGTTGCCAAGGCCGGTCTCAAGAACGTGACGCCGCACACACTGCGCCATACCATGGGTGCCATCGCCACTTCGAGTGGCGAAGCCCTCGCTATGACTGGCGCTATCCTCGGCCACGCCAATATGCGCTCGACCATGATTTATGCCCACATCGATTATGATCCGGCCAAAGAGGCCGCCGACCGGGTAGGCGCTACTCTCTCAGCGGCGCTGGGCAGATCAGTGGAGCCCGCCAGCGAACGATCGCCAAAGACAATTGGCTGAGCAGTTGCTCTTCGCAATTGAGTGGCCCGCTTTGAGTCGCAGAGAGACAGCCCACCCACCGAAAATCTCGACGCGAGACTACTGCTAAACCTCTGCTCGCTTTGCGGCACGACGTGCCTTCGCAAAGTCACGGTCGGTAGCCACGAAACGCTCGAGCATGGGCGCAATGAGTTGCTCCGGTGGAGGAGCATCCCTTTCGTTCCCCCCATTCAACACGACACCATACGCGACAAGGTCACTATGCAAGCGCGCAGAAATCTCGATCGGCAGTTTGACTGGTTTGACGTCGGTAATGTCGGAGAGTTTGAGCCGGGTCACCGTACCTGCTCCATGATAATATCACGCGTCACCAGCACCCGTACCGGGTAGCCCGGGCGGATGGTGAGCGTCGGACGAATATCGAGCTCGCGCGAGACGATCTGCTCCCCTGCACGGTTGACGGTGTCCTGGCTGCCCCGGCGAAGCGCGCGAACGAGATCGCTGTCACCGCCCAATCCGAGTTCGCTGCCGATGCCGAGCAGGGTTGAGACAAGAGTAGCCTTGACCACCCCGCCCCAGTGATAGTCGACGCCGTCCTCGAGCCCGGCATAGCCTGAAGGGTCGGTGGCGGGCTGGCGTTCAAGAACCAGCGAGCGCCCGTCAGGCAGGATCAGGCGATTCCATGCCAGAAGCACGCGGCGCTGCCCGAAGCCGACATCGGACGCATAATCGCCGATCAGGCGTGCGCCCTGGGGAATAAGCAGAATCCGCTCTGTGAGGCTGTCATAGACATTCTGCGTGACTTGCGCGGTCACAAGGCCGGGCTGGTCTGACCGGACGCCGGTGATAAGTGCGGCAGGAATGACCGAGCCCGCCTGAAGCACTGCATCCGTCGGCGCCGCGGCGACCTGCTGCAATGCAGAGGTGCGCCGATCGGCCGGGCGTTCGAGGAAAGCGGGCGCAGATCCCACGGCATCGGCCCGGCTCACAAGCTGCCCTGCGTTCGAATTGGCTGTGGGCGATGCATCGGTGCTTGAAACCGCCGTAGCGCCCGCAAAGAAGAGCCCGCTGGCCCGCGCCACTTCGCGCTCCTGCTCGATGCGCTGACGCGCTGCCTCTGCGGGACTTATTCCCTGCGTCTGCGGCACAGCGGGCTGCGATCCGACTGGTGGAAGCGCAGCGACAGCTCCGCGATCCTGGGCATTGAGGATGGGCTCGCCGAGATCGCCGGGAAGCGGCGGGCCGAGACGCGGTACCTGCGAATAGTCGCTCGGGCCCGAAGCAAGACCGTCGGCGACCGCCACTGTTTCGGTTCCAAACAGCTCATCCGGCCCTGCCTCCGAGACCGGTTGCAGGGCGTAAATCAACGCGCCGCCAACCAGTGTCAGAGCAGCGGCGCTGGCGATGCCGATGGCTTTGCGCGAGAGGCGGACGACGCGCGGTCCCTCTCCGCGTAAACGAACGATGGATTCAGCATCACTAGGCCGGTCCGGTTCGGCTTCACTGTTCATGACCGGCCCCACGCCCGATTGGTGATTTTGACCCGAACCTGCCTGCGCCTGGCGCCGAGCCGCAGTTCGGCCTTCTCGAACAGGCGGTCTACAATCAGGTAGCGGCCCGAAACGCGGTAATTGACCAGCTCCGCCTGCCCATCCTCGCCGATAACGAAGAACGGCGGCATCTCGCCTTGCGCAATATCGGGCGGAAACTCGATCAGGGTGCGCTGCCCGTCATCGAATATCCGCACCGGTCGCCAGTCGGGCCTATCGCCCGAAATCCGGTAGTCGAAATTGAGATTCTCGAGCGCAAATCCGCTTGCAACCGGCGCGGCGCGCGCTCCGTCTTCTTCGGCCCGGCGAAGAGCGATCAATTCGTCTGCCGGATAGCTCCAGCTGACCGACGCCATATAGACACTGGGGTTCGCCCGCAGTTCGACATGATAGGTTCGCCGATCGGTGTTGATCACGAGATTGGTCGCAATATCGGGCCGGGTGGGTTTGACGAGGATGTGGACGCGCGCCGTCGCGCCCGTCCCGCTCAGCGTATCGCCGATCATCCAGCGTACCGTATCGCCGGCAGCAACCGGTCCGGGACCGACGAGCTTTTCGCCCTCCTGCAATGCGATATCGGTCACCTGGCCCGGCTTGGTATAGACCTGAAACAGCGCGCCCTCGCTATAGGGATAGCGCTGGATCGCATTGTCGAAGCCGACATCGTCGGGCTCGACCCGTGCGGCATCGTTCGCCGCTCCCACTTGGCTCTGGGGGTCAGGGGCGGAGCCAGACCCAGGGGAGCGGCGCGCGGCAGTGGGGGAGGCCTGCCGCAAACTGAAAAGGTGAGGAATTCCGATGTTGTCTTGCAGGGCCGGGAAAGCCCCTGCGAGCGCGCCCAATGCGTCGATTGACGCCGCCGCTTGCGGGGCCGGTGTCGCTGCGGCAGGCGAGGCGAGAGCGAGCGAGACAAGGCCGAAAAAGCCGATTGCGGGAATTGTATGCGAGCGGGACATCAGCCGAGCTCCTTTGACCAGTTGATGGAAGTGACGAATATTCCGAGCGGGTTTGTTCGAAGCGCATCCGCGTTGGTGGGTGGCTGGACGGCGATGCCCAGAATCGCGGTCCAGCGGCTCGTCTCGGCGAGCGAGCCGTCACGGTAGCGGCGCTCGATCCAGGCCACGCGGAAGCTCCTTGGCGAAGCGCGGATGACGCTTGTGACATCGACCGCAACCTGTTCGCGGCCGATCGCGGCGAACGGATCGTTGGCCCTCGCATAGTCGTTGAGCGCCAGCGCACCCTTGTCGCTGGCAAAGTCATAGGCTGACATCCAGTTCTCGCGCACCACGATCGGATCGTCGGGAATGGCGCGCACGTTTTCGATAAACCGGGCAAGATGAAACGCAATCTGCGGATCGCTTGGGTCGAATGCGGCATTGGCGGGCGCGACGCTACGCGCTTCGCCGAGTTTATTCACTTCGACCACCCAAGGAACGATGGTTCCCCGCGCGTTCTGCCAGACGAGACTGCCAGTCAGGATTGCCGACAGCGCGAGCGCACCAAAAAAGGCATAGCGCCAGCTTCTCGCTTGCACCCGCGCCGAACCGATGCGCTCGTCCCAGACCTGGGCCGCGCGCTGGTAAGGTGTCTCGGCTTGCGGTGTCTTGCCGTATCGGATCGAAGGGCGTTTAAACATGAGGCGTCAGTCCTTTTCCTGAGTGTCGATGGAAGCTCCAGCTCCGTGCCCGTCGCCAGCGCGCACGGTGTGCGCGGCAAGCGACGCGGAATGTCCCAGAGACTGTCGCTGTTTCATGGATTTCGCCCAGCTCGGCGGGCCGCTTTCGGATTGCGCTGAAGACGGCGACCCCGACGAGGAAGCAACCCGGCCACCCATATTGCTGGCCGCTGCGCGCGCACCTTCGCGAAAATTTCCTTTGGCGCTATCCGCCGCCTTACGCAGAGGTGAGAGGGCAGCACCGCCTGCGGCACGTCCGACACCGGCCATGCCGCCTGCAACCGCGGCGCCGCCGCTCTTGCCTGCCGAACCTGTCGCATAGGCCATGGTGGCGCCTCCAGCAGCGCGCGATGCGCCACTGGCGACCGAGGATGCTGCGCTGGCTACAGCGCCGCCCGCAAGCTTGGCGCCGGCAATGCCGCCGACGGCTGCCCCGCCGGCCAGCACAGCGGTGCCTGCCGCGGCCCCTGCGCCGAGCTGCGGGCCGCCTGCGACGATGCCGTTGGCAATACCGGGACCGAATATGCCGAGCCCGAGCAGGGTAAGACTGGCGAGCACGATCGCTAGCGCATCTTCAATGGTCGGCTCGCCCGGAATGGCACTGGTAAACTCAGCGAAAAGCGTCGAGCCGATCCCGATAATGACGGCGAGCACGAGCACCTTGATGCCTGAAGAGACGACATTCCCAAGCACGCGCTCGGCCATGAAAGCGGTCTTGCCGAACAGGCCGAAAGGGATGAGCACGAAGCCTGCAAGCGTCGTCAGCTTGAATTCGATGAGCGTCACGAAGAGCTGGATCGACAGAATGAAGAAGGCGACGACCACCAAGGCCCAGGCCACCAGCAGGATGATGATCTGCAGGAAGTTCTCGAAGAAACTGACATAGCCGAGCAGATCGGCCATCGACGCAAGCAAGGGCGCGGCAGCATCGATCCCCACCTGCGCGACCCGTCCCGGCTGCAGCAGATCATTAGCGCCAAGGCCAGAACCGCTGGCTTTGAGGCCAAGTCCGGCAAAGCTTTGGAATATGATATTGGCCAGCGCGCTCCAATTGCCGATGATATAGGCGAAGATTCCGACGAAGAGCGTCTTCTTGACGAGGCGCGCGATAATGTCGTCATTCTCGCCCCAGCTCCAGAACAGCGCAGCGAGCGTGACATCGATAACGATCAGCGTCGTCGCGATGAAGGCAACCTCGCCCGAAAGCAGGCCGAACCCGCTGTCGATATATTGCGAGAAAATCGCTAGAAAACGGTCGACGACGCCGGTGCCTCCCATGTCAATTCTCTCCGCGCGATTGAGGCGTAGGAGATTGAGGCGCAGGAGCGCTCGTCACGGGCTTATCACCTACCGCGGCGTAAGCGTCGGGGTGCTCAACCCCGAAGAAACGGCGGCGCTTTTCGGCCCAGGCGGCACGGCAATCGGGCGAGGACAGCGCGAGCTCGCCCATTTGCGCGCAGGCCCTGAGCTGCGCAGGCAGCGGATCGCCGTCAGGCTCCCAGATGCTCGTGGCAGCCTCGGGACGCACTGCAGGCTCCTCGCGCAATTGCACGAGCGTCATGGCGACAGCGAGGCCTACAAAAACGGCTGCACCGGTGCGCGCGAGGACTTTGCTATCCATGGCGGGTCAGTCCGATTTGGCCGGAAGATCGCGCGGGCGCGTCGCCAGAAAGCGCCGTAGCTGCTCGCGCGCCTGAGCCTTCGCCGCCGCACGTTCGGCAGCGTCGAGTGCCTGCGCTCGTCCCATGGCCGCCATGGTCGCGGTAAGATCGGCGAGCTGGCGTGTTTGCAGTGCAAGCAGCTGGTTCCCGGCCTGCGCAGCTTGCAAGGCACCGGCAGCCGACTGGCTCGCGCCCAGCAGGCTATTCACCGCTTCGCGCGAGCCTTCGATATTGGCAACCGCTCCCGCTTGCACCTTGAGCGCATCCTCGAAAGCGGCGACACTATTTTGCCAGCGCACCTCGGCGCTTGTCACCATGGCCTGCTGCGAAGCACCGAGCGGGATGTTCTTGTATTGCGTTTCAAACGTCGTCTCGATCTCGCGTACATCATAAGCGATGCGCTGGGCCTGCTGCAGCAATTGCTGGGTCTGCTGGATTTGCTGCTGTAGGGGCTGGACGATATTGAGCGGCAGGCTCTGCAGGTTCCTGGCTTCATTGATGAGCGAAGTCGCCTGGTTCTGCAGCATGCGGATTTCGTTGTTGATCTGCTCAAGCGTTCGCGCTGCAGTCAGCACATTCTGGGCATAGTTGGACGGGTCGTAAACGATACCGCCGAACTGCGCATGGGCGGGCACCGGTGCTGTGGCAACCACGCCGGCGACAGCAAGCGCAAGGCCACCAGCCAGTCCGTTCAAATTCTTACGAAAGGTCATTGGAAGTCTCCTTCATTCTGAGGGTTGAAAAGGCCGAATTCGGCTCGGGAATAGCGAGCAGCTCTGCGGCCCAGTCGAGGCCGCGATGCCTCAGCCAGGCTTCGGTAAAACCTTCGCGCCTTTCGTTTTCGGCAATCCGGGCAATGTCGAGCTGATCGCTTTTCGAAGAGGCAGCCGTGAAAGCGAGCGCCACTTCTCCAAGCCCGAGTTCGAACAGGCGATTACCGCGTGCCGACTGGCAATAATAATCGCGTTTAGGCGCAGCCTGGCTGAGGATTTCGATCTGCCGGTCATTAAGCCCGAAGCGGCGATAAATCGCCTGTATCTGCGGCTCCATCGCCCGCTCATTGGGCAGAAATATGCGGGTCGGGCAGCTTTCGATAATGGCGGGCGCAATCGCCGATGTTTCGATATCGGCGAGGCTCTGGGTCGCGAAGACCACGCTCGCATTCTTCTTGCGCAGCGTCTTGAGCCATTCGCGCAGTTGCGCAGCGAAGGCAGGGCTGTCGAGCACCAGCCAGCCCTCATCGATGATGAGGAGGGTAGGCGATCCGTCGAGCCGCCCTTCGATCCGGTGAAAGAGATAGGAAAGGACCGCAGGCGCTGCCGCCGAGCCGGTCAGCCCTTCTGTCTCGAACGCCTGGAAGCGCGCTTCACCGAGCCGTTCGCTTTCGGCGTCGAGCAGCCGTCCGAACGGGCCGCCGATGCAATAGGGCGCGAGCGCCTGCTTCAATGCCTGCGACTGGAGCAGAACCGCAAGACCGGTAAGCGTCCGCTCCGCAACAGGCGCTGTGGCGAGCGACGTCAATGCAGTCCACAGATGATCCTTGGTGGCCGGATCGACCGCAACACCTTCCGAGGTAAGAATAGCCTGCAGCCATTCGGCGGCCCAGTTTCGTTCGGCCGGTTCGTCGATGCGCGCAAGCGGCTGCAGGAGGACGCCATTGTCGCTGTCCTGCGAAAGGCTTGAACCGAGATCCTGCCAATCGCCGCGGCAGGCAAGCGCTGCGGCGCGGATCGAGCCACCGAAGTCGAAAGCGAATATCTGAGCGCCGGCATAGCGGCGAAACTGCATCGCCATGAAGGCCAGCAGGACAGACTTGCCGGCGCCGGTTGGGCCGACCACCAGGCTGTGACCGACATCGCCGACATGAAGCGAGAAACGAAACGGGGTGGAGCCTTCGGTCTGCGCGTAGAACAATGGCGGCGCATCAAAATGCTCGTCGCGCTCCGGCCCAGCCCAGACTGCCGAAAGCGGCAGCATGTGCGCGAGGTTGAGCGTCGAGATCGGCGGCTGACGAACATTGGCGTAGACATGGCCCGGCAGGGAGCCAAGCCAGGCTTCGATCGCGTTCATGCCTTCTGTCACACAGGTGAAGTCGCGGCCCTGGATGACTTTTTCGGCGAGCCGCAGCTTTTCGGCTGCGAGTGATGCGTCTTCATCCCAGACAGTGACGGTTGCCGTGACCAATGCCAGCCCGACATGGTCCGACCCCAGTTCCTGCAGCGCTGCATCGGCATCTTCGGCCTTGTTGGCTGCATCGTTGTCGACAAGCACCGAGGCCTCATTGGTCATCACCTCCTTGAGGATCGCGGCGACCGACTTGCGCTTGGCGAACCATTGCCGCCTGATTTTTCCGAGCAGTTTGGCCGCGTCGCTCTTGTCGAGCATGATCGCACGGGTCGACCAGCGATAGGCGAAGCCCTGCGCGTTGAGGTCGTCGAGCAGTCCCGGAAATGTCGCGCTTGGAAACCCGACTACAGTCAGCGTGCGCAGATGCGCTGCGCCAAGCCGCGGTTCGAGCCCTCCGCAGAGCGGTTCATCGGCGAGCAGCGCATCGAGATGCATCGGCGTTTCGGGTACGCGAACTTGCTGCATGCGCGTGGAAATGCAGCTGTGAAGGTATGTCAGCGTTGCTCCATCATCGAGCCATTGGACTTCAGGAAAGAAGCCTTCGAACAGGCGCAGCAAACGGTCCGTCCGGTCGATGAAGCCATCGCGCAGTTCACGGGGATCGACGCCTTTCTGGGCCTTGCCTTCATACATCCAGCTTTCGGCGCGGGCGGCATCTTCGGCGGGCGGCATCCAGAGCAGCGTCAGAAAATAGCGGCTTTCGAAATGCGCGCCTTCTTCGGCAAACTGGGCCGCGCGTTCGCGCTCGACCAGCGCAGAAGCAGGATCGGGAAAATCGCATGCAGGATAGTCCTGCGCAGGTCGGCGCACTGCCTCCGCGAAGAGCGCCCAGCCCGAGCCAAGGCGGCGCAGCACACTGTTGAGCCGTGCGGTCGTTGCAACCAGCTCAGCAGGCGTTGCGCTATCGAGATCAGGTCCCCGGAAGCGCGCGGTGCGCTGGAAACTGCCATCCTTGTTGAGCAGCACGCCGGGACCGATCAGGGCCGCCCAGGGCAGGAAGTCCGCCAGCCGTTCGGCCTTGTTTCGATATTCACGCAAGCTCAGCATGGCTTAGACCTGCAGATGCGCGGGGAAGCGCAAGTGCCGCCGGGCGACATCCACGAATTGCGGGTCGCGCCGCGCCGCCCACATCGCGGCCATATGGCCCAGCGCGAGGAAGGCTATCCCTGCGATCCACAATTGCAGACCGAGCCCGATAGCTCCTGCAAGTGTCGCATTGGCAATCGCGAGCCCGCGCGGCGCACCGCCCAGCAGGATATGCTCGGTCAGTGCCCGGTGGACGGGAACGGCGAAGCCTGGCGGCAATCCAGTTGAACCGGCGCCCATCAGACGAGCGCTCCGCCGCCGAACGAAAAGAAGGAGAGGAAAAACGAGGAAGCTGCAAAGGCAATCGACAGGCCGAAGACAATCTGCACCAAGCGCCGGAAGCCGCCCGATGTATCGCCGAAAGCGAGAGCGAGACCGGTCGCAATGATGATGATCACCGCAACGATCTTGGCGACCGGCCCCTGGATCGATTCCAGGATCGCCTGCAGCGGCGCTTCCCATGGCATCGACGAGCCGGCGGCATGGGCCGGCGCGGCAAGCGTAAGTGCGACAACACCGGCAAGAGCGATAGCGGAAAGGCGCGATCGCGCCCGCGACAGAATAATCATCATGAAGGGTCTCCTTGGGTATGGGGAAGAGGGACGAGGACGTATTCGCCCGAAGCATCGAGAGCGCGGACCTTGGCCAGTTCGGCGAGCCGCCGTCCGGCGCCATCACGGACCAGCACAGCGATGACGTCGATGGTCTCGGCGATGAGCGCGCGCGGTACGGTCACCACGCTTTCCTGAATGAGCTGTTCGAGCCGCCGCAGCGTGCCGAGCGCAGAGCCTGCGTGGATTGTGCCGATCCCGCCTGGATGACCCGTTCCCCAGGCCTTGAGCAGATCGAGCGCTTCAGCGCCGCGCACTTCACCGATGGGAATGCGATCGGGTCGCAGACGCAGCGCCGAGCGGACCAGATCGGACAGAGTTGCAACGCCATCCTTGGTCCGCAGCGAGACGAGATTGGGCGCGGCACATTGCAGTTCGCGCGTGTCCTCGATCAAGACAACCCGGTCGGGACTCGATGAGATTTCGGCGAGTAAAGCATTGGTAAGCGTCGTCTTGCCGGTCGATGTGCCGCCCGCGACCAGGATGTTCTTTCGCTCCGCAACCGCAGCGCCAAGCGCCTCGGCCTGCCATGCATCCATGATTCCCGCCGAGACATAGTCGGCGAGCGTGAAGACGGCGACAGCAGGCTTGCGGATGGCAAAGCTCGGCGCGGCGACCACCGGTGGCAGAAGACCTTCAAAGCGTTCGCCGCCATCGGGAAGCTCTGCCGAGACGCGCGGAGCTCCAGTATGCACCTCGGCGCCGACATGATGGGCAACGAGCCGGATGATCCGCTCTCCGTCGGCGGCGCTCATCAGGCAGTCGGTCGCGGCAAGGCCTTCGCCCAGCCGGTCGACCCACAGACGACCATCGGGATTGAGCATCACTTCGATCACCGCAGGCTCTTCAAGCCAGCGTGCGATCTCGCAGCCAAGCGCCGTGCGCAGCATGCGCGCGCCGCGCGACAATGCCTCGGACCGGATCGGAATAACGCTCATGAATTGCCTCGAATTGCGGCAACCGACCACCGGCTGCACTCGCGAGGCAGATCAAAAGGACATCAAAATGCTGTCAGGCAACAGGAATTTGCGCGAAGCGTAGAGTAGAGTGAAATTGGCCGGAAAGGGCGGTGCGAATCCAGCAGGCACGGTTCTCGTGTCGATGCCGCCCTCGTTTGCTGGGTTGTGAATTTCTCGTGTTTGCCCCCAATGGCGCCTGCTCATGGTATCTTAGGCGTTCCCGATTTTCGGAGACCCTTCACCGTGACTTGTCACAAAACCTCTGATAGGGGCATGTCGAGTGCAAGGATTTGTGACATGAAGGCGGCGACCCAACCCACACAACGTGAGATCATGCGCGGGCTCTTTGCGCAGCAACCGATCCTGCGCGCGCGCGAGCTGCGCGAAGCGGGTGTCGATGGAAAAACCATAGCCCGGGCGGTCGACGATGGAGAGATCAACCGCATCTCGCGCGGGCTCTACCAGACCGCCGACGCAGACATCGATGCCGACCAATCGCTCGCTGAAATTGCAAAACGCATCCCCAATGGCGTGATCGCCATGTTCTCAGCGCTCGCCTTTCATGAACTGACCGATCAGATGCCGCGCAAAGTGTGGGTTGCTATCGGCAGCAGCGACTGGTCTCCCGCCCCCTCCTATCCCCCTACACGCACTGTTCGATTTAGCGATTCCTATCACCAGCAAGGGATCGAGCATCACAAGGTCTCCGGCGTATCCGTTCCGATATATTCTGTGCCGAAGACGCTTGCCGATATGTTTCGAAACCCAAAGCTCGTCGATCGATCAGTCGCAATTGAGGGACTGAGGGCCGCGCTTGAACAGCGCAAGGCCACACCGGCTGAAATCTCTCAGGCCGCGATTGAAGGCGGAGCCTGGAGCACGATGAAGCCTTATCTCGAGGCGCTGACCTCGAATGGGTGAGAAGCCCATCAATCTGGCAAAATCGGTCAAAGACCGGCTGCTCAACATCGCACGTGCGAACGGCCGGGTGTTTGAAGTTGTCCTCGTTCGCTTTGCGCTCGAACGCCTGCTTTATCGCCTGTCGCAGTCCGCCCATCGTGATCGATTCGTCCTCAAAGGCGGAATGCTGGTTACCGTCTGGCTGGAAAGCGAAAGCCGCGAAACCCGCGATGCCGACTTCCTGGGTCATGGCGATGAAGGCCCCAAGCAACTCGTTGCGGACTTTCGGGAGATCATGAGCATCGCGGTTGAGGATGGCATAGAATTCGATCTCGACGCTCTGAAAGCCAATCCCATCAGAGAAGAGATGGAATATGGTGGGACGAGGCTCAAGACCTTCGCCTATCTCGAGCGAACGAGGATCCCGGTCACCATCGACATCGGATTTGGTGACGCCCTTGCCCACCCATCCCATGAACTCACCTACCCGACATTGCTCGATCTTCCACCGCCCGACATTCGCGCCTATCCGCCTGCCACAGTGATAGCCGAGAAATTTCAGGCGATGGTTCAGCTGGGCATCGCGAACGGACGTATGAAGGATTATTACGACCTCTGGGCGATGCCCCAGGCCCTCGACGTCTCGGACGACGAGCTCGACGCTGCCATAGCGGCGACATTCGCACGCAGAGGAACTGAGATTCCAATCGATCGCCCGCCCGGCCTGTCGGAAGAGATGGCGCAGGATGGTACCAAGCAAGGCCAATGGGCCGCATACGCCGAGTCAATCGACCTGGAAAAAGTCAGCCTTGAGGAAGTGATCGAAACCATCTGGTCGATGGTCGGATCCGCTTGCAAGCGGATCGCGCAATCGAAGTAGCTTGTATGGTTTGTCCGCTGTTGGGCCGGTAGCGGACTGTCGGCTTCAGACGCGATTGTAGCCAAAGCCGACCTTCACCTGGCTCACGGGTATGATCAGAGCGAATGCGGTTCACCGATTATGGCCTACCTACATGCTCTCGGGACCCTAAATTCTGTCCGAGCGTCTTTCATCCTAGATTGCGATCGCTTTCTGCTCATTGCGTCGGTTTGCAGGACACCAATGACTGTTGTGAGCATGCAATTGCTGATCTAACCACACGCTCACGGGAGACGGATGCTGCACGATTGGTTGCCCTATTGCGGAAAAGCTCCAGATCCTGGGGGCTGGTTAACCAATTGGAATTTCGCACCCGAATTGGTCGCCTGCCTTCTGGTCGTGGTAGGGGGCGCATATTGGCAACGCGAAAGTCTGAGAGCCACGCCGACATACGCAATCCTGATCGTCTTCTGCCTTCTCTACATCAGCCCCTTCTGCGCGCTCGGATCCGCATTGTTCACAGTTCGCATCATCCACGATGTCATACTCGCAGCGGTCTTCGCCCCACTGCTCATTGCGGCCTTTCGGCTCGAGGACAAGAGCTTGCCCGGGACGTTGACCGTATGGACTGCGGTACATGCCATCACCTTCCTGGCCTGGCATGCACCTCCATTGTACGAACTCGCGATGCGTAGCGACGCGGTTTTCTGGCTCATGCAAATCAGCATTGTCGCCACGGCAGCAGCATGGTGGGTCAAGGTCATTCGATCGCCGTCTCCAGCTGCCGCGACAGGGCTGTTGGCGACGATGGTCGCAATGGGGGCACTTGGCGCGCTACTTACCTTTGCGCACCGTGCGTATTATGCCCCA
>Ga0098069_100123_pt1 | contig 45893 bp, 45 predicted proteins | sample 27_taG_FD_92584 | JGI IMG/M metagenome (GOLD analysis project Ga0098069, IMG submission 92584) | Marine viral communities from Cariaco Basin, Caribbean Sea - 27_WHOI_OMZ | ecosystem: Environmental > Aquatic > Marine > Oceanic | place: Caribbean Sea: Cariaco Basin | collected 2014-11-09
GATTTGCTGCCATTTCTTGATGAAAAAGATTTTGACTGGACGAGCTTGCTTAGGGAGCCCTATTTTGTTCCCGAAAATAAAAAGCTGGACGATTTATTGAATGATTTTAAGACTAAAAAGAATCACCTGGCAATTGTGGTAGACGAATATGGAGGTACCAGCGGATTGATCTCTTTGGAAGATATTATTGAAGAAATTGTAGGAGATATTAGCGATGAGTTTGATGATGAAGACCTGGTGTATTCCAAATTAGATGAAAATACTTATGTTTTTGAAGGGAAAACTCCGTTAAAAGATTTTTATAAAATAGTGAAAATTGAAGATCCTCAAGCCTTTGAAGAAAGAAAGGGTGAAGCTGATACTCTTGCTGGATTTCTTTTAGAAATTTCAGGAGGATTTCCCAGGAGAAACGATGTGATCTATTTCTTGAATTATAGTTTTACGGTAGAGGTTTTGGATAATAAACGTCTTAAACAGATAAAACTAAATATCTCTCCGGTTGAAGTGTAGAAGGTTTTTTGTTATGAGGAAATATGCATTTGTCTTAGTATTGTTGATGCTTATGGGTTGCGGAGAAGATGCGGCAACACCAAAGCCGCGCGCTTTTTTATCTCTCAATTATCCTGAAGCTAAATACGAGCCTACAAATCTTAATTGCCCATATAATTTTGAAATCAATACCCTGTCTGAAATTAAAGCTTCCCGAAATAATATTCCTTGTTGGATAGACCTGGAATACAATGAACTTAACGGAACCATATTTGTAACGTATCAGCCAATTAATAATAACCTGGATTCTTTATTAGCAGATGCGCAAAAACTCCCTTTGCAACATACTATAAAAGCCGATGCTATTGAAGGTGATGTTTATACAAATGAGGTTCAGGATGTTTATGGGATGTTTTATGAGGTTTCTGGTGATGCGGCTTCCCAGGCACAGTTTTACTTAACCGATAGTGTGAATCACTTTGTGACGGCTTCAGCTTACTTTAGAACCAAACCCAACTACGATTCGATTATTCCTGCAGCCGATTATCTAAAAAAAGATATGAAGCATATGATTGAAACTTTCCGCTGGGAAGATTAAATAATAATACATATAGCTTTTTTAAAGGTCTGTACTGGAATTTCTTCGGAGATTGGAATAATTCTAGGTTAGAAGCCGAAACGAGCTCAGTATGGTGTTAAGGATGTTTTACCTGGCCTTTTAGACTAAGATTATAAAGAGAAAGTCTTGAAGGATCTTCAATCAAAAATCATTTAAAAATTAAGTGCTTCTTTTCTTTTAAGCTCTAAAGGAATACCGACTTTTGCAGCTTAAAAATTGAGAAGTATGCCTTTGGAAAAATTAAAGTGGGTTTACCTGGTTATTCTTTCTATTGTTTGGGGAAGTTCCTTTATTCTTATTAAAAAGGGCTTGGTAGGTTTGTCGGCCATAGAAGTTGGATCTTTCCGAATAATTTTTGCCGCCGTTTTTCTTATTCTTATTGGGTTTAGATCTATCTTGAAGATCAAGAAGAGACAATGGAAATGGATGGTGATATCGGGGTTGCTGGGGAACTTCTTTCCGGTTTATCTTTTCTCTTTTGCGGAAACCGAAATTGACAGCGCTATTGCTTCTATTTTAAATGCTGCTACGCCTTTAATGACGCTTATTTTTGGAGCCTTATTTTTTAAGGCGGTATTTAATCAGAATAAAATATTGGGAGTCGTTATTGGTCTTTTAGGTACGGCCGGTTTAATTTTAAGTGGTGCCAGTATTAATCCAGATCAGAATTATCTTTATTCACTTTTAGTAATTATCGCTGCTTCTTGTTATGCGATGAATGTAAATATCCTTAAAACCCATATGAGTGATATTAGTCCGCTAGCAATTGCAGCGGGAAGTTTCACCGTTTTGCTATTTCCTACTTTGGTGATTTTATATTTTTCGGGATTCTTTGAGCGCGAGCTTTCTAATATCGTGCTGCAGCAATCTATAGGCTATGTTGCTATCTTAGGGGTGATTGGAACCGGAGTGGCCATGATAATATTTAATAAACTGGTGCAGATCTCAGACCCGGTTTTTACTACTTCTGTAACCTACACTATTCCGGTAGTCGCTTTAGGTTGGGGAATTTTAGATGGTGAGGTTTTTAGTGCCTGGCAGTTAATTTCAGCTTTTGTGATCTTAATAGGGGTGTTTATTGTAAACCGATCTAAAAAAGTGTTTTCTAAGTTTAGAAAACAGGCTACCTGACCTAATCCTAAACAGTTTTTTGTGCTTTCTTCTGCTTGTTTTTGTAATAGTAAAAGGAAACTAAATAATAAACATGAAAGATCAACAAAACCTCAAAGGCAGACATAAATTCGCGATGCTCATCCGACTCGGGTAACTCCATAAAAGTATTAAAAAGGAAGAAGATGTTGGCGAAAATTATTGCCGGGATCAGACATTTTAACCTAAGTTGACTAAAATATTTTTTCTCATCTTTTTCTTTTGAAAAAGAAAAAAATGCCAGCGCTAATAGGAACATGTATTTCCCAAGCGGTAAGAATATGTTTGGGTCCAGGTTTAGTTGTTCATTGAAGCTTATTATCGCAGAAGTTAATGCCAAGCCAGCAATTACAAAGGAGATGATTTTGAAATAAGATGGTAGAAGATGTTTATTGGTTTCGGCTTCCATTCAATATAGATTTGGGTTTAAAATAAAAGAACCGACCATTGCTGGCCGGTTCTCTCTAACATTAACAAAAAATCACTATTCTTCAAAATCTTCAGCTGAAACTCCTTCGTTAACAAGGATTTCAGTAACATCAAATTCAAAAGTTTGTGGGCCTGCAGCCTGAGTCATTTTAAATGGAAATTTAACTCCTTCAACTTCCTGGTAATCGCTATAACCTGTAGGAATAGACATTGTTTGGCCGGCTTGAGACATCGTTTGTACAGTTTGCATTTTTAAACCACTTTCTACGTTGTAGTAAGCTTTGTAGTTGTCGCTAAGTGCAACAACATAAGCATCTGTACCTTCAACAGTTTCAATTCCTTCTAAAGTTGCGTCTCCAACCTGTAGTTCTGGAAATGGATTAGCATCTATTTTAGCTGTTTTAATTTGGTCTTCGTTATAAGGAATCTTTTGGCCTTGCGCCATTACAAATCCAGCTTCCCCATCAAAAATTTGTTTGCTCATTACGTTACCACCAACAGAAACTTCCTGGTTTAGCTTACCATCCATAGTTCTTTTCATGGTTAAGTTTAGAGCCATTCCCTGTACGCTAGCTTCAGCTTTCATCACTACACTTTCTACATCTTCAACAGCATCACGTCCACCAATAGCTTCAATATAATTTTCGTAAACTTTTTCTACGGTTACTGAAGCGTCAACTTCTTTAGCTTGTGGTTTTTCAACTTCCTCACCTAGTTTGTTGTAATATTTAACTGGAATAGTTTTTCCGTTAAATTCAACTTTTTCAAGGTTTTCAGCAATTTCTGAAGCTTTACCTGCAACTACAATTCTCATATTATCGGTTTGATAATATTTGTTAGCTACACGTTGAATATCATCTGCAGTAACTGCATTTATTTTCTCTAGAAAAGTTTCATAGAAATCATCGCTAAGATCGTTCGTTTTGATATTAAGGGCATAATTAGCGATGGTAGAAGGTTGTTCTAATCTTAATACGAAATCACCGGCGAATTTGCTTTTAGCGTTTTCCAACATTTCAGCATCTACAGGCTCGGTTTTAATTCTTCTAATCTCTTTTAAAGATTCTACAATTGCGCTATCGGTTACTGCGTTTCTAACGCTTGCCTGTGCAACAAATCTTGAAGCATACTTATCTGCTCCAGTGCTTGTTCTGGCTCCGTAAGTATAACCTTTGTCTTCACGAAGGTTCATGTTTAGATAACTTCCAAAACTACCACCAAGAATTTGGTTTGCTACCAATACCGGGAAGTAATCTTCATCTGCCATTTTTAAATCTATGGTATTTTGAAGTCTTAACTCGCTTTGTACCGCGTTTGGCATATCAACTAAGTTGATTTGTGTTTCATTCACGTTAGCTACTTGAGGTAACTCTTGCTCTTTTGGAGCACCGGCTTCCCAGCTTCCAAAGTTTTTCTCAGCTAGTTTTTTTACTTCAGAAGTCTTAACGTCTCCAACTACAACAAGATATGCATTGGCAGGTTTGAAATAATTGTTGTAAAAAGCTTTTACATCTTCTAAAGAAACTTTTTCAGTATTTTCTACCGTAGCGAATTCTCCATAGGGATGGTTAGCTCCATAAGCTAAAGCAGCACTTACACGGCTGGCGATAGAACCTACGTCTTTATCAATAGATTTTAATCCTTCAATTTGCTTGTTCTTTTCAGCTTCAAATTCTTCCTGGGTGAATTTTGGTTTTAAAGCTCCTTCAGCCATAAGTTCCATAACTCTAGGGAAGAACTTCGAAAGGGAACTAGCGTAAACGCTTTCAGATCCAAAATTAACATTTGCTCCCAAAAAGTCTATCTCTTCGTTAAAATCATCCTTAGACATGTTTTCGGTTCCTGTACCTAGTAAGGAAGAAACCAAAGCAGCCGTAGCAGGTTTTTCTTCGGCGTGAGGTTTGTTGTCTATGATTAAGGAAGCAGAAACTCTTGGTAGTTTATGGTTCTCTACCACTAGAACTTTTAAGCCGTTATTTAAAGTAAATTCATCTGGCTGGCCAAGATTGATCTTTGGTGCCGGACCCGGTTCCGGTTGTTTAGAACGGTCTACCTGCGCAATTGCCGCTGTGGTCAAAAAGCAAGCTATAAATAATGTGATTATATTAAATTTCATTCTATATATATTTTATGTTATTCCTTTTCCTTTTCGCTTTCTGGAAGGTAATCTAATTCTAAACGTTGATTTTCGTTAAGATATTCGTTGGCAACTCTTTTAATGTCCTCTCTGGTGATGTTTCTATAGATTTCAATCTCTTCGTTAATTAAATCTGTATCTCCATAAAGAACATTGTAAGTTGCCAAAGAAGAAGCGATACCCTGTATGCTGCTGTTAGAATTCACAAAACGGTTCTCAAATTTATTCTGAAGTTTTTGATATTCTTTTTCTGAAATCAACTCGTTTTGAAGTTTATCAATCTCTTCATCCATTGAAGCCGCTAATGTATCAAGTGGAGTTTCTCCTAAAGCAAGAGCACCCATAACGTAGGTTCCGTAATCTTCCTGAGATCTTGGGAAAGCTAACACCTGAAGCGCGGTTTTTTCTTCGTCTACCATTTTCTTGTACATTCTGGAGCTTCTTCCGTCAGTAAGAATAGAAGAGATCATATCAAGGATATAAGCATCTTTTTCTACCATAGAAGGCGTACGGTAAACAAATAACTTTGCAGGAATTTGAATATTACTATCGTATTCTGTAGCTGTAATAGTTTCAGTAATTGGTTCTTCTTCTATAGAAACTCTTTCTACTTCATTTCCTTCAGGAATTTCAGCAAAATACTTCTCGATCATTTCTTTAGTTTCATCAATTTCTATATCACCGGCAACAACTAAAGTAGCGTTGTTTGGTCCGTAATATTTATCGAAGAAAGCTTTAAATTCATCCAGCTCTGCAGCATCAAGGTCTTCCATAGTACCAATAACGGAGTTTTTGTAAGGATGCTTATCAAAAACATATTTGTTGATACCGGTAGAATAAATAATCTTTCCATAAGGAGCGTTATCAATACGAGAGCGCTTTTCTTCCTTTACAACCTCGTTTTGAGTTTCTACACCTACCTCGTTGATAACCGGGTGAAGCATTCGTTCAGACTCCATCCATAAACCTAGTTCAAGGTTGTTAGAAGGGAAAGTCTCGTAATAATAGGTGCGATCTTGTGTGGTGTTGGCATTATTGCTACCACCATTAGCGGCAACGATATCAAACCATTTTCCGCGCTCAATGTTCTCGGTACCTTCAAATAGAAGGTGTTCAAAGAAGTGGGCAAAGCCAGAACGGCCTTCCTGTTCATCTTTAGCACCTACGTGGTACATCACTCCAACGGTAGCTACTGGGGCTGTGTTGTCCTGGTGTAAAATAACGTGTAATCCGTTGTCCAGGTTGTATTCGGTAAATTCTACCTCCTGGGCAATTCCTGCTGCGCTGCAAACTAATGCAAGGGCAGCCATCTTTAAGTTTTTAATCATTTTTAAATAGATTTTTCATTAATGCATGGGATTAGTAATTGAAAGTCGTATTTTGTTACAAGATAGCTTCAGGAAAATGAAGAAATTATTGTGATTGTGCGAAAAGTGTCAAAATTAACAAGCTATTAAGCTAAAAACCGACACATTTTTTAGAAATTTACTAAATAAAAACACCAACCACAGCTATGAAGAATTTTAGTGTTCCAATTAAATATGGACTTTTAATCGCAGTAGGGCTAATTGCTTATTTTTTAATATTATCTCTTTTTAATGTACATATCCACCCGTTGTTTAGTTTATTTAACGGGGTGATCATGGCAGCAGGAATGTGGTTAGCTTTAAAAGCTTACCGAAATTCTAAGGGAGCAAAGTTTAAATATCAGAAAGGTTTTATGGCCAGCCTGCTTACCGGGTTTAACGCGACTATAGTTTTTACTATATTCTTTGCTTTTTATGCTACAGAACTAAACCCAGATTTCCTGGGTAATCTTATAAATATGTGGCGCACAGATTATGGTACAGAGATAGGTATTGTGCTTTTTGTGGTAGCTGTAATGGGTTTTGCCACCAGCCTGGTGCTTACTTTAGCCTATATGCAACTGTTTAAAGATTCATGGAATACTAAAGAAGGGCAGCAACACACCTATTAAATCTTTTTAGGCTTTGTGAATTAATTAATTAGAAGTATATTTGCACCCGCTTGCGAAAAAGTAAGCGTAATTTTTAGCATAAATTAATTAATCACAACACTATGTATGCAATTGTAGAGATAGCAGGGCAGCAATTTAAAGTTGCAAAAGACCAGAAGGTGTTTGTTAACCGTCTAAGCGGAGAAGAAGGAGACAGCGTTTCTTTTGACAAAGTTCTTCTTACCGGAGACGGAGACAACATAAACCTAGGCGCCCCGGCTATAGATGGTGCTCTTGTAGGAGCAAAAATCACCCGTCACCTTAAAGGAGACAAAGTAATCGTTTTCAAAAAGAAAAGACGTAAAGGTTACAAGAAGAAAAACGGTCACCGTCAGGCTTTAACCGAGATCGTAATTGAAAGCATCGATGTAAAAGGTGGAAAAAAAGCTGCTTCAGCTAAAAAGGAGGAAGCACCTAAGGAAACCAAATCTGATAAAAAATCGGAAGATTTAAATCAGTACACCGTAGCTGAATTGAAAGAGATGGCTAAGGAGAAAGGTCTTGAAGGCTATTCTTCTATGAAGAAAGCTGAATTAATTGAAGCTTTAAGTTAAATATTAATCTACTTAAAACTAAAGTAAAATGGCACACAAAAAAGGAGTCGGTAGTTCCAAGAACGGTAGAGAGTCAGAATCTAAACGCTTAGGTGTGAAGATCTTTGGCGGTCAGGCTGCCGTAGCAGGAAACATCATTGTTAGACAAAGAGGAACTGCGCACAATCCAGGTGAGAATGAGTATGCAGGAAAAGATCATACTTTACACGCTAAAGTTGACGGTCTTGTAAAATTCTCTAAAACAAAGAACAATAAATCTTACGTTTCTATAGAACCGTTTGAAGCATAAATAAGCCCCCTAATAACCCCCCAAAGGGGAAAAAAGGGAAAATATTTACTTACAACCCCCTTCCGAATTTCGGAAGGGGGTTTTTTGTATCTTTAATTTAGACTTAAAGATTTATCTTATGAACTATATAGATGTTTTTCGTACATCAGATCGTCATGAACTTGCTATCCTCAAAAACCTTTTTGACGATGAGAACATAACTTATAGAACTCACGGAGAAGCTATGGATAGCGCAGCGAATATTGGAGGTTTAGGAAACGATGGGATGCGAATAGAAGTTGAGGAGAGTGAGCGGGAGAAAGCTATCGAAATCATTAAAAGAAGTGGTTTTTTAGGCCAGTCTTATAATATTTCGAAACCTGAAAGAAGAAAACCTCAAGTTGGAAAGTGGGTGTTTGTGCTGCTTGCCGCTCTCGTAGTGCTTGTGGCTATTATTTTCTTCATCTGGTTTATGAGCGGGAATTAAAAATGATTTTTGTTTAAAACTTGCTTAGATCCCCGTTAAAAATCGGGGCAGGCTCTGAAACAAGTTCAGGATGACGTTTACTCGATAATCGAAATTTAAATACTCTAGGGCTTGCTTCGAAAATTAAACAATGTTCCTAATGAATGCCTCAAGAGCCTTGCTCCGATGTATTTTACTAAATAAAAAGACCTCACAGGTTTTGAAAACCTGTGAGGTCTGATTTTATAAAAAGAGATTTCCGCTTTCACGGAAATGATATTCTTAATATCTGTAGTACTCCGGCTTGTATGGGCCTTTTACTTCTACACCAATATATTCGGCCTGATAATCTTTAAGTTCAGTTAACTCTACACCAATTTTTTCAAGGTGAAGTTTGGCAACTTTTTCGTCTAAATGCTTCGGAAGCATATACACTTCATTTTTATACTTATCAGAATTTTTCCAAAGTTCTATTTGTGCTAGAGTCTGGTTGGTAAACGAGTTACTCATTACAAAACTTGGGTGGCCGGTGGCGCAACCAAGATTTACCAATCGCCCTTCAGCTAAAAGTATAATATCTTTTCCGTCTATGGTATATTTATCAACCTGCGGCTTAATTTCATCTTTAGAATCACCGTGATTGTTGTTTAACCAGGCAACATCAATTTCGTTATCAAAATGCCCAATATTACAAACGATGGTTTTGTCTTTCATCGCTTCAAAATGCTCTCCACGAACAATATCTTTATTTCCGGTAGTGGTAATTACAATATCAGCCTTTGGTAAAACAGTTTCCAATTTTTTTACTTCAAAACCGTCCATTGCAGCTTGTAAAGCGCAAATAGGATCAATTTCAGTAACAGTCACAATAGATCCGGCGCCCTTAAATGAAGCAGCGGTACCTTTACCAACATCTCCATAACCACAAACTACAACACGTTTTCCGGCAAGCATAATATCGGTTGCGCGGCGAATAGCATCAACAGCACTTTCGCGACACCCGTATTTATTGTCGAATTTAGATTTGGTAACCGAATCGTTTACGTTAATTGCCGGCATTACCAAAGTTCCATTTTTCATTCTTTCATAAAGTCTGTGAACACCGGTTGTGGTTTCTTCTGAAAGTCCGCGGATTCCTTCAGCAAGTTCCGGATACTTATCAAAAACCATATTGGTAAGATCGCCACCATCATCAAGAATCATATTCAATGGTTCGCGTTCTTCGCCAAAAAATAAAGTTTGTTCTATACACCAGTTAAATTCCTCTTCGGTCATTCCTTTCCAGGCATAAACCGGGATTCCTGCAGCAGCAATTGCAGCAGCAGCGTGATCTTGAGTAGAGAAAATATTACAAGAGCTCCAGGTAACATCTGCGCCAAGAGCAACCAGGGTTTCAATAAGCACAGCGGTTTGTACGGTCATGTGAAGACATCCTGCAATTCTGGCTCCTTTTAGTGGTTGTTCGTTCTTGTATTCCTCGCGAAGTGCCATTAGACCTGGCATCTCAGATTCGGCAAGTTCAATTTCTTTTCTTCCCCAGTCAGCCAGGGAAATATCCTTAACTTTATAAGCGGTATGCGGCACTGTTTTAGTCGACATATTATTATATTTGAATATTAGCAATTTTTTGTTCCGCAAAAATAAGGAATCTATAACAAATCTTTATGCCACTTTACAAAACAATAACAGTAAACCCGCATACTAAGGTCTTCATTTGGAAGGTAGAAGAACCTTTTAGCGAACTAAGCGAAGGAATAGACCTAACCCAACATTGTAAAACCCGTGTCAATGGAATGAAGTCTGAAATACACCGTCGCGGATTTATGAGTATTCGCCACTTAATGGCCGAGGCCGGTTATGTAGACCACGACCTTTTTTATAATAATTTGGGTAAGCCGCATTTAAAAGACGGCAAACAAATTTCTATTACCCATTCCTTTAATTTTACCGCCATTATTGTGAGCGATAAAAAAGTAGGGATAGATATAGAAAAGCAACGTGAAAAAATCCTAAGAATCGCCAATAAGTTCACCCCGCTCAAGGAATATCACGGTCTTGCCAACGAAGACGCGATTATTAGGAAACTCACCATTGTTTGGGGCGCCAAGGAATCTATTTACAAGATGTATGAAGAACCCGGCCTGGGTTTTTTACAACATATTAATGTGACCGATTTTGATTTTGATGATGCTGAAACTACAGCAAAAGTGAATTTTAAAGGAAGGGAATCTTTTTATGAAATGAAATTCCTGGAATTTGAAGGTTTTACCTGTGTTTACGGTTGGGACCATCCTAAAAAAGCTCAAAATTAATGCGGAATTTTTATGCTGATATTTCTCAGGCTGTAGCCAATGGGAAAAAGCTGCTCGCCATTTTGATAGATCCCGATAAATTTAATGAAGCTGAAGCAGCAGTTTACCTTCAAAAGATTCCAAAAGAAACAACCCATATATTTGTTGGCGGTAGTACCGTAGCAAAATTAAAAACCGAAAAAACGGTAAGATCAATTAAAAAAGAGACCGATCTACCTGTGGTCTTATTCCCCGGAGATTATTCTCAAATTACAGAAACTGCAGATGCATTGCTATTTTTAACTCTGCTTTCCGGAAGAAACCCGGAATATTTAATTGAGCAACAGGTGAAGTCTGTAGATAAATTAAAGAATAGCAAACTGGAAATTATTCCAACGGCTTATATTTTAATTGACGGAGGGAAGGAATGTGCAGTGCAGCGAGTAAGTGGTACAAAACCGATTTCACAATGCCAGGTAGAGACTATTGTAAATACAGCTTTGGCGGGAGAATTTTCGGGAAAAAAGCTAATTTACCTGGAAGCTGGTAGTGGAGCTGACTTTCCTGTTTCCGAAGAAATAATCTCCGAAGTAAAAAAAGCGGTTTCTATTCCATTAATTGTTGGTGGCGGAATTAGAAGTTTGGAACAACAGGAAAAAGCCTATAGAGCCGGCGCTGATATGATTGTGATGGGAACGCAATTTGAAAATAAAGATGTTTAGTTTAAAAACTTAAATAACCTGATTCTATACATTGTATCCAGACTCTCTTACCACTATTTTTAGAACGCAATGGGAGTCTGGATGAGGTTTTAAAATGATATTTTAAACTAAAATTCTAAGAATATACTTCACTTAAAAAGCTGTGCATTGTTTTTGTTTTTCTTCCAAGAATTTTCTCAAGATCTGTATTGTCAAAATCAAATTCTCCATTGGCAATGCCTTCGCTAAACATGCTTAGCATACCAATAATTTCCTGTGGCAAACCAGCTTCTTTCATTTGAGATTCAAATTCTTCAACAGCAGGAGAAATATAAGTGATTTTCTCACCAATTATTTCAGTTAGTATCTGACTAACTTGTTGATAAGAAAGTTTTTCATTTCCATTGAATTCATAAGTTTTATTTGCGTGTTTTTCCGGAGAAAGTAACATTTTAGCTTCAGCTTCGGCAAAATCCTCTCTAGGAACATAGGCGACTTTTCCGTTTTTTGCCGGTAAAAATATAGTCTTCGTTTTTAAAAGTTGTTCTTTATCACCAATAAACATTGGTACTACATCGCTATAAAGGTTATGTCTTAAAATGGTATAGTTTAAACCTGAGTCGATCAGTATTTTTTCAGTCTGGGAATGGCCGCTAACTACAGGGTCCAATGGTGCTTTAGAAGATTCTGTTTTTCTTACGCTACTGGTATAAAATATATGTTTAACAGCATTGGTTTTTGCTGCTTCAACTACATTTTTATGTTGTGCCAGGCGTGCACCTAAATCGCTTCCAGAAATTAGATATACCTGCTCAATACCTTTAAAGGCTTCTTGAAGTTGTTCCGGATTATCATAATCTGCCACTCTAATATCAAGACCTTTAGTTTTATGATCTTTTACGATGTCTTTTTTGGTGTCTCTTACCAAAACAGCAATTTGATTAGCTACTTCTTGTTGAATTAAATTTTTCACAACAAGTTGTCCTAAGCTTCCGGTTGCTCCGGTAATTAATGTTTTTTTCATTTCAATATTTTTAATTACTAATAGATATTTAGTTACTTTTGGTAAGTAAAGATACAGTGTATAAATTTTATAATCAAGAAGTTACGTTGGTGGTAATTAGTTACCTTAAAGTAATTAATGCTGAAAATCAGTATTTTATAAGTTATGAAAAGTAAAATAAATTTTGCAGAAACCGAGAATTGTCCGGTTAGAAACATTTTAGACCGTTTTGGAGATAAATGGTCTACGTTGGTCATTTTGATTTTAGGAGAAGAAAAAACGCTACGTTTTAATGAAATCCAGAAAAAAATTGGTTCAGTTTCTCAAAAAATGCTGGCTGTTACTTTAAAAAAGCTTGAAGCAGATGGCTTGGTTAGTCGAAAGGTTTACCCTCAGGTTCCACCAAAAGTGGAGTATACTTTAACAAATCTAGGCTTAAGTCTACTGCCAAAACTTCAAAATCTGGTAAAATGGGCTAATGAAAATATGGAAGAAATTACGGGCAATCGGGTGGCGCGTCAAATTAAATAATCTTTTTTGTAAATGCTTCTTTAGTTTGTCTAGAAGTAGTATGTTTTAACCTCTTTTAAGCATATTATTATTCTTATTTTTGAAACTAAATTTAGAAATAAATACGTGGGATATTGACCTTTTAAAAATTCACCTAAATAACTATGCAACCTATCTTTGATTTTTTCTTTGATCAATATTACGGATACCCTACTTTATTTATTATTCTGGAGGTAATTGCGGTAATTTTTGGATTCCTCTCGGTACTTTATTCAAAGCAAAACAATATTCTGGTGTATCCTACCGGAATTATAAGCACTACGATTTTTGTTTACCTTTTGTGGCAATGGCAACTTCTGGGTGATATGATGATTAATGCTTATTATTTTTCTATGAGTATTTACGGCTGGTACGTATGGACGCGAAAAGTGGATGCCGAGCATTTTACTCCTATTACCAATACTACCAAGAAAGAAAACTGGCAAAGCTTTTTTATCTTTATTGCGACCTTGCTTTTTGTGTTTGCGGTTTATGAGTATTTCGATAAATGGACTAATTGGACCGCCTACGTAGATACCTTTACCACAGCAATTTTCTTTGTAGGAATGTGGCAAATGGCTAAAAGAAAAATTGAAAACTGGATCTTTTGGATTATTGGAGATATCATTTCAGTTCCGCTTTATTTCTATAAAGGCCTTACCTTAACGGCAATTCAATATTTTGTATTTACTATAATCGCTATTTACGGCTATAAAGCATGGCAGAAAAACTTGCGCAACGACCTTCGTCCCTCATAAAAGTTGTTCTTTTTGGGCCTGAATCTACCGGGAAAACCAGTCTGGCACAAATGCTGGCGACTCATTATGATACTTTTTGGGTAGAAGAATATATGCGGGAATATCTTCAGGAAAAATGGGATAAAGAAAAAAAGATTTGCGAGACAAAAGACATGCTTCCTATTGCTGAAGGCCAAATGAAACGCGAAAATTTGCTTGCCCAAAAAGCTAATAAACTCCTAGTTAGCGACACTAATCTTTTGGAACTAAAAGTCTATTCAGAAGCTTATTACAAAGGTTTTTGTGATCCTCAACTTCTTAAACATGCGTTAAACAATCAATACGATTTATACTTTTTAACGTATATTGACGTTCCCTGGACCCCTGATGATCTTCGGGATAAACCGGAAGATCGAAAAGGGATGTTCAAACGCTTTGAAGAAGAGCTTATAAAACATCAAAAGCCTTATGTTATTTTGAAAGGCGATCTTATAGATCGTTTTAATATTGCGATAGAGGAAATAGACGAACTTTTAAAAAATAAATAGACGTGGAGTTTAGCGAAATAGACATTTTGCAGATTGAAGAAAAAGGATTATCAACTCAGGAAGTTGAAAGACAAATTCAAATATTTGAAAGAGGAAATATAAAAGTAGATATACAACAGGCAGCAACACTGGGTAACGGGATATTTGCTTATAATGCTGAAGAGCAAAAGAAGTTTATTAAAACTTTTGAAGATAAAAAAGAGCAGCTGAATCTTTTGAAATTTGTTCCTGCTTCAGGCGCGGCAACAAGAATGTTTAAAGCATTCCACAATTTTGCGAATGAGTTTGATCCTGAAAAGGCAAGCTTAAGGGATTATTTAGATAGTAAGGAAAACAAAAATCTACAGTTGTTTTTTGAAGAAATAGAAAAGCTGCCATTTTATGAGCAAGCCTACAAAAAAGCAAACGATAACCATCCTGATTTTTCAAATAAATCTAATGACGAACAGCAACTAATTTTGGTGAAGACCATGTTGTATGAAAACGGACTCGGTTTAAGCGATTTACCAAAAGGATTGGTTCCTTTTCATGCTTATAAGGATTTCACCGCGACTGCTTTCGAAGAACACTTGCATAGTGCCGCGAAATATCTTTCGATAAATGGAGTAACAAAATTGCATTTTACGGTTGCGGAAGGTGATAAAGAAAAGTTTGAAAAAGAGTTTGAAAATATCAGGGGGAGAGTAGAGGAAGCTACCCATTCGAAATTCGAAATTTCTTACTCTTATCAGGATCCAAAAACCGATACTATTGCAGTAGATGATGAAAATAAGCCATTTAGGGATGAAAATGATAGAATGTTTTTTAGACCCGGTGGCCATGGTGCTTTAATAGAGAACCTCAATCAACAGGACGCAGATCTTATTTTTATTAAAAATATAGATAATGTAGTTGTTGCCTCCAATCTTCAAAAAGTGGTGGAGATGAAGAGAATGCTTGGTGGAAAGCTCCTCACACTACAAAAGCAGGTTTTTGAATATATGAAAGCTCTAGATGCCGGCAATAATTCTGAAGCAAAACTTGATGAGATCGCTGGCTTTCTGGAAGATGAACTTTTTGTAAAGATCACTTCTTCCTTTGCTAAATTTACAGGTGAAGAAAAATCCCAATATTTATGTAAAAAGCTAGACCGCCCACTAAGAGTATGTGGAATGGTTAAAAATGAAGGAGAACCCGGGGGCGGACCTTTCCTCGTTAAGAATGAAGATGGCGAAATCTCGTTGCAAATAATTGAAGGCGCACAAATAGATAAAGACAATGCAGAGCAATTAGAAATTCTTAATAATTCCACTCACTTTAATCCTGTAGATATTGCCTGTAGTCTAAAAAATCACAAAGGTGAAAGTTTTGATCTTAATCAATACGTAGACGAAAATATGAGCTTTATCGCTAATAAAACTAAAGATGGTAAACCTCTAAAAGCCTTAGAGCGACCAGGTTTATGGAACGGCGGGATGGCCTACTGGAATACTGTTTTTGTAGAAGTTCCGGTAGAGACTTTTAACCCGGTTAAGACCGTAGCCGATCTTTTAAAACCTTCTCACCAACCCAAATAATTCGTTTTGGATGAAGCGCAAATAACACGGGAACTTAGTTTTAAAGCAGTGCGAAGTTCGGGTGCCGGTGGACAACACGTTAATAAAACATCTTCTAAGGTTGAACTTTACTTTGATGTGGAAGCTTCAGAAGGACTTTCAGAAGAAGAAAAGTCGCGTATACTCAAAAAGCTGGCTTCCCGGCTTACTAAAGATCATTTCTTAATATTACAGAGTGAAGAGAGCAGAAGTCAGCATAAAAACAAGGCACTTGTAATAGCTAAGTTTTTTGAACTGCTTGGAGAAAATATTAAAAAGCCTAAACCTAGAAAGAAAACTAAACCTAGTAAGGCGGCAAAATTGAAACGCCTAAAAGCGAAGAAAATCAATGCAGAAAAGAAGGCCAGAAGAAACGATCCTCTAAAATAATTGAGGCGTTTTTCTACACTTGTGTAGAAAAAACACCCTTCTTTTTGCAGCTATTTAAGCGAAGGGAGCTAGAAAATTTCTTAAGGTGTTTATTTTCAAATGCTTAAAAACACAGGGTTTTACTGGTATAATTTTTTATGTGTATTAATCGCTAAATTAATATTAAATATAGCAGCTTAAGATACTGTTGTATAATTTAGATTTTCGGAGAAAAAGAGACCTTAGGGTCTCTTTTTTTGTTTCTAAGGTTTTGCGAATCTACATTTCTACATAATTTTCTCTTAAAAAATGGGGTTTTCTACATAATAGATTCCCAATAAGATTTTTGAATTCCTCCTAAGTAATTGTTTTTCAATTGAATACTTGTGATGTTGAAGTTTTGGTATAATTATTCCATATTACTTATCAGATTTAAACCACATAACTTAAAACTTTATTATTATGAAAAAGCTAGGAATAACTTTAATGGCCGCTGCAGGAATGTTTTTGTTCAGTCAAAATGCGCAAGCGCAGGAAGAAGAACCAGAAGAAATGGAGCAAACTGAAGCCGTAGAAGAGGTTCAGGAAGTAAAAGACGATTTCAAAAAGCTTGACGTTTTAGCATTACCCCAAGCTGTAAAGGATGCGGTAATGACCGATATGAATGGTGCCGTTGCCGAAGAAGCCTGGGTAAAGGAAGAAGACGGTAAAAATGTTTACAAGCTGGCACTTAATGTAGATGGCGAAAAGAAAAAAGCCTATATAGACAGTGAAGGAAACTGGATCGAGAAAGAGGATAAATAGTTTACTACTCCAACTTTAACTAACCACTAATTTCCGTTGAATTTATTTGCCCTACCAAACGAACTCAACGGAAATTTTTTAAACTAACAGCCGGAATTTAAGAGAAACCAACTCCTTCGGCACCAGATTTAAAGCAAGAATTAACAGGGATCATGTATAAAACTTAAAAGGTTAAAATGCCTTTTGGCCTAATAACTAAGACTTTTTAACCAATTAAGTTGATGAAGGAATTTTATGCAGATTGTACTTTTGCAGTTTGGAAAATGGATACCACCCAATGACAGATTAATAAATAATTTAGATTGTCATTGAAGAGAGACCTTTAACGGGGTCTCTTTTTTTATACTTATTTTTAAACTCAATGAATTTTAGATTGTTAAATTTGCAAGACGATTTAAATTAAGATCAATGACAAAAATTCTTATAGTTGAAGATGATGTTCCTTTTGGGACTATGTTGAAAACATTTTTAATCAAGCGCGACTATGAGGTTGAATTGGTTTTTTCTGGCTTAGAAGCTTTTAAGAAGCTTAAAGCTAATTTTTTTAACCTTATCCTTTCAGATGTAAGATTGCCAGACACTAGTGGTCTTGATATCTTAAAACAGGTAAAGTTAGAAAATGCCGGTACGCAGGTTATTATCATGACCAGTTATGCTGAAATTAGCATGGCCGTAGAAGCTATGAAAAATGGTGCTTTCGATTATGTTTCCAAACCATTTAGACCAGAATCTATTTTACAAACAATTAAAAATGCTTTAACCCATACAGAAGTACAACCCACTGTTGAAAAAAGACCCGAGAAAACACAAAAAACAGATTCTTTGCAAGGGACAAGTTTTGTGAAAGGTGTTAGTGAAGCTGCTTTAAAACTAAGTGATTATATAGAATTAGTAGCTCCTACCAATATGTCGGTTTTAATTATGGGAGAAAGTGGAACCGGAAAAGAACAGGTTGCAAAAAGTATCCATAAACAAAGTAAACGTGCTGATGCTCCTTTTATCGCTGTAGATTGTGGTGCTATCCCTAGAGAATTGGCATCCAGTGAATTTTTTGGTCATTTAAAAGGATCTTTTACCGGTGCTATAAACGATAAAACCGGGCATTTTGAAGCTGCAAACGGTGGTACACTTTTTCTTGATGAAATAGGAAACCTAAGTTATGAACTTCAGGTGCAATTACTACGAGCTTTACAGGAAAGAAAAATAAAACCGGTAGGAAGTAATAATGAAATTCAGGTAGATATAAGGGTGATCACGGCCACTAACGAAGATCTTGCACAAGCGGTGAAAGAAGGGGAGTTTAGGGAAGATCTTTATCACCGTCTTAATGAATTCTCTATTAAAGTTCCTGCTTTAAAAGAGCGCAAAGAAGATTTAATGCTTTTTGCTGAATATTTTCTGGAAGAAGCCAATGCTGAGTTGGAGAAAAATGTGATTGGTTTTACCGAAAGTGCTATTGAAGCTTTTAAGAACTATAACTGGCCCGGAAACCTAAGAGAGTTAAAGAATATGGTAAAACGTGCGGTACTGCTAACGCAAGATGATATGATTCCTCTTAAAGTATTGCCTCATGAAATAGCCACTGCTTCCCAATCTAATACAGAAACCGAATACGGTCTATTTAAAAATAAGAACGAAGAACAGCTTATTTTAGACGCTTTGGAGAAAGCTGGTGGTAATAAAAGTAAGGCAGCAAGATTGCTTTCTATAGATCGTAAAACCCTATATAATAAGCTAAAGCAATACGATATTAAACTTTAATTTCCTGCTCCAGTTCTTCCATTAAATTTAAGATGTCAGCTTTTAGTTGTAGAAATTCTTCATCAGAAAAAACTTCTTGTTGTTCCAGTCTTTCAAATTGCCCTGCCTGCTGCCTGGCATTTATTTGTTTTAACATAGGCACCATTTTATGCGCCAGGCGCGCTACCTCTTTGGCATCGTTTTTCTCCCTGGCAATGGCAATAAGTTCAATTTGCGATCTGGAACTTTCTATGAAAGCTTCTAAAATGGTTTGTACTGCTTTTTGATCTCCAGCCGAAAAATCATAAATGTCCTGCAAATCATAAGTGTTGTTCGTAGAATTCTGGAGGTTGTTATTTACTTTTTGCTTCAGGTCAAGTTTAAAAATTTCGGCTATGCTTTGTTGTAATTTTCCGGGTTTATATGGTTTTAAAAGGCTTTTATTAAATCCGGCAAGTTTATAAGTTTCAGCATCAATATCGGTCCTGCCAGATAAAGCTATTACCGGTAATTCACTTACTTTATATTTTTTCCGGATATTTTTAATAAGATCAAAACCATCCATTTCTGGCATTTGAATATCGGTTAAAACCAAAGAATAGTTTTTATTTTCCAGTTTTTTCAGTGCGTCATTTCCGTTTAGGGCACTGTCGCATTGCATTCCCATAGATTTTAGCAATTCCCGTGTTAAAGAAAGCTGCGATGGTTCATCATCAACAATAAGGGCAGTTTTACCGCTCAGGTCTGGCATTTCTGCAATCGTTGATACTTCCGCAGTTGTTGTTGCCTCAACAGGAAGTTTTCTAACGGGAATAAAAACTGTAAATTCACTACCTTGTCCCTGCTCACTTTCAAGCTTTAGATCACCTTTTAGTAATTCGGTAAGACTTTTTGTGATAGTAAGTCCCAAGCCGGTACCGCCATATGCTTTTTCAATTTTTGTATTTTCCTGTGAAAATTCTTCAAAAATCTCCTCCTGTTTTTCTTTGGAAATTCCTATCCCGGTGTCTTTTACCGAAATAATTAGACAATAGCTATCTTCAATTTCTTTTTTAAGATGAATACCTACTCTTATTTCTCCTTCGTGGGTGAATTTACAGGCATTAGTGATGAGGTTGGCGATAATTTGTTTTATTCTGAAGGGATCACTAAGCACCTGGGTATCGGTTTCTTCTGAAGCTTCAAAGATCACCTCCACCTTTTCATTCTTTGTTGCCGGTAAAGAGTTATAAACGGTGTCTCTTATAAGTTTTGCGGGGTTAAAAGGAAGTTTTTCCACAGTCATTTTACCGGCTTCCAGCTTAGAAAGATCCAATAAATCGTTTACTAAATGCAGAATAAAATTAGAGGATTTCTTCACCTGATCCATATAATGCGATTGCTTGCTATTTAGCGAAGATTTTTCAATTAGATCTGTGTAGCCAATAAGTGTGTTGAGTGGAGAGCGTAAATCGTGGGTAATTGCGGCCATAAATTGCTCACGTTTCTTTAGCAAACTTTCAGCAAAATCTTTGGCTTCTTCTAATTCTCTTCGGTATTGCTGACTTTTAGTAATATCCTGAATTATAAAAATAAGTGATAGTAAAATAATTAAGAAACTCACAATTCCTGCGATAAGGAAGATTTGCGAACTTTCTTCAATCATATTTTGAGATATTTTGGCGCGTTGTATAGATGCTTCCCGTTCTTCCTGCTCAATTTTTCCCAGCAAACGTCTTAGCTGCTGGTTAATAATCATATCGTTTTCAAGGAATTGTTGTTCCTTTTCGTCTACCGTGTTTTGAAACCTCCTATTGGCAATCTCCAGTTGGCTTAGCACATTTCTAACCGAACCAATTATAGAATCGGCGGTGCGGTTGGTGAGTTGTTCAGCGTTATCTTCCCGGGAATATTCCAGCAACCTAATTAATAACCTGCGCTGGTGCGGTTCCAGGTTGGAGAAACGTTGCCTATAATTGTAATCGTTAAAAGAAGGGTCTACTTTTCTAAGTTCATTTAAAACCTGCGAATAATAATTTTGGTTACGTTGCTGCTCCCTTAATTTGTAAAGTTCCTGGAGGTTGGAGGTTTTGTCTGAAAGCAATTCAGCAATACTGTCTAATTCATTTTTCATAGAATTATCAGCATAGCTGTTTTTTAAATTTTGGATATCAAGTTGAATGCTGTCTATTTGAAGTTGATACTTTTCCAAATCGGCTTCATTTCCGATTTGAATAAGCTGCCTGCTTAAATTTTCGGTTTCAAAAAGACTGGTAGTAATATCACTTAGCAGAAATAATTGCTCATTATTGTTGCTGTTATTTTCTGAAACTTCACTAAAAGCAACCACCTGTTTCCATACAAACCATACGGCAAGGGCTGCCAGAGCGGCTATCAAAAGATATCCGCCAATCACTTTATAAGTTATTGACTGCTTTGTGTTTCGCATAAAATTGTTACAACCAAAATTACACCATTTAAACGAAATGAAAATAGCTTAATCCTGGATCTTAAAATTTTTGTACCTGTTTAAATTTGAAACCCTTTGCTAAGCTAATGGTTTATAGGGCTGAATTATTGACTCAAAAATTATGGGAATTCCATAAAAGCTTTATACATTTGCCGCAAATCTCAAAGGGGTGCCACTTAAGTGTGGCTGAGATCATACCCAAAGAACCTGGGCAGGTAATGCTGCCAAGGGACACGCGCAGAATGCGCAACGTATGTACTCCTGAAAATGCCAAAACACCGGTGGGCAATTTCAGGATTTTTTTTATCTAATTTTTAACCAAGGAATAATAGCCCCTTTTATTCGTAAATAATTTCTTACGAATGAAATCTTTATTATTTTTTATCGGCCTCTGCCTTATTTCGCTGCAAGCCGTTGCTCAAACACACATTGTAAAGGGAAAAGTAACCCGTGACGAAAAGCCGGTAGAAGGCGTGGCAGTTTATGCCGTAGAATCTGGAGAAGGTACAGCTACCGATGCAAATGGCAGGTATAGCCTCCAGCTTAAAGAAGGAACTTATAAACTCGTATTTTCTTATGGAAATCAGAAAAGTTTAGATGTAAACCTTAATCAGGACAAAACCTTAAATGTAGACCTTGCTAATGTTGAAGAAGTTCTGGATGAGGTTTTTCTTTCTTCGGTAAGAGTTACCGCAAAATCTCCTATTACTTATAGTAACCTTAGTAATGAGGAAATTGAAGATCGGAACCTGGGCCAGGATATTCCTGTGTTAATGAATTATATGCCCAATGTGGTAACAACCAGTGATGCCGGTGCCGGCGTGGGTTATACTGGGATTAGGGTGAGAGGAAGCGGCCCAACCAGTACCAATGTGACCATAAATGGTATTCCCTATAACGATGCTGAAAGCCTTGGAACCTTCTGGGTAAACCTGGGCGATTTTGCATCTTCGGTAGAGAATTTACAGTTGCAACGTGGGGTGGGAACTTCCACAAATGGCGCTGGTGCTTTTGGAGCCAGTATAAATATTCTAACCGATGGTTACAGCGAAGAAGCAAACGCAGAAATTGCCAATAGCTACGGTTCTTTTAATACACACAAGCATACCGTGAAATTCAGTACTGGTCTTATAGACGATCATTGGGAGTTTGCCGGCCGTGCTTCACAAATTAAAAGTGATGGCTATATAGATAGGGCCAGCAGCGATTTAAAATCTTACTTTCTACAAGGAACCTATGTAGACGAAAATACACTCGTTAAGGCCATAACATTTGGAGGTAGCGAAACTACTTACCAGGCCTGGTATGGAATTGATTCTACAACGCTTGCCAATGGTAGGACTTATAATCCTGCCGGGGTTTATACCGATGAAGATGGAAACACTAAATTCTATGAAAACCAAACCGATAATTACAAGCAAGATCACTACCAATTACTGTGGAACCAGGAGTATAATAAAAACTGGTCTTCTAATCTTGCTTTTCATTATACCTATGGCCGCGGTTATTACGAGGAATATGAAGAGGATGCGGTTTTGAATGAATTCGGACTGGAAAATTTTCAGGCTGATGGGGAAGAAGTTTCTACCTCAGATTTGGTAGGCACTAAATGGCTGGATAATGATTTCTACGGAACTACTTTCGGTTTAAATTATGAGGATGCAGACTGGGACGTGAATTTTGGCGGTGCCTGGAACCGATACATAGGCGATCATTTCGGTGAAGTTATTTACACGCGTTTTGCTAGAAATAATGATCCTTATGAGCCATATTATGAAAATGTAGGAAGAAAAACAGACTTTAACCTATACGGAAAAGCGACTTATGCGATTTCAGACAAACTGGCCGGTTATTTAGATATGCAAGTCAGAACTATAGATTATGAGACCGAAGGAGTTTTATCTGAAGGGAATGAATTCCTGGTAAATGATTCTTTCACATTTTTCAATCCAAAAGCCGGATTAACCTATGCTTTGAACGATCAAAATCAATTTTATTTCTCTTACGCCCGCGCCAATAGAGAGCCAAGACGAAGCGATTATGAAAATGGTGATCCTGAACACGAAGAACTAAACGATTATGAATTGGGCTGGAGGCTTAATACAACAGGTGTTCAGCTAAATACCAATTTATATTATATGGATTATCAAAATCAGCTGGTGCTTACTGGAGGTATTGACGATGTTGGTTCTTTTATTCGTGAAAATAGTGGAAATAGTTATCGCTTAGGTCTGGAAATAGATGCGATAATTAGACTTTCAGAAAAAGTAGTGCTAAGGCCAAACCTGGCTTTAAGCCAAAATAAGAATATCGATTTTGTAGCTACCTGGGATGGTGAACTGGTTGATTTTGGGAATACCGATATTTCTTTTTCTCCTTCAATAGTGGGTGGTAATAGAATTAGCTATCTGCCTGTAAATGGTTTGGAATTAAGCCTACTTTCAAAATATGTGGGAGAGCAATATATGAGCAATATTGAAGCCGAAACCTCTAAGTTAGATGCATATTTCGTAAACGATTTTAATGTTCAATATACCTGGAGAAACGCACCTTTATTTAAAGAGGTGGTATTTACAGGTTTGGTCAATAATATATTTGGCGAAGAATATGTATCTAATGGCTATTACTACACTTTTGATGTAGAAAACCCAGATATTTCAACTGGTTTACAAACCTTAGATGGAGCAGGCTACTATCCTCAAGCTACTACAAACTTTTTAGCCGGAATTACTTTGAAGTTTTAATTTGTTTGTCACCTTTCTCCTCCTTTTTAATGGGAGGGGAGAGGTTTTTAATTATAAACCTCAATCGTATTGCCGCGGCGTTCAATGCGGTATGGCTTCATAGAGTACTGGCCTTCACCTTCCAGTAATTCCCCGGTAATAATATTATAAGAGTTTCCATCTTCACAATTACAGGTAGCAACTACGCCTTCAACGGTCATTGCAGAACAATTACTTGGTGGATGATTAGGGTCGCTTAATTCAAAAGCGGTGTATTGTGAATTATTGATGTTATATACAACAACCCCACGTATACCTTCGTTATAGGTTGCAAAGCTATTGCCTGGGAATTGAAGATCATTATATTCAGGGAAGTCTAGATTTAGTTGAAGCCTGAAATTCAAATTAATAAGATTTGGGTTATTAAGCAAATTATCATCATTTGTGGAGCATGCGCTAAAAATTGCTGAAAATAGAAGTAAAACAAGAGTTTTTTTCATCATAATGGCAAATTTTTCACTAAATAATATTATTGTTTTCAAGGCGTAAATTTATTATATTTGTTAAACAAATCCCGTCGTGCTATGGGATTTTTTCTATTTATATAAACGATGAAGTTATGAGCAAAGTATCTTATTATACTGAAGATGGGCTAAAAAAATTGAAAGATGAACTAAATCAGCTACGTGACGTAGAACGGCCCAGAGCTTCTGAAGCTATTGCCGAAGCCCGGGATAAAGGAGATTTAAGTGAGAACGCCGAGTATGATGCTGCTAAGGAAGCGCAGGGACTTTTAGAAATGAAAATTTCGAAATTAGAAGAAGTGGTTGCTAACGCAAGAGTGATAGACGAATCTCAATTAGATACAGATAAAGTTTTAGTACACTCGCATGTGAAAATAAAGAACCAAACCAATGGTACTGAGGTAGAATATAAACTAGTAGCTCAAAGTGAAGCCGACTTAAAAACAGGTAAAATATCTGTAGATTCTCCAATTGGTAAAGGATTATTAGGTAAAAAAGTTGGTGATACCGCAGAAATTAATGTTCCTAGTGGAACAATGAAATTTGAGATATTAAAAATCTGGAGAGAATAAGTTCCCGGTTTTTAACACTTTGTAAAATCCTTTTCCAATACCTTTAACTAAGGTTCTGTGAAAAGGATTTTATTTTTAAGTTACTAACCAATTGAACAATTATTATGTCTAGTTTATTCACTAAAATTATAAAAGGCGAAGTGCCTGCTTACAAAATCGCCGAAGATAGTCAGTTTTTAGCTTTTTTAGATGTTAGCCCAAATGCTAAAGGGCACACACTATGCATTCCTAAGAAAGAAGTAAACAAAATCTTCGAATTGGAAGAAGAAATGTACCAGGAGTTAATGCGTTTTTCTCGAAAGGTAGCTATTGCCTTAGAGAAAACAGTTGATTGTAAAAGAGTTGGTATGGCTGTAGTAGGTCTTGAGGTTCCTCACGTGCATGTACATCTTATTCCTCTTAATTCTATGAGTGATATAGATTTTTCAAAAAGCGTAAAAATGGAAGATGAAGAATTCAAGAAATTAGCGGAATCTATTCACGTAAATCTTTAATGGAACCCGAAACGTATAAGTTAGAACTTCAGCTAAGAATAGATTGGAGTGATTTAGATATGTATAAGCACGTGAATAATATCTCGTTTATGCGATATATGCAATCGGGACGTGTGAATTTTTGGGAAGCTTCAGGAATCTATAAAATGTATGAAAATAACAATATGGGAACCATGCTGGTTTCTACACATTGCGATTTCAAAAAATCCCTATATTATCCCGGAAATGCTATCGTAAAAACTAAACTAGATTTTATTAAGAATAGTAGTTTCGGCTTAAAGCATTTGATTTTAGATGAAGCCAATGAGATTTGTGCCGAAGGAAAAGATGTTGTGGTTTGTTATGATTTCGATAAAGATAAAACCTTCAGAATTCCTGAAGATCTAAGAGAGAAACTTTCAGAATTTTAAACTTTTCTAAGAGAGATTTTAAAGGTTGTACCTTTATTAATTTCGCTTTCGGCTACTTTGATCCTTCCGTGGTGATAACCTTCAATAATTCTTTTCGCTAAAGATAATCCAAGTCCCCAACCTCTTTTTTTGCTCGTATGCCCCGGTTCAAAAATAAGTTTGAATTTATTTTTTTCCAGGCCTTTCCCGGTATCCTTAATAAAGATATGAGCCCATTTTTGTTCCTCCTGAACACTAATATTTAGCTTCCCTTTTCCTCGCATAGCATCTATAGCGTTTTTTACCAGGTTTTCTATGGTCCAGCTATAAAGTTGGCGGTTTAACATCACCGGGATATTCCCTTGTGGGGTATCTATAGAGAACTCTATAAGCCTGGAACTTCTGGTTTTTAAATAATCATAGCTATTTTGAGTCGCTTCAATGATATTTGTTTTTTCCAGAATTGGAGACGAACCAATTTTAGAAAATCGCTCTGTAATTGTTTCCAGTCGCGTAATATCTTTTTCCATTTCGGTGATATAGGACTCGTTTACATTTTCCTGTTTCAGGATTTCGGTCCATCCAATAAGAGAGGATAAAGGAGTGCCAATTTGATGTGCGGTTTCTTTAGCCATCCCGGCCCAAAGTTTATTCTGTTCGCTATTTTTAGTTGTGGTATAAAAGAAATAAACCACCCCAATAAAGAGAAAGCCAATTAGCACCAGTCCTATTGGGTAATACTTAAGGCTGTTTAAGACCGGTGAATTTCCATAATAGATATATTGTTTTTCTCCATTTCCCAGGTTGATGATAATAGGTTCATTTTCATCTTTTAAACTTGCCAGCAATTTTTCTGCGCGTTCAGGATCTTCTAATTTACCTGGATCTATATTAGTTGTGTATGCAATTTCTCCATCGGCGTCGGTATGAATAATAGGGATCGTGGTATTGTTATTTAAAATTTCCAGAATAAGATCCAGGTCGGCATCCTCGGGGGCGGGATCTCTATCTAGCGCTTCCTGTGCTTTGGCCCAAACGCTCATTTTTGCTCTTTCGTCTTCTTTTAAGCGTTGAAAAAAGATGCTGGTATTCCATAACACCAGGCCTACTACGATAAGGCACGAAATAATAATAAACCAGCGATTAAAAGTGCGTTCGTCTGTGAAGTTCATACAGGCCTTTAAGCTTTAAAAGATTTAAAGATAAGCGTTTTAATACGAATTTTATTGCACGCTCTGGCTTTTCATTCCCTGTTGGTTTCGTTACCTTTGCCAAAAAATAAATATGCTTACAATAGATCCAAAAGAGGTTAGCACGGGTAAACTTCACCGCTATTTGCTTGGTGCCATTGGTCCAAGGCCTATTGCTTTTGCCAGTACCATAGATGCTGAGGGGCGACCAAATTTATCACCTTTCAGCTTTTTTAATGTTTTTGGATCTAATCCACCCACCCTCATTTTTTCGCCGGCCAGGAGAGGTCGTGATAATACGGTGAAGCATACTTACAATAATGTGAAAAGTATAGATGAGGTGGTGATCAATATTGTGAATTATGATATTGTGCAACAAATGTCTCTTTCCAGTACTGAATATGCCGAAGGCGTAAATGAGTTTGAAAAAGCAGGATTTTCAATGCTGAAATCTGAACTTGTAAGGCCATTTCGTGTGGCAGAATCCCCGGTACAATTTGAATGTAAGGTAAAGCAAGTCATTGAAACCGGCCAGGAAGGTGGTGCAGGAAATCTTGTAATTTGCGAAGTCCTGAAAATGCATATTAACGAAAACATTCTGGATGAAGACGGATTTATAGATCAGCATAAAATAGATCTTGTAGCCAGAATGGGAGGCAATTGGTATAGCCGCGCCAATCTTGGAATGTTTGAGGTGCCAAAACCTCTCTCTTCTCTTGGAATTGGTATTGATGCTATTCCTGCTGAAATTAGGGAAAGTAAAACCCTAACCGGAAATGATTTGGGTAAGTTAGGAAACGTAGAAGCACTCCCCAAAAAAGAAGAAATAGATAGCTTTATAGCCGAAAATAAAGATTTGGCAGACCTGGTGAAAGCCAATAACAAAAAAGATATTCATACCCAGGCACAGTTGTTTTTGGAGAAAAACGATACCGATGCTGCCTGGAAATTATTATTAGCAAAAACAGATTAAGATGGAAGTACAAGGTAAGATTAAATTGATAGGAGAAACCAAGACCTTTGGAAATAACGGTTTTAGAAAGAGAGAAATGGTAGTGACTACCGAGGAGCAATATCCGCAACATATTATGGTTGAGTTTGTACAGGATAAAACAGACTTGCTTAATAATTTTCAGGTGGGACAACCCGTAAAAATAGGGATTAACCTAAGAGGTAGAGAATGGGTAAGCCCACAGGGGGAAACCAAATATTTTAATTCTATCCAGGGATGGAGAATAGAAAACTTACAGGCAGAACAACCTTCAGGCGGGCAGAATGTGCCACCACCTGATAATTTTGAGCCTGCAAATAATCTTAATGAAGAAGATTACGACGATCTTCCATTCTAGTAGTTTCTGAATAGAAAATTAAGTAAGATCATATTAAACTAGTACGTTTATCCAGGTCTCATAAAGTGAGAAAAATTGGATTCAAATTATAAAAAGCTTAGCATCCTATTAAGATTGCTAAGCTTTTTCTTTTTGTACATTTCCTACTCACCTAATAATACTGGTTAATTGCATTATTTACAACATAACGAAAAATTCCCACCCGTTTCTGATACCGATGAACACGGGCTTCTGGCTATTGGTGGGGAATTGAGTATTCCGCGATTAATCTATGCCTATAACCACGGAATTTTTCCCTGGTATGATGCTTCCCAGCCTTTACTTTGGTGGAGTCCAGACCCCAGAATGGTGCTTTTTCCGGAGAATTTAAAAGTCTCTAAGAGTATGAAACAGTTGCTCAGAAAAGAGAAGTTTAAAGTAACTTTTAATAAAGATTTTAGGGCAGTAATAGAAGCCTGTGCCGACATAAGACGTGAAGGCCAGCACGGCACCTGGATCACCCAGGAAATGATAGATTGCTTTGGCGATTTACACGAACTAAATATAGCGCACTCTGTAGAAGTTTGGGAAGACGATAATTTAGTTGGTGGTCTTTATGGAATTTACCTGGAGGATAAGAAAGTTTTCTGTGGGGAAAGTATGTTTACCAGGGCAAGTAATGCTTCTAAATACGGATTTATAACCCTGGTGAGAAAATTAAAAAAGGAAGGAGTAAAGCTTATAGACTGCCAGGTGTATACACAGCATTTGGAAAGCCTGGGGGCAGAGGAAATTTCACGTGACGAATTTCTTAGCTATTTAGAATCCCCTGCTTAAATTTTAACCAAAACGTCTTTTAAATAAAAACTCCTATTTATTTTCCCAGCTCTTTCACTTCTGAATATCTAAAGCAAGATATTTCGTGATCGTTCACCATTCCTGTAGCCTGCATATGGGCGTACAATACCGTAGAACCAACAAATTTGAAACCTTTCTTTTTAAGATCTTTGCTTAATTTATCGCTAATATCGGTAGTTGCCGGCGCATTTTTATAGTCTTCAACTTCGTTTTGTATAGGATTACCATCCACAAAGTCCCAAATATATTTACTAAAGCTGCTGAATTCTTTTTGAACTTCCATAAAGGCTTTAGCGTTAGTTACTGTGGCTCGAATCTTTAATTTATTCCTGATAATTCTAGGGTTTTGAAGTAATTCCTGAATTTTTTCTTCGGAATAATTAGCGATTTTTTTATAATCAAAATTATCAAAAGCTTCCCTGAAGTTCTCCCGTTTCCTCAACACGGTAATCCAGCTTAAACCAGCCTGAAAAGTTTCCAGAATAAGGAATTCAAAAATAGTATCATCATCATACACAGGTACGCCCCATTCATTGTCGTGATAAGCTTCGTAGAGCTCATCACCTTCACACCATCCGCAGCGGTTTAGTTTTTCCATTCTTAAGGTTTAAAATTGTAAGTGATTGTGCCAGGTTGCTCATTTCTTCCTGCTAACCGCGAAAACCTGGCATTAAGTGCGTATTCGAGTGCTTTTTCCGTTAAACATTCGTTATCTGAGTTTGAACTCGCTTTGTTAATATCAGTATCAATAACCCGTCCTTCAGCATTTACGGTAATGTTTACTACAATTTTTCCGGGAAGATCACAGGTGTAAATGGGATTTGGGATGGAAACGGCATTTCTTCCGCGAAGCGAAAATGAAATAGAGCTATTTCTCAAACTCCCAGATTGGGTTGAAATATCTTCTGAAGTGTTATCACCATCAGATCTTTTTTTGTTTTCTGATTTTTTTCCGGTAGCGAAAGTTCCGGCAGTAGAAGCGTCGTTGTCACTGTCTGAACTTTGTTCCTGCTGAGCACTTCTTTTCTCCAGAATTTCGTCGAGTTCCCGGTTAAAATTCTCTTCCCGTGCTTCCTGATTTTCGTTAAAAGCTCTATGCGTTTTTGGTGAATTCTGGGTGGTTTCTGGTTCAGGTTCTTCCTCTGGATCCTCTTCTTCTGTCTCCTCAGCTTCGGCATACTCTTCTAATTCTACCAGCATTTGTTGTTCAATTTTTTTCTTCTGCGATAAGTTGAAATTATAAAGTCCAAGAATTAATACCGAACAAAAAAGTACGGTAATAATAAGGGCTTTATGTTTTTCGAAAAAATCCATGCTATAAAACAGAACCTAAGCTGGTTTATTTTATGCTGAAGGTAGTAATTTTTCAAAAGACTCAAGGTCTAAAGCATTCTCTATGGTGAATTCTCCAACGCGGGTGCGCTTAAGGGCGGAAAGATAAGCGCCTGAGTTTAGTGCAAGGCCAAAATCGTTAGCCATACTCCTTATATAGGTGCCTTTACTACAAACTATTCTAAAATCTACTTCGGGGAATCTTGGAGCATTAACCTCAAACTCTTTTATAGTCACAGGTCTGCTTTCTACTTTCACTTCTTCTCCTTTGCGGGCATACTCATAAAGTCTTTTGCCATCTTTCTTTAAAGCTGAAAAAACCGGAGGTACTTGCTCTATTTCTCCTGTAAATTTCTGGGCTGCTTCCTCTAGATTTTCTTTAGAAATATGGCTTGTTTCAAAAGTTTTGTCAACTTCAGTTTCCATATCAAAAGAAGGAGTGGTGGCGCCCAGGGTGAAGGTGCCGGTGTATTCCTTTTCTGTTCCCTGGAGTTCGGGGATTCTTTTAGTGAATTTCCCCGTACAGATAACCAAAACGCCGGTTGCTAAAGGATCTAAAGTGCCGGCATGGCCAACCTTTATTTTTTTTATTCCGCAGCTCTTTCTAATTAGCCAACGCACTTTATTTACTAACTGAAAAGAAGTCCACTCCAGGGGTTTGTCAAAGACCAGAATTTGGCCATTTTTAAAATCTTCAGGAGTAAATTTTTCAATTTCTGTAGTCATAAAAGCTTTTCGATTTCTAATTATAATATGCAACGGCTATAGAGACAATTCCTGCAATAAAGCAGTAAATAGCAAAATAGGAGAGTTTACTTTTTCTTACAATACTAATCATCCAGGTGCAGGCAGCAAGGCCGGCGATAAAGGAAGTGGCAAAACCTATTGCAAGCACGGAGAAAGAAGTAGAGCTTTCCATTAAATTACCATCTAAAAGGTCTTTTGCAATTTTCCCTAATATTAATGGTACTACCATTAAAAACGAAAATCTCGCGGCTTTGGTTTTATCATTTCCTAATAATACCGAAGTAGAAATTGTAGCCCCACTTCTGGATATTCCGGGTAAAATTGCGATGGCTTGAGCAACACCTATTACAAAAGCATTGCTGTAGCTTACCGGCTTATTGGTGTTTTTCGCTTTGTCTGCCAGCCACAATAAGAGCGCTGTAACGATAAGCATAAACCCAACAAATATTATATTTCCGCTAAAGAGGCTTTCTAATTGTTCTTCAAAGAAAAGCCCAATAAGTGCTGCCGGAATCATAGACAGTACAATTTTTAGAGAAAATTTAAATTCTTCATTCCATTTAAACTGGAAAAGTCCTTTAAAAATTTCTGCTACATCTTTTCTAAATACCACTACGGTACTTAATGCGGTTGCGGCGTGAAGAATAACGGTAAAAAGCAAGGATTCACTAGGTATACTGTTATCGCCTAATAATGCCTTACCAAGCTCCAGGTGACCGCTGGAAGAAACGGGTAGAAATTCGGTTAGCCCCTGGATAATTCCCAGAATGGCAGCATCTAATTCGTTCAATGTAGTTTACTTTTTGGGATTTAAAAGAATAGCATATACCTCTATAGCGAAACCAAGTAGTACTAAGGTTGGTGCCAAACGAATACGCTGAAAATTATAAATGTCTGGGTTAAATGTATTTGGATCGTCACTGCCGCCACCGGCCATAAGGATAAAACCCAGGGCAATTACTGCCAGCCCAATAAACATAAACTGGTAGTTCTTCTTTTCAAAAATGAAATATTTTTTGTGATCTGTGGGTTGCTGGTTTTTACTCATAGTATCTCGTTAACGCTGCAAAAATATTTGAATTGTAGCTTCTAGCTCAAAAAGTTCAAAATTAACCAATTTAAGTTAAAACAAGAGTAAGGTGAATGCTTAATTATTGAATAATAAAAAAGCCATACGGTAGGGCGTATGGCTTTAATCTTTAGCGGCTTATAATATTAAGCAGCGTGATAAATGTTGTAATGATTTAAAGCTTCCTGGTAAAAATCCATGCTTTTTTCATCTTTCTTTAAACAGGATTTTAGAAAACGTTCTAAGTCCTGGCATTCAAAAGTAATTCCTGTGTACTTTCTCTTTCCTACTGGTATCTGTAAATCTACAGTATGTTCGTTGTAGTTAATTCTTACATTCTTTGCATCAAAATATTTTTTGATAATAGCGCGATGCAGAATGGTGTAATTTGAATCTTCTTCCGAGTGTAAGTGAAAAATGCTATACGAGATCAAGCTTTTGAACTCGTCAAGCGTAGCATTAGGGTTAGTATTAAATTCCATAGGTGTTGGTATTATAGGTGTTAGCGTTGGCTAAATTACACTTAGATTTCTTTATCTCTGTTAAAAAACTTTTAATAATCCTATGATTAGCAAATATTTAACGACTAAAGCATCTTTTTTGATTTTTATTAAACTTTAATGCTTGAGATTGAATGAATTATCTTACAGATTATTTAAGGGTATTCCCTTATAACGATAAAAAGAAGTTTTTTGTATCTACTTAATAGTTACTTCTAGCGGTTGATGCAGATATCTATCCTTGTTATCTAAACAGGAGGCGTTAATAAATTTTGTTCCCGAAACAGAAGTAATTCCGTAAGAATCGTGAACGTGACCAAAAATATGGAATTCTATTTGTCGATTTTGCAATGTTTTTGATAGGGAAGCGCAGCCAGCGTGCCTGCCATTATTTAATACATCTTTAATCTTATAAGGTGGAGTATGGGTAATAAGAACCTGGGTGTCTTCGGGGATTTGCTCCCAGTGTTTACTTATTTCCTGGCTTTGTATTTCATTGAAAGCCCATGTGCCGTTTCCGGGTGTTATCGGGGAACCCCAAAATTTTATATCATTGATGGTAATGCCATCGTTCTTTAAATAACATACATTTTGCGGAATGATTTCATGGATATTTTTAATCTCGTTTTTTTCAAAATAGAAATCGTGGTTGCCGGCAATAAATATTTTATGTTGATGTGGTTGTGAAGAAAACCATTCCAGAAAATCTAACACTTCTCTTTTCGTGCCACCTTCGGTAATATCTCCTGCGTGAATTAAAACATCACCATCAGGAATTGGGATTTGATGGTGTTTGTTATGAGTATCTGAAATACAAATGAGCTTCATGGTAAAGAATATAAAAAAATCCGAAGACATAAATCTTCGGATTTTTAATATGATGATAATTTAAAAATTTCTAATCCTCGTCTTCTTCTTCCGAGGAAATATAATCTTTATCTAAAGGTAGTAATTTGTTTGTTATCCTGGTTAAGGAAAAAGCAATTATTACCGCTGTTACCGCAAAAAACAAAAATTTGATCAATAGACTATCACTAAGCGCAAAGCTATAAACCGCTAAAAAGATTTCTACGGTTATGAATATTACTTTGATGCTTAATTTAAAAATCATGATTTCTGTTAGGTTGTTTGGACAAATATACAATCAAAAACCATTGAAAATTTGATGTTTATAGCCTTTTGCTAAAATTTAACGCAAAGAAAACTTCGGGGTTAATTTTTTAAGTTAAAAACTCTTAAACAAGGATACTTAGTGTTTTGAAATTGTAAATTTCAAGGGTAAAAAAATAAAGATTTGAAGAAAAGATCTAAAATAAGTCTCGGTTTTATTGTTGTTCTAATAGTGTTGGTGGTTGCTATTATTGGCGGCAATCTATTTATAGAAAATAAAATGGAAACCGCACTTCAGGAAAATTTAAGCAAGGCTGAATTTAAATATGAAAATCTTAATGCCAGTATTTTAGGAAGGAGTGCTTCTTTAAGTAAGGCGGTTTATAAGAAAAATGGAATACAAATTAATGCGGAGGAGATAGAACTTGATGGTATTGATATTCTGACATACCTAAGCAATAAGAAAATTGAAATTTCTAGCCTTAAACTTGTCAAACCGGAAGTAACAATTTATACCGAAGCTCAAAAGGAAAAGAAAAAAGATAGCTCTAAAAACGGAAATTCAACAAAATTAGACCTGCTGATCAAATCTATAGAGGTTGCTAATGCAAGTTTTAAAATGGCTAAAAACGATTCGGTTAAAAACCAACTTTTTGCCAGCATTCCGTCGTTGAATATGAAAGATGTAACTGCAGATAATGAATCTTTGAAAAATGGGCTTCCGTTTAAATATGAACAGCTTCAAATGACTTCAAATAGTTTATTTTTCAATTTGAATGATCAACATGATTTGTTTGTAGAGAAGATGAAAATGGACGGTATTTCCCTTACGTTCAATAAGATCAATATTAAACCTTTGTATGATAAGCAGGAATTTCAGCAGCATATTCCGTATGAGAAAGATAGGTTCGATCTAAGCATCGAGGAACTGGCGCTTGATTCTTTTAACTGGAATCTTAAAAATGATTCGCTTAGCCTCTTAAGTGAAAATATGAAAATTGCGAATGGCGATATAAAAATTTACCGTGATAAGCGCGTAAAAGACGATACGCGCCAAAAGCCAATGTATAGTAAAATGATTAGGGAGTTACCTATTAAACTAAAGTTGGATACTATTAGGGTGAAAAATCTAGCTATACAATATGAAGAATTGGTGAAGGCTAAAAGAGGGGCGGGTAAGGTTACTTTTAAAAATCTTGATGCCAGTATTTATAATATTACGAATGTGGGAATGTCTAAAAAGGATTTTCCCTCTACAGATATTGATGTGCAAACTCAGTTTATGGGGGAGGCTAGTCTTAATGTAAATTGGAATTTTGATATTTCTAATAAAGCAGATGCATTTACTATTTCAGGACAAATGGACAGGATTTCCAGTGAGGGAATTAATGAATTTTTGAAGCCTGCGTTAAATGTGAAATCTGAGGGAGGAATTAGAGATATGCGATTCAACTTTGCTGGAAATAGCCAAAACTCTACCGGAGATATGAAACTGATTTATGATAATTTTAAAGTAGAAGTGCTTAAAGGAGATGGGGAAGAAAAGAATAAGCTACTCTCGGCCCTGGCAAGTCTAATAGTGAATAACGAGGCTACTTCTGCCGAAAAAGAGCAAAAAAATATCAAAACCAAACGCACCCAAACCAAGTCGTTTTGGAACTATTTATGGAAAAATATTAGAAATGGAGCTTTAAAATCTTTTCTCTAAACGATCTTAAAAGTTACCACCGGCATTTTTGCGTGGTTCACCAGGTCTTCACTTATGCTGCCATTAAAGAAATGAGCCAGACCTTTATGGCCGTGAGTGCCAATTCCAATTAAGGTTTTCTGCTTTTTTAAAGCAAAATTTAAAATCCCTTTTTCTACACTTACATCGTTGTAAATATGTATGGTATAATCTTTAACAGAGGTGTCTAGAACAAAATTTTCTATACGCTTCCTAACTTCGTTGCTGGTAATAAAGTTATTAGGAGTGTTTATGAAAAGAATATGAAATTTAGATTCTGTTAGTTTAGAGAATTCGTAAGCGGCTTCCAGTGTTTTTTTACTATTAATATCAGCATCGGTAGCAAAAATAAAATTCTCAACCTCAAAGTTTTCATGCTCGTTTTTAATTACGAGTACAGGAATGGTTGAGGTGCGTACTACTTTTTCGGTATTACTACCAATAAACATTTCTTTGAAACCGCTGGCGCCGTGTGATCCCATTATAATCATATCACATTTGTATTCCTGGCTTACCTCCATAATTCCTTCAAAAGCCTGGTGGAACATAACGGTTTCGTGAACTTTAATGTCTTTTAGAAAAGGCCTGGCCATAAGTTTTGCAAAACGCTGGTGAGCTAATTTCATAAAGAAAATAGATTCCGGTAAATTTTGACTGCTGCCACCACCTACAGGATCTATAAGCTGCAAAGGTAGTTCTAACATATGCAAAAGGTAGATCTCGCTATCGTGTTTTTTTGCTAATTGAGCAGCTATTTTTAGGGCGTGTTCGGCCGTATCAGAAAAGTCGGTAGGAACGAGTATCTTTTTCATAGATTCTTCTAAGAGATTAAAAATGATTGCTTTATTAAAGTTAAGAATAAAATTTCATTTAAGGTCTGGTTTTCTTTCTCTGAAATTATTATTATATTTGCAGCGTTGAAACTAAAAAAGTACAGCGAGGGGACATAAAGTCCCCTCTTTTTATAAGCTATGTTGCAGGATAAAGTAGAAAATTTGTTGAAGGAAGCTTTCCAGGAAAATAATTCACTATTTTTAATAGACCTTAATATCACGAAAGACAACAAGATTTCTGTCGTAATAGACGGTGATAATGGGGTTTCTGTTAACGATTGTATTGCGGTAAGCCGCAAAGTTGAACACAATCTAGATAGGGAAGAAGAGGATTTTTCTTTGCAAGTTAGCTCGGCAGGAGTTTCTGAACCTTTGCGCCTGGAACGGCAATACCGGAAAAACCTGGGTAGAAAACTGCAGGTGACTACCAATAACGAAAAAATTGAAGCAACTTTAACTGAAGTAGATCAGAACGGAATTAAGCTAAACTGGAAAGCCAGAGAGCCAAAACCCGTAGGAAAAGGAAAGCATACCGTGCAAAAGGAAGCGGTATTACCATATTCTGAGATTACCGATGCTAAAGTTATGATAACATTTTAACCTCAAATTGATATGGAAAATATCGCCTTGATTGAGTCATTTTCAGAGTTTAAGGATGACAAATTGATAGATCGTGTAACGCTAATGGCCATCCTTGAAGATGTGTTTAGGAGTGCGTTAAAGAAAAAGTATGGTGAAGACGATAATTTTGATATTATTGTAAACCCAGATAAAGGAGATCTCGAGATTTGGAGAAACAGGGTTGTGGTTGCCGATGGTGAAGTAGAAGATCCTAACCAGGAGATCTCTCTTGCTGAAGCTAGAAAAATTGAGCCCGATTTTGAAGTTGGTGAAGATGTATCAGAAGAAGTAAAACTTGTAGATTTGGGTCGTCGTGCTATTTTGGCTTTAAGGCAAAACCTTATATCTAAAATTCATGAACACGATAACACTAATATTTTCAAGCATTTTAAAGAGCTTGAAGGCGAAATTTACACCGCAGAAGTTCATCATATTAGGCACAGGGCAATTATTTTGTTAGACGATGAAGGTAACGAGATCGTTTTGCCAAAAGATCGCCAAATTCCTTCAGATTTCTTCAGAAAAGGAGATAACGTAAAAGGGATAATAGAAAGTGTAGAGCTTAAAGGAAATAAGCCTACCATTATACTTTCTCGTACTGCGCCGGTTTTCCTTGAAAAACTATTTGAACAGGAGATTCCTGAGGTTTTTGATGGTTTAATTACTATCCAGAACGTGGTTCGTGTTCCCGGAGAAAAAGCAAAAGTAGCGGTAGATACTTACGATGATAGAATTGATCCTGTTGGTGCCTGTGTAGGTATGAAAGGGTCTAGAATACATAGTATTGTTCGTGAATTGGGGAATGAAAACATAGATGTGATCAATTTCACCAATAACGATCAATTATATATTACCAGGGCGTTGAGTCCTGCAAAAATCACATCTATTAAATTAGATGAGGAAAATAAAACGGCTGAGGTAATGCTTAAGCCAGAAGAAGTTTCTAAAGCTATTGGCCGTGGAGGTCATAATATTAGACTTGCCGGGCAGTTAACCGGTTATGAAATAGACGTTTTCAGAGAAGGAGTAGAGGAAGATGTAGAGTTGAAGGAATTCTCTGATGAAATTGAAGATTGGGTAATCAAAGAATTTTCAAGAGTTGGACTGGACACTGCAAAAAGTGTTTTGGAACAGGAATTGGAGGATCTTATTAGACTTACCGATTTAGAAGAAGAAACCATTCGCGAAGTAGTGAAGGTTTTAAAAGAAGAATTTGAAGAGTAGTAAAAAACTCATTAGAATATAAATAATTAAAAGAGGTTAATTTAGAGGGCAATTTATGGCTGAAGCAAAAACAATGCGACTAAACAAAGTATTACGTGAATTCAATATTTCGTTAGACCGGGCTGTAGAATTTTTAAATTCTAAGGGTCACGATATTGAGGCACGTCCTACTACCAAAATCTCACCCGAAGTTTATCAGGTGCTTTCTGATGAATTTGAGACCGACAAGTCTAAAAAAGTCGAGTCTAAAGAAGTAGGTGAAGAAAAGAGAAAGGAGAAGGAAGAATTGCGTTTAGCAAGAGAGAAAGAGCAGGAAGAGAAACGCAAAGCCGAGGAGAAGAAAGAGACTGAGCGTCGTAAAGACGAAGAAACAGTTTCTTCTAGAGCAAAATTGGCCGGTCCTAAAAAAGTAGGTAAAATTGATCTGGATAAAAAGCCGGAGAAGAAAGCCGAAAAAGAAGAGGAAAAGCCAGCACCAGCGCAACCTGAACAGCCCGAGGAAGCCAAGAAGCCTGAAGCCGAAAAGCCTGAAGCTAAGGAGCAAAAGCCTGAAAAGACTGAATCTCCAAAACCTAAAGAAGAAGCACCTTCTAAAGAGGATCAAAAAACTGAAACGCCTTCCAAGAAAGAGGAGGGAGCTTCTGCTAAAGAAGAAGAGACAAAAGATCCTGAGTCTATGACTCATAAAACTAATTATACCAAGCTTAACGGCCCTAACTTTACCGGGAAAAAGATTGACCTTTCTCAATTTAAAAAACCGGAAAAGAAAAAAGACGAAAAGAAAGCTGCTGAGGAGAAGAAGGAGAAAGAGAAGCGTAAAAAGCGTCGTCGTAGAATTAGTAAAGATGTGAAGCCAGGAGCTTCAAATCAGGGTGGTGGTAAGAAAGCAGCCCCTAGAAAAAGAGCGAAACCTATTACAAAAGAAGAGCCTAGCGAAGAAGAAGTTCAAAAGCAGGTTCGTGAAACCCTTGAAAAACTTCAGGGTAAATCTGGTAAAGGTAAAGGAGCTAAATATAGAAGAGATAAAAGAGATCAACACCGTCAACGTTCAGAAGACGATCTTGCACAACAGGAAACTGACAGCAAGACATTAAAAGTTACAGAATTTGTAACGGTAAGTGAAGTTGCTACGATGATGGATGTGCCGGTAACGAAAGTGATTTCGGCCTGTATGTCTCTTGGAATGATGGTAACGATGAATCAGCGGTTAGATGCTGAGACACTTTCTATTGTTGCAGATGAATTTGGTTACGAAGTAGATTTTGTAACTGCAGATATCGAGGAGACAGTAGAGGAAGTTCCTGAAAATCCAGAAGATCTTGAAGATAGAGCGCCAATTGTGACGGTGATGGGTCACGTTGACCACGGTAAAACTTCTTTGCTGGATTATATTCGTAAAGAAAATGTTATTGCCGGGGAAAGCGGTGGTATTACGCAGCATATTGGAGCCTACGGTGTAGAGCTTAAAAACGGTCAAAGAATGACCTTCCTGGATACTCCTGGTCACGAAGCCTTTACGGCGATGCGTGCTCGTGGTGCACAGGTAACAGATATTGCGATTATTGTAATCGCTGCAGATGATGATGTAATGCCGCAAACCAAAGAGGCTATTTCTCACGCCCAGGCTGCCGGCGTTCCTATCGTATTTGCGATCAATAAATCTGATTTGCCAACGGCGAATCCAGAGAAAATTAAGGAAAAACTGGCAGGTATGAACTTGCTTGTTGAAGACTGGGGTGGTAAAGTTCAGTCTCACGATATATCAGCTAAAACAGGTATGGGGGTTGAAGAGCTTCTTGAGAAAGTTTTACTGGAATCTGAAATTCTTGAATTAAAAGCTAACCCATCTAAAACTGCAACCGGTACAGTAGTAGAGGCTTTCCTTGATAAAGGTAGAGGTTATGTTGCTACTATCCTTGTGCAGGCGGGAACCTTAAAAATTGGGGACTATGTATTAGCAGGTCGCCATAGTGGTAAGGTGAAAGCAATGCACGATGAGCGTGGGCACGAAGTTAAAGAAGCAGGTCCCGCAACGCCGGTTTCTATTCTAGGACTTGATGGTGCGCCGCAAGCGGGTGATAAGTTCAAGGTGATGACTGATGAGCGTGAAGCTAAGGATATCGCCGCTAAGCGTACTCAGTTGCAGCGTGAGCAGAGTGTTAGAACTCAGCGTCACATTACCCTTGATGAGATTGGACGTAGAATTGCTTTAGGTGACTTTAAAGAGCTTAATATTATCCTTAAAGGTGATGTGGATGGTTCTGTAGAAGCCTTGACCGATAGCTTCCTGAAACTATCTACTGAAGAAATTCAGGTGAATATTATTCATAAAGGTGTAGGTGCCATTACAGAAAGTGATGTGTTGCTTGCTTCGGCATCAGATGCGGTAATCATCGGGTTTAATGTTCGTCCTGCCGGAAATGCAAGACAGGTAGCCGATAAGGAAGAAATTGATATTAGAACTTATTCTATTATATACGATGCGATCAACGATCTTAAGGATGCGATGGAAGGAATGCTATCTCCAGAGCTTAAAGAAGAGATCACCGGTACTGCAGAGATCAGGGAAACCTTTAAGATCTCTAAAGTTGGAACCATTGCAGGTTGTATGGTAACTTCTGGTAAGATTTACAGAAACGCTGGAATTCGTTTAATTCGAGACGGAGTTGTGGTTTATACCGGAGAGCTTGCTTCATTAAAACGTTTTAAAGACGATGTGAAGGAAGTTGCGAAAGGATATGACTGTGGTCTTCAGGTTAAGAACTACAATGATATTAAAGAAGGTGATGTAGTGGAATCTTTCCGTGAAGTAGAAGTGAAAAAGAAACTTAAATAATTAGGTTTTATTACTGAATAGAAAAAAGCGGCTTTATGCCGCTTTTTTTATGTTTTGTTTTTACTCGATAATCGAGATTTAATGTTTCAAGAACTTGCTTTCAGTTGATATGCTAAAGTAGGTTTCAATAGTTGTGCTGATAATCTATTTGCGTCGTGGTTTAGGGATAAATGCTGAAGGAAAGCTTTCTTTAATCTTTAGAAGAGCTCTATCGGCTTCCAAACGATTTCTGAAGTTTCCTACCCATACTTTGTAATTAGGGGCTTCGTAGGCTATTAGAGAGGGGTATTCGAACTTACTTCGGTAATCCTTTATAACTTCATTGGCTTCCCCATTATTTCCGTAAAAAAGCTGAATTTTATAACGGTCCCCAATTTCATTATCCTTGCTCATTTCAGCTTTTAATTCTAGTAGTTTAGTGATCTTGTCGTTTTCACTTATATTGACCTGACCTTCTTGGGCTGTTAAATTCAGAAAAGAAATTCCTGAGATAAAACAACTTAACAGAAGTTTGTTTAAGCTTAATTTTCTCATAGTTATTTATTTAAGGCAAAAGTATAATTTAATAACTTAAACAAGATGTGTTTTATTATTTAGAACTAGTATAAATTACCGATTAACACTTATCTAACATTCCTAAAATCGACTTTAAGTATTACTTTTGTTGCCGAATTTAAGGGTGCGAAATGTTAATATTACTAAGGCTTAAGGCTTTAAAAACCGTACCAAAGTTAAGACGTTAATTCAACTTATAATATGAAAAAGGTGAAATACCGCCACTCAACTTCGCGACTATTGCTATTAAGTGTAGCATTTTTTATCTCATTTAGCGTTTTGGGAATTGCACAGGAGGAGGCTTCGCAAGATGCCGCAGCCGAAGGCCAGGAGCAAACCGATGAATCATCGGGTGAATCTTCAGGAGATTCTGCAGCTACGTCAGATCTTGGAGATCCGGCGAATGGAAAATCCTTGTTTAATTCGCTATGTGCTGCCTGTCACAAACCGTATTCGGCTTCTATTGGTCCCGCTCTTCACGGGGTGACCGAGAGACGTGATATGGATTGGTTGTACAGCTGGATTAAAAATAGCCAGGAGTTAATTGCTTCTGGAGATAATGAGGCTGTAGCGATATACGAAGAGTATAACCAAACCGCGATGCCGGCTTTTCCTCAATTATCAAATACTGATATTGATGATATCCTTGCTTACGTAGAACAACCAAAGCCAGAACCGCAAGCGGCGCAAACCGGTGGTGAATCTGCTGGAGGTGAATCTTCAGGTGGAGGTGTTTCGATAAATGTTATTTTGGGGATTTTGCTTTTCGTTCTGGCGATGCTACTTGTGGTGTTGTTCTTAGTAAACAAAACTCTAAGAAATTTCGCTCAGGCTAGCGGTGTTGTAATTCCTGAAAAACCAAAAAGAAAACCAATTTGGAAATCTTTTGTTGAAAATCAATTCCTTGTTTTGGTAAGCGCTGTTTTTGGCTTGCTGGTAATTGGTTGGTTCGCTTACGGTTTCTTTATGCAAGTTGGGATCGATCAGGGTTATCAGCCAATTCAACCAATTCACTATTCACACAGAATTCACGCCGGCGATAACGAGATAGATTGTAAATACTGTCACTCTTCAGCTAGAACTTCTAAGCACTCGGGTATTCCTTCGCTTAATGTTTGCATGAATTGTCACAAAACGATATCTGAAGTTGCACCAGAAACTGCTACCGAAGATTATTCTAAAGAATTTTATGACGGCGAGATCGCTAAGTTGTACGATGCGGTAGGCTGGAATCCTGCAGAGCAAGATTATACCGGGGAAGAAAAGCCTGTTAAATGGGTTAGGATTCATAACCTTCCAGATTTTGCATACTTTAATCACTCGCAGCACGTAACAGTTGCAGGAATTCAGTGTCAAAAATGTCACGGACCAATCCAGGAAATGGAAGTGGTTTATCAAGACGCACCTTTAACTATGGGTTGGTGTATCAACTGTCACCGAGAAACCAACGTTAGAATGGAAGGGAATGAGTATTACGAGAAAATTCACGAAGAATTATCTAAGAAATACGGTGTAGAAGAGCTTACCATTGCTCAAATGGGAGGCCTTGAATGTGCCAAATGCCATTACTAAAATTTTTTTCCCGGTAATTCGGGGTTAATTAAGAAGTTAATATCTAGATATATATGTCATCAAACAAAAAATACTGGAAAAGTGTTGAAGAGCTAAATGAAAACAGCTCTGTTGTTGAGACGCTCCAACAAAAAGAATTTGCTGAAGAAATTCCGGTTGATGAATTTCTTGGGGATAAAAATTCCCTTGAAAGTTCAAAAACCTCAAGAAGGGATTTCTTAAAATATGTTGGGTTTAGTACAGCAGCGGCCTCATTGGCTGCTTGTGAAGGGCCTGTTATTAAATCTATTCCTTACGTGGTGCAACCGGAGCGTATTGTTCCTGGTGTAGCTAATTACTATGCTTCTACCATTGCAGATGGTTTTGATTTTGCCAGTGTATTGGTGAAAACCAGGGAAGGAAGACCTATTAAGATTGAAAATAATGAATTATCGAAGTCTAAAGGCGGGGTTAACTCTCGTGTACACGCTTCGGTATTGTCAATGTATGACGCTAATAGGGTGAAACGCCCAATGATTGAAGGAAGAAACGTTTCCTGGGAAGAGTTTGACCGTGAGGTTGGAAGTGCCCTTGAGAATGTTTCTGGTGATATGATTTTGTTAACTCAAACATTTGCCAGCCCTTCAACTACAAAATTAATCAATGAATTTTCAGAAAAGTATCCTAATGTACGTCACGTAGTTTACGATACAGTTTCTGAAAACGATGCTTTAAATGCTTTCCAGTCTAAATTTGGAAAGCGTGCATTACCAAATTACGATTTTTCTAAAGCTGAAACTATTGTTTCTGTAGGAGCCGATTTCCTTGGCGACTGGCAGGGCGGTGGTTATGATGCTGGCTATGCTAAGGGTCGTGTACCTAAGAATGGCAAAATGTCTCGTCATGTTCAGTTTGAATCTAATATGAGTTTAACAGGTGCGAATGCTGATAAGCGTTACCCGGTAACTCCATCTCAGCAAAAAGCTGTTCTGGCTGCGTTGTATGGTTATGTTGCCGGTGGTTCTTCTACCAGTGATTTGCCTGCTAAAATAGATGATGCAGTTGTGAAAGCGGCGCGTCAGCTAAGAAAAGCTGGAAGTGGTGCAGTAGTTGTTTCAGGAATCCCAGATGCTAACGCTCAGGCTTTAGTGCTAGAAATAAATGAGGCTTTAGGAAGCGCTGTTATGGATACTAATAATCCTCGTATGATCCGTCAGGGTAATGCTGAAGAGGTTATGCAGGCGGTTGAGGATATGAAATCCGGTTCTGTGGGTGCTGTATTAATGGCAGGGGTGAATCCTGCGTATTCTTTGCCGAACGGGAAAGAGTTTGCTGAAGCATTGGCGAAAGTTGAAGTTTCTTTGGCTTTTAGTATGAAGCCTGATGAAACAGCTCAGCTTTGTAAATTCGTAGCTGCAACTCCACATTACTTAGAGAGCTGGGGTGATATTCAATACACAGCTTCAGACTTTAGTTTGATGCAGCCTACAATTAGACCATTATTTGATACGAGACAGTTTCAGGACTGCTTATTAAAATGGACTGATAATGAGAAATCTTATCACGAGTATATTAAAGAAACCTGGAGTGGTAGTATTCCTTCCTGGAATACCGCACTTCACGATGGTGTTTTTAAAGCGACTTCTCCAGTAGAAGTTGGAGCATCTGAAGCTTCAGGATCTATAAATGTTGCAGCAGCTGCTAGTGAGTTGGCTCGACCTTCAGAAAATAATGGGATGGAGCTCACGCTTTATACCAAGCCTTCTATGGGAGATGGTCAGCAGGCCAATAACCCTTGGTTGCAGGAAATGCCAGATCCATTAACAAGAGCATCATGGGATAATTACCTTACCATTTCCAAAGCCGATGCTGAATCTATGGGTCTTGAGAACGAAAATGTTTCTAACGGCGGCCTAAACGGAAGTTATGCTAATGTTACATTAGACGGTACTGTAGTTAAAAATGTTCCTGTGCTTATTCAGCCGGGACAGGCAAAAGGTACGGTAGGACTTGCGCTAGGTTATGGTAAGAAAGAAGGGGTTCAGGAAGAAATGCAGGTAGGTGTAAATGCTTACCCATTATATAAAAACTTAAACGCAGTACAATCAGTAACTATAGAGAAAGCTCCGGGAGTTCACGAATTTGCTTGCGTTCAGCTTCACAATACTCTAATGGGTCGTGGAGATATTATTAAAGAAACTACATTAGAAGTTTTTAATACTAAAGATGTACACGAATGGAATTCGGTTCCTGAAGTATCTTTAGATCACGTTGAAAAACCGGTAACTTCTCCTGAAGTTGATATGTGGGAGGGATTTGATCGTAGTATTGGTCACCATTTTAATCTTTCTATAGATCTTAACGCCTGTACCGGTTGTGGTGCCTGTGTTATTGCCTGTCACGCAGAGAATAATGTTCCTGTAGTTGGGAAAAGTGAAGTGAGACGATCTCGTGATATGCACTGGTTGCGCATTGATAGATATTATTCTTCGGAAGATAGCTTTATAGATGACCTTGATAAGAAAGAAAATATTTCTGGTTTAGGAAGTTCTCTTTCTGAATTTGGAGAATTGGAAGAGCCGGCAGATAATCCTATGGTAGTTTTCCAGCCTGTAATGTGTCAGCACTGTAATCACGCTCCTTGTGAGACTGTGTGTCCGGTTGCTGCAACGTCTCACGGAAGACAGGGTCAAAACCAAATGATCTATAACCGTTGTGTTGGTACAAGATACTGTGCTAACAACTGTCCTTATAAAGTACGTCGTTTCAACTGGTTTAATTACGCTCAAAACGAAGAGTTTGATTACCATATGAATAA
>Ga0098069_100125_pt1 | contig 45826 bp, 42 predicted proteins | sample 27_taG_FD_92584 | JGI IMG/M metagenome (GOLD analysis project Ga0098069, IMG submission 92584) | Marine viral communities from Cariaco Basin, Caribbean Sea - 27_WHOI_OMZ | ecosystem: Environmental > Aquatic > Marine > Oceanic | place: Caribbean Sea: Cariaco Basin | collected 2014-11-09
TTCACAATTTGTCTTTTGAACTCATCGGAGAACTTCCGATGTTTACTGAGCAATCGAATATTTGACTTCATGTAAGTTGATTTTATGGTCAACCTATATCAGGAACGTACATACTGACCACTGACCACTGACCACTGACCACTAATATTCTTTCTCCCTGTCAACCACGTTCTTCAATTCCTTTCCTTCTTTCATTCTCTTATAATTCTCAAGAATCTGCGGCACTACACTTTTGGGATGGGTAATACTTGCTATATGTGGAGACACTTTGATCTTTTCGTTCTTCCAGAAAGGGTGTTCTGCGGGTAAAGGTTCCTGGCGGAAAACATCGAGGGCAGCGCCAGACAGATGTTTGGTATGGATCATCTCCAGCAGGTCATCGACTATAAGATGTTCCCCCCGGGCCACGTTGATCAAATAAGCCCCTTTTGGGAGCTTCTCAAAAAGCTGTTTATTCAGGATATTTTTTGTTTTGGAAGTCAGCGGCAGCAAATTCACCAGTATTTGGGTATTTTTTAAAAACTCCTGCAGCTGTTCATCGCCGTGGTAGGTAGTCACGCCCAGAATTTCCTTTTTAGTTTTTGACCAGCCGGTGACATTGAATTTGTTTCGGATCAGTTTTTCGGCGACGCCCACTCCCAGTACGCCCATGCCCATTATTCCCACCTGTGTATTTTCTGGCCGCCCGTAAGCCTTTGGATTCCATTCGTGGCTGCAATGGTGTTCCTTCAGGTTTCGCAGGTATTCGAGAATAAGGGAAAGTACAAACACGCTCATGTCTTTGGTGAGCTGTTCATCAACCAGGCGGGTGATCTTTATGTGCTTCGCAATTTCTTTATCGCCAATAATGTGATCTATGCCTGCACCCATAGAGGCTATTACTTTCAGGTTTGGGTAATCGCGAAAAATTCCGTGCGGGTGCTTCCATGAAAGTACATATTCCACTTTTTTGGGATCTTTGACTTCAGGATACACTTCCAGATCTAAATCTGGCGCTTCGGCTTTCAAGGCCTCTATCCAGGCTTTAGGATCTTTCTGCGGACTCATGATTAGAAATGACATTGGCTGGGTGATTTTCTATTAAGAGACTAGATGCTAGAAGCCAGAATCTAGACTTTTTTATTTTTTTACTGCTTACGTGATACTGCGAACTGCTTACTTTTTCTCATCCTCACCCCGTCTCTTCAAAAGAGAGGAGCTTTTCACTAATTCCGTTTCACCTCTCCGCTCTCCACTCTCCACTTCACAACTGCCAACTTAAAACTGTGCCCTGGCTACTATAAGTCTTGACTCTTGGCTCTTGGCTCTTGGCTCTTGGCTCTTGGCTCTTGGCTCTTGGCTCTTGGCTCTTGACTCTTTTTTAACTGCCAGCTTTGCCTACTTCATCTTGGCTGTAAGTTCCAGAAGCGCAGCGGTCTTATGCCTAATTTACAAACGCACTATAGCCCGTGATCGCCCTTCCCACAATAAGGGAGTTGATCTCTTTGGTGCCTTCGTAGCTGTAAATGGCTTCGGCATCGGCTACAAAACGGGCAACGTCGTATTCCAGGAGAATCCCGTTGCCTCCCATCACTTCGCGGGCCCTGCTCACCACATCGCGCATTCGCATGCTGGTATAGACTTTTGCTAAAGATGCATGCTCATCCTTTAAAAGTCCCTGGTCCTGGAGTTCAGATAACCTGAAACAGAGCGTTTGCATCGAGGTGAGGTTGGCGATCATTTCAACCAGGTGGTTTTGTATTAGCTGATAGGAAGCAATTGGCCTTCCAAATTGTTCCCTTTTCTTGGTGTATTTCAAAGCACTTTCATAAGCACCCCGGGCACAGCCCACAGCCTGCCATGCTACCCCTGCCCGGGTCATTTTAAGCACTTTTGCCGTATCCCTGAAAGATTCTGCTTTTTGGAGTCGGTCGCTTTCTGGAACTTTGCAATCGTTTAGAGTGATCAGGGCGTTTTGCACGATTCGCAGCGCCATCTTGTCTTCCATTTTTTCAGCCTTGAAGCCGGGGTTGTCTTTTTTAACCAAAAAGCCTTTTACCTGGTTGGAGTCTTCATCACGCGCCCAGATGATGATCACATCGGCAAAAGTGGCATTCCCAATCCATTTTTTCTGTCCGTTGAGTACCCAATGCTCGCCATCCCACCTGCAGGTAGTTTCAAGCCCGCCGGCAGCACCGCTGCCCACGTTGGGTTCGGTAAGGCCAAAGGCGCCAATAGTTTCCAGGCGCTGCATCTTTGGGAGCCATTCTTCTTTTTGTTCCTCGCTTCCGCAGAGATAAATAGAGCCCATGGCCAGCCCGCTGTGTACGCCAAAGAAAGTGGAAATGGAAACATCTACCCGTGCGATCTCCTGCGCAATAATGCCCTCCATCAAAAATGGCAAATTTGGGCAGCCGTATCCTTCATAAGGAACTCCGGTAATATTGAGCTTTTTGAATTTTTCTATGATCTCAAACGGGAATTTTGCCCTGTTCCAGTGGTCGTTCACCAGGGGGCGCACTTCGTCTTCCATGAAGTTGCGCACCTTTAGCTGAAGCTCTCGCTGTTCTTCGGAAAGCTTCAGGTCGAGCTGGTAAAAATCCCCGTCAATAGGTGGCAGGTCGTGCTGCCCTTTCCGGCGTTTGGTCTTCAGCATTTTCATGAGCCCCTTGAGCTGATTGTCATCCAGCTGCCCCAGGGTTTGCATGGCTTCAGAAAGATCTATTTGTTTGTTGATCTTCGCCAGCTGGTCAAGATCAATGTTCTTTAAAAGGTTGATGGTGTTTCTCACTTTTCCGAAGAAGGCCATAGTATAAGGTTTTTCTAAAAATAGGCATTAAAGCGAAGGCAGCTTGTTAAAGCTTTCTCAAAGGCCACGATCCAGAAGCTCAAAAAATGGATTATTTGTTTTAAATTTCCTGAAAAACACAAATCACCATGGGAATTTTTTCATCTTTAATGGGCAACGCCGGGGCGGTAGACAATCAAAAACTACAAAGTGATTTCGCGCAGCTGTTGTGCGATTCCGAAGTAATTGAAGCGGGCTTTAAGATATTCAGGGACACCTTTATCTTCACTAACAAAAGGCTGATCCTGGTAGATAAACAGGGGATTACCGGGAGCAAAACCCAGTATTTATCGATAAGCTACAAAAGTATTTCCCGGTTTAGCGTGGAAACAGCCGGAACTTTTGACCTCGATGCCGAGCTTAAGATCTGGATTTCTACGGAGCAGCAGCCCAGTATTTCCAGGAGGTTCAACAAATCGGTAAATGTCTATGAGGTCCAGAAACTTTTGGCGCAACATGTGCTAAAATAGACTTTTAGCAAAATTTTAGTTTCCTTCATTTCTGTGCCGCGAGTTACTTTCCGTAAATTCATGCGGAAACATGAGGTGTCAAAAATGCCATTTTTGGAACCTCTTCAAAAAAAGTATGAGCTATGAAAGATGACAACAAAGAAATGAAGCACCCGCAGAAAAAGGAAGCACAACCTCCTTTTAAAGATCAGGAGCGGCAGCAGGACACGCCGGGAAAAGAAGCGAAAATGCAGCCTAAAGTAGATCACGGCGAAGAATCTTATAAAGGATCGGGCAAGCTGGAGGGCAAAAATGCCATAATTACCGGCGGAGATTCGGGGATTGGAAGAGCTGTGGCTATTGCCTTTGCCAGAGAGGGCGCCAATGTGCTTATCGCTTACCTTAGCGAAGACAAAGACGCTGAGGAAACCGCAAAACATGTGCGGGAAGCCGGTAAAAAAGCCATTTTAGTGGCCGGTGATGTGAGCGAAGAGGCACATTGTAAAAATATAGTGCAAAAAGCCGTAGATGAGTTTGGGCAAATTGATATCCTGGTGAACAATGCAGCTTTTCAAATGGCGCGGGAGAGCATACAGGATATTCCGAGTGATGAGTGGGACAAGACTTTCAAGACCAATATCTATTCGATGTTCTACCTTGTAAAAGCCGCAGAACCCCATATGAAGCCGGGAAGTACCATTATTAACACCACTTCTATCAATGCCTATAAACCCCACCCAAAACTCCTTGCCTATGCGGCCACCAAAGGAGCCATTCAAAACTTCACAGCCAATCTCGGGCAAATCATGGCACCAAAAGGAATCCGTGCGAATTGTGTGGCGCCGGGGCCGGTCTGGACGCCTTTGATCCCATCAACCATGCCGATGGACCAGGTAGAGAACTTTGGTAAGAATACGCCCATTGGCAGGCCGGGGCAACCGGCAGAACTAGCCGCGCCTTTTGTGCTTCTGGCTTCCGAAGGATCCAGTTATATGACTGGTTCTACAGTACAGGTTACCGGAGGAACCCCCACTATTTAATTTAACCCTGAAATTGCAATAATTTTTAATGAACTATTCCCCGAATTCAGATCCTGAAGCAATTAGGTTTTTTGCGGCCAGGCTAAAAAAGATTGTTTTTCTTTTCCTGTTTGGCCTTCTGCTAAGCCTGCCTTCAAACATGCAGGCACAGCTTATTGAACCCAACAGTGAGGCTGTAGAAACCAGCGGCGATATTATCCTGCTGGCACTGCCGGCAAGCGCAGTGCTCACCACCGCGCTAATGAAAGACAGGCAGGGCTTCTGGCAGTTCAGTAAAGGTTTTGCAACTAATATAGCGGTAACGGTGGGGCTAAAATATGCCATTAACAAGAGGCGGCCGTTTAACAGTGGCGGGCAGGCTTTCCCCTCGGGCCATACGTCCATTACTTTTCAGGCGGCTTCCTTTATTCACAAACGCTACGGATTTAAATACGGAATCCCGGCTTATGCCCTTGCCGGCTGGACGGCCTATAGCCGTATTAACGCCACCCGGCACGACGGCTACGACATACTTGCCGGGGCGGTGATAGGTATAGGCAGCAGTTTTATCTTTACCCGGCCTTACCTGCAGGAAAATGTGCAGGTCACATTTAACAGTGGGGAAGATCAATTTCTGTTGGGGCTGGTTTACAGGTTTTAAAACTAAAAAACCAGGCACTACAGCAAAAAAAGGGAGGCCGATTTTAAAGTCGGCCTCCCTTTTATGGTTTTATTGCAGGGCTTATATTTTGAAAGCCTCTTTTACTTTGTCAACCATATCGAGTTCTTCCCAGGTAAACAGGTTCACTTCAATGGTCTTTTCTCCGTTGTAGGGGCTCTTAAAGATCTTTCTTTCTTTGCGCGGCTCTTTTCCGAAGTGGCCATAGGCAGCGGTTTCCCTGTAAATAGGATTTCTAAGGCCCAGCCTGTCTTCAATGGCAGCAGGCCTCATGTCAAAGATCTCCAGCACTTTTTCTGCGATCTCCCCGTTGCTGATGTCAACTTTTTTGGTGCCGTAGGTTTCCACAAGCAGAGAGGTGGGTTCTACCACGCCAATGGCGTAAGAAACCTGGATCAACACCTCGTCGGCCACTCCTGCAGCCACCAGGTTTTTGGCGATGTGCCTTGCCGCATAAGCCGCTGAACGGTCTACTTTACTTGGGTCTTTCCCCGAGAATGCGCCCCCGCCGTGAGCACCTTTTCCGCCGTAAGTATCTACGATTATCTTTCTTCCGGTAAGGCCGGTATCTCCGTGAGGCCCGCCAATAACAAACTTTCCGGTAGGGTTGATGTGGTATTTGATCTTGTCGTTAAACAGCTTTTGAACGTACTCTGGAAGCTGTTCCATCACCCTAGGAATAAGGATCTCGATAATATCTTTTTTTATCTTCTCCAGCATTCGCTGGTCATCTTCATCAAATTCGTCGTGCTGGGTAGAGACCACGATAGACACAATGCGCTGTGGCATGTTGTCGTCACTGTATTCTATGGTTACCTGGCTCTTTGAATCGGGCCGCAGGTAAGTGATGTCGTCATTTTCGCGTCGCAGTTTTGCCAGCTCGATTAAGATCTTATGGGAAATATCCAGGGCCAGCGGCATGTAGTTAGAAGTTTCTTTAGTGGCGTAACCAAACATCATTCCCTGGTCGCCCGCGCCCTGTTCTTCCTTGTTCCCGCGGTCAACGCCCTGGCTTATGTCCTGGGATTGCTCGTGGATCAAAGAAATCACCCCGCAGGAGTCCCCGCTAAATTTATAGGCCCCTTTGGTGTAACCAATATCGTTGATCACATCGCGGGCAATAGACTGCACATCCAGGTAGGTATCGCTCTTTACCTCACCCGCAAGCACCACCTGCCCGGTGGTAACAAGGGTTTCGCAGGCAACTTTAGATTCGGGGTCAAAAGCGAGAAAATTGTCAAGTAAGGTATCGCTAATCTGGTCGGCAACTTTATCGGGGTGGCCTTCAGAAACACTTTCTGAAGTAAATAAATATGGCATGCTTCTTTATTTTTTATGAGTTAAATTCAGAAAAAATTTGACAGGAAGCGCTAGAGAAGTTGTCACTGCTTTAGCATTTTAGAGGGTTGCAATCAGTCAAATTTTTCCCTGTGATTTATCAGCAGCAAATGTATAAAATTTGTTTTAAATCAGCCGCTTTATCTCAGTTTTAAGAATAATTTGGGCGCTCCGGTTCTCCCTGCCGGTCGTACCGTCTGGCTTTCGCGGGTCGCTTCCCTAAGCCCCGGGCTTAGGGAGAGCTCCAACAACCGCTCAATCCTTAGCGCTTCAGCTCATTTTCCTTTTAAAGATAACCATCAAAAAAGGCCTTTTTGAGAGGGTACCCAAAAAAGCCTTTTTTAAAGCTGGTTAGTTTGAAATAACCTAGAACTGCTCTACAGTATCTTCGGCTTCATTTTTTGAAAGGAAGATCTGTACCCCCAGGTTAATGCCAAGGGAGTGGGTGTAGTTGTCGTTACCACCACCGGCAAGGCCGCTGTACTTCAGGCTTGCATCGAGCGCCACATTTTCGTTGAGGAACAGGGAGTAACCCGGGCCAAACCCAAAGGCAAAGCCGTTTGTGGTATCCCCGTCTTCAATGTTGCTTCCGGCCAGCCCGGCGTTGGTTTCAATGAAGAACTGCCCTGCAGGCACCTCGTCGCCAAGGTCAATGTCTTCGGGGGTTAAATAGTACCGGCTAAACGCCTGAATTCCGTAGATGAACATGTTGCTGGTCTCGTCATCATCTCCGGCCGGATTGTAGTAACCCAAATTGAGGATTCCACCCAGAACAAAATCGTCATTTATAAAATACCCCATTTTTGGGCTCAGGCCTATGTTGTAACCCGAATCTTCTTCGAGCCCAAGGTTAAACCCGAACAGGCCATTAGTGGCGGTAGTGGTGACGCCGCTACCCAAATCGGCCCCCAGCATGATGTTTCCTTCCTGCAATTGTGCGTGGGAGGTAGCTGTAAATCCAAAGATCATAAGGCCAGCTAACAGTAATACTCTTTTCATAACTTTCATTTTTTAAAATTTAAACGTTTTCTCCCTTTCCAGGGAAATCAAATTCGGTACGAAGGTAGACAGGCACTGAGTTCTGGCGGAATTTTTAATACATTTTAATAGCAAATTCACGTGAGTTTGTGAAACCGGCAGGGGGTTCTCTTAAAAATTGTAAAAAAATAAACACCTTTTAGAGGAGTCGGGCGGGGAAGGGAGGAGATAAGCCTTCAGGAGCTGGAAAAATTCAGTATAAATACCTGGATGGTGCATTTTCTATTAAAAAGCAGAAAGAAAATTAATTTTATGTGGCTTAAGCTGCTGTATTTACTATGGTTTGCCCGGCATTTTGAAAGGTTTAAATTGCAGGAGGGCAAAAAAAATGAAAATTTATTTTGGAGAAATGAATTTTCTGTCGTTAACTTTGTGACAGAACAAAACGAGAATTGAACCAGGTAATTTGTAATATGATGTGCATGATGTGGAAACCTTCCGCAGCGCGTCCTATTGCATGATCCTGAAAAGATAAAATTTGCAAGAAGCCGCTGCCACCGCAGCGGCTTTTTTGTTGCAGTAAAAATTAAAAAGCTGAGGTGCCAAAAATGGCATTTTTGACACCTCTTTCAGAATTGAGTTTGATAGACAAAAAAAGAAAAATGTATAAAGCAGTAGCCATGATAATGTGTTGTATGATGATGTGCATGATGTGCGCCCCACCAGCTATTGCCAAAAAATGAGGATCTAAGTTAGTTATATATTGAGTACTAAAAATCCCTTTGGCAAGCCAGCCAAAGGGATTTTTTTTAACAACCCGCCCCGCCCTGCGGGCACCCCTCCGAAGAAAGGGAAATTTAGAAGGAAAATTTAAGTAGACAGCAGGCAGAAGCAAACAATGAACAATTATCAAACAACAATGAGTAGAAAACAATAACAGGGGAAAACCGAATGAGATCTCTCGTGGCATCTCCTTTCTCCGAAAGAAAATGCTCTGTCGAGATGCCAATAAACAGAACCGACAGCTGCAACCATAAACCGATTAACAATTAACAATTAACCACTATTCCTTAAACCTTAAACATTGAACCCATGAGTACAGCACAAAAATTTTCGACCAACGCCCTGCATGCAGGACATGACGTAACAGCAAATGGAGGAACAAGAGCAGTTCCCATTTACCAAACTACTTCTTATGTGTTTAAAGATTCAGACCACGCTGCGAATCTTTTCTCCCTGGCAGAACCCGGATTCATCTATACCCGGTTGAACAACCCCACAAACGATGTGCTGGAACAAAGACTGGCAGCTCTTGAAGGCGGGATTGCGGCTGTGGTAACAGCATCGGGAACTGCAGCTATCAGCACCACCCTGCTCACATTGCTTAAAGCCGGAGATCATATTGTAGCTTCCAGCAGCCTTTATGGAGGCACCTATAACCTCTTAAGTGTCACCCTGCCAAGGCTGGGGATCACCACTACTTTTGTAGATCCACAGGACGCACAAAACTTTGCCGATGCAGTTAAAGAGAACACCCGTGCGGTATTTGCCGAGTCGCTGGGAAACCCGAAACTGGACGTGCTTGACCTCGACGCCATTTCTAAAGTAGCCAAAGCGCATAAAGTGCCATTTATTGTTGATAATACGGTAGCCACTTCTGCTTTGGTAAAACCTATTGAACACGGGGCCGACCTGGTAATTCATTCCCTTACCAAATACATTGGCGGTAACGGAACTTCTTTGGGTGGAGTCATCATAGATGCCGGGAAATTCGATTGGGCCAACGGCAAGTTCCCTGAGTTCACCGAACCTTCTCCCGGGTACCACGGCCTGGTTTACCACGAGGCTTTAAAAGAAGCGGCCTTTATAGCAAAAGTAAGGATTGAAGGCCTGCGGGATTTGGGAGCGGCACTTAGTCCGTTTAATGCTTTTCAAATTATTCAGGGGCTGGAGACGCTGGAGATCAGGATCAAAAAGCACAGCGAGAATGCTCTGGCTCTGGCAAAATGGCTTCAGCAAAAAGAGGAAGTGAGCTGGGTGAACTATCCGGGGCTGGAAACGAGCGAATACTATGAACTGGCTCAAAAATACCTTCCAAAAGGGCAAAGCGGCCTTATCACTTTTGGCGTAAAGGGCGGGTATGAAGCCGCAAAGGTACTGGTTGATGAGACCAAACTTTTCTCCCTGCTGGCCAATATTGGTGACACCAAATCCCTGATCATTCACCCGGCGAGTACCACTCACCAGCAACTCAATGATGAGCAGCAGGAATCTACCGGCGTAACCAAAGATCTTGTAAGACTGTCTGTAGGCCTTGAAGATCTCGAAGATATCAAAGCCGATTTAGAACAGGCACTGGCTGCGGCTGTTTCAAAGAAGAATGTGAAATCTGTTTAAACCCAAACTGGGAACAGCCGGAAAACCTCCCCTGTTCCAGGCAAACGATTATTTATGTTACAGGAGATCATATTTCCACATTTTCAAAATTCAGCCGGCAGCTTTCAGGAAATACGGGTGTTTTATCGCATTTTTGGAAGGGAAACTGGCACGGCACCGGTGGTGCTAGTAAATCATGCCCTCACCGGCAATGCCGATGTTTCGGGAGAGACAGGGTGGTGGAAGGAGCTTATTGGCCCCGAAAAGTGCGTTGACACCAATAAATTCACGGTCCTGGCGATCAATGTGCCCGGCAATGGCGCAGGTGGGGAAAAAAGGCAGCTGTTGCACAACTACAGCGAGTTTAACCTCGATGATGTGGCCCGCCTATTTTCGCTGGTGCTTGAAAAGTTGAATATTGATAAACTTTTTGCGGCCATAGGCGGGTCTATAGGCGGAGCCCTGGTTTGGCACCTGGCAGCTCTTAAACCAAACCTTATCGAGAACCTTGTGCCTATCGCGACCGACCTCAAAGCGACCGACTGGGTGCTGGGGCAGTGCAAGGTGCAGGACCAGATCCTTAACAATTCGGCAGATCCCATTCACGATGCGCGCATGCATGCCATGACCTTTTACAGGACCCCGGCCTCTTTTTCTGAAAAATTCCGAAGAAAAAAGAATGAGGAAAACGCCCAGTTTGAAGTTGCCAACTGGTTGAGCTATCACGGCAGGAAGCTGGAGGAACGCTATGAACTTGCATCATACAAGCTCATGAACCACCTGCTCACCACAATAGATATTTCGGGAGGCAGGGAAAAACCTTCAGCCGCGGCAAAAGCCATCAGCGGGAATATCCATTTGGTTGGGATAGATTCCGACTTGTTTTTTCTTCCGCAGGAAATAAGGGAAACTTACAGGGAGCTTTCCGAAGAGAAAAAAAATATACAGTATCACGAGATCAAATCAATTCACGGGCACGATGCTTTTCTTATTGAATACGAGCAACTGTCACAAATTCTAACCCCCATTTTTAAACAAAATGTCACTCATAATGAAGAAAATAAATATAGTCCTGTTTGGAACCGGTAACGTAGGGAGTAAACTGGTAGCACAATTGCTGGAGGCCCGCGAGTCGCTGCGCCAGAAAGAAGGAGTAGAGCTCAACCTGCCGGTGATCGCCAATTCTACCAGGGCATATTTTCAAAATGAGAATCAGCAGCCCTCCTGGGAAGCCGATCTCAACACTCTGGGTTTTGCGTACAAACTTGATGATATTTTGGAATACGTGAAAAAACAGGGCTATGAAAACCTCATTGCCGTAGATGCAACGGCCAGTGAAGATTTTGTGGACAAATATTTTGAGCTCATTGAGGCCGGTTTTCACATAGTTGCGGCCAATAAAGTGGCAAATACCCGCTCTTCAGAATTTTATGCGGGGCTGCGGAAAAAATTGCAGGAGCACAACAGATATTTCTTTTATGAGACCAACGTGGGTGCAGGTTTGCCAGTTGTGGAAACGCTGCGCAACTTTCACAGGTCAAACGAGCGGGTGACAAAGGTAAGAGGTGTATTTTCGGGTTCTCTCAGCTACATTTTCAACACCTATTGTGATGAGGATAAAGCTTTTTCTGAAGTTCTTGCCGAAGCCGGAGAGAAAGGCTTTACCGAACCCGATCCGCGGGTTGACCTTTCGGGGACAGACGTGGCCAGGAAATTACTCATTCTGGGCAGGGAGCTGGGGCTGGAGAAAGAATTTGAAGAAATTGACATTCAAGACCTGGTGCCGGCGCATCTTAACGGGCAGTCTACTTTACAGGAATTCCAGAAAAACAAGAAAGACCTGGATCCGGTTTTTCTCAACCTGAAGAAGGAACTTGGGCAGGATGAAGTGATTCGGCACGTGGGAGAGCTGAATGTTGCCCTGGGAACGCTTGAAGTGAAGCTGGTAAAAGAGAAGAAATTTTCAGCTTTTGGGGCACTTAAACATGCCGATTCTTCTTTTGAGATCTACGCCGAATCGTATGGAGAACGGCCGCTGGTGATACAGGGAGCCGGTGCCGGGGCAGCAGTAACGGCCAGGGGAGTGGTCTCGGATATTCTTCAATTAGCAGAAAAATTATAAAAACAAGGCTATGTCACAGATAGAAACACAGGCAGTTCGTACCCAACTGGAGCGCACACAGTACCAGGAGCATTCGTCTCCGCTTTTTCTCACCTCAAGTTATGTTTTTGGAGATGCCGAAGAAATGAGGGCTGCTTTTGCTGAAGAAAAGGAACGAAATATATACAGCAGGTTTAGCAACCCCAATACTTCAGAATTTGCTGAAAAAGTGGCACTTTTGGAAGGTGCAGAGGCAGGTTTCGCTTTTGCCTCGGGCATGTCGGCTGTGTATTCCACACTGGCCAGTCTTCTAAACAGCGGCGATCATATTGTATCATCAAGATCTGTTTTTGGATCTACCCACAGCCTGTTCACCAAATACTTTCCGAAGTGGAACATTTCGCACAGCTACTTTAATGTTCACGAAGAGGAGAAAATCGAAAGCCTCATAAAGCCGGAAACGAAGATTTTGTTTGCCGAATCGCCCACAAATCCGGGAGTGGATATTCTGGATCTTGAAAACCTGGGAAGAATAGCCAAAAAGCACAACCTGCTGCTTATTATAGACAACTGTTTTGCCACGCCTTACCTGCAGAACCCGATTAAATTTGGTGCCGACCTGGTGATACATTCGGCCACCAAATTAATGGACGGGCAGGGCAGGGTACTTGGCGGCGTGACGGTTGGCCGTGCAGACCTGATAAGGGAAATTTACCTGTTCTCCCGTAATACAGGTCCGGCTTTATCTCCGTTCAATGCCTGGATCCTGTCAAAAAGCCTGGAGACCCTGCCGGTAAGGCTTGACAGGCATTGTGAGAACGCCCTGAAAATAGCTGAACTTTTGGAAAAGGAAGAAAATGCCGAAAATGTGAAATATCCCTTTTTGAAATCCCATCCTAAATATGAGGTGGCGAAGAAACAAATGAAACTGGGGGGCAATATCATTTCGTTTGAAATAAAGGGAGGATTGCAAGCAGGGCGTAAATTCATAGACAACTTACAACTCTGCTCCAGGTCGGCCAACCTGGGAGACACCAGGACCATCGTCACCCATCCGGCGTCAACCACGCATGGCAGGCTTTCAGAAGAAGATAAACTGGAAGCCGGGATTACTCCGGGCCTGGTGAGGATTTCGGTAGGACTTGAGCACTGGCAGGATATTTATGCCGATTTACAAAATGCTTTAAACCAGAAAAACTAAAAGGAAATGGGAGTAATTCAGCAGAAACGGGAGAGGAGGATTTGGCAGCATAGAAAGAAGATAAATAATTATCTTCGCCTTATGCTTTCAAAAAAGACAAAATACGGGATAAAAGCCCTTACCTACATTGCGAGGCAGCCGGCAAAGAAACCTGTGCAAACCTCAGAGATTGCCGAAAGCGAGAATATCTCCCATAAATTTCTGGAAAGTATTCTGGTTCAACTGCGCAAAGCAGGATTTTTGGGTGCCAAAAAGGGCAAGGGAGGAGGATATTATCTCATCAAAGACCCGGTTGAGATCCCAATGACGGCCGTGATAAGGATACTGGAAGGGCCTATAGCCATGGTGCCCTGTGTGAGCCTTAACTACTATGAGAAATGCGATGACTGCAAAGACGAGGTGACCTGCTCTGTACACCAGCTTATGATACAGGTGCGGGACAGTACTTTGAAGGTGCTGGGCAATAATACCCTAGCAGATATCACAAAACAATAACAGGCACGCAGTTAATTAAAATGTAAATAATCGGCCGCAACAGCCGATTTAGGAAAATATTTTATTTTCTTTGTCTAATAACCTACTATTCCGATAGGGTAATAGGATTAAATTAAAAATTATGATATTAGATCGGGTATTCTCCAGGAGAAGTGAAAAGAAAGAAAAGGCTTCAGAAAAGCCTGTGCGGAGCATTGCTAAAGCAATAAGCTGGAGAATTATAGGAACCCTGGATACCATACTTGTATCCTGGTTCTTAACCGGGGAAATTAAGACGGCACTGGCAATAGGAACGGTAGAAGTGATCACTAAGATGCTGCTCTACTTTGGACACGAAAGAATATGGAACAAGATCAATTTTGGAAAGGGATAAATATGAAAAAGTTTACACAAGAAGAGCTTGAAAATTTTAACAGGCACTTACAGGGGATTCCGCCCGCAGAAGTAATTCAATGGGTGATCGATAATTGCCACCGTCCGGTGGTCACTACCAACTTCAGGCCTTATGAAGCAGCTATACTTCACGCCTGTGTAGATATCCTGCCCACTATAAAAGTGATTTGGTGTGATACCGGCTATAATACGCCCCAAACCTACAGGCATGCCAAAGAAGTTATAGACAAGCTGAACCTCAATGTGAAATTGTATATGCCTCTTCAAACAGCTGCCTATAGAGATGCCATTTTTGAGGGCATACCCCAGGTAGATGATCCCAACCATGCCGAGTTTACCCGGCAGGTAAAACTCGAGCCTTTTCAACGCGCCATGCAGGAGCATGAGCCCGATGTTTGGTTTACCAATTTGCGGAAAGGACAAACTGCTTTTCGGGATAGTATTGGCATTTTGAGTTACAGCAAAGACGGAATATTAAAAGTGAGTCCTTTCTACCACTGGAGTGACGAAAAGCTGGACAAATATCTTGTTGAAAATAACCTCCCCAACGAATTCAGATATTTTGATCCCACCAAGGCGTTAAGCAACCGGGAATGTGGTTTACACACCTGATTACCTGATATAAATCTTAAAGAGAAAAGAAATGCAAAGTTTTAGAACCGAAATAGAGAACCCCATTGTACAACAGGACATAATTGACCTTGAAAAAAAGATCAGGTTGTTCAGGGAAGGAAAGGCAGATGAAGAAAAGTTCAGGAGTCTCAGGCTAGCCCGCGGGGTTTACGGGCAACGCCAGGCAGGTGTTCAAATGGTACGTATAAAATTGCCTTTTGGGAAGGTTACCTCTCAGCAGTTACACCGGATAGCCGATGTTTCCGATGAATATTCTACCGGAAGAATGCATATCACTACCCGGCAGGATATACAGATACATCATGTAAGCCTGGACAGGACTCCCGAGTTGTGGGCGCAGCTGGAAAAAGATGATATCACTCTTCGCGAAGCCTGTGGGAACACAGTGCGTAACATCACGGCCTCACCAACAGCAGGAATTGATGTGAAGGAACCATTTGATGTTTCACCCTATGCGCATGCCGCTTTCCAGTTTTTTCTGCGGAATCCCATCTGCCAGGAAATGGGTAGGAAATTCAAGATCTCCTTTTCGGCTTCAGAAGAAGATACGGCGCTGAGTTATATCCACGACCTCGGATTTATCGCCAAAATAAAAGACGGGAAACGCGGATTCAAGGTGATGCTGGGCGGCGGACTCGGTTCGCAGCCGCGGCATGCCGATGAACTCTTCGATTTCCTGGAAGCAGAAAAGATCATTCCCCTTATTGAAGGAGTGTTGAGAGTGTTTGATCGTCACGGCGAACGTGCGAAAAGGATGAAAGCCAGAATGAAATATCTTATTAAAGATATAGGGAAAGAAGCTTTTATGGAGCTGGTGGAAGAGCAGCAAACTGCTCTTTCAAAGGAAGCTGTGCACTTTGATCTCGAAGCTTTTAAAGAGGAGCCAGACCTTCCAAAAGTGGAAATTCCGGAAGTAATTATTGAGGATCGAAAAGCCTATGAGGAGTGGAGAAACACCAATGTAGCTGCCCAAAAACAGCAAGGTTTGTTTGCTGTTGGCGTGAGAGTGCCGCTGGGAAATTTCTATACCGGTGCAGCAAGAAAACTGGCCGATCTTATTAGAGATTACGCAGGGAATGAACTTAGATTTACGCTAAGGCAGGATATTTTGATACGTCACGTACGGGAAGAGTTGCTGCCGTTCTTTTATACTAGTTTAAAAGAATTAGGTCTGGCAGAAGCCGGATATAATAAAACCGTTGATATCACCGCCTGCCCCGGAACAGATACCTGTAACCTCGGCATTGCCAGTAGTACGGGGATTGCCGATGTACTGGAAGATGTTCTGAAAGAAGAATATCCGCAGTTTGTGAATGGCCGTGATATTACCATTAAAATAAGTGGATGTATGAATGCCTGTGGCCAGCACAATATGGCCGAGATAGGTTTTCAGGGAATGTCGATAAAAGTGGGAAAAACAGTAGCCCCGGCCCTGCAGGTATTGCTCGGCGGTGGCACCCTTGGAGACGGCGAAGGCAGGTTTGCAGATAAAGTGATAAAAGTGCCCAGCAAACGCGGACCGCAGGCACTGAGATTGCTGCTGAATGATTTTGAGAAAAATTCTGCAAGAGATGAAAAGTTTGTGAGTTACTACGACCGGCAGGGGAAAACCTATTTCTATGACCTGCTCAAGGATCTTTCAGATACCAGCACAATTACTTCTGAAGATCTTGTCGATTGGGGCCACACGCAACCATACATCAAGGCGGTGGGAGTAGGGGAGTGTGCCGGAGTGGTCATTGATCTTATTGCTACCCTGCTTTTTGAAAGTGAGGAAAAAATTGACAATGCTAAAAGTGCTTTTGAAAGAAAAAACTGGGCAGACAGTATTTACCATTCCTATTCCTCTCTGGTGAATTCAGCGAAAGCTATGCTATTGTCAGAGAACCTGGCAGCTAATACCCAGGCAGGAATCATTGCTCAATTTGATGAAGCTTTTGTGGAAACAGGGAAAATTGAACTTTCAACTTCCTTTAAAGATTTTGTGTATCAAATGAATGAGCACGAACCCACAGAAGAATTTGCAAAAAAATATTTAGAGGACGCGCAGCTATTCCTTAAGCGGGTAGATGCCTATAGAACAAAGGAGGTGCAAAATGTATAATGAACCAAAATTAAGCGTAGTAGGTGCTGGTCCGGGAGACCCCGAATTGATAACCATTAAAGCTGTGAATACTTTAAAAGCAGCCAATGTGGTATTATACGATGCCCTTATCAACAGAGAATTACTGGATTATGCACCCCAGGCAGAACATATTTTTGTAGGGAAGCGTAAAGGCAGTCACTACTATTCCCAGGATGAAATTAATGATCTGATCGTGAAATATGCCCGGGACCGCGGCCATGTGGTACGATTAAAAGGTGGCGATCCTTTTATCTTTGGGCGTGGTTCTGAAGAAATTGATTATGCCAGGAGCCGTGGGCTTGAGACCGCCGTGGTTTCGGGAGTGACTTCTTCTATTGCTGTGCCGGCAGCTTCGGGCATTCCCCTTACAAAAAGGGGAGTTTCAGAAAGCTTTTGGGTGATTACGGGAACTACTACTCAGCGAAAACTTTCAGAAGATGTCCGGCTTGCGGCTCAATCAACAGCTACAGTTGTCATCCTGATGGGAATGGGGAAACTGCACGAGATCGTGGATATCTTCAGTCACTTCGGAAGAGAAGATACACCCGTGGCGATCATTCAAAATGGAACTACCGTGAATGAAAAGTCCGGCTTTGGCCGCATCCGGGATATCGAAAAAGTGGTTTTAAAAAAGAAACTCTCCTCTCCGGCGATTATCGTCATTGGAGATGTAGTAAACGAAAGGCCAAAATTACAGGCTCTTTTTGAAAGTGTGATCAAAGAGAATGAATATCTAAATTCCCCAATTCGGAGCTAGGGGTGTGGATTATGGAAGAAAGAAACGAATTGTACCCTGTTTTCCTAAAGGTAAATAAGCTCAATATCCTCATTGTTGGCGGCGGAAATGTAGGGCATGAAAAATTGCATTTTCTGCTGAAGTCCAGCCCGAATGCCAATGTAGAGGTGGTGGCAAAGGAGTTCCTTCCGGAAACTGAAGCTCTTGCCAAAAAACATGGTTTGAAGATCACCAAAAGCAGGTATAAAAAAAGACAGCTAAAAAAGCGGCATGTGGTAATTGCTGCCACCAATGACGAAAAGCTGAACAGGCGCATCTATACCCATGCTAAAAAGAGGTATTTGCTGGCCAATATAGCAGATACGCCCGATTTATGTGATTTCTATATGGGCGGGATCGTCAATAAAGGTCATGTAAAGATCGCCATTTCAACTAATGGCAAATCCCCTACCACAGCCAAGCGCCTGCGGCAGTTTTTTGAAGAGGTGATCCCCGATAACATCAACCAGATGGTTGAGAACCTCAATGAATACCGCTCGACCATTAAAGGAGATTTTGATGAGAAAGTGAACCAGATGAACAAAATAACCGAATCCTTAAAAGCAAAAAAAGTAAGTAATGATTAAAACAGACATCCTCATCATAGGAGCCGGACCCACCGGATTGTTCACGGTATTTGAAGCCGGACTTTTAAAGCTAAAAACACATTTAATAGATGCTTTGCCGCAGCCCGGCGGCCAGTGTTCAGAAATTTATCCCAAAAAGCCCATTTATGACATCCCTGCTTTTCCTGAAATTCTTGCCGGCGATCTGGTGAACAATCTCATGGAACAGATCAGGCCTTTTAATCCCGGCTTCACCCTTGGCGAACGGGCCGAAACCATCGAAAAGCTGGAGGATGAAACTTTTGTGGTGACCACAAATAAAGGTACTCAGCATAACGCGCCGGTGGTCGCGATAGCTGGCGGGTTGGGATCTTTCGAGCCACGCAAACCGCCCATTCCAAATATTTCTGAATTTGAGGATAATGGCGTGGCTTATTTTATAAAAGACCCTGAATTGTACCGCGACAAAAGAGTAGTTATCGCCGGGGGAGGAGATTCGGCATTAGACTGGGCAATTTTCCTGGCCGATGTCGCTGCTGAAGTTGCCCTGGTTCACAGGAGGAATGAATTCAGGGGCGCACTTGATTCGGTAGAACGTCTTTCTGAACTTGCCAAACTGGGTAAAGTAGAGCTTATCACCAATGCTGAAGTAGTGGGGCTAAAAGGAGAAGAGCGTCTGGAGCAGGTGGTCATTCGGCACAACGATACTGCCCGCGGGGAGGAGCTGAAATCTACAGATCATTTCATCCCGCTATTCGGACTTTCTCCAAAGCTGGGACCTATGGCGAATTGGGGGCTGGAAATTGAAAAAAATGCCATTAAGGTCGATAATTCGTATGATTACCAGACCAACATTCCTGGGATCTATGCTATTGGAGATGTCAACACCTATAAAGGAAAGCTAAAGCTTATCCTTTCAGGTTTCCACGAGGCTGCAATCATGTGCCAGAGTGCCTATCAGCGAATCCACCCTAACAAAAAGTACGTTCTAAAATATACTACTGTTGGCGGGGTAGAAGGATTTGACGGTACCAAAAAAGAAGCCAAGCGGGAAGTTGTTCAAAGCATTGAATAGATCTGGTTCTAATTTACTCCCATTGTCCTATTTCATTTTCTCCCTTCCCCTTGGGAAGGGTGGGGGATGGGGTGAAGGGATGGGATTAGGGAAAAGTTTTTTCCTAACTTTGCACAAATTCCACGATAAATGAAGATCCATCTTAAGAGACTTAACGAAAACTACCATTTTGAAACCAGAAATGAGCGTGGGGATGTAGTGCATCTCGACAACAAGAGCGAACCCAGCCCGCAGGGAGCAAGCCCCATGGAGCTACTGCTTATGGGTATTGCCGGTTGCAGCAGTATTGATATTGTAATGATCCTCAAAAAACAGCAACTGGAGATGACCAATCTCGAAATGGATGTAGAAGGATTCAGAGTGGATGGTGCAATTCCAAACGTCTTTAAAAGAATCCACTTAAAGATATTTATAGATGGGGATATTCCCGAAAATAAAGCTAAAAGGGCAGTAGATCTTTCTCTCGAAAAATACTGTTCGGTAGCAAAAATGCTGGAAAAAACAGCCGAGATCTCTTCAGAAATCATCCTCAACGGTTCGCCGGTAAATCAGTAAGTCCGGCACCTTCCATGCGAAAATTGCTGCTGCTCATTTTGTTGTTTTCTTCGGAAGTTTTTTCACAGGAGAAAGATTTTTCCGTAGAAGCGAATTATTTCTACGGAAGTATTTGGGAGCACAACCGCAATATTTCTCATTTGATCACCGAACATCCTCACGGAGTGCTGTTGCATTTTAACCGGAAAACCTACGGAGATCAGGCCTGGGAACGCCGCTATAACTATCCCAATGTGGGTTTTTCCCTCTCTTACCAGGATCTCAAAAATGAGCATTTGGGAGAGAATTTCGGCGCCTACGCCCACCTGGGCTTTTATTTTCTGAAGCGGCACCTTTTGCTAAAAGTGGGTCAGGGGCTGGCAGTCACTACCAATCCGTACCATCCCGATAAGAATTACCGCAACAACGCTTATGGTTCCCGGCTTCTTAGCTCCACCATTTTCACCGGAAACCTGCAGTTCGAAAATATCATTGGCGGCCTGGGGTTCCAAACCGGCCTTTCGCTGATCCATTATTCCAACGCCGATTTTAAATCGCCCAACAGCTCTACAAATACCCTGGCTCTAAGCGCCGGGTTAAATTACGACTTCAACCATGAGGTTCAAAGAGAGTTCATACCTAAAGATCCAAAAATGCCATTTTCGGCACCCCTTCGGTACAACCTTGTATTTCGCGGCGGGGTGAATACCACCGGAGTCATTGGTTCAGAATCTTACCCATTTTTAACCTTTTCGGCTTATGCAGATAAAGCTTTAAACCATAAAAGTACCCTGCAGGCGGGAGCCGAATTATTCCTTTCACGTGCTATGGAGGAGTATATTTACTATTATTCGGTCGCTTTTCCACTGGTTGGTACTACGGGTGATGAAGATGCAAAGCGCGTAGGGATATTTGCCGGCCATCAACTCACTTTTAAAAAACTTTCCCTCATCACCCATCTTGGGTACTACGTTTACTATCCTTATGATAAGTATGTAGACAGGGTGTACAACAGGGTAGGTTTGCAAAGAGAGATCTGGAACGACTTTTTTGGCTCTGTAACGGTACGTTCTCACGGGGCAAATGCCGAAGCTGTGGAATTCTCAATAGGATATCGCTTATGAAACAGCTGCTGAAAAAATCTCTTCTGATTTTGCCATTTTTGAGCCTGATGTTTTTTATGGCTTGTAACACTGAAGATGCTCCCGATTGTTTTCAAACCGCCGGAAGCATGATCGAAAAAGAGTTGCAGGTGGGGGCTTTTGAAGAGCTTATGGTCTATGAAAATATTGAGCTTTTTATTGAACAGGGAGAAGAACATAAAGTAATAGTAAAAACAGGTGAGAACCTGATGAACGAAATTTCTGCTGAAATAATCGACGGCCGACTTATTCTCCGGAATGGCAACAGCTGTAACTTTGTGCGGGATTATAACCTTACTTCCATTTATGTGACGGTACCCAACCTTACATGGTTACAAAATGCAGGAAACCGGGTGGTAAAAAGTGTGGGAGAATTGCATTTCCCAGACATCTGGCTGCGCAGCCTGAACCAGGAAGATTCAAATGAAGTATATACCGTAGGGGATTTTGACCTGCATCTGGTGTCAGATTATGTGCGGGTAACGGGAGATGATTTTTCGAACTTTTTCCTTCAGGGGGAAACAGATTATTTGGATCTCTATATCGCCAACGGCGATGGCAGGGTTGAGGCACAGGAACTGGCTGCCGGCACTGTTGAAATTCAGCACCGGGGAACCAATAAGTTGTTTGTAAATCCGCAGCAGGTGTTGAGAGGAGAAATAAGAAGTACGGGGGATGTGATTTTTGTTAACCGCCCGCCGGTGGTGGAGGTGGAGACCTTTTATTCGGGGAAGTTGATATTCGAATGAAAAGAGGTTCTTCGGCACAGATCACAGATCCGCGCTAACAGGTGAAGATGGCGCGGATTTGCAATCCGCGACAAATACTTGAAATTGTTTGAAGGTTTTCGTATTCAAACCTAACAGGTTTCTAAAACCTGTTAGGTTTAGTTGCTGGAAATCAGTACAGATCACAGATCCGCGCTATCTGTTTCCGTTTCTCCTTGTTGCGGGTTTGATTAGTTGGCGCGAATTTGCAATCCGTGACGGGTTATCATCAAACCTGCAAGGTCTTTTTTTTGACCTTGTAGGTTTTGGTTGTTAATAAAATTCCACAGAAATAAATTGCCCCGACTTTTAAGTCGGGGATAATAAAGAGGATCTTCACCCAGGGCTTTAGCCCAATTCTAATTTCCGAAATGGCAGGAATTTGCAGATCGGTACGTAATAACATCGGTCTGCCAGGTCTTTTTTACCTTTAGGTTGATCACAAAATATAGGTCTGCAAGGTTTTCAAAACCTTGCAGGTCGGGTAGAAAAACACTACTTCTTCAGCGTTAATTCCGAAAATAAATTCTCCAGGTTCTTATTCTTCCGGTTGAGCTGTAAGGTCTTCAATCCGTTGTCATGTGCAAAATCAAAAACCGTGGGGCGCATATCCTTTTCGGTGTCAAAATAGAGTTCATACACGAATCCGCCGGTGTTTTTGAGGTCCATAAGGTGAGGCAGGCGATTGAGGGCAACTTCTTCAATTCGGTAATCAAACTCCACTTCAATGATCTGCACCTGCTCATCGCGCAGCTCCTCCAGTCGTTTATCGGCAACAATTTTTCCGTGGTTGATGATGATCACCCGCTCACACAAAGCTTCTACTTCCCGCATGATGTGGGTGGAGAGAAAGATGGTTTTTTCCTTTCCAATCGTTTTGATCAATTCCCTGATCTCTACCAGCTGGTTGGGATCGAGGCCTGTGGTGGGTTCATCGAGGATGAGCACATCGGGGTTGTGCAAAAGTGCATTAGCCAGTCCTACTCTCTGCCGGTAACCTTTTGAGAGCTGCTCGATCTTTTTATTGGCTTCGGGTAGAAGTCCGGTTTGGAGAATCACCTCTTCAATACGGCTTTTTGGTACCTTATATATAAGGGCGTTAAATTCCAGGTATTCCCGCACATACATTTCGGTGTAAAGGGAGTTGTGCTCGGGGAGGTATCCGGTGCTTTTTTGTGCCTGCAGCAAATCTTCTTCAAGGGCAAAGCCGTTTACTGTGGCTTCTCCCGAAGAAGGTTGTAAATAACCGGTAAGGATCTTCATAAGTGTAGACTTTCCTGCACCATTGGGGCCTAAGAACCCCACAATTTCCCCTTTTTGGATGGAAAAGGAAACTTCATCGAGGGCTTTTTGTTCTCCGTAGTACTTAGAGACCTTGTTTACCAGTATTGACATAACAGCTTTTTTTCAAAAGTAAATCATCTTTTTTATAAGGCAGAAAATTTATAAGAAGAATTCAAATGTTGTTAAAATTAGCGAAATCGTTCTCGTTATTTTTTCAGGAAAAAACATTGTTTTTTGAAAATATATGCTACATTAGCTTTTCACAAAGAGAAAAATGAACAATTTATTTATCTGGAACGCCTGGTATTACTTTTATTTCTATTTCAGAGATAAGATCGGGAGTGCCGTATAATTAACCAATATTATAACTGAAATCCCGATGTAAGCATCGGGATTTTTTTTTGCCAAAAAGTATATGCAGGAAAAAATAGCCATACAGGGAATAAAAGGATCATTTCACCACCAGGTTGCACGGGAATATTTTGGAAAGGAAGTTCCGGTAGACGAATGCCAGTCGTTTAAGGAAGTTGTTGACAGCTTATTGACCAACCGTTCTGTAAGTGCAGTCATGGCGATAGAGAATTCTACTGCGGGTACCATTCTCCCCAATTACGCCCTTATTGATGATAACAATCTACAAATTAAGGGTGAGCATTACATTCCTATTTTTATGAACCTCATGGTGCTGCCTGGACAGAAGATCACCGATATCAAAAAAGTGTGTTCTCACCCAATGGCCCTCCTGCAATGCCAGAGCTTCTTTAAAGACCACCCCCACATGGAGCTTATTGAAGATACCGATACAGCCGAGGTGGCCAAAAGAATTAGAGAGCAAAACCTTACGGGAGTTGCAGCTGTGGCGAGTAAAGCCGCTGCAAATATCTATGATCTTCAAATTTTAAAGGAAGGCATACAAACCATGAAAAGCAACTCTACCCGTTTTCTGGTGCTTTCGTCAAAGAACGCAGCTCCCGTGGTTACCGGCGCAAATAAGGCTTCATTAAAATTTGTCCTGGAAAACAAAAGAGGAAGCCTGGTAAGCGTGCTCAATATATTGAGGGATTTTGATCTAGACATGACCAAAATTCAGAGTGTGCCGGTGATTGATGTGCCCTGGAAATACGCATTCTTTATCGATGTGCTTTTCCAGGACGAAGAAGAATTACAAAAAGTATTAAACATACTTTCGGAATTAACCGAAGAATTAAAGGTGTTAGGAATCTATAAAAACGGCTTATTATGATCGCACAGGCCAGTCGACTAAATCACGTTGAAGAATACTACTTCTCAACAAAACTGAAGGAAGTAAGGGCGTTACAGGATTCGGGGAAACCCGTTATAAATCTGGGAGTGGGAAGCCCAGATCTACAACCGCCACCGCAGGTGATGACGGCCCTGCACCAGGCGCTGCTCAATCCGTCGGCGCACCAGTACCAGCCGTACCGGGGAACCAATGATTTCAGGAAAGCCATAGCAGAGTTCTATCAGAATTTCTATAGTGTGGCCCTTGACCATGAAACTGAGATCCTTCCTTTAATGGGGAGCAAAGAGGGTATTACCCATATTTCCATGGCGTTTTTAAATGAAGGGGATGAGGTGCTGGTGCCAAACCCGGGCTATCCTACCTATGCTTCTGTTAGCCGGCTTGTTGGAGCGAGCACAGTTCTGTATAACCTCAATGAAGAAACCGGCTGGTTGCCCGATTTTGAAGAGCTTGAAAAAAGGGATTTGAGCAAGGTAAAACTGATGTGGGTAAATTATCCTAACATGCCCACCGGGGCAGTAGCTAAAAAAGAGCTTTTTGAGCAACTCTACAGGTTTGGAAAAAAGCACAGCATACTTGTTGTGAACGATAACCCCTACAGCTTTATCCTCAATGAAGAACCTCAAAGTATCCTTAAGTATTGTGAGGACATGGATGGAGTACTCGAGCTAAATTCCCTAAGCAAGAGCTTCAATATGTCGGGCTGGCGCATCGGGATGTTGTGCGGCAGTGAAAAACATATCAACACGGTACTCAAAGTAAAAACGAATATGGACAGTGGCATGTTCTTTCCCCTGCAGGCAGGAGCGGCAATGGCACTGCGGCTTTCCCCGGAATGGTTCAGCGAGCAGAATAAGATCTACCAGCGGAGAAAGGAAGAAATCGTAAAACTCGCTACAGCTTTAAAATGCAGTTTTTCTGAAGATCAGGCCGGGATGTTCCTGTGGTGCAAAGTCCCGCAGGGAAATACTTCAGAAGGATTTGTAGAACATCTGCTGAAGAAATACCACATCTTCGCAGCCCCCGGATTTATTTTTGGAAGTCAGGGAGAAGGCTATATCCGGTTTTCTTTATGCGCTTCGGAAGAAAATATTATAAAAGCCTGTAATAGATTAACGGCATGAAAGTTCATATTATAGGTTTAGGTTTAATTGGTGGCTCGTTTGCACTGGGGCTTAAAAAGGCTTTTCCGGGAGTGGCGGTCACGGGCAGTGACGCCAGTGAGGCGCACCTTTTAAAGGCCCAGGAGCTTAAACTTATTGACGGCCCGGCTACTTTAGAAGAAGCTAGAGAGGCAGAAGTAGTAATTATTGCGGTGCCGGTTGACGCTGCCCGAAAAGTGGCTCTTGAGGTTTTGGATGCGGTGGGCCCCAATACGCTTATTTTTGATGCTGGTTCGACCAAGGCAGGTTTGTGTGAAGCAATAGCGGCACATCCCAATAGAAGGAATTTCCTTGCCGCACACCCCATTGCCGGAACCGAATTCTCTGGCCCCGAAGCAGCAATAGAAAACCTTTTTCAAGCCAAGACCAACATCATTTGTGAGGTAGAGAAAACTGCTTTTAAACTTCAGGAAAGGGCGCTGGAGATCTTTCAGAAGTTGGGAATGCGCATCAGGTACATGGATCCTGCGTCGCATGACAGGCACATCGCCTATGTCTCTCACCTTTCTCACATCAGTTCTTTTATGTTGGGAAAAACAGTGCTTCAGAAAGAGCAGAACGAAAAAGACATTTTTGACCTGGCAGGCAGCGGATTTGCTTCTACGGTGCGGCTGGCAAAAAGTTCACCCGCCATGTGGACGCCCATATTTCAGCAAAACAAGAACAATATTCTCGAGACCCTCGAAGAGTACATCAATAATCTTTCAGAATTCAGGGATCTTCTCAAAAATGACAATTTTCAGGAGGTTTTCAGAGAGATGGAAAAGACAAACCACATAAAAACAATTTTGAACGGAATAAACTGATTAACTAATGGAAAACAAGAAAGAACTCAGAACCTGGTTAGACAATTTTGGATTGGAACATCCTCTGGTAATTGCGGGGCCATGTAGTGCCGAAACCGAAGAGCAGGTGCTTAAAATTGCGCACCAGCTAAAAGACACCGATGCTACCGTTTTAAGAGCGGGAATCTGGAAACCCCGTACCCGCCCGGGTAATTTTGAAGGCGTTGGTGCTCTGGGGCTAAAATGGCTGCAAAAGGCAAAACAGGAAACCGGGATGCTTACCACTACCGAAGTGGCGAGCCCGCATCACGTAGATCTTGCGCTTGAGCATGATATTGATATCCTGTGGATTGGTGCCCGTACTACGGTTTCCCCTTTTATTGTTCAGGATATTGCCGATGCCCTTAAGGGAACCGACAAGGTGGTGCTGGTGAAAAACCCCGTAAACCCCGATTTGTCCCTGTGGTTGGGTGCAGTTGAAAGGTTCTACTCCTGCGATATCAAGAACCTGGGCGTGATTCACCGCGGATTCTCTGCCTATGAAAAGACCAAATACCGAAATAACCCCGAGTGGCAGATTGCCATTGAACTGCAGAATAAATTCCCTGATTTGCCGCTAATCCTTGACCCGTCGCATATTGCCGGAAGAAGGGATATCATCTTCGATCTCTCCCAAACTGCCCTGGACCTAAATTACGACGGCTTGATGGTGGAGACACATTTTGACCCCGATAACGCCTGGAGTGACGCAAAACAGCAAATCACGCCTGCCACTTTGGTGCAGATCATGAAAGACCTCAAAATTCGGAAAGAAGTTTCTGAAAGTGAAGAATTTCAGAATAAACTACACAATTTAAGGGCACAAATTGATGTGACCGATAACCAATTGATTGAATTGCTGTCAAAAAGGATGAAAATTTCCGACGAAATTGGAAGGGTGAAAAAATCTCAGAACGTTTCTGTGCTTCAAACCAAAAGATGGAACGAAATTCTGGGGAAAATGGTTCTAGAAGGCGAGCAGCACGGGCTAAGCGAAGAATTCATCCTGCGTTTGTTCAAAGCCGTGCACCAGGAATCTATCAATCACCAGGAAAAGATCATGAAACAATAGATTTTGCGGGTTATTAAAGCACTTAGTTTCCGGTTTAAAATTCTAATCTAATTTTTTCTTGTTAATTTGTTGTGGTAAAAAATCTCCTTCAAAAATGCCATTTTTGGATAGTAATTCAGAAGAAGTTTTTGGAGGAGCCTTTTTTGAAAAGCACTAAATGAAAGGAACTGTTTATAAATCTACCGGAAGCTGGTACCAGGTGAAAGCCGATGACGGCAGGTTTTTCAAATGCCGTATCAAAGGGAAATTCAGGATCAAAGGAATAAAGAGCACCAATCCTGTGGCCGTGGGAGACCGGGTGGAGTTTAAACTGGAAGATAGCGGCGAAGAGGAGCAGAACGGCGTGATTACCGGCATTGGGGAGCGTGAGAATTACATCATCCGTAAATCGGTTAACCTTTCGAAGCAAACCCATATCATTGCCTCGAATATTGATCAGGCTTTTTTGCTGGTAACGCTGAATAATCCGCCCACTTTTACCACTTTTATAGACCGTTTTCTTGTTACTGCGGAAGCTTATCACATCAAAGCCATTTTATTGTTCAACAAGATTGATACGTATAAACCCGAAGAGCTTGATGAGGTGAAGTACATGGCAGCCATGTACAGGCAAATTGGTTATGAGTGTATAGGAATTTCGGCCAAAACCGGAAAAAATGTAGAGCAGGTAAAAGAGCTTATGCAGGATAAGACCAGCATGATCTCGGGCCACAGCGGCACCGGGAAATCTACTTTGATCAATGCCATTGAACCAAAACTCGATCTAAAGACCACCAAAATTTCTGAACAACACCGGCAGGGGCAGCATACCACTACTTTTGCTGAAATGTTCGATCTCGATTTTGGTGCCCGCATCATAGATACCCCCGGCATTAAAGGCTTTGGGGTGGTAGACATGGAAAAAGAGGAATTGGGTGATTACTTCCCCGAGTTCTTTGCGCGCAAGCAGTACTGTAAATTTTACAATTGCCTGCACCTTGAAGAACCAAAATGTGCCGTAAAAGAGGCACTTGAAGCCGGGGAAATCCCCTGGTCCCGTTATAAAAGCTATCTGCAAATATTAAAAGGCGAAGACGAACAAAACTATCGCTTTGATAACCATCAACAGGAATGAGAGCAGTAATTCAGAGGGTTTCTGAAGCATCAGTAACTATAGAAGGTGTCAAAAATGCCGAAATTGGTAAAGGTTTATTGATCCTTATAGGCATAGAAAATGAAGATGCCGGTGAAGACATTAGCTGGTTGTGTAAAAAAATTGTAAATATGCGTATCTTCAATGATGCCAGTGGCGTAATGAACGATTCGTTACTTGACGTGAACGGCGACGCAATTGTGGTAAGCCAGTTTACGCTTCACGCCAGCACCAAAAAAGGCAACAGGCCAAGCTATATTAAAGCTGCCAAGCCTGATGTGGCCATTCCGCTGTATGAAGAATTCGTGTCTGCTTTTGAAAAAGAACTGGGCAAAAAGATAGGGACAGGAATATTTGGTGCCGATATGAAGGTGAACCTTCTTAATGATGGCCCTGTAACGATCATAATTGATTCAAAGAATAGAGGTTAATTGGTTTTGGAACTTATTTTTCCTAAAATTAAAAACTTAAAAATGTGTTAAAAAGAGTTAAAATACTATATTAGCAGAACCAACCTATAGTTCTGTCAATGTTCATGTTCCGCTTATTTTTTATTTTATTCCTGTTGTTGGTACCCTCTTCAACAGTGCTTTCCCAAAGCTCTCCCTACTCCATAGATCTTATTGATGCCCCTTTGAAAGAAAATGCACATGCAGTAGTTCGTGAGCAGCTGCTGTCAATTACTGTAAATTCAGTTGATAAGATGAGTATGAACAGTCGTAAAGTGATCACGATCTTGAATGAAAATGGAGATCGTTTTGCATTTGCAGGTGACTTTTACAGTATCAACATTAAAATTAAAGGACAAAGCCTTTTGATCTATGACAAGAACGGAAATGAGATCAAAAAGTTTAAGGCAAAGCATTTTACAGACCGCAGTGCCACTTCTTCAGGCACATTGTATAGCGATACAAGAGTTAGTTATGCCGATTTTACCCCCAATGACTATCCGTATACTATTGTTTATGAAAGTGAAATGGAGACAAATAGCACCATTTTTTTGCCCGACTGGAATCCTGTAAGGGGTTTTAATGTAAGTGTGGAAAAATCGAGCTACCAGGTCTTAATTCCGGAAAATATTGAATATAGAATTCAGGAAAGAAATCTTGACAGCCTGGAGCTGGTAAAAGATAATTCAGGAAACCAGCTTATCTATACGCTAACCAATTTTCCTGCCTATAAGTATGAACCATTAAGCCCGTCCCTTGAAGATTTTACTCCCGGTTTACAGGTGGCCTTAGATGAATTTGCCCTGGTTGGCGTGAAAGGAAGCGGTGCCACCTGGAAAGAATTTGGAAAGTGGCAGTATGATAATCTATTGGCAGGCAGGAACAAGCTTCCGGTCGCAACTATTAATAAAATCACCGCGCTAACAGCAGGAGCCAAAGATGATGTAGAGAAAGCCAGGATTATATATGATTATGTTCAGCAAAATTCGAGGTATATAAGCGTGCAGTTAGGCATTGGTGGCTGGGAACCTATTTCTGCCGAAGAAGTTGACAAAGTGAAATACGGAGATTGTAAAGGGCTCACCAACTATACTAAAGCCCTTCTTGATTCTCAAGACATCACTTCATATTATGCAGTAGTGTATTCTGGCGAAGACAAAAAAGATATAGACCCGGAATTTGTTTCAATACAGGGCGATCATGTTATTCTTAATGTTCCCAGGGAAAATGAAGAGGATATCTGGCTGGAATGTACCAGTCAAACCCTTCCGTTTAATTATCTGGGAGATTTTACAGATGACCGGCATGTGCTGCTGGTAAAACCTGAAGGAGGTGAAATTGTTAAGACCAAAACCTATTCCCCTTCAGAAAATGTACAGGAAACAGCAATACGCATAAGCTTAAAAGAAGATGGAAGCTATAAAGCTGCTTTTGAAAGAAAGAGCAGGGGGATTTCATACGGCAACACCTATAGGATAACTTCGGCATCAGAAAAAGATCAGGTTTTGTTCTACAAGAAAAACTGGGGGCACCTCAAAGGCCTGGATCTTGAAGCGCCCCAATTTATCAATGACCGGGAAAAGCAGGAATTTACCGAAATAATCAAATTTTCAGGTGAAAAGTATCCTTCCAAAGTTGCCAACCGTCTATTAATGCCGCTCAATTTTTTAAGTGTGGCTACTTATTCGATTTCAGACCGTGAAGATCGTAAGCTGCCCATTAAAATAGGTCGTGGCACCACTGCAAAAGACCGTTTTGAATTTGAATTGCCAGAGAATTTTGAATCTGAAGCAATTCCTGAAGCGGTGAAGCTCGATAGTAAATTCGGAAGTTTCAGTTTTGAGGCAAAGCTGACCGAGATAGAAGGTAAAAAAATAATATGTGTTGAACGCTCCTACACGCTCAACGAAGGTACCTGGCCTGCAGATGCACTCCAGGAATTTCGAGATTTTATGTATTCAATCCACGCTCTGGGAAATCAAAAAGCAGTTCTCGTGCGGAGCAATTAAACCATATATAATGAATAAGTTTTATTTTGTTGCAGCTTTTGTGCTGCTAAGTTTTGGAGCAGGCGCCCAGGACTTTCGTTTTGGAAAAGTGTCAGTTGATGAAGTTAAGGAAGAATTTCATCCTGTTGACAAAGAAGTAGATGCCGCAGTTTTATACCGCAGCCACAATGTGTACTACAGGTATGATAACGGAATTGGCTTTACACTGGTCACCGATGTGCACGAGAGGATCAAGATCTATACTAAAGAGGGCTTTGACTGGGCCACTAAAGAGATTTCTTATTATAAAAATTCCAATGACGAAGAAAGGGTGAGCAGTATAAAAGGCTATACCTATAATATCAATAATGGGAAACTCACTTCAGAAAAACTTGGCAAAAATGGCATTTTTGAAGAGGAAGAAAATGATTACCGGCTTTCTACAAAAATTACGATGCCTGTAGTGCAGGAAGGAAGTGTAATTGAATATAAATACACCTTAAACTCACCCTTTGTTACTTCAATAGACCAAACGCCGCTGCAGTATACTATTCCCATAAACCGGCTTGAGGTAAAAATAGTGATCCCTGAATACCTTAATTTCAGAAAATATTCAAACCCTAAATCCCCTTTGATATTACCCATTGCTGAAAGTACCGAACCTTTCGTTCACCTAAATAATAACAATGGCAGGGGCACATCAAGGCTTCAGTTTTCACAGAATGTGTATGAAGTGGCCACAAACAATGTACCTGCCCTTAAAAAGGAAGATTACGTAGATTATCTGCATAATTATGCTGCATTTTTGAAATGGGAGCTTACCTCTACAAGATTCCCAAATACTACCACAAAAAACTATGCTGAAGATTGGGAAAGTGTGGCCAAAAGCATATTTAATGACGCCGACTTTCAAAAGGAAATAAACCGGGATGGTTATTTTGAAGATGAGGTAGACCAGCTCGTGCAGGGGGTGCAATCACCTCTTGAAAAAATGCAGCTCATCTACAAATTCGTAAAACAAAAAGTAAAGTGGAACGGCTACTACGGCTTTATGCCAGAAAGCGGTGGGAAATCTGCCTTTAAAAAAGGGGAAGGAAACGTGGGGGATATTAACCTCCTGCTAACTGCCATGTTAAAATATGCCGGTCTCAATGCTAATCCCGTCGTGTTGAGTACACGCAGTAATGGCATCCCGGTTTTTCCTACCCGTACCGGGTTTAATTATGTGGTCTCTGTGATCGAATTTCCGGAAGGTGCTGTTTTACTCGACGCCACAGACCCTCATGCTGCGCCGGGGGAATTGCCTAAGCGGGCAAGGAACTGGAAAGGAAGGCTCATTCGGGAAAATTTATCTTCAGACTGGGTAGATCTGTATTCTGGGGTTCTGTCATCTGATGTCTCTGTACTAAGCTATGAACTGGGTAATGATATGGTGCTTAGGGGGAAAGCGGCGGAAAGCTATGATGGCCTCTTTGCAAAGGCATATAGGGAAGAAGTGGAAGGGCTTTCTGAGCAGGTTCTTCTGGAGAATCTTGAAAAAGAGAAGGGGAATATTAAAATATCCGAAGTACGGCAGGAGAACCTTGATTCAATAGGTTTAGAGGTAAAAGAGTCTTATGTCTTCGAATTGCAGCAGGGGGTAGATGTCATTAACGATAAAGTATATATAAAGCCATTTATCTTTAACGGCCTGGCTGAAAATCCTTTTAAAGCAGATGAAAGGCATTACCCAATCTTCTTTGAATTCCCTATGATGACGAAGAAAACCATAAATCTTCTTATTCCTGAAGACTATGAAGTTGAATCTCTGCCCGAAAGTTCAATTGTCCAGATAAATGGAGGTGAGGGTGAATTCAAATTCCTGGTGAAACAAAACGGGAGGTATTTGCGATTTGAAGCCGATTTTACTTTGAAGAATATTGTTTTTCTTCCGGAGCAGTATACTGCCCTAAAAGAATTTTATGCACAAATGGTAGAGAAACAATCAGAAACTTTAGTTTTGAAGAAAATTATCTGATGAATATCGAAAATGCACAGGAGGCCGTAGATGCCTGGATAAAGGAGCACGGGGTGAGGTACTTTAACGAGCTCACCAACATGGCCCAGCTTACCGAAGAAGTAGGGGAAGTTGCCCGTATTATTGCCCGCAGGTACGGGGAACAAAGCGAGAAAGAAAGCGATAAAGCAAAAGACCTGGGGGAAGAACTGGCCGATGTTGTCTTTGTGGTGCTCTGCCTGGCCAATCAAACCGGGATAGATCTACAGGAAGCTTTTGATAAAAAGTTGAACCTGAAGACTCAACGTGACAAAGACCGCCATAAAAACAACAAAAAGTTACTGTAAATGCGCATTTTAGAAGACGTAAAAAACTCCGATTACTGGCTGAAGGTGCTGCAACTAGGCACTGTGTTCTTTGTTGTATTTGTAGGGCTTTCCCTTATTATCTCCCATTTCAGGCAGATCATTAGCGGCGATTTTGCCCTTATCTATCAGGATGAATTTTCTGATGGGAAATGGGTGGAATATTTTCTTATCAAAGCCGTGATTAGCCTCGTTTACTCCATGTATATGACCAGTAGGAGAAAGAATTTTAAAAGAAAATAATTATGCCCCTTCACCTTTCCACCAACACCCGAAGGCTTTCGGGAAAGATTGCCGTTACCGGTTCAAAAAGTGAATCTAACCGACTGCTTATCCTGCAGGCCCTTTATCCTCACCTGGAGATTGATAATTTGTCTAACAGTGATGATACCCGGGCGCTTCAAAAAGCCCTTAATTCTAAAGATGAGGTCATAGACATTCATCATGCTGGCACGGCAATGCGTTTTTTAACGGCTTATTTCGTTTCCAAAGAAGGTAGGGAAACCGTGCTTACCGGCAGCCCGCGTATGCAGGAGCGGCCTATTGCAATTCTTGTCGATGCGTTACGTGATTTAGGGGCCGACATTACCTATGAAAAAAATGAAGGATTTCCTCCTCTGCGGATCAAAGGAAAAAAACTGCTGAAAAACGAGGTGAAAATGCAGGCAAATGTGAGCAGCCAGTACATTTCGGCTTTGATGCTGATTGCTCCTTCGCTGCCCAAGGGGCTAAGAATTGATCTGGAAGGAAAGATTACTTCTGTACCTTATATTCAAATGAGCCTGCAACTCCTGAAGCAGTGCGGAATTGAAGGAAGTTTTGAGAACAACCAAATTTCCATAGCTCCTGCAGCTACAGTGCCTGCAAAACGCATAGTTGTAGAATCTGACTGGAGTTCTGCTTCTTATTTTTACAGTATGGCAGCCCTTTCAGATGCGGCAGAACTTAGTCTTAGCGCCTACAGGGAGAACAGCCTGCAGGGGGATAGGAGTGTGGCCGATATCTATCAAAAATTAGGGGTGAAAACGACATTTTTGGAAGCTGAGATCAGGTTGGAGAAGCTTGATGTTCAACTTCCGGAGGTATTGGAACTTGATCTTGCCAACAGCCCCGATCTTGCACAAACCATTGCTGTTACCTGCTTCGGTTTAGGTGTAAAGGCCTATTTGACCGGTCTTCATACGTTAAGGATCAAGGAGACCGACAGGCTTCAGGCGTTGAAGAATGAAATAGAGAAACTGGGAGGGCAGGTTGAGATCACTGATGATACTTTGAGGCTTTCAGCTTCCGAAGAAATAAAACCAAATATCGCGATAGACACTTATAATGACCATCGTATGGCGCTTGCATTCGCGCCGCTGGCGTTAAAAGTTACTATGGTAATTAATGATGCCGGGGTGGTGAGCAAGTCATTTCCGGAGTTTTGGGAGAACCTTCAGCAGCTAAAGTTTTCTGTAAAAGATTCCGCTAAAGAATAAAGAATCTTTAAAAGCTGCCATTCTGTGGCCCCGTCAATTAACAGATTTCTTAAATAAACCGGCATTTACTTGACAACCCCTATCTCGAGGTTGTATATTTGCAGCTTCTTAAAATCTATCTTATATGGGAATGAAATTATCGCACTTCAATTTTGACCTTCCGCCCGAACTATTGGCAGAATATCCTGCCGAGAACAGGGATGAAGCCAGGTTAATGGTTTTAAACAGGAAAGAGCAAACAATTGAGCACAAACAATTTAAGGATCTTATCGATTATTTTGAACCGCAAGACGTGATGGTGTTGAACAACACGAAGGTTTTTCCTGCCCGTCTTTTTGGAAATAAAGAGAAGACCGGTGCCCGTATTGAAGTGTTTTTGCTGAGGGAACTTAATGCTGAAACCCGCCTGTGGGACGTGCTGGTAGACCCTGCCAGGAAGATTAGGATTGGTAACAAACTCTATTTTGGAGACGATGAAAGCCTGGTGGCCGAAGTCATTGATAACACTACTTCCCGCGGGAGAACCCTGCGTTTTCTTTACGACGGTTCCTACGAGGAATTCCGTAATAAACTTACAGAACTCGGGGAAACCCCGCTGCCAAAGTACATTAAGAGAGAAGTACAACCCGAAGATAAAGACCGTTACCAGACCATCTATGCAAAAACTGAAGGTGCTGTGGCGGCCCCTACTGCCGGGCTTCACTTCTCAAAACATTTGCTAAAGAGGCTGGAGATCAAAGGGATTGACTTTGCTGAAGTTACCCTTCACGTGGGGCTGGGAACATTTAGTCCGGTAGAAGTTGAAGATCTTTCCAAGCACAAAATGGACAGTGAAGAGGCCTATATTGAAACGCCTGCCGTGAATACCATCAATAAAGCTATTCTTGAAAAGCGCAAGGTTTGTGCGGTGGGAACTACGGTAATGCGTTCTTTGGAAAGTTCGGTATCCTCAAACAAGACCTTGAATGAGTTTAGAGGATGGACCAATAAGTTCATTTTTCCTCCTTACGATTTCAGTATCGCAAATTGTATGATCACCAACTTCCACACGCCAAAATCTACTTTATTGATGATGGTTTCTGCGTTTGCAGGGCACGACTTCATGAAGAAGGCTTATGCTGAAGCTGTGAAGGAGAAATATAAGTTTTATACTTACGGAGACGCTATGTTGATCCTATAGTTTAGAGTGTTCAGTGCTCAGTATTCCGTGGGCAGTTGCTTCTAATGAAATATAACCAAACCTCGCAGGTTTTTAAAAACCTGTGAGGTTTCTTTTTTCCCTGAACCTACCTGCGCCGGCAAACCTGTTTCGTATCGGCTTATTTTAGAACTCCAGTAGAATTTGGAAATTGGTGCTTGAATTTATTTGGTGCTTCGCTTTTTTGGATGACTAATTGCTTATAACCGCATATATTATAAATAATTACAAGGATTCAGGTGGAAAAAGATCTTTAATTTTAAATCCTGAATCCTGAATAACTTTGTACTTTTGCAGCGTGAAAGAAAAGAAGAAAGACATACGGGTCTTGACCAAAGAGCAACTTCAGCAATTCTTTGTTTCCCAGGGGGATAAATCCTTCCGCGGAACTCAGGTTTATGAGTGGCTTTGGGGGAAAGGAGCACATTCTTTTGAAGATATGACCAATATCTCCAAAGAGACCCGTAAAATGCTGAATGAGAATTTTGTGATCAACCACATTCGGGTAGACCAGATGCAGCGCAGCAGTGATGGAACTATTAAAAACGCTGTAAAGTTACACGATGACCTTACGGTAGAATCGGTTTTGATTCCAACTCCCTCGAGAACCACCGCCTGTGTCTCTTCACAGGTTGGCTGTAGCCTGGATTGTAAATTTTGTGCTACCGCCAAGCTGAAGCGCATGCGCAACCTGAATCCCGATGAAATTTATGACCAGGTAGTGGCTATAGACAATGAGAGTCGGTTGTATTTTGATAAGCCCCTTTCTAACATTGTTTTTATGGGCATGGGAGAGCCTCTTATGAACTATAATAATGTGCTTAAAGCTATAGAGAAGATCACCTCTCCCGAAGGCTTGAGCATGTCGCCAAAGCGTATTACCGTTTCCACTTCAGGGGTGCCAAAAATGATAAAAAGAATGGCCGATGAAGAGGTGAAATTCAAACTTGCCGTTTCCCTGCATTCCGCCATTGATGAAGTGAGAACCTCCATTATGCCTTTTAATGCCACCTTTCCTCTTGATGATCTCAGGGAAGCGCTCGAATACTGGTATGCTAAAACAAAAAGCCGTATTACCTATGAGTATGTGGTGTGGAAAGATGTGAACGACAGCAGGAAAGATGTTGATGCCCTGGTGAGGTTCTGTAAATATGTGCCCTGCAAGGTAAATCTAATTGAATACAACCCTATAGGTGACGATCACTTCAAGCAGGCTCCCGAAGAAACAACCAACATGTACGTAAGGGAACTGGAGCGTAACGGAATCACCTGTACCGTGCGTCGTTCCCGCGGAAAGGACATTGATGCCGCCTGTGGCCAGCTTGCAAACAAATCAAAGGAAGTTGTCGCATAATCATCCAAAAAGGGCATTTTTGGAAGGTGCTGAAAAATTATTCTTTTAACTATCTTAGCAGCCTTTATGAAGGTAATTTCTAAAATAAAGCTGCCGGTAGAGAAGGAGATGGAACTTTTTGAAAAAAAGTTCACTCAGTCGATGTCTTCAAAAGTTGCGCTTCTAAACAGGATCACTCACTTTATTGTTAACCGAAAGGGCAAACAGATGCGCCCTATGTTTGTTTTTCTCGTAGCCAAAATGGTTGCTGAAGGCAAAGTCAACGAACGTACCTACAGAGGGGCTTCGGTAATTGAGTTGATCCACACGGCCACGCTGGTCCACGACGATGTAGTGGACGATTCCAACCGGCGTCGCGGTTTTTTTTCCATCAATGCCCTGTGGAAAAATAAAATTGCCGTTCTGGTGGGGGATTACCTGCTTTCCAAAGGACTTTTACTTTCTATAGACAACAATGATTTTGACCTCTTAAAGATCATTTCAGTTGCTGTGCGGGAAATGAGTGAAGGCGAATTGCTGCAAATTGAAAAAGCACGTCGCCTCGATATTACCGAAGATATCTACTACGAGATCATACGTCAAAAAACTGCTACTTTAATAGCGGCCTGCTGCAGTCTTGGAGCAGCCTCTGTGCTACCCGATTCTAAGGAGGTGGAAAAAATGAGGCGGTTTGGAGAGCTTATAGGAATGGCTTTCCAGATTAAAGATGATCTTTTTGACTATGGGAATGAACGCATAGGCAAACCCACGGGAATCGATATTAAAGAGCAGAAAATGACCCTGCCCCTAATCCATGTGCTAAATAAAGTTTCTGCCCGTGAAAAGTCCTGGCTTATAAATTCGGTAAAGAATCATAACAAAGATGGGAAACGGGTTAAGGAAGTTATTGAATTTGTAAAGAACAATGGCGGACTCACCTACGCCGTATCAAGAATGCAGGCATTTCAACAGGAAGCCCTCGCCATGCTCGAAGAATATCCTCCTTCCCCGTACAAAGATTCTTTAATGCTTATGGTGAATTACGTCATTGAACGTAAAAAGTAATTTTTCTTCCGGCGATCCGTAGCCATTTTTTCCAGTCATTATTTTTATTCCACTGCAGAATAACTGATGGGAATTTCATCGAGGTTTTCTTGAAGAAATCAGTGAAAAGAAAAAAAACCGTACCTTTATTCGGTAAAAATCACTTGCACATTACTTGCTCAAATCTTTTTTTGCTATGGAAATATGTCGTTTTAATGTGTTGACAATCATACTTTTATTCTTTTCATTTACTACAGCACAACAGCTTTCCCCACCTATACATAATTATTCTTCCTTTAATTATAAAGCTGCCAGTCAAAACTGGGATATTGCTCTTGATGAAAAGGGGATAATCTATGCGGCAAACAATCAGGGGCTGCTTTGTTTTGACGGCCAACGCTGGGAGTTATTTCCCCTGGCAAGTGGTTCGGTAATCCGGTCGGTTCTTCCTCATGAAGGGAAAGTTTTTACAGGTTCTTACAGGGAATTTGGTTTTTGGGAAAGGGATTCAAAAGGGGAGATGTGTTATACCTCCCTCATTCCGCTCCTGGGAGATTATGAGCTGCAGAGTGAAGAATTTTGGGAGATCATAGCCCACAAAAATGCCATTTATTTCAGGTCTTTTGGAGCCGTTTATCGTTATGAGAACGATAAAATAGTTCCGGTTCAAAGGGTCAATGTCAACCAGATGGAGGTTTTTAACGACAGGTTGGTTGTGGCAACCGGAGAATCGGGGCTTGTTTATTTGAATGCATCGGGCGAAATGGAGCCTTTGCCCAATCAGGAAGTGATTGGGAATGAAGTTGTGAGGGAACTAATTGTTCATGGTGACGAACTGTTGATTGGCTTAAGTGACGGGATTTACCTCTTTGATGGTATGAACATGCGAAAGCTTGTTAACAACAAGCTGCAGCAGGAGCTGCAACAGTATGAGCTCAATCACGTCTTGTCGCTTTCTCCCACTGAAATAGTTATAGGAACCCTTAAAAATGGCATAATTCAGTTTGATCAGGCTTCCGGCGAAATCTCGTCTTATAATCGGTGGGATGGGCTTCAGAATAATACTGTACTTGCCATGGCACAGAACAAGGCTAAGGTTTGGCTGGGGTTGGACAATGGGATAGATGTGGTTGATGTATATTCTCCTTTCAGGTTTTTTACTGATGAAAGTGGGGAATTAGGGTCGGTTTACGATCTGAATTTTAATGGTAAGGACCTTTACCTGGCCAGTAATACCGGCGTTTTCAGGCTTTTCGATGACCAGATGAAGCTTTTGGAGGGGGCCGAAGGCCATTCCTGGAATCTTGAGGTGGAGGATGGGGTAATGTACAGTAACCATAATAATGGCACCTTCAAAATTGTAAATGATCGTTTTGTGCCGGTTGATGAACGCACAGGAAGTTTCCAGATCCTGAAGAATGGCCCGGGGAACTTTCTAATCGGGAATTATACCGGTATAGACCTTTACAATGAGGCTACCGGAGAAGTGCGTCGGCTTAAAGGAATTAATTTTCCTGTAAAACAGATGCTGGTTGAGAACCCTTCTACCCTGTGGGCAACTGATGCTTATGAAGGTATTTACAGGATTGGACTTGCTTCGGAAAGCGACAGCATCACTTCGGTGAAAAAAGTTAATGCCGGTTCTGCTGGGGGCAGTCAGGAGGCAGAACTTTACCGGGTGAACAACCAGATCGTGGCCTTTACCAATGGGAAGTGGTATCATTATAATCCTTTTACCCAAAACCTGGAAGTATTGAAGGAATGGCAGGAGTATGAGGGTAAAAGGCTGCTGGGGCAGGATGGTGAATTTTTCTGGTTCATGGATTCCGATAAGAACCTACTTACCATTACCGATTTTAAAGAGGATAAGATCCTGGTGACTGCAGGGATGCTGAACAAACGAACGGTAAAGAAAAATGAGCGGCTCATCAAGCTCAACGATTCCATTTACTATATTACTCTGCATGATGGTTTTGCCCGGCTTAACCTGCAGGAGTTAAGGCAGTTTAGGACTCGTGAATATTTGAGTTCCCCCATGGTGCAAAAAATGTACGATGGTTCTGGTTATTATGATATTAGCAAAACGCCGCATATTCCCAGTAAAAATGCGAGAGAAATAACCATTCTTGCGGGTTTACCGGTTTCAGATGCTGTGGGTATGGAGTATGAACTGCTAGGCACAAATACGCCCCCCGTGAGGGGAGAGGTGCAGGAAGGAAAGCTGCAGTTCCAAAATTTGCCTTACGATGAGTACGAGCTCAGGTTAACGGCCGTGGGTTCCCAGCAGAAGGCTTCGGTATTTAGCGTATTCAGGTTTGTGGTAGATCCGCCCTGGTATTTAAAAGATTATATGAAATTCCTGTACCTGCTTTCTTTACTGATGCTCGTGGTACTTATCTACTATGTAAATAAACTGAAACTTCAGCAGCATCGCCGTCTTCTTAAGATCAGGTACCAAAAGGAGCATGAAGAAAAAATGAATAAGCTCGAAAAGGAACAGCTCATTAATGAAATAAATATGAAGCGGAAAGAACTGGCGAACACCACCATGATTGCCGCTAAGAAAAATGAAGTGCTTATGCAAATACAGGGGGAGCTGAATAAGGACAAAACCAAATTCTCAAACCAGTACAGGCTTAAACACATTATGAATAAGATCAATAATGCGGTTAAGAATGACGACGAGTGGAAAGTGTTTGAAACAAATTTTAATGAACTGCACGAAGATTTCTTCAGGGATCTTCTTAGTAAATATCCAAAACTGAGTAACAGGGACCTTAAACTTTGCGCCTACCTTAAAATGAACCTTACTTCAAAAGAGATTGCGCCGTTAATGGGTATAAGCGTGAGAGGGGTTGAAGTACATCGATACAGGCTTAGAAAAAAGATCAATGTAGACACTTCAGAAAACCTTACCAACTGGCTAATTGCTAATTTTTAAAAGTTTCAGGTGTCAAAAATGCCTTAAAACCACTACATCATCACTACATCAGGTTGTTGTTTTACTTTTAAAATATTACTTCATGTGATTGGTAATATCTTTATTTACAGTGTATTTAACACTAAACAGTCTTGATGTAGCAATTGTGTACTATAACGTTTTCGAGTCTTCGGGTTCTAATGTAATTTCATGTCAAATTTTGTAAACGGTTTACCCTATGAAAATTAAATTATTACTCACATTTTTGGCGCTCCTGTTCTGCGGAATTGGATTTGCCCAACAACCAAAAACTATTACGGGTACCATTGTGGGGCCCGATGGTTTGCCTTTACCGGGTGCAGAGGTGAAGGTGATTGGTAAGAATATTTTTGATATTACCGATTTCGATGGAAATTTTGCTCTTGAAGGAGTGGTTGAAGGTGATACCTTCAGAATTACTTTTTTAGGATTTAAGCCTCAGGAATTACCTGTGGTTGGGGCGAATGATTATCAGATAACTTTAGAAGAAGACGCCGCTGCTTTAGATGAAGTCGTGGTGGTGGGATACGGTACCCAGCGAAAAGCCGATCTTACCGGTTCAATTGTGACCGTAGAGTCTGAAGAAATTGAAAAAACGCCCACTTCAAACGTCATGCAGTCCTTACAGGGAAAAGTGGCAGGGGTGCAAATTACCTCTGTTGGATCTCCGGGTAATTCGCCCAACGTGAGGGTGAGGGGTCTTGGTACTTACACAAGTGGTACCAATGTGCTTTATGTAGTTGATGGTGCCCTTTATGACAATATTGACTTCTTAAGCACAAAAGACATCAAATCTATCAACGTGTTAAAAGATGCATCGTCTTCAGCCATTTACGGGGTAAGGGCTGCAAACGGGGTTATTATTGTGGAGACCAAATCTGGACGTATAAACCAGAAACCTCAGTTTGAATATGACGGTTATACCGGGGTGCAGAGAGCTCAGGACGTTGTGAAAATGGCTAATGCTGAACAGTTCACCACCATGGTTTACGAATCGGGGTCGCAGGCAGATATCCAGTTCGTTCTTAATGCCATGCAACGCTTTGGGCGCAGCAGGGTTAACCCCAATGTTCCCGATGTGAATACCGACTGGTATGATGAAATCTTAAGAGAAGGCCTTATTCAAAGCCACAGTATTGGAGTTTCGGGCGGGGGAGATAACGTAACCTATTCGGTTGGTGCCAATTATTTTGCTCAGGAAGGTATCCTCGATATGAAGAACGAGTATGAAAGGTTTAATATTCGTTCTAAGATGGATGTGGATATTACCGACAGGTTCAAAACCAGTGTGAACATGGTATTTAGTAATGCCACCCAGTTTCAGCCCGATAATGCTGCCTGGTTCAATGCATATTTCGCGGTACCCATACTTCCGGTTTTTGACCCTCTCAACACTGCAGCTTCACCTGTGAGATATGCCAATGCCCAGCTTTTGGGCTACCGGAACACCCAAAACCCGCTTCCAATCACAAGATTTAATGAAGATCGTCTTAAGATCAGGAAGCTGTTGACTACTATGGATTTTCAGTATGAGATCATTGAAGATAAGCTGGATATAAAAACCACTTACAGCCATAACTTCTCTGCTCTGGAAGAACGTTATGTAAACCTCCCATATACTCTGGGTAATAACTACGAAGTTCAGTCTTCAATTAAAAGGGAAAACAACACTTTTTCCAACCAGTACTGGGATAACGTCTTAACTTACAAAGACCAGATTGGAGACCACAGGTTTACAGCCATGGTGGGTACTTCCTTTAGAGATGAGGCTTCAAATGAATTTGAGGCAACAGGAGAAAGAATTAGGGGAATAGGCCTGGAATCAAGCTGGTACCTGAATTTTGCCGATCCGGAATCTTTCAATAATAACGTGGAAGAAATAGGAAAAAGATATTACGGAATGTCCTATTTTGGAAGAGTTTCCTACAGCTTTATGGACAGGTACCTGCTCTATGGAACCTACAGAGCGGACGGATCTTCGAAATTTACACTTGATCCATGGGGATATTTCCCTTCCGTTGGTTTAGGATGGGTAATTTCCGAAGAAAATTTTATGGATAATGTAGGCGTTATAGATTTTCTAAAATTACGTGCTGCCTGGGGTAAACTTGGTAATGACAATGTTGCTGCCAGTGCTGGTTCCAATACTATTGATGTTGTTTCTGCGCCCTTTGGCGATAACCCGCGCACCGGGATCGTCTCTACCAGTGTTTTCTCCAACAATACCTGGGAGGTCATAGAAGAACTTAATTTTGGGGTTGATCTTGAAGTTCTGGAAAACAGGCTGTCTTTTACTGCCGATTATTACATCAGGGATACCGAAAATGCCATTCTTCCGGTTTATATTCCTATTGTAGACAGAAGCATAGAGAGGAATTCTGGAGTAATCAGAAACCAGGGTCTTGAATTCAGCGGTAACTACTTTGGTGAAATTGGAGAAGATTTTGAATTTTCTATAGGAGCAAACTTCACCACCCTTAAAAATGAAGCTACCCAAATTGAAGACGAGAGAGGATACATAGATTCCGGCTCGGCAGAATTCCGCCAGAGAACTATTGAAGGCGGTCCTCTTTTTGGGTTCTACGGCTATGAAAGAGTAGGGGTTTACCAAAACCAGGCGCAAATTGATGCCGATCCTATTGCAGTAAATAACAACCTGGTTCCCGGAGATCTTATTTACAGAGATCAAAACAACGACGGAATGATTACCGATGAAGACAGGGTGGTATTAGGATCATTCCTGCCCGATTTCACATACGGTGGGAATATTTCGATGAACTACAAAGCTTTCGATTTTTCCATGAGCTTTTACGGACAGGCAGGGAATAAGATCCTTAACAGAAGAAGGGGGGAGATCATTTACACCAATGATACCAATATGGATGCCGACCTGGCCATTAACAGATGGCATGGGGAAGGCACAAGCAATATCTATCCTTCTGCTGCCGGAATGCGCAAGGCATGGAACCAGCGCCTAAGTGACTTTTGGGTTGAGGATGGAGATTTCTTCAGAATTCAAACCATGCAGCTCGGCTATACCGTAGAACAGGAAGATTTCCCCTGGATGCGGGTTTATGTTACCGCTGAAAGGCCTTTCTCTTTCTTCGACTATAACGGATTTACTCCTGAAGTGCCCGATGGTATAGATAGACAAACCTATCCGGTGCCATCAATCTACACAGTGGGAATTAATGTTAAATTTTAATTGACAGACGAAATGAAAACTTCAAAAAATATATTTATCCGTCTTTCTGTCCTGGTTTTGGCACTGGCAATAAGCTCCTGTTCCGATAAACTCGATACGCAGGAAGGTCAGCTCAATACAGGAGACATTGATTACACTGATGCCAGCCAGATGATAGACCCTTTAATTGGCGCCTACTATGAAATTAGCAGTCTTGGCTGGGAAGAGCCTTTGCTGCTTGGAGTGCGCGGTGATGATGTAAATTCGGGAGGTCTGGGTGACCAGCCTCTTTATACCGAAACCGATCTTTTCAACTACGACAAAGATTTCTGGATGTACAACCAGGTTTGGAATTCCCATTATAATGACATCATCAACATGAATACTGCAATTTTGCAGATAGAAAACTTCATGGAATATGCCAATGAAACAGATTTTGCCCGTGGCGAACAGTACATTGCCGAAATCAAGGTAATACGGGCCTGGCTTCATTTCAACCTGGCCAGGAACTGGGAAGACATTTTCATTATTACTTCAAATCAGCCTGAAGCCGAACTGGAGCAGGGAGTTGCGACAAAAGATCAAGTGATGCAGTTTATCTCCAGTGAAATGGAGGAGGTGATACCGCTTCTTCCGGATGCAAGACCAAATCAACGTACAGACCTGCCGGGAGGAATTACCCGTTACACCGCTTATGCTATGAAAGCCCTTGCTGAACAGGAACTTCAGAATTACCAGGCCGTGGCCGATGCTACAGGGGCTATCATAAATTCAGGTTTGTTTTCGCTTTATCCAGATTTTTACCAGCTGTTTAAGAAGCCGGGAGAATTGAGCAACGAAAGTTTACTTGAGTTACAGTATTCAGATTATGGCTCTGAATCGGGAGAGGCTTTCTACCATCTCTATGCGCCTTTCGGGCCACAAAACTGGGATCCTGCGAGAGAGAATGCCGAGGCTGGATGGGGCTTCTATGAGCCAAGCAACAAGTTCATTGGCTTTATGATTGACAGGAATGAAACCGTACGTCTTGAAACCAGCGTGTTGTTCACTCCTGAAGGAATCGCAGAACTGCAGGCAGAGGGCTATACCATCCCTTCGTTTGTTAGCAATGTGACACCTTCCGATGATGTAATCAACAACTATGTTAGGGCAAATTTTGCCAGTGGTAAACATTATTTACCATCTGTACAGCTTACCGACGGGCGTAATAATTACGGTGCCGGTAAGAACTTTATCGTGATAAGGTATGCCGAGATCCTGCTCATGTATGCCGAAGCAGTGACCAGGGGCGCAAGCGCTACCGCAATTCCTGCCGATGAGGCCGTAAACCTGGTGAGGGAACGTGCAGATATGCCGGCACTTTCAGGAGTTACTATTGAACAGGTACTCGATGAGAAATTTGCCGAACTCGCCATGGAATGGGGAATAAGGTATTACGATATGATTCGTCTTGACAAATACCAGGAACTAAGCTACGATGGCAGAACATTCACCGCCGCCGATGAGTACCTGCCTTACCCACAGGCACAGGTTGACGCCTTACCTTTAGAAGCTACCAACGTAGATACTAATACGGCACTTAATGATGTATTATCAACTTTAAACAGGTAAAAATGAAAA
>Ga0098069_100128_pt1 | contig 45072 bp, 32 predicted proteins | sample 27_taG_FD_92584 | JGI IMG/M metagenome (GOLD analysis project Ga0098069, IMG submission 92584) | Marine viral communities from Cariaco Basin, Caribbean Sea - 27_WHOI_OMZ | ecosystem: Environmental > Aquatic > Marine > Oceanic | place: Caribbean Sea: Cariaco Basin | collected 2014-11-09
CGGCAACGGTATCGCCGGCAGTAATTCCTGAATTTCTTAAAGCATTAAAAACAGTAATCCCGGCACAGAGCAGGGGAGCAGCTTCAGCAGAAGATAGGTCTTCCGGAATACTGGCTACCGCTTCTTGTGGCGCAGTCATAAATTCAGCGTAACCACCATCGTAAGAAATACCGCTTATTTTTGCGTTTTCGCAGCTAATAAAATCGCCACGACGACAGGGCTCACATTCAAAACAATGGCCGCCGTGCCATCCTACGCCAACGCGCTGGCCTTTTTTCCAGTTGTTTACGCGAGTCCCAACTTCTTCAACGATTCCTACCACTTCGTGGCCGGGAACGCGCGGATATTCAATTCCCGGAAATGCGCCATTTTTTACAAAGGCATCGCTATGGCAAATGCCACAAGCTTCTACCTTGATTAAAACTTCGTTCTCTTCTGGTAATGGTTTGTCTATTTCAACAACGTGAAAATCACCGCCTTTTTCTTTTACCTGTACAGCTCTCATAACATTTTTTTTAGTTGGACATTGAAGTTACAAAAAGCTTAAAAGCTTCTGTTTTAAGTCTTTGTTAAATAAGCTTATAAAAGCTTTGGAAGCAGGAAGAATACTACAATTCCATTGTTCATGGCGTGCATGGTGATGGGCCAGATGAGATTTCCGTTTTCGACTTTTATTTTTCCGAAGAAATACCCGGCGATAATTCTTGGGAAAATTAATAGGAATAAAATAAGGTCAAATTGCCAGCCTTCAACATAATTCCAGATATGGACCAAACCGAAAAGAGCAGCGGTAATGAGCCATATAAGCCTATAATTTCGGTATAGGATTATACGAAATACTCTAAGAAATCTTGAAGGTTTAAGAGATTGCAAAAAAAGAAAAATGATAATAGCCGATAAAATTACCAGGCCATATTTAAGTAAAGAATGCGCTTCCTGCGGAATAAAACCAAGGCCTACAAAGGCAAGTACGGCACAAATAAAAATATAGATTTCGGTAAATGAAGGCTTAATGAGTGTCCTAAACATACTTTCTTCCAAAATGGGCGCTATAACAACCGCCATAAGAATAAATGCCAGCGGACTTTCATCCATTAAATTGAATAGTTCAGTTTGCTGGTATTTCTCGAGGTCTAATTCTGGTAAAAATGTATTTAAAAATCCCAGTAAAAAGAAAAACAGAAAATAGGTCCCAATCATGAACCAGTAATTGCGCAAGAGATTACTAACTTTAGGCGGAATTTTAGGGAACTGCAAGATTTTTATTTTAAATATTACTGCAATTTAAAACTGTCTTTGTTTTAAGCGACGATTTCACGAAATTTTTATTGAAAAACTTTTTCTACTTCGCAATGCCGGGAAGCGAGAACAGGATAAACTCAGCAAGCAGTTTACAGTCGTAGCGGACTTTTAAAAACAATAAACCACGAACGAAAAACGCCAAATTTAAAACCCACAACTGGGACTCATAACTGAGAACCCACAACAGAGAACGGGTAATTAACAATCACTTAAACTCACCTTTACAGCAAGCCCGCCTTCTGAGGTTTCTTTATATTTTGAATTCATATCTTTTGCAGTGTCCCACATTGTTTCAATCACTTTATCCAATGGAACTTTTGCTTTGGTAGCATCACTTTCCAGGGCGATCTCAGCAGCGTTAATGGCTTTTATGGCGCCCATTGCATTTCTTTCAATACAAGGTACCTGTACCAAACCTGCAATAGGATCGCAGGTTAATCCTAGGTGATGCTCCATAGCGATTTCTGCGGCCATTAATACTTGTTCCGGTGTCCCACCAAGCAACTCTGTTAATCCGCCCGCAGCCATTGCCGAGGATACGCCAATCTCTGCCTGGCAACCGCCCATAGCGGCAGAAATCGTTGCACCTTTTTTAAAGAGACTGCCAATTTCACCGGCAACCAGCATAAAGCGTTTCATATCTTCAAAAGTCGCCTTGTGATTTTCTATGACCATATAATACATCATTACTGAAGGTACGGTGCCGGCACTACCATTTGTTGGGGCAGTAACTACACGACCCAAAGATGCATTTACCTCGTTTACACTAATGGCAAAACAGCTCACCCACTTAAGGATCTGTCTGAACTTTACCTCAGTTCTTCTAATAGCGGTTATCCAATCTTCGGGCGAATCATATTTTTCTTCGCCAATAAGGCGTTGGTGCATTTCAAAAGAACGACGTTTCACATTGAGGCCGCCGGGAAGAGTGCCTTCGGTATGGCAGCCAATGAACATCGATTCGAGCATCACATCCCAAATTTGTTTTAATCCCGCATTTATTTCTTCTTCGGTTCTAAGGGATTTCTCATTTTCCAGAACTATTTCAGAAATAGGTTTGTTTTCAGCTTTGCAATAGGCGAGGAGTTCTGTAGCTTTTTCTATGGGGTAAGGGAACTCCATAAATTTTTTCATCTTCTTGCTGGCGTTTTTACGTTGTTTCTTTACAACGAATCCGCCACCGATAGAATAAAAAGAAGAAGAGGTTTTCTTACCGTTTTTCAGTTTAGCACGAAATGTCATTCCGTTAGGATGAAATTCAAGGAATTTCTTATTAAACTTAACATCGCTCTCAATGCTAAAATTGATCTCTTTTTCGCCGTTAAACTGAAGTTTTTTTGTTTCCCTGATCTTTTGAATTTCGGGATCAATTACCGAAATATCCATAGTTACGGGATCGTGACCACAAAGTCCTAAAACAGTAGCAATATCTGTAGCGTGACCTATTCCGGTAAGGGAAAGAGAGCCATAGAGATCTATATGTATTTGCTCTACGTCATCAAAAGTGCCTTTTTGCTTTAATTCTGCAATCCAGCGTTGTGCTGCACGCCAGGGGCCTAAAGTATGAGAACTGGAAGGGCCTACGCCAACCTTCAACATATCAAAAACGCTAATACATTCAATTTTTCGCATCGTATAACTCCTATTTTGCTGCAAAAATAAGGATTTGTTAGTATGAAGTAGAATGAATTGAAAAAAGATTAAAACGATTTCGTAGTGAGCAAAATGCAAAACGAGTCAGCGATTCTCTTATAAAGCGCAGATTTGGCAAGTACTTTTAGGAATAAATGACAACCTGTCATAAGTTTTCTGCTGGCATAATGATTGACTTTAACACATCGAAGAATTGAAATCAATAATATAAAAATTCAACGTATAAAGTTATGAGTAAAATAATTGGAATTGACTTAGGTACTACCAACTCTTGCGTTGCCGTAATGGAAGGTAACGAGCCTACGGTAATACCTAATGCCGAAGGAAAAAGAACTACACCTTCTGTAATCGCATTTGTAGAAGGTGGCGAAATAAAAGTTGGTGACCCGGCTAAGCGTCAGGCAGTAACTAACCCAGAAAAAACTATTTCGTCTATTAAACGTTTTATGGGGAACAAATATTCTGAATCTTCTAAAGAAGCAGGAAGAGTTCCTTATAAAGTAGTGAAAGGTGATAATGATACTCCACGTGTTGATGTGGATGGAAGAAAATATACTCCGCAGGAACTTTCTGCAATGGTTCTTCAAAAAATGAAGAAAACCGCAGAAGATTATCTTGGACAGGATGTGACAGAGGCGGTAATTACCGTACCTGCATACTTTAACGATTCTCAGAGACAGGCTACAAAAGAAGCCGGTGAGATCGCTGGATTGAAAGTAAGCCGTATTATAAACGAGCCTACTGCAGCAGCATTGGCTTACGGACTTGATAAAAAATCTCAAGACCAAAAGATCGCTGTTTATGACCTTGGTGGTGGTACTTTTGATATCTCTATCCTGGAATTAGGTGATGGTGTATTTGAAGTATTGTCTACAAATGGTGATACGCACCTTGGTGGTGATGATTTTGATGAAGTTCTAATCGATTATCTTGCAGATACTTTCCAAAAGGCTGAAGATATTGATCTAAGAAAAGACCCAATGGCACTTCAGCGTTTAAAAGAAGCTGCTGAAAAAGCTAAAATTGAGTTGTCTTCTTCAAGTCAAACTGAGATCAATTTACCTTATGTAACGGCAACTTCAAGTGGACCAAAACACCTTGTAGAAACTATTAGCCGTTCTAAATTTGAGCAGTTAGCTTCAGAATTGGTAACCCGTTCTATGGAGCCGGTTAAGAAAGCACTTAGCGATGCAGGTCTTTCAAAAAGTGATATCGATGAGGTAATTCTTGTTGGTGGTTCTACCCGTATTCCTAAAATTCAGGAAGAAGTAGAAGCATTCTTTGGTAAGAAACCTTCTAAAGGTGTAAACCCAGATGAGGTTGTTGCAATTGGTGCAGCTATTCAGGGTGGTGTACTTACCGGAGATGTAAAAGATGTATTGTTACTTGATGTTACTCCACTTTCTTTAGGTATTGAGACTATGGGAGGAGTGAACACAAAACTAATTGAATCTAATACTACAATTCCAACTAAGAAATCACAAACCTTCTCTACTGCTGCTGATAATCAGCCTTCAGTAGAAATCCACGTGTTGCAGGGTGAGCGTCCAATGGCAGCAGATAATAAAACAATTGGTAGATTCCACTTAGATGGAATTCCACCAGCGCCAAGAGGAACCCCTCAAATTGAAGTGACTTTTGATATTGATGCCAATGGTATCATTAAAGTAAGCGCTACCGATAAAGCAACTGGAAAATCTCAGGATATCCGAATCGAAGCTTCTTCAGGATTAACAGAAGAAGAAATCGAGAAAATGAAGAAAGAAGCTGAAGCAAATGCTGATGCCGATAAGCAAGCCAAAGAAAAAGTAGATAAGCTTAATGAAGCTGATGCTATGATCTTCCAAACTGAAAAACAGTTGAAAGAATTTGGCGATAAGATTTCTGAAGATAAGAAAAAGCCGGTTGAAGAAGCTTTAGAAGAATTGAAGAAAGCTTACGAAACTAAGGAGCTTGATCAAATCACTCCTGCTTTAGACAAATTGAACGAAGCCTGGAAAACAGCTTCTGAAGAAATGTATAAAGCACAAGCTGAAGCACAAGGCGGACAAGGTGGACCACAACAAGGTGCTACCGGAGCTGAAGGCGGACAGCAAGCTGGAGGAGACTCTAAGAGCGGAGACGACGTAGAAGATGTAGATTTTGAGGAAGTTAAATAAAAAAGCCCCCTCCCAACCCTCCCCCGAAAGGGGAGGGCTTAAATAAATCAAAAGCGCGACCTGAATGGGTCGCGCTTTTTTGTTTTAAGAAGTTTAAGCTTTATCATTCAGAATGATAGGATACGAGAGAATATTCCCCCTCTGGGGGTTAGGGGGCAAATGTATAATACAAATACACAAAATTAAAAACTACTAAGAGAGCGAAACATATTAAGCTGAAAATCCTATAACTCTTTCCCGGGCGGTGTTTTTTAAGCATTTGCTTTCCTGTAACCAATTTATAATTAAACCAGGCTAAAAAGGGTGCAGATAGAAATGAAAGTCCGGCGGCGAAATCTACCAAAATGGTAAAAGAACCGGAGAGGAAATACAAAATAGAAAGCGAAAGAACCGGGATAATGAAAATGGAAATTCGGTAAATTTTCCATTTTTCTTTTTTGTCTTCAGGTTTATCCTTTTCAGGATCTTTTAATTCAGAAATTACTCTCGGGTAAGCATCAGTAACTGTTAGAACGGTACTTAGCATGGTAACAAAAGCTGCTACAGAGATCAAAGGCTTGCTCCATTCCCCAAGAGTTTTTCCGTACAGTTCCACCAACTGGCTCGAGAATTCCACGCTATTGCTGGAAATGAAGTGCCACTGCCAAACATTACTAAAACTCCAAGTAAAAAGAACAATAATCCAATAAAAGCGGCCGAAAGATAGCCCACGTTAAAATCGGCAAAAGCACCTTTTACTGAAATTTTCTGTTTATTCTGCACCGCCTTTTCTTTAGTCCAAATGGAGTGCCAAACCGAAGCATCTAATGGAATAGGCATCCAGCCCATAAAAGCAATTATAAAGCCCAAACTGGCAGTAGTCCATAGCGAAGGCGGTTCGGTATTAACTGCATCACTCACTGTACCGGCGCCAAAAGCCATAATTACAGCAGCAAGAGTGGCAAAAGTCAATAAAGTGACGATTACCTTCATACTTTTATCCAGGCCGGGATATTTTCCTATTAAAAGTAAAGCGATACACGAAATAAGAATAATCCCACTCCATAGAAAAGGTGACCAGCTAAAATTGAAGAGTCGTTCGGCTAAGCCGGCGGTAACAATGGTCACTGCAGCCTGTATAATAAACATACTGCCTGCGGTAATAAAAATATAGATCCAATAAGGAAATTTACCGAGTTTTTTATAGCCGGTAATTAAGTGCTGTCCTGTACCTGCGGCAAACCTGGGGCCAAATTCAAGAAACGGATATTTTGAAATGCAGGCTATAACCAACACCCAAATTAAAATAAACCCATAATCTGCACCTGCTCTAGTGGCTTGTACTAAATGAGAAACTCCAATAGCCGCTCCCGCCAATAAAAAGCCGGGACCTATACTTTTTAAAATAGATGTTTTAGAAGGAGTATTTTTTTGTTTCATTTAGTGAGACAGTGATTTCAACTTACCGGGAATTATAATATAATCCTTTCAAACCTATGCAAATTCGGCAATTATTTCTGTATTAACTTCGTGACCGCCGTTATATCTTTTTATTTCAAAATTATTAGGAAATAATTCTTTTAGTCTTTTTTCTTCAACTTCGATAATTCCCTTTTTTAGGTATTCATCTTCGGTACCATAGATAAAGGTAAAGTTTGTATTTTTTAAAAATTGAAAATCATCTTTCTTTAATTCGGCAGGAACTTTTCCCGAATGCATAATTAATTCGTCACAATTAATCTTTCGTTTGGCAATCCAACGTGTTGCCACCGAAACGCCCTGGGAGTAGCCTAAAATTATTAATCTTGGTGCATTTTTTAGATCTTCAGCCTTATAAACTTCGTCCAGATAGTTAAGAACATTTTCTGTTTCGGCTTCAGTACGCTCTTTAGTTAGCCAGGAGGCGCCCACATGATTGTACTCGTTTTTTAGGTAATATTTAGACTGCGCTTGCGGAGCGATAATATAATTTTCTTCGGTATTTAGATGATAAAAATGCCTTAAAAAATACCTGCTCAAATAACCAATTCCGTGGCAGACCAACCATACCGTTTTTGTTTTTTTAGTAAAATTGTTTAAAACGCTGTAGGTGTTGGTGATTTGATAAGAAAGCTGCTTTTCGGTGCTCATTCTGGTAGTTAGTTTTTATAAAAAAAATCATTTTTGCCAATATAGGCAAGCGACTTATATTATCATCTATATAATTTTTAAAGCTTCTTGAAATTTGGGGGAAACCCGTATATGATTTTCTTCTAAATCAATCTACATTTATTATAGTTTTTACTGCCCTGTATTTAAACACTTTACATCTTGCCTCGATATTGTTTTGCAGGTTTTACTTTTTATAAAGTACTGTTTCATTAATTAAGATTTTATCCCTCTTATTTTTAGTACGTGAGGGGACTAAGAACAGAATATTTATTAACCATTTAAATAATTTAAATATGAAAAATTTTAAATTCAACGTGATGATTTTGGCGCTTTTTGCCCTTATTTTCACTTCTTGTAGTAAGGATGAGAACTCAGGAGTCGAGCAACAAGTTTCAGATGAAGTAGCCGAGCTGTACTTAGGTCCAGTGCTTAATGCTGAGATAAGAAAAGCTCTCCAAAAACAAGAGGCCGACCTTCCTGAATGTTCAGATGATGCACCAGCTTATGCACAAATTTCTTTGGTATATGGTGATGCAGATACTCCTGTAGATGTTATTGTGCCCATAATAATTGATGGAAATGATTTGTTTACAGCTTATGATGAAGCTCTGGAAATTCCTGTGGCTTCAGGCGAAACTACAGTGTCTGTTACCTTAAACGATTTTCTTGTATGGAATGACGATGGAGGTGCTCCAGGAGAAGTAATATGGGCAGCTCCTAAGACTGGAAGCGATTTTGGAGGCATCGTTTCTCAATCCCTTCCTTTTAGTTGGGATTTGAGAGCGGGATCCAAAACCTATACTGATGTTGAGGTATTGTGCTTTGATGACCGGGAGGTGAATCTGTACGGTTATCAATTCTTTGATATTATACCTGTCGAAATTTATGAATTCTGTGTATTTGCAAATTACTGTAACGATGCAGGAAGACACTTTACCGCTAATTATACTTTTGATATAACTTATATAGGTGATGATAACAATATACCGTTATATACCGGTGAAATGCCAATGACAGGAAATACAGAAGATGACGATTCAGGCGACTGGTATGCCGATCCTTTATGTTTGGCTATTCCAGCTCCTATATATGGAGAGGGACCCGATACTGATTATATTAGAGTTACGGCTACCCTGGCCAATTGGGATGCTAATTATCCTGCACCAGGCGCTGTAGATCCTATTTCTGCTGATTTAAGCTGGAACGAGGTACAAAGTTTCTTTGTAGATGATGACAACATGGATTACTGGCATATATTCTTTAATTGCGGAGATGATGATGGTGGTCAAAACGGCTCAGACGATGATGAGGATGGAGTACCTAATGATATTGATGAATGTCCCGGTACAGATCCTGGAGTAGAAGTGGATGAAGTTGGTTGCGAAAGTATTCAGGTGCCAGGAAGAGATGTAGTGGTGTTTAATGATATAAACATCTTTAAGAATAATCTTATGGCAGATCCAGATAACGTGAGGCTGGTTCAAAACCTGGTTACTTTTACTACTTCAGGAATTAGAAACGATGGAGATGTGGTGATGATGGATCGCGGTAGAGATGCCTATTGTAGTGATGTGGGTAATAGCGAATGTGTAAACAGTAACTGGCAAGAGATGCGTAATGTCATAGAAGCTGAAGGTTATTCAATTAACGATGTATATTCTACCTCTGGATCTATTACAAATATTCCGACAGATGTAAAAGTGATTTTTCTCGTAATGCCAATGGTTAATTATACCATTTCTGAAATTAATGTTCTTAAGGCCTTTGCAGCTGAAGGAGGACGTATAATTTTTGTAGGAGAACACGACAATTATTATTTAGGTATTTCCGTCGAAAATCAGTTCTTGCTAAATATGGGTGCTGTGTTAACCAACACTGGAGGAGCGGTAGATTGTAATACCACCATTATCCCATCTACATCTAACCGATCTCATCCTATTATGGAAGGTATCGATGAGCTTAGTATAGCCTGTGCCTCTGTAATTGAGCCCGGGCCTGATGATTTCCCTCTATTTTATGATACTACTAATACCCTGGTTTTAGCGGGAGTGGCAAAAATAGATACAGCTCCAATTACTGAGCTAGCACAGGTTGAAAGATCGAAATTTAGACACTCTAATACTAAATTGCCTAATCCTTCTTCGTCAACTGGATATTAATAAATCATTTTCAAATTTTTACAAAGCCGCTTTATAGCGGCTTTGTTTTTTATAGAGGTTTGGCATCAATAACTTTCACTTCGATTTTTTCCACCCGGTTTTGTACTTTTACAAAATAACCAAGCTTTATGATGACCAAAGAAGAAATTCTGGAGCTTTCTAAGAAAGTGTGTAAAAACACTTTAATGGAAACTCTGGAGATAGAATTTACCGAAGTTGGAGACGATTATTTAATCGCGAAAATGCCGGTGACATCCAGAGTGCATCAACCAGATGGTGTATTGCATGGCGGAGCCAGTGTGGCTTTGGCAGAAAGTGTTGGAAGTATGGCAAGTTATGTTTTTCTGGATACTGAAAAATTTTATATTCGGGGGATTGAGATTTCAGCAAATCACTTAAAGAGTATAACAGAAGGTTTTGTTTTTGCCAGGGCTTCGTTTATTCATAAAGGCCGCACCACTCAGCTTTTCGAAATTAGGATTACCGATGAAGACCAAAATCTTATTTCTATCGTAAAACTTACTACCATAGCATTGCCCAAAAAGAAATAGAAAAATGAATAGCGAAGATTTTTTCATAAAATTAGAAACGCAAATCCAAAATGGAAATCCATTTGTGGCTTATAGAAATCCTAACGATAAAAACGGACTAACCAAAGCTTTGCTTCAGGATTCGGGTAAAGTTTACAGAACCTCTGTCTTTAATGAAAGCGGATTTGTTTTTGCTCCTTTTGAAATCGATAATGATGTGTTTCTTATTCCTTCTGAAAATGCCGAAAGTATTACTACAGAATATTCGGCCGATAAGGCTGAGGACGTAAAAAAAGAAAATCAGGATTTTCCGCCGGTGTTCACCAATGCTGAAGCTAAAATACAGCACGAAAAACTAGTTCAGCAAGGTATTGAAGCCATTCAAAACGGCGAATTTAAAAAAGTGGTCTTATCCCGAAACGAAGACGTTCAAACTCAACTAGAAGGGCTTGGTATTTTTAAGAATTTGCTTAAAAAATATGAAACTGCTTTTGTGTATTATTGGTTTCATCCGGAAACCGGAATTTGGCTTGGCGCTACGCCAGAAACACTTTTAAAGGTAGAGCGCGATAAATTTAAAACCATGTCTCTCGCCGGTACACAGTCTTTCCAGGGCACCAGTAACGTGAATTGGGGAGAAAAAGAAATTGAAGAACAGCAAATAGTCACCGATTCTATTTTAGAAAATCTACGAGATAAAGTTTCCGGCACCATTCATAAATCAGAGCCGTACACTATAAAGGCAGGAAATCTACTGCATTTACAGACAGACATTCAGGGAATAATAAATTCAGAAAAATCCAATCTTAAAAGCTTGATTTTAGCTTTACACCCAACTCCTGCAGTATGCGGACTTCCAAAGAAAAATGCGAAAGAATTCATTTTAAAGAATGAAGGTTACGATCGTGAATTCTATTCTGGATTTCTGGGAGAAATGAATATGAAAAAGGAAATAAAGCGGAATAGTAACCGTAGAAACCAGGAAAACCAAGCTTATGCGAGTATTTTAAAGCAAACTTCTTTATTTGTAAACCTACGTTGTATGAAGCTTGAAGCCGGAAAGGCCAGACTATTTATTGGAGGCGGAATTACCAAAGATTCTAATCCTGCTGACGAATGGCAGGAAACAGTAAATAAATCGCATATCATAAAATCGGTTCTTGTTAAATAAGGGTAAAACCTGCGCGTAGAATACTTTTGAAATTGTAATTTTGAGTGGAAATAAAAAGTGTCATTACGAGCGAAGTGAAGTCATCTCTCCAGTTTGGTTATCCATTATTTACAGATGCTTCTCCCGATTTATCGGGATCGCAATGACGAGTAAAAAATATACACTTGGAAGTAGACCTAACAGATTTTACCTAAATAAATATTGTAACTGTGAGGTCTGGCTTTGAAAAATAAACTTTGTGAAGTACTCCAAAATACCTGTTGCCAGATCTATTGTAGCGCTATGCGTTGCTAAAAATATAAACCACGTTGTAATTTCTCCCGGCTCTAGAAATGCGCCCTTAACCATTGGGTTTACGCATCATCCAGATATTAAGCCTTACAGTATTGTAGATGAGCGATGCGCAGCTTTTTATGCTTTGGGAATGGCCCAGCAGTTGCAAAAACCGGTAGCCCTGGTTTGTACTTCTGGCTCGGCTTTGCTTAATTATTATCCCGCAATTGCTGAAGCATATTATAGCGATATTCCTTTAGTGATTATTTCGGCAGATCGACCTGTAGAGCGAATAGACATTGGCGATGGGCAAACCATTAGGCAGAAAAACGTTTTTGAAAATCATATTTTATATTCAGCCAATTTACATTCTGAACTTGTTTTAGATTCTGAAGCGATTGATAAAAAACTTCAGCAAAAGCAGTTTGAGTCACAAAAACATAATGAGAGAGAGGTAAACCTTGCGCTCAATAAAGCCATAGAAGGGAAGGGGCCGGTACATATCAACGTGCCTTTTTATGAGCCTTTGTATGATTTGGTAGAAAATGTGGACGTAAACCCATTGCAGATCTTACCGGAAATTAAAGAACGCACCTATACGCAAAATCAGCTGCAAGCTTATGCCGAGCTTTGGAATAAAGCGAAGCGAAAAATGATAATAGTTGGGGTTGCCCAACCTAATATTGTTGAACAGGAATTTTTAGAAAAGTTAGCCCGGGATAAATCGGTTATTGTACTTACTGAAACTACTTCTAATTTAAATCATCCTGAATTCTTTACGCGTATCGATACCTTGATAGGTCCAATTGAAAAAGATGAAAACAGCGAAGAATTGTTTAAAAAACTTCAGCCTGAAATTCTGCTCACTTTTGGTGGGATGATCGTTTCTAAAAAGATCAAAGCATTTTTAAGAAATCACCAGCCCCAGCAACATTGGCATATTGATCCTAAAAAAGCTTACAACACTTTTTTCTGCCTTAATAAACATTTTGAAACTACTGTAAACTCTTTTTTTACCCACTTCTTTCCGCTTACTGAAAAAGTTCAAAGCGATTACGGAACTTATTGGAAAGAAGTAAAAAGTAAAAGGCAAATTCGTCACGAAGAATATATGGACGAAATCCCATATTCTGACTTAAAAGCAATGCAGGAAATTGTTCCGACTATTCCCGAGAATTATATAGTGCACCTGGGAAATAGTTCTACGATTAGGTATGCCCAATTATTTAAATGGAAAGAAAGTCTACGTATTTTTTGTAACCGCGGTACTAGCGGAATTGACGGTAGCGTTTCTACCTCAGTCGGTGCTGCCTGCGTTAATGGCGAGCCTACCTTAATGATTTCTGGCGATCTCAGTTTTTTCTATGATAGCAATGCGCTATGGAATAATTATATACCTAAAAATTTTAGGATAATTATTTTAAATAATAATGGCGGCGGGATTTTTAGAATTCTTCCCGGAAATAAGAATACACAGAATTTCGAGACCTATTTTGAAACCACCCATCAACTTCAGGCGAAATCTTTATGTGAAATGTATGGATTTCAATATTACCCGGCTAAAACTTCCGAAGAAATAGAAACGCATTTAGAAGAGTTTTTTAGCGATTCTGAAAAACCAAAACTTCTGGAAATTTTCACGCCCAGAACGGTTAATGACGAAGTACTCCTGGAATACTTTAATTTTATGAAATCTTAAGATTTTAAATTCTTATAAAAAGGCTCATTTAAGTAAATTAGTAAGTAATAACTAAAAAGATTTAATTATGAGTGAAAAAACCGACGAAAAAGTAGGGAAATACATCCAGGATGTTAAAGATAAAACTGGAGAAGAACCCGATGTAGATCTCCTTAGAAAGGTAACCGAATCTTGTGGGCCAAGTATCTTTAGAAGTGATGCTGAAACTGTTTCTAGTTCCTCAGAATCTGAAATGGAAACCGTAAAGCGTAATTTTCTTATTAAAAAGTTAGGGCTAAAAGATGATGAAAAGCTGGATGTAGGATTAAATGCAGTGATGGAAAAATATGGGAAATCTAACCGTAATAAATATCGTGCAGTAGTTTATTACCTGCTTACTAAATACTTTAAAAAAGAAAGTGTTTTTAAATAGATTACGATTTTAAAAATCATATAAGAATCCGTTTTTCCATTGTAAAAACGGATTTTTTTGTTTTATGGAAAAGCCGCAAAATATAAAGTATCTTTGCACTCAAAATATAGATTATGCTTAGAATTGGCGAAAATCATACGCTTAATATTGTAAGGGAAACCGAACCCGGACTCTTTTTAACAGATGCTGAAGGAAATGAAGTTTTACTTCCAAATAAATATATTCCTGAAACTTTTGAACTTGGAGATGAGATAAATGTTTTTGTGTACCTGGACCACGAAGAAAGACCGGTTGCCACTACATTAGAACCCTTGGTGAAGTTGGATGAATTTGCATTTCTAAAGTGTGTAGAAACTACTGAATTTGGCGCTTTTCTAGATTGGGGTCTCGAAAAACACTTGTTTGTGCCGTTTAAAGAGCAGGCTTATCCTATGAAAAAGGGCGGCCGTTATCTTATCTTTTGCTATTTAGATGAAGAAACCGATCGTTTGGTAGCTTCCAGTAAAGTACATGCTTTTTTAGATAATTCAGAATTAACCATAGAGCCTTTTGAAGAGGTAGATTTAATAATAAGTAATAAAAGTGATTTAGGTTATAATGTGATCATTAATCAATTGCACTTAGGCTTGATCTATCACGACGATGTTTTTCAGGAAATAAACGTAGGTGATGAAATGCGTGGTTTTATTACCAAAACACGTCCGGATGGTAAAATTGATGTGAGTTTACAAAGGCCCGGTTACAGAAGTATTGAGCCAAATGCAGATCTTATTCTCGATAAGTTGAAGCAAAACGAAGGCTACCTAAACCTAACCGATAAGTCTTCGCCAGAAGCAATTCACAGTCAGTTGGGGATAAGCAAAAAGAGTTTTAAACGTGCTGCCGGAAATCTTTATAAACAAAGAAAAATAGATATTAAAGACGACGGACTTTATCTTAAAGAGGAGGCTTAGTAATAATTACCTCTTGGTACATAATAAGAAGAACCATAATACATTCTTCGTTGGGTTTGCCTGTGTAACGCGTTTTGATAGATTCGCTGATTCTGGTAATAAGGATTGGAATTAAGCGCATCGTTATACACTTCATCATTATCTCTAATCCTGTAATTATTAGAAATCTCAAAAGCTTTTTTCTTTTGAGTAGTTGTAGGTAAAGGCGTGCCAATATCTACGGTGCGTTTTTTCATATTGCGTTGCTGCTCAAGAACACCAACCATATCTACCGTAGTACGTTTATTTTCGTCTACATTTAGAAAATCTCCACTGGGAAGATCAAAACTTCCTTTAAAAAATTGCTGGCCAAAACTAAGGTCGCTCCAGGCGGGTTCTATACTGTAATTGCTAATTTCAAAATCAGCCATATCCCAATATTCCTGGGCAGAAGCAGGAGTTATGCTAAACAAAAATAAGCTTATTAACAGGAGACGAAATTTCATTATCAGGGCTTTTGTTTTTAATATAGCAAAAACAATGCAAATCTATTTACAGTACAAAGATATTAAGATAAATTGAAAAGCTTATTTTTGAGTAAAATAAAGACTTATGAGTGAAATTAACTGGAAAATTGCAAAAGAATACGAAGACATAACTTATAAAAAATGCAATGGTGTAGCGCGAATTGCCTTTAACCGGCCAGATGTTCGGAATGCTTTTAGACCTAAAACTACTTCAGAGCTTTTAGATGCTTTTCACGATGCCCACGAAGACACTTCAATTGGTTGTGTTTTACTTTCTGCCGAAGGTCCATCAACAAAGGATGGGAAATGGGCGTTTTGTAGTGGTGGCGATCAAAAAGCTCGTGGCCGCCAGGGCTATGTAGGCGAAGACGGTTATCACCGATTAAATATTTTAGAAGTTCAGCGGTTAATTCGGTTTATGCCTAAAGCCGTAATTTGTGTGGTGCCAGGCTGGGCGGTAGGCGGTGGCCATAGTTTACACGTAGTTTGTGACCTTACACTTGCCAGTAAAGAAAATGCCATTTTTAAACAAACAGATGCGGATGTGACCAGTTTTGATGCCGGTTACGGCTCGGCTTATTTAGCGAAAATGGTAGGCCAGAAGAGAGCCAGGGAAATCTTTTTCCTCGGAAGAAATTATTCGGCGCAGGAAGCTTATGAAATGGGAATGGTAAACGCGGTAATTCCACATGATGAGTTGGAAGATACGGCTTATGAATGGGCCCAGGAAATTATGGCTAAATCACCGACTTCTATAAAGATGCTGAAATACGCCATGAACATGACCGATGACGGAATGGTTGGCCAGCAGGTCTTTGCCGGAGAAGTTACTCGCCTCGCTTATATGACCGATGAAGCCAAAGAAGGCCGTGATGCCTTTCTGGAAAAGAGAAAACCAAATTTTGATAAAAAATGGATCCCATAGCCAATGATTTTAGCAACGAACAACTTGATTTAGCTTCTCTACCTAAATATGAGTCGGTAGCTTTTTCTTCAGTTTCGTCTAAATATCTTATAAAAATGAATATTCAGACGGGCATTTTAATGCTCGTCTTGTTTATTATGCTTGGAGTTTTGTGGTTTCTTCAATTAAATCAATTACAAGCGGGAATTAATTTAGCGATTATTTCAGTAGCTTTTATATTTAGGTTTTGGAATAATTATAAACTGCTACAAAGCCTGGGTTATGCTGTAAGAGATAAAGATGTGGTTTACAAACGAGGTTTTATCTTCAATAAAACAACGATAATTCCATTTAATAGGGTGCAGCACGCCTCAATTTCAAGAGGAGTTTGGGATAAGCTTTTAGGTATTTCCAGTCTAAACATTTTTACCGCGGGTGGAAGTGGTAGCGATATCACTATTCCCGGTTTAGATCCTGAAATGGCAGTGCGATTAAAAGAAGCCATTGCGGTTAAGATCTCAAAAGATGAATTCTGAAGCATACAACACCGCTCAACGTCAATCTATAGCCGGAATTCTACTCATCTTTGTTTCCAGCCTATATAAACTGGTTAAAATTTTCTGGGCTATGGGTGCTTATTTATTATTGAGCGGCCCCAGCAAAACTACTTTAATTTATACAGCCCTGGGCCTGTTAGTAGTGACGGGATTAACTTTAATCTACAGTTATGTCTATTACCTTAAATTCATTTTCTATATTGATTATGGGCGTGAGGAATTCATATTGGAAAAGGGAATTTTTTCTACTGAAAATTCAGCGATTCCTTTTGATAAGATCCAGCAGGTTTATTTTAAACGTTCTATCTTTCAGCGGGTGATCAATGTCTATAGCCTCGTTATAGATACCGCCGGAAGCAACCAAAAAGAAGTAGAAATAAAGGCTATTTCAGAAAATGATGCGAATAGACTTTCAGAAATTCTATTAAAAGCTAAATCTGAAAAAGTAGGAGAAAATCAACTAGAAGAAGAAAGGCTAGAGACCGAAGATCATGAAGCTTGGACCCATAAAGTTGATTTTCTTACGCTGCTTAAAATTGGAATAAGTACAAATTACCTACGCGGTTTATCTCTTGTTTTTGCTTTTGTGGTAAGTATTTACAACAGGATAAATACTTATTTTAAAGACAGGCTTGAAGATGTTGAAGTTTATTTTAGTCAATTTTCCGGGGTGCTTCAGTCCATTGGATATTTAGCGCTGCTTTTTGTAGTGCTTTTACTGCTAAGTATAACCATTACCATTATTGAAGTTTTTATAAAGTATTATGGCTTAAAAATTCAGCAAACCAAAGACAAACTGGAAGTGGAAATGGGATTAAAGACCAATACCAAGGTTTCGCTTCAACCCAGAAGACTTCAGTTAATGCGAATTAGTACGAATCCGGTTCAGAAGCGATTTAATCTATATGAAGCTCAAATTTCCTTATCCAGCAGTGAAAATGAACTTCAGAAAAACAAAATAAAGATTCCCGGCTTAGGAAAGGAAATAGTAAAAAAGATAAAGTCTTTTCTATACAGCGAATCTTCAGAGTCTCAATTTAGAACTACCTTTAGTCCAGATAAATTATTACTCTTCCGCAAAATTTCACTGGCAATGGTCCCGGCATTGATTTTCCTGGCTGTTTGGTATTTTACAGCTTTAGTAAGCTTACAATTGTGGGCGGTTTTAGTTTTAGCTGGGTTGTACGTTTTTGCCGCAATAGCAATACAAATACTCTCTTTTAAGGCTCGAAAACTAATATTTACAGAAGAATTTCTCCAAAAGAAAAAAGGCTTGTGGAATAAGACCGAAGAAACCCTGGAGTTATTCAAAATACAATCTATAAGCATAAAGCAACCAATTTGGTATCGTAGGAGAAATTTAGTGAATATAGTTTTTCATACCGCGGGAGGTGATCTTAAGTTTTACGCGGTTAGTAATGATATTTTGCGGTATATAAATTATGTCTTGTATAAAGCTGAATTTAGTAAGCGAAACTGGATGTAAAAGTCAAATTAAAACTTTAATTCTCAAATAGTTTGTAAATGGCACGCAACCAAATATACTTTTCTGCATCTTATATATAGTCATTCAAAACTGAAACTATGAAGATTTCAAACTGTTTTATCTTATTTTTATTTTGTATTACTCTTTTATCTTGTTCCACGAATGATAATGATAGAGGTGAAATTACCGGCGAAAGTGGCATCAGTTACAGCGATAGTAAAACAATGTGGAAGGAACTAAAAGCACAGAATGATGAAACCTACAGCTACACCGTGAGTTTTATTTCCTGGTCGGGATTTGGCAGTAGAACTATCATTACTGTAAAAGATGGCCTTGTTAGCAAAAGAGAATATCTTTATTTTGAACAGAGACTTAATGAGGAAAGCGAACTGGAGGAAGTAGAAATTGAATCTTACACAGAAACCGGAGAGGAAATTGGTAGCAATTCTGAAGGTTTTGATCCTTTGCTTATAGATGAATTATATGAAACCTGTATTTCAGAATATTTAAGAGTAAATACAGGTGAGAACGATGTTTACTTTAATACAAACGATGCCGGAATTATTTCTAATTGTGGTTTTGTTGAAAAAGGCTGTGTAGATGATTGTTTTATCGGCTTTAGAATCAGTGAATTTCAATGGCTCTAAACCTTGAGTACAAGGTCATCCTGAATTTATTTCAGGGTCTATTATGTGAGAAAATCAAAAAATAAAAAATCCCCAATCTAAAGCTAGATTGGGGATTTATATTTTAAGTCATTAAATAAGATTTATCTTATCGCTGGATATTCTTCTGGATTTACCTCATTAAAAATTGAATAAACCTTTTCAAAAATATCTTCTGCTGAAGGTTTACTAAAGTAATCTCCATCGGTTCCGTAAGCGGGACGGTGTTCTTTGGCCGTAAGTGTTTGTGGCTTACTGTCCAAATATTTCCAGGCGTTTTGTTCATTTAAAACTTTATCCAGAATAAATGCAGAAGCTCCACCCGGAACATCTTCGTCTATAACCAGGAGTCGGTTGGTTTTCTCTACACTTTTTACAATATCGTGGTCCAGATCAAATGGAAGTAACGATTGTACATCAATTACTTCAGCATTAATGCCGAATTCACTTAATTCTTCAGCAGTTTGGCAAACTATTCTTAATGTAGAGCCATAAGAAATTAAAGTGATATCATTGCCTTCTCTTACCGTTTCAACTTTTCCAATTGGCGTTCTAAGTTCAGGCAGGTTACTTGGCTTTTTCTCTTTTAAACGATAACCGTTTAAACATTCTACTAATAATGCAGGGGTATCCTGTTCCAGTAAAGTATTATAAAAACCTGCAGCCTTAGTCATATTTCTTGGTACTAAAACATACATACCGCGAACCAGGTTTAAAATTCCACCCATTTGGGAACCACTGTGCCAAATTCCTTCTAAACGGTGACCACGGGTTCTTATAATTAGTGGAGCTTTTTGTTTTCCTTTGGTACGATATTGTAGGGTTGCCAGATCATCACTCATTCCCTGTAAGGCGTACATAACGTAGTCCAGGTATTGAATTTCGGCAATTGGTCTAAGACCTCTCATTGCCATTCCAATACCCTGGCCAAGAATAGTGGCTTCGCGAATACCAACATCGGCTACACGTAGTTTTCCATATTTATCCTGAAGTCCTTCCAATCCCTGGTTTACATCTCCAATTTCACCGGCATCTTCTCCAAAAATCAAGGTTTCAGGTTTATTTCCGAATATTTGATCGAAATTATCACGCAAAATTATTCTTCCATCTACTTCAGCCGAATCTTCATTGTATTCTGGTAAAACTTCGGCTTCAAGCCCATTAGATTCTATATATAAATGGCTGTTGTAATCATCAGCCATATCTTTATCAAAATCGTTCAGCCATTCATTAAGCTTGGATTTTTCTTCAGAATCTTCTTTTCTAATCGCTCTTAAGGCTTTTCTTGCCGTAATAGCCAGATCTTTTTTAAGAGGCTCTTTATTTCCGTTTAATTCTTTAGCCAATTTAACCACCGTTTCTTTTTCTTCGGTGTTTTTAGCCAATTTAGAAAGTACAGAAAGTAGTTCTTTTTGCTTTGCTTTAGTAGGTTGAAGGTATTTCTCCCAGGCAGCTTTTTTACCTTCCCTAACTTCGCGTTTTATTTTTTTTTCAATTTCTTCCAGCTCCTCATCGGTACTAATATTATTCTCAATAATCCATTCCCTAAGTTTCACATTACAATCGTATTCGCGCTCCCAGGACAAACGTTTTTCATCTTTGTAACGTTCGTGGGATCCAGAAGTGGAGTGCCCTTGAGGCTGTGTAAGTTCTACCACGTGAATAAGAACCGGGCAATGTTCTTTTCGGGCTATTTTTTCAGCTTTTTCATAAGCTTCAATTAAGGCTACATAATCCCAACCATTAACCACAATGATCTCGTAACCTTTATTTTCTTCATCTCTCTGGAAACCTTTTACGATCTCAGAAATATTTTCTTTAGTAGTTTGATGTTTTGCGTGAACCGAAATTCCATACTCGTCGTCCCATACACTTAGTACCATAGGTACCTGTAATACACCGGCGGCATTAAGGGTTTCCCAAAAATGACCTTCACTTGTACTGGCGTTACCAATGGTTCCCCAGGCGATCTCATTTCCGTCTTCTGAAAATTTTTCAGATGAAATTCCTTCTACGTTCCTATATATTTTTGAAGCCTGTGCCAGGCCTAAAAGCCTTGGCATTTGGCCCGCGGTAGGAGAGATATCTGCACTGGAGTTTTTTTGCTCCATCAGGTTTTTCCAGCTACCATCTTCGTTAAGACTGTGGGTGGTAAAGTGACCTCCCATTTGTCTCCCGCCAGACATTGGTTCATTTTCCAGGTTAGAATCTGCATATAAACCGGCAAAGAAATGTTCTATGCTAAATTGATTAATGGCCATCATAAAAGTTTGATCACGATAGTAACCAGATCTAAAATCACCATTTTTAAAAGCTTTAGCCATTGCGAGTTGTGGCACTTCTTTTCCATCGCCAAAAATCCCGAATTTAGCTTTTCCGGTAAGAACTTCGCGTCTTCCTAGAAGGCTGCATTCCCTGCTGGTAACGGCTATTTTATAATCTGCCATTACCTGGGCCTTGAAATCCTCAAATGAAATTGAATCTTTAATTTGTGTTTCGCTTTGCATGAACGTTATTTTGAATCCCTCAGTGAGGGTTATATTTTCCGAGGCGTGCCTCGAACTTAAAATGTATTTATCTAAATTCACACCTTTGGGGACTGCCCTAAGGTTATTGATTAAAACAAATGTAACGAAAACTTAGATTGTACACAATTCATTAAAATCAAAATATTTTAAGAAAAGTGTATTTTAAATTATTTTTATTGTTTTTACTGAAATGAAATCTTTAAAATTATAGGAATTACTGCGTTTTATGTAATTCATGCGAGGAAAGCTAAGAATTAGCTAACCAGATTAAAACTTTGTTAATACCACCGCCGCGTAAAAAGCTTTATCAGGGTATTTATGTCTAGAGAAACGATAAATCTTATTTTTTGATCATAATTTTCCTGGGCTACTTCCCAACCTAAATTGGAATAAACAGGGAAAAATAGCTCAAAGTAATCGTCAACCAGGCTTAATCTAATCCCGGAATCATATAAAAATTGCGCGTTTTCGTGCTGGTTTTTTACCAAACCTACATCGCTATAAACAAAAAACCATTTATATAGATTGGTACTGGCATTTAAAGTAGTTAACCACTGGTTGGCATACTCAGGTTGTAATTGAGATTTAAAACCACCTTCAGCAACAATTATTTGCTGACTGAATAAACCTGAACCCTGGCTTCTTCCGTAGTAATTATAATCAAAAAGATAATCTGTAGGCCTATCTAAGGCAAAACTGAAATAATCTGATTCCATATCATCACTGTATAGGAAAGTTCCCGTAAAAAAGCGAAGGTTGATTTGGCGGTTATTCCTAAACAGTTTTCTATACTCCAGGCTCATAGATATTTTACTGAACTTTTCTGCAAGTTGAAAATCGAAAGATGCTGAGTAATAATCTACTAAATGCGGTTTGCTGTAGCGGTAATTTATATTGAAAACATTATAATTAGGTTGCTCTAAATTCTGATTAGGATCAATATCCCGTCTCACGTTTACATTCCTAATTAAAAGATTTTGACGCTCGTTATCCCGTAAATATTTATTTCTAAAAGAAAAATTTATAAAAGGGGTGTATTTTTCATAGAACAAATTGTAACCATAAGAGTAACGAGTTCCTCCAATTCCGTAAGTGATGGCATAAAGCTCTTTGTTTGCAAACTGGTGCTTATTTGTTACCGAAGCTGAACCAACTATAGTTTCGCTATTTAAACCATATTTTGGTGAAATACTAAAATTAAAGGTCTTGGATAATACGGTTTTGTTATACAATTTTGGCCCTATTGCAATTCCATCATATAGATTATAATTAAACTCGGGCATAAAGAATAATTGTGAATATTTAGGATCTTCTATATCCTGTAATAATCTAAGCTGAAGTGGTTTGTTGAAAAGTTTAGTTACTGCTTTATAATTATCTCGCTGATTAAATTCGGGAATTTTCTGCTCATAATTTAGCGCAAGCCGATCTACCTCCTGCCTGGCAATTTCTATAGTTTTTGTTTTATCTATATTTTCCACCCACTTTTTAAAAACTATTTCCCCATCTTTTAAACCATATAATGAAATAGGAAAATCGTTTTTTTCTTTATTCTTTATAGTGACCCGAAGTGAATCACGGGTTTTGTATAAATTATCAATAGTAAAATCTATCTTTTGATTTGAGTTTACGTAATCCTTAAAAAACCAGGAAATATCTTTTGTAGCATATTTTCGTAAAATTTGCTCAAAATCTTCAGCCGAAGTGGGCTGCATTTTATGCCGGGAATAAAAGTTTTTTACAGCTTCTTTTATAGTATCATTTCCGAGGTAATCTTCAACATATTTTAATCCTACCCCTGCTTTGTATGCATTTGCGATATTTTTGTTGAATTTTACCAGGGAATCCTGCGCTGCACTTAAAGGTTGGTCTAAGTTCATTCGCGCCATATTCATATAAAGAAACTGATATTGATCGTTGAATTCCAGATCTGCAGCGTGAAACCATCTTATCCCAATAATATCGCTAAGATTTCCCAATAGTTTCATTTTAGGATAATACTCATTCACATAATCTATCATTAAAGAAACCAGGATAGCATCGTGCACCCATTGTTCTTTCCTTGGATTGATGTGTATAGAGTTTTCCAGTAAATAATTGGTGATAGTCTTAAATTGTTTAATATCATATTGAAAACCATCGGGAAAAGGACGAATAAAACCGGGTAACTGGTTTAAGCCATAAATAGGGCTGTTCAAATAGTCATCCCGAGTCACAAAAATTTTCTGATGCGGATATTCGCCTACTCGCTCCTGGTAATATTTTAGGATACGATTTAATAAAATTCTTTTTATTTCAGGCTGAAGTTCATCGTCAGCTACATTGGTAATTATTTCGTGATCATCGGTTGGTAAGGATTCAAAAATAAAAGAGTTAGTAAGGTAAAGCTTACTGTCTAATTGATCTTTCCCTGCAAGTTTAACCGATTTAGCACCATTACTTGTGCTAACACCTTTAAAGTTAAGAGCAGAGCCTACATAATATTGTGGTGGAGTGGTAAGTTCTATTTGAACATCATAAAGAGCATTATACTGATCTCCCAAATTTTTATGACTGTAAACCTGCCACTCACCATTTTTATAAACCCCAGGCGTGATATACCAATACCTAAGCTTATAATTGTTATCTGAATCTACCCCGAAACGGGTGAATTTATCTATAGGAATTTTAACCTTATAATCAAGGTTTATGGTAAAGCTCTGGCCGGGAAGTAAAGGTTTGTAAAGTTTGATCTTAATAAGATCCTGAGCATCTTCAGGCCGTTCCCATATTAGGCTGTCATTTTTAGAATTCGTGATACTCTCAATATAGGTAGCCCCGCGTTCCTGAGGTTTGGCAAATCTAAATCGTCTTGCAAATTCTTCGGCAAAACGTTTTGCTAGTGGAGTGTTTTTCGCACTAAAAGCGTTTGCCCAATCATTAAGATAAATTTGGGTAAGCGTATCTTTGCTGGAGTTGGTGTAGACCAATTCCTGCTCTATAGTGAATATGTGCGTACTATCGTTTAAGTGAGCGTTTAAGGAGATGGAGTTTTGCGCAAAACTCCATCCAATTCCCACAATAAAAAGTAAATAAAATAGATAAAATCTCAAGGGGGAAAATTTTTTAGCGTCACACAGAATTTGAGCTAAATATACTCAAAGTTTTTATCCCTCCTTAAGAATTGATTAAAAGTTAGGGCTAAGATTATATTCGCCGTAGAATTCGTTTAGAATTTCAATAACTTCATCTTCTGTGTCTACAACCTGAACCAAATCCATATCTGGAGCGCTTATATTTTGAAAAGTATCCAGAAGAGTTTTTTGCACCCAATCTACCAAACCACTCCAAAATTCACTTCCAACCAATATAATAGGAAATTTGTCTATTTTATGTGTCTGAATAAGGGTAATAGCTTCAAATAATTCATCTAAAGTTCCAAAGCCACCGGGCATCACCACAAAGCCTTGAGAATATTTTACGAACATTACTTTTCTTACAAAGAAATAATCGAAATCAAGGCTTTTGTCATTGTCTATATAAGGATTGTCATGTTGTTCAAAAGGCAAATCTATATTTAGGCCTACCGAAGTTCCTCCGCCAAGGTGAGCGCCTTTATTACCGGCTTCCATAATGCCCGGGCCTCCGCCGGTAATTACTCCATAGCCGTTTTCCACGATCTTTTTGGAGATCTTTTCGGCCAGTTTATAATATTTTTGATCTGGTTTGGTTCTAGCTGAACCGAATATTGAAACACAAGGCCCAATTTGACTTAGCTTTTCGTAGCCGTTTACAAATTCGCCCATTATTTTAAAGATAGCCCAGGAATCGTTTGTTTTTATTTCATTCCAGGCTTTATTCTGAAGGTTAGTCCTCATATTATTTATTAGTATTGTTAATGTAATTCTTTTTTAAGGAATTCAGCTGTATAACTTTTCTTCGATTTAGCTACTTCCTCGGGTGTGCCTTTAGCGATCACTTTTCCGCCATTTTTTCCACCTTCGGGACCAATATCGAATATGTAATCGGCCATTTTTATAACATCCATATTATGTTCTATAATAAGGACGGTATTTCCTTTATTGGTTAATTTATTTAAAACATCCATTAAAACCCGAATGTCTTCAAAGTGTAAACCGGTAGTTGGTTCGTCTAATATATAAAAAGTATTTCCGGTATCGCGCTTTGAAAGCTCTGTAGCAAGTTTAATACGTTGTGCTTCTCCACCAGAAAGCGTTGTACTTTGTTGTCCTAAAGTAACATAGCCTAAGCCAACATCTTTAATAGTTTTTAATTTTCTATAAATTTTCGGAATTGGCTCAAAAAAGGTGGTCGCTTCATTAATCGTCATTTCCAGAACATCGGCTATAGATTTTCCCTTATACCGAATTTCTAGAGTTTCTCTATTGAAACGTTTTCCCTGGCAGGTTTCACATTCTACATAGACATCGGGAAGGAAGTTCATCTCTATTACTCTAAGTCCACCACCTCTGCAGGTTTCACATCTTCCGCCTTTAACATTGAAACTAAATCTGCCGGGTTTATACCCGCGGATAAGAGCTTCAGGTGTTTTAGCAAATAAACTTCTAATTTCTGAAAACACGCCGGTATAGGTAGCCGGGTTAGATCTTGGAGTTCTACCAATTGGCGTCTGGTTAATGTCTATTACCTTATCGGCATTATCCAGTCCCTTGATTGTTTTATAAGGTTTTGGTTCTTTTACCCCATTAAAATAATGCGCATTCATAATAGGGTAGAGGGTCTCGTTTATTAAAGTAGACTTCCCACTTCCCGAAACGCCGGTAACCGCAATCATTTTTCCTAAAGGAATTTTAATAGAAACATTTTTGAGGTTATTTCCGCTAGCTCCTTTAAGTTCTATGTTTTTCCCGTTTCCTTTTCTTCTTTCCTTCGGAATTTCAATTTCTTTCTTTCCGTTTAAATAGGATGCGGTAAGGGTATCGTGTTTTTTTAATTCTGAAGGTGGCCCTTCGCTAATAATCTCTCCACCATGTTTTCCTGCTCGGGGGCCAATATCTATTACATAATCGGCACGTTCTATCATATCTTTATCATGTTCTACCACAATAACAGAATTGCCAATGTCACGCAGAGAAATTAGCGAATTGATTAGTTTTTCGTTGTCTCGCTGATGTAAACCAATACTTGGTTCATCTAAAATGTAAAGAACACCAACCAGCTGTGAACCAATTTGAGTTGCCAGCCTTATTCTTTGCGCTTCCCCACCTGAAAGTGATTTGGAACCGCGATTAAGAGATAAATAAGTTAGCCCCACATCTACAAGAAAACCAATTCTTGTTCTTATTTCTTTAATAACTTCGGCAGCAATCTGGTTTTGTTTCTCGCTTAGTTTTTTCTCCAAACCAACAAACCATTTCGCCAAATCCTCAATATCCATTAAAGAAAGTTCGGCTATATTTTTGTCGTAAATTTTAAAGTAGAGCGATTCCTTTCTAAGTCTTTTTCCTTCACAAACCGGGCAATCAACCTTGTCCATATATTCTTTGGCCCAACGCCTTAATGAAGTAGAATCGTTATTATTAAAGGTGGTTTCAATAAAAGTAGCTACACCTTCAAAATTGATCTTAAATTCCCGGTTTACCCCAAGGCTTTTAGATTCTTTGGTAAAGGTTTCTTTCCCACCATGCAGAATAAACTTCATGGCAGCTTCTGGAATTTTAGAAACAGGGTCTGTTAATTTAAAATCCCATCTTTCTGCAATTAATTCCAGTTGAGAAAACACCCAATTTTTCTTTTGAGGACCGTGTGGAGCCAAAGCTCCATTTTTGATCGATTTAGAATAATCTGGAATAATTTTATCAATATTCACCTGGTATAATGTGCCAATACCGTTACAGCTGGGACAGGCACCTTTAGGTGAGTTAAATGAAAATGTGTTAGGTTCTGGGTTTGGATAGGAAATACCGGTAGTAGGACACATCAAGTTTCTACTGAAGTAACGCACCTTTTCGGTTTCCTGGTCTAAGATCATAAGTGTATCACTACCGTGGTACATTGCAGTTTTTATACTCTCGTCCAGGCGTTTTTGGGCATCGGTCTTATCGTCGATTTTTAACCTGTCAATTACAATTTCAATATCGTGGGTTTTGTAACGATCTAATTTCATACCTTTTACAAGGTCACGTACTTCGCCGTCTACACGCGCTTTTAAAAATCCCTGCTTGGCTATTTGCTCAAATAGTTCACGATAGTGCCCTTTTCTGGATTTAATAACTGGAGCAAGCACGCTCACTTTTTTTCCTTTAAAATCTTTTAAAATAAGTTCTTTTATTTGGCTATCGGTATAGCTAACCATTTTCTCACCGGTCTCATAACTATAGGCATCGCCAGCACGAGCAAAAAGCAGACGTAGGAAATCGTAAATTTCGGTAATCGTTCCAACCGTACTTCTAGGGTTTTTACTGGTGGTTTTTTGTTCTATAGCAATAACAGGGGAGAGGCCTTCAATTTTATCTACATCGGGACGCTCGAGGCCACCTAAAAATTGCCGGGCATAAGCAGAGAATGTTTCAATATATCGCCGCTGGCCTTCAGCGTAAATAGTATCAAAAGCAAGGGAAGACTTTCCTGATCCCGAAAGACCGGTAATTACTACCAGTTTTTCTCTGGGAATATTAACATCTATATTTTTGAGATTGTGGACGCGAGCCCCTAATACCTCTATATTTTCTTCGGTTTTAGCCATATTTTTTATCAAGGGGGCAAAGGTACTTAAAGTGTTGCTAACTAAAAAGAAAGCAAGATTCGGCTAGTGTTAATTATGGTTTAAAGTTTATGAAAGACTCAAGTTAAGATTGAAAGTTTACTTTGTAAAGATTTAATCCTGAAAGAAAAAAGTAATTGAATTTATCGGCTTAGTAATAACTTTTATCGTTGCTTTATCATGCTGATTGTCAGTATAATATTACGATAAATTTTTGCAATAATTAAGGTTATTCCCCTATATTTGAAATACCAGATCTTCATAATTTAAATTTTTCCACCCCCCGGAAACTTAAAACCTACTTATAGGTTTATTTATTAGCCCCAATATATTTTGCCTCTATTTAATTTTTGCTAGCTAAGTAAGATTTAAACAAATCGATTTTAAAAACGAAATGTTCTGTCTTTTAAACTTAATGTCTTGGGCCCTATCCCCAGGTTTTTACTAACCGGCTAATAGCCAAAAAATTGTAATATGATTTCGGATAAAAAGCAATTACTGCTTATTACAAATAAGCAAAGTATGGTAGACTGCGTACAGGAGGGGGTAAGTATGCATTTTGAGCTAACACAGGCTAATTCATTACACATCGGTTTTAATATTGCCCTCAACTTGTTACCCGATGTGATACTTTTAGATTACTCTTCTTTTAGATCTGGTAGAAATTTTAAAAATATAGCCAATTTTAAATCAAATCATTTTCTAACTAAAGCCTGGCTTATAGTTTATGCTGAAGATCGCTTTAGAGCCGAGGCCGAAAGTAGGTTTAGAAAAGTAGTAGACGAATTTGTGTATTCTCCTACTATGGAAGCCCTTTGTGGGAAAATAATTAAAATGGTTTATGCTAATCGTTCTCTTTCTAATTTCTGGAAAGATGCTTTTATGGGAATGTTTAATCTTATTTCAAAACCTGTTTTGTTATTAGATCAAAATGAAATAATTGCAATGAATGATGCCTTTAAACAAAGTTTTAGAGTAAAAAATACTAAAGGTTTAAAACTCACTGATTTTGTTAAATGCGAAAACGTACAGAAGGTAAAAGATAGTTTACGAAATTTTGCAAGAGGTAAACATATTAAAGCCGCGACAAAGACCACCTTATTACTAAGAAATGATAAGCTAAGAAATGCACGTATTAATTTTTCAAAGTTGAATAAGAATTTTGGACATCAATTTGTGATGTTCATAGATTTTGTTGAGAAAAATGAAGAAATTAATGATAACATTGGCACTTCCTCTGAAGAGGTAGAAAATTGCTTTAGGCAGAATAGCCAGCTAACAGAATTTAAATTTACGAACAGAGAAAAAGAGATTATTGAACTTTTAATAAAAGGCTACAAAACAAAAGACATCTCTGAAGCTTTATTTATTTCCCCAAAAACAATTGAGAAGCATCGCTCAAATATTATAAAGCGAACAAACTCTGATACCATATTAGAAAGTATTATATACGCCATAAGTCATGATCTAATAGATTATCAAAAAGTGCAGTAACTTCTATTTGCGGTTAGAAATAGAAGAAAACCCCCATAGCTTCATAGGAAAGAATTGACCTACATTTAGACTAGAAAAATTATCTAAAAGTAGTCACCCCACTTCTCTACTTTTTTTGCCCCCAATCTTATTTAATCTTGTTCTTGAATGCAATTGTTCTAGAAATAGAACCGTGTATATATATTATTAACCATTCTTAAATATTATTAACTAAAAAACTTTAGAGTTATGAAAATTTTTAAAAATTACTTTATGGGTGTAGCGATAGTAGCGATGCTTTTTGCTTCCTGTAGCAAAGATGAAAATGCTGGTGAACCCAAAGTAGGTGATGAGATGGCTACTATTTCATTGGGAGCGGTTTTAAATGATTTTATCAGGAATCAGGATGTATCGAAACAAAGCATACCTGAATGTTCTGATGACGCTCCAATGTATGCAAGAGTAGTACTTACTCATGAACTTGGAGAAGAAGATGTAGTAGTTCCTATCAACTTTGATGGTACTACCTATTTTACCGATTATGATGAGGATTTAGCAATTCCTATTCCTGAGGGAGAAACCACCACTGCTGTTAGTCTAACAGATTTCTGGATTTATGCGGAAGAACCAGGAGAAGGTATTATGCCAATATGGATGGCACCAAAAGAAGGCAGTGATTATGAAAATTTTGTGAACGATGCATTGCCGCTAAATTTTGACTTGCGTGCAGGTTCTAAAAAGTATGTAGATGTAGAGGTATTATGTTTTGATGATAGAGAGGTAAACCTTTACGGATACCAATTCTTTGATCTGGTACCAGTACCACTTATTAAATTCTGTTTATTCGGAAACTTCTGTCCTTCAGAAGATGGTAGACACTATGTGGCAGGTTATACAGTAAATGTATGGGTGGGCTCAGAAGCAGTTGGAGATCCAATTTACACTGAATCTAATACTGTAGAAGAAGATGAAACTACTGGCGATTATTATTCAGACCCATTATGTTTCTGGTTACCTGATACAGCTGAAACCGATACTTATTATTTCGAAATTTCGTTGAATGATACTGATGAGTATAGTTCAGAAGATGCGGGAGAAGTAATTCTTGCTGGTCCGATAACTGATGAAGAAATTAGAATGTTCTATAGTGAAGAGGATGATACTAAAATGGATTACTACCACTTCAACTACGGATGTGGTAACGATAACCCTCCACCATTTGATGATCCAAGAGTGGAAGCGAAGCGTTATAAAGCTTGTTTGAAAAACCTGGGAGATGCTAATGCAGTAGGTTTTGCTTATCTCAAATTAGAAGGAAATCAGTTGACAGCTACTACTGCTGCTACTGAGCTGACTACTGGAGATGTACCTCAACACATTCACGAAAATGCTTCTTGTGGAGATTATGGAGGTATATTATGGTCTCTTGATAATGCTGATACAACATGGCCTGAAGCAGATGCTATGGGTAATATGTTCTATACCAGAACATTTTCTTTAACCAATGCTGAAGTTAGTGCTTTGGGTGATCCTGAAGCTAGAACGGCAGTGCTGCACGAGGCAGATTTCACACCTGTTGCTTGTGGTGAATTTGACGAGTATTAAAAATTGTAAGAGATGTCTCATCACTAGAGACATCTCTTATTTTTTATCACAAAGCATAAATATGATGAAAAGAATAAAATATTTAATGGCCTCTATGGTCCTCACTCTCTTTATGTTAACATCCTGTTCTCAAGATGAACCGGTAGGAAAAGAAGAATTTGGTGAAAATTTGGCGGTAATTGAAATAGGACCAATTTTAAATGATTTATTAAATAGACAAATGGAGGGTGATATTCCTGCATGTTCTGATGAATTACCCACCTTTGCCCGAATAATGTTAACTCATGAATTGGGTAGTGTAAATGTAGTAGTTCCTATCTTGGCTGATGATTCAGGTTTGTTTACAGCCTATGATGAAGAGCTGGCTATTCCAGTTCCAGATGGGAAAACTACCACGAAAGTTAGTCTTACAGATTTTATGGTATATGCGGAGGAACCAAATGAAGGAGTATTGCCAATTTGGTTAGCTCCTAAAGAAGGTAGTGATTACGAAAATTTTGTCAATGATCCATTACCTATCGTATTTGATCTTCGTGCAGGCTCTAAAAAATATATACCAGTTGAAGTAGTTTGTTTCGATGACAGAGAGGTGAACTTATATGGATATCAATTCTTTGATCTTGTACCAGTAAAGTTATACGAATTCTGTCTTTTCGCTAACTATTGTACCGATACAGGCAGACATTTCACAGCAAACTACGATCTAGACATCGATTATCTATTAGGGGAAGAAGTGATTAATATTTATCAGGGAAAATCTCCCGTAACGGGAAACACAGAAGATGATGATTCAGGAGACTGGTATGCAGATCCATTGTGTTTAGCTATTCCCGCACCATTGTACGGGGAATCGGATACTGATATTTATCTACGTGTTACCGTTACTTTATCTGCCTGGGAAGACAATTATGGAGATCCAGTGAATGAATTTTCAGAGATTATTGAATTAAACTGGAACGATGTTCAATCATATTTTGGACCTGATGATACAATAGATTTTCAACATGTTTTCTTCAACTGTGAGGAAACAGAATGTGATCCGCAAACAGATGCGGACTGTGACGGTTTTGATGATCCCACTGATAATTGTCCTTCAGATTATAACCCAGATCAAACAGATACAGATTCGGATGGATTTGGTGATGTTTGTGATAATTGTCCAGAAGATGCAAATGATCAAACTAATAGTGATGGCGATAGTCTGGGTGATGCTTGTGACAATTGTCCTTTAGAATCTAATGAAAATCAATTGGACTCCGATGAAGATGGAGTTGGCGACGTTTGCGATAACTGTCCAAACGTTTCGAACCCTTATCAGGAGGATAGTGATGGAAATGAAATAGGTGATGCCTGTGATCAGGATACACCACCACTTGAAGGTTGCGAAACAGCATTTAGATTTGGAGACATTTCCTTTATTAATGATTTGAATTTTAATAGCAATCGATGGGGTTGGGCAGATTATTTTGATGGTGCAAATGGTACTTATGTACAGACGCTATATGCCGGTGCCGGCCAGGAAAACCTAAATAACGCTACAAATGTTGGTTTAGTAGAAGTTACTGTAACTGATAATAATGTGAAGGTGGTCATAAATCTTGCTAATGGAGTTAGTATAAATACCAGTCATATTTACTACAGGGAGTATTCTCCTACCAAATCAGCCCCTGGACAATATGGTAATACAGATGAAAATCCAGCTTCAGGAAAAGAATACATCTTTGATAGAACTGATAATGAAAGCGGAAGCTTTTTTATAATCGTTCATGTAGATGTTTGTGGTGTAGATGAGGTAGATGATTAACAATAACCAATATAGCTAATTCTAATTTTCAATGATTAGAGTAGCTATTTTTTAACCATTCTAAATATTTAATCCAAAAAACTTTAATTATGAAATTATTAAAAAAATATATGGCATTCATTGCTGTATTCTCACTCGTATTTTCTTCCTGTACCAAGGAGGAAAACAATCTAACAGATGATCCAGCATCTGAAAATTTTGCAGAACTTAGTTTAGGCGCAAGCTTAAATAGTTTTGTGAACAGAACTGCTGTAAAACAAAGCCTTCCTGAGTGTTCTTCAGAAGCACCGGCTTATGCTCATGTTGAACTTACCCATAATATGGGTACTGAACTAGAAGGAACTATAGAGATAAATGTTCCCATATTGGAAGAAGATGGGGCTTATTATACTGATTATGAAGAAGGTTTAAAAATACCAGTTGCGAATAGTGAAACTAATACGGCTATGGTATCCTTAACAACATTCTTGGTTTACGATGGGGATCCAGAGGATGAAGCTTCAAGCTTAATTTGGGCTACTCCAACTACCGCAAGTGATTATGGCAGTTTAGTTAGTCAGGGGCTTCCTTTTGATTTTGCGATTCGTGCTGGCTCAAAAAAATATGTAGATATTGAGGTGCTATGCTTTGATGACCGAGATGTGAATTTGTATGGCTACCAATTCTTTGATCTTGTACCTGTAGAAATTCATGAATTCTGCGTATTCGCTAATTACTGTAACGATGCAGGAAGACACTTTACCGCAAATTATACGTTTGATATAACTTATATAGGTGATGATAACAATATACCGTTATATACCGGCGAAATGCCAATGACAGGAAATACAGAAGATGACGATTCAGGCGACTGGTATGCCGATCCTTTATGTTTAGCTATTCCAGCTCCTATATATGGAGAGGGACCCGATACTGATTATATTAGAGTTACTGCTACCCTGGCCAATTGGGATGCTAATTATCCTGCACCAGGCGCTGTAGATCCTATTTCTGCAGATTTAAGCTGGAACGAAGTACAGAGTTTCTTTGTAGATGGTGATAACATGGATTACTGGCATATATTCTTTAATTGCGAAGATGATGGTGGAAATGGAAATGGTGAATGTGATCCTCAAAACCCAGCTGATGACTGTGATGGTGATACTATTCCGAATGGTCAAGATAATTGTCCTGAAACGGCTAATGCAGATCAGGGTGATTTAGACGAAGACGGAATTGGTGATGCTTGTGATACAGATATTGATGGAGACGGAATCCTTAATGTTGATGAAAATGAAGGTTGTATTAGAAATCCAGATCCAGAATGTGGTGAAACAGGTGTAGAACCTTGTTTAGCTGAAGCACCAGATGGATGTCAATCTACAGATGCGCTAAACATTAATCTTGATAATGCCGGTCCTAGTATTACTAATGTTTCATATGGAGATTGGACAGTGCAAATTGTGGATGGTGAATTGTTCGTTGGTGTTACGCCTATAATCCCATTCGAAATTTCGGATATAGAAGTAGTAGTACTCGAAAGTGCTACTTGTGAAACTGTAACCGTTCCAGATGAAGGAGGTTCTGTTACAATACCTGGTATTACAGAAGGTGATTTGCCACTTTCCATAAGTGTAAGAGCAAATATCTGCGATGTGTCAGGAGAATAAAATCTCAGCTAATTTTTACCGGGGGGTGACTAAGAAGCTGAGTAGTTTTTACTTCCCTCTTTCTTGAGAGATGTAAAAAGAGGCTGTGCGGATTTTCCGCACAGCTTTTCTTTTTATAAAATTTAGGGACCCAGAAAGAATTCTATAAGTTTAGCCAATAATTTTTGGATTTATTTAGGTGATTTTCATCGTAAATACTTCGGAACAGCAGTAAAATAGAAGCTTTCAACAATGAATTAAAAAGTATTTTTTTCAGAATCAAATTAATTGAAAATTTTATTCAATCAATAGACTCAGAAATATTTGTAGGAATCTGACTATTAAATTGTTAAGCGTCTTTCGAGGCTATTTTTTTGGAATGACCTTTGTAAATCAAAACAAAAATTTCTAATTATTTAATTTAAAAAAGAGTACCCTACTTATGAAAAAAAGCAAATTTTTGTTACTACCTGTTCTAGCGATTTTGGCATGTAGTAAAGATCCCATTGTAGAAAATGAAGAATCAGAAACGCAATTAAAACCTGAAGAAATTACCGAGCAACTTACCGAAGTGGCATATCCCGATGAGCTAGGTCCAGTCTCTGAGATTTATTATGGAGGGCAACTTATGCCTGTAGAGGAACATAACGGTAATTATATTTACCAGGGAGATATTATGATCCCTGCAAATCAAACTAGTAAATCCCCGCAAAGTCTTATACTAGATCAGGATGCCACTCCTCAGAGAAGTACTGGGAGAACAAGTGGGATGTGGCCTGATAATACTGTTTATTATGCTATAGATAATAATTTGTCTGATAAAAATCGTGTATACGATGCCATAGATCATTGGGAATCTAATACATCCCTTAAGTTTGTTCAAAGATCTGGTCAGTCTAATTATATTTATTTCACCCCTGGTTCTGGCTGTTCTTCTTATGTTGGAATGATTGGAGGCCGTCAAAATATAACATTGGCAAGTGCTTGTACCACAGGTAATACTATTCACGAGATTGGCCACGCGGTTGGGCTTTGGCATGAGCAAAGTAGAGTAGATCGTAATAACTATATTAATGTTAATTTCGATAATGTTAGAAGTGGTACAGAACATAATTTTCATACCTATGAAACCAGTGGTTTTGATGGTGATGAATATACCACCAGCTTAGATTTTGGATCTATAATGATGTATAGTGCTTATTCTTTCTCTAAGAATGGCGAGCCTACTATTACCAGAAATAATGGTAGTACTTATCAGGTTCAAAGATCTGGACTTTCTTCTGGAGATATTAAAGGAATTGAAGCAATGTATCCGGGAGATGGAGGAGCTCCATCTTATACTAATGGTGAATATTATACTATTAGTGGGGTTACTGTACTTAGAGCGAACGATCTTTGGTATTTCTGGACTAAATACGGATTCAAAAGAGTTGAATTAAAAAATGACCGTTGGTATTGGGTTTAATGACTCAACTTCTAATAAATGGTAATAGCCCGGACAATTTTGTCCGGGTTTTTTTATGGGGAATTGGGAAAATAATTTTCTACAGATTGGGTATATTTTTCACATGATTTTTAAGGCTAAAAAACAAATGAATATACCTAGTAATTTTTCTTTGAATTAATTTCAACTTTAACATATGCTCTAAGCTCTTCAAAGAATCTAGTGAATTCATCTTCAAATTCCTCATAAAATTCGCGCAGTTCTTCTACAGCCAGGTGCATTTTAGCACGGTACTTAATTCTTCTATTCATTTGAAAAAGAATTTTTTCAATTCCTTCAATTTTTCGGTAGTTATAAAGCCAATTGTCGGCAACCATATACGGTAGAAAATTTTGAACTGGTTTAGGAAGAATTTTAAAATTATCTTGCAGGAGTTTATAAAAATCTTCAGTATAAATCTTTAAAGGAATATCACTATAATCTTTCCAATTTGCTGCAAGAAAATGATCATATAAAATGTCTACGATTACCCGGCTGTAATGACCGTAACGTTCAAATAAACGCTCCACACTTTTACTTACTATATGATGTGTATCGGTAAAAGTATCAATAGCACGATGCAATACTATTCCATCTATAATTCCCGGAGGATATTCTAAATATTGCTTCCCTTTAACCGAATCGGCTATAAAGTTTCCGATTTTCAACTCTTCGTTGTCGCCTGAAAGATATATATGGGCCAAGAAATTCATTCTTGAAAGTTACGTAAATCCGGTTGTTTCCTGTTTAATTTTTGTTAAGTTTTGGCGCTAGCTGCCTGCTCCTTGTATATTTGTTAAAATTTTAATTTTAGAAAATAGATTTATTCATTATAAAATAAACTTATGAGTTTAATAAAATCAATTTCAGGTATAAGAGGTACTATTGGAGGTAAGACAGGAGACAACCTTACGCCAATAGATACTGTGAAATTTGCAGCCGCTTATGGTACCTGGTTAAAAAATAATTCAGAAGAAAAAAAGTTGACCGTGGTTGTTGGCCGGGACGCCCGGATTTCAGGAAAAATGGTTCAGGAATTAACTATGAATACCTTGACCGGTTTGGGAATTAATGTTATTGATATAGATCTTTCTACTACACCAACTGTAGAGATAGCTGTGCCGTTAGAAAAAGCTGATGGCGGAATTATTCTTACTGCCAGCCACAACCCAAAACAATGGAATGCGCTGAAATTATTAAATAAAAAGGGAGAGTTTCTTGACGGAGCAGCAGGCGCGAAAATTTTGGAATACGCAGAACAGGATAATTTTGATTTTTCTGAAGTTGATGATCTGGGAACAATTACCAGAATAGATAATTATATAGATATTCACATAGAAGAGGTTTTAAAACTTAAGCTTATAGATGCTGATAAGATTAAAAAGGCCGGCTTTAAAGTTGTTGTAGATGGAGTGAATTCTACCGGCGGTATTGCTATTCCTAAACTTCTTGAGAAAATGGGAGTTGAGGTTGTAGAATTATATTGTGAGCCAAATGGCTATTTTCCTCATAATCCTGAACCTTTAAAAGAACATCTTACCGACATTTGCGAATTGGTAAAAAAGGAGAAAGCAGATTTTGGGATAGTGGTAGATCCAGATGTTGATAGACTTGCTTTTATTGACGAAAACGGAGAAATGTTTGGGGAAGAATATACACTTGTGGCTTGTGCCGATTATGTGCTTTCAAAAACTCCCGGAAATACCGTAAGTAACCTATCTTCTTCCAGAGCCCTTAATGATATTACTAAAAAACATGGTGGAGAATATAAGGCCAGCGCGGTAGGTGAAGTTAATGTAGTACAGCTTATGAAAGATGCTAATGCTGTTATTGGAGGAGAAGGAAATGGCGGGATTATTTATCCAGATTCGCATTACGGGCGCGACAGTCTTGTTGGTGTGGGATTATTTTTAACGCATTTAGCTGAAAAGAATATTAGTGTATCTGAACTAAGAAAAGAGTATCCGGCTTATTATATGAGTAAAAATAAAATCCAGTTGACTCCTGAAATTGATGTAGACGAGATTTTGAAGGCGATGGAAGAAAAGTATAAAAACGAAGAAATCTCTACGGTAGATGGAGTTAAAATAGATTTCGCCGAAAACTGGGTGCATTTAAGAAAATCGAATACCGAGCCTATTATAAGGATTTATACCGAAGCAAAATCTCAGGATAAAGCAGATGATCTTGCCCAGGATATGATTAAAGAAATTAAAAAGATAGTGGGTTAACGCACTATGGCATTCTTGGGAATTTCTTTCCCAAGATGCTTCCAGCGTTTATGCGTCCATAGGTAAAGTTCTGGTTTTTCCCGAATTTGTTTTTCCAAATGCTGTATGTAATCTAAAGTAATTTGGTTGTTTTCAGTTTCAGTGGGATTATCAGCAATATTAATTAAAGAGGCTTTATAATAGCCTCTTTTTACTTTATCTACATGTAGGTAAATGACTGCCATATCAAATTCTTTGGCCATTCTTTCCGAACCAATGTAGAAAGGAACCTTTTTACCCATAAAATCAGTCCAGAATTTATAATTGGGTGATTTTGGTGATTGGTCGGCTATCATGGCGTAAACACCACGTATGCCTTCTTTTTGATTATGCGCTATTCGTAAAGTAGATTTAGAATTCTGTATAAGTTCTGCGCCAAAGCGTCTTCTTATATCATTAATTAGCTTATCAAAACCGGGATTTCTAATCTTTTTATAAATACCAAAAGCCTTATGGTTTAAATTGTTGAGTTGTAAAGCAAAAAGCCACTCAAAACTGGCATAATGCCCGCACATAAGCATAATACTTTTATCCAACTTTTCTATACGTCTAAGTTCTTCGAGATTGGTGAATACAAAACGTTTTTTCAATTCTTCCTCCGAGATGGAAATACTTTTTATGTTTTCCAAAAACATATCGCACATGTGAGCGTAAAATTTCTTCCGAATTTTGATGATTTCTTCGGAAGATTTTTCAGGAAAAACCAGCTTTAAATTATCTGTAACGGTTTTTTTTCTGTAGCCAACAAGGTAATAGACTATAAAGTAAACCACATCTGAAACGCGGTAAAAAAGCCAAAAAGGTAGAATGGAAATAAGCCAAAGCAAGGGATAAATCAACCAAAAAACTACAGCCTGCATAAAATAATTTTCAGCAAATATATGGTATATTTGGCACTAAACTAAAGCTACTATGGGAGAATTAAACCTGGTAACCCTTATAATTATTGCTGTAAATGTATTGATTTCATTCAAAGGATTTAAAGACGATTCTTTTTTTCAGAAATATAAATTTAATATCGCCGATATTAATCGGGGTGCTAAATATCAAATCCTTACCTCAGGGTTTCTGCACGTAAATACCACGCACCTTTTGGTAAATATGCTTACGCTTTATTTTTTTGCGAACTCAGTAATCTTTTTCCTGGGAACTTTGGGATTCATTTTAGTTTACCTTGCCAGTTTGGTTTTAGGGAATCTGTTATCTTATTACTTTCATAAAAAAGATATGCATTATACGGCTGTAGGAGCAAGTGGTGCGGTAATGGGTGTGCTTTATTCTGCAATTTTACTGAGGCCTGATATGATGCTAGGCCTGTTTTTTATTATTCCGGTGCCGGCTTATATTTTTGGAATAGGCTATTTATTTTACACTATTTATGGGATGAAACGCCAATTAGGAAATATTGGTCACGATGCACATTTTGGTGGTGCAGTAGGCGGCTACCTGTTAACCTTGTTACTTGCTAGCTGGGTCTTTGAAGAACATTTACTAATGGTAATTCTTTTGGCTCTTCCAATTCTAGTTTTATTTGTGTTACAAAAAATGGGAAAAATATAAATTGGTACTCTTCTTGTTTACTGGTAATAGATCAATAATATAATACAAAACCATGAAAAAGATAATTTTACTTTTTGCCCTAGTTGCCGGGCTTGTAATGCAAGCTCAAAACGATAATAGTAATCCCGGTATTCACGTTACAGGAGAAGGAATTGTAAAAGTAACCCCAGATAAGGTGACTATAAATTCCAGGATTGAACACGAAGGCCAGAGCGCTACTTCGGTGAAATCTCAAAACGATGAGGTGGTAGATAAAGTGATTAAATTCCTGAAATCTGAAGGTGTAGCTGAAAAAAACATTAATACCGATTATATCAATTTGAATAAAAGATATAATTATAATGATAAAACCTATACTTACGTAGCTAGCCAGGCTATTTCTATTACACTTGAGGATATTAGCAAATACGAATCAATCATGAAAGGCCTATTGGAAAATGGTCTTAACGGAATTAGTGGAATTGAATTTGAATCTTCAGAAATAGAAAAGCATAAAGCAGAAGCTAGAAAAAGGGCAGTATTGAATGCTAAAACAAAAGCCGAAGCTTTAGCCGAACCTTTAGGTCAAACCGTTGGAAAGGCTTTTATGATAAGCGAGGGCAGTAGTAGCAATTATCAACCTGTTTATCGTGCTATGGAGATGAAAGCTTCTTCGGACCAGGCTTCAAACCAGGAAACTATTGCTCCGGGGGAAATGGAGGTTAATATAAAAGTGAACGTTGCTTTCCAGTTACTTATGGAGTAGAAAATAACTAATAAATAAAAAAAAAGCGCCAGATAGGCGCTTTTTTTATTTATCGAAAAATCAGAATATCTACCCTTTATTAAGTAATTCTCCAATTTTATTATCCAGGGCATCTCCTCTAAGATCGCGTGCTACAATGGTACCATCTTCATCTAATACAAAAGCGGCTGGGATGGCTTTAATTCCGTAGAGCTGTGCAACGGGATCTTGCCAGAATTGAAGGTTAGAAACCTGGTGCCAGGGCAAGCCATCTTCTTCAATAGCTTCTATCCAACGATCCTTTTGCCCGGGACGATCTAAAGAAACACCAATTATGCTTAAACCATCATCTTTGTATTTATTATATGTTTTAACAAGGTTCGGATTTTCAACGCGGCAGGGCTTACACCAGGCTGCCCAAAAATCGATCACCGTAACTTTTCCCATAGCATCTTTTAAAGCAAGCTTATCACCATCTGGAGTAGGGGCAGTAAAGTTTGGAGCTTTGCTACCAACGGCTACTTTATTTTCTTTTTCAAGGTTTTTAGCGATTTGTTTTCCTATAGCAGTATTCTTTACTTCTTCTGAAAGTCCATCAAACATTTCCTTGATCTCGTTTACCGGGTAAGATTTCATTCTAAGCAAATCGCTTATTACCATTATAGATACAAAAGAATCGGTGTTTTCCTGAACTATTTTTTTCTTAAAAACCTTATCGTTATCAATAATTTCTTTTTCGGTTTCCTTTAGGTTGGTAAGTTTAGTACTGTCTTTTTGCTGAAAAGCAGAGCGCATAGCGGTACGACCTTTCATTACCTTTTCATTTACCTTTGTTAAGTGGCCCAAATATTCCTGTAATAAACGGTTTTCCTTTCCTCCGCTTACTTCAGAAGCACGCAAACTATCCTTATAAACGGTAAAGTTTATTTCTTCATTTTCAGAAATAAAAATTACATTTCCCTGGGTTCCTTCAAATTCAAGAAAGCTTAAATTAGGAGTCTTAGGATCTTCCATGTCCAATTCAAAATGGCCGTCTTTAATTTTAGTAGAGTCTACCCGGTTTGGACGGTTGGTATTTTCATCAATTTCAGAAATATATACCATTTTGCCGTCTTCCATTTTAGGAGCCTCACCCGAGATAGAATAACCTTTATCTTCCTGGCAGGAAGTAAACGCTGCTGCAACAGCAAGCATAATTATTATTTTACGCATAAAATTTATTTTGTTTAAGGCAAAAATAAGCATCTGGCCTTGCAATACCGCCGTAATTTTATAAAAAATTGTTAATTTCAACCCTGTTAATTTGTAAGCATTGGGGATTATGTAATTTTAACTGATATTAGCTTTTATGACAGAACAGAAAGAAGATTTACCTTTTGAAATCCAGATTAGTTTTCATAAAGTTGTTGAACAATATAAGAAGCAACTGGAGCATGAAGAAAGTGAGGTTGCTCGCAATTATATAAAAAGCATCTTAGAGCATGTAAAATCTTTTCCTGCATTAACCGAAGGAGTTAAGAATTTTGATGAGCTCAAAAAATACAAAGAACCGGTAAGGGTTTTACTGGACGATCTTTTTCCCAGTGTGCTTACCAATAACGAAATAAAAGCTGCGTCTATACCTTTTCAAAATTTCTTATTTAATAGATCTAAGCGTTTAAAAAAAATAATGGAGGCCACTCCAGAGAATTTTGAACTGGAAATAAGAAACCTGGATAATAAAACTATTTATGTACAGGAATGCATTAATATCCTAAACGATTATTATGGGTATGATATTGATTATTCCAGGCCTTTATATTTCGATATTCCAGATGAGCAGGGCATAATAAGGCGTTATCGTATTGCGTTGAACGGTGATTTTATAGATATTTTTCCTAAAGATAAAGCCAAAGAGATCACTGATGACGATGTAGATGAATTATTGCAGAATGTTGAGAATATAGATTTGTGGAAAGAAAAATTTCCGCCTCAGAGCTGGGTTTTTAAAGGCTTTACCATAGTAAATCTTACTGATGTTACTATGGATGATGCAATATCTGAATTGAAAACTGCCTTACTTTTTGAAAAATCTTCTGAAGAGGATGAACTCTTAAAACTCGAAGAAATTTTCCGATCCATCTATAAAATTCCCGACCTAAGAGTAGGCTTTACCGTTTACAATCCGCAGGATGAGATGTTTGAAAAAATGGAATATAAAGATGCTAATAGTTATATTCTTAATGATGAATTGGTGAGCGAGTGCAGGGAAGGGGTTTGTGAAGAAGGTTTCAATAATATTTTTAAAGATTATAGTTTCTTTAGTATTGCTAATGTTGAAGAATATGCAAAAAAAACTAAAAATAATATTCTTTCCCGGCGGTTAAAGGAAAGTGATGTGAAAAGTTGCATCCTGGCCCCGGTGGTAAAAAACAATCGTTTGTTGGGGGTTTTAGAATTGGTAGCAAAGAAGAAAAATCAACTTAACAGTATTAATACCATTAAGTTAGATGAAATTTTACCATATATCGCCACTGCGGTAGATAGAAATAGAAGCGATTTTGAAAATAGGGTGAAAGCCGTTATCCAAAGTGAGTGTACCTCTATACATCCTAGCGTTTTATGGGTATTTGAGAAGGAAGCGAAAAAATATATTAGAGACTATGATGAAGACGGGCTCGCTTCTTTTAAAGATATTGTTTTTAAAGATATTTATCCGCTTTACGGACAAATAGATGTGGTGGCTTCTTCAGATGCCAGAAACGAGGCGATTCAAAAAGATTTGTTACATCAATTGCAAGAAATTCAATCTATAATTGATAAAGCCTATAAACTGGAAGAGCTTCCAATTTATGAACAGGTGAAATTTAGAATTTCCGACTTTATGGAAGACCTGGGAAGTAGCCTGAATGCTTCCAGTGAACAGAAGGTATTTAATTTACTTCAGAAGGAAGTAAATCCAATAATGAGCCATTTGAGGAAGCAGTCGTCAGAGTTAAAAGATCTCGTAGAAGAATATCAAAATAAGCTCAATCCAGAAACAGGAATAATCTATTACCATCGTAAAGATTATGATAAAACCGTACAACAGATAAACCGTACGATGTCACGTTTTTTAGACAGGAAGCAGATTGATGCACAAAAGATATATCCTCATTATTTTGAACGCTATAAGACAGATGGGGTAGACCACAATATTTACATTGGTGCTTCTATGGTAAAAGATAGACCTTTCAATAAGGTTTATCTTTATAACTTAAGGCTTTGGCAGCTGAGTACAATGTGTGAAATGGAAAATCGTTTTTACCAGCTGCAACAAACTACACCTATTAAGCTAGACGCCGCTTCTCTAATTTTGGTTTATAATTCCACGATGTCTATTCGATACCGAATGGACGAAAAGAAGTTTGATGTAGATGGTACTTATAATGCGCGTTACGAAATTATCAAAAAGCGTATAGATAAATCGTTTATCAAAGGAACTGAGGAGCGTGTAACTCAAAAAGGTAAAATAGCAATAGTCTATAGCCAGCGAGCTGATGAAAAAGAGTATTTAAGATATATTAAATACTTACAGACCAAAAACTATGTTGGAGAAGAGGTGGAATTGTTAGATCTTGAAGATGTTCAGGGAGTAGTTGGGCTCAAAGCTATTAGGGTAGAAGTTTTATATACGCCAAATAGCAATGAACCCGATAGAACTATTAATTATGAAAATTTAATGGAAGAATTACATTAGGTAAAATGCGCCTACAAATGCAATTACCGAAATAATGATTCCTATCATAAATACCGTGTAAGTTATCCTAAGTATTTTGTATTTTTTATGCAGCACTTTACCGAGTAAATGAAGGTCTAGCATTAAGGATTCATAGACGTAATCCTTATCTTTTATTATTTCTTTCATTCCCCATTTAAACTGCTCAAACGGCATTTTATGGCTGTTTCCAAAGAATAAAAGGTTTACTTCCCGGTTCTTTACCTGCTCTTTTGTGAACTCACCACTGGTAACTTGTGGTCGTGTAGATAATACTGAAAGAATAATTGAAGCTACACTAAATAAAATAAGGATTAGAGTTGGGATCAATAAATGCTTATTACTGGCAGCATCCAGTTTTGGAATCATGTTGGCCAGCGCCAGTGAAATAATAATAGCGTTTACAGAAAGCAATATGTTGGCTTTAGTATCGGCAATATCACTTAGCTTTATGTGGTTTCTAAGCGTTACCCGAAAAAGAGTTTGGATACTTCTCTCGGGATTATCGTTTTTATAACGCGCCTTCATTCGCGCTTTAGCTTCCTCTTTCTTAAGTTTTTTCTGTTGTTTATTTTTATCTTCAATAAGTTCCAGCAAATTTTCTTCTTTTGCCGGTCCCCATTCCTCGATTGCATAATCTGTGTAAAATCGATGTTCTTCGGTAAACATTCTTATGTTTTCCTGTATCCACTCTGCAGTAGTAAAATTCTTAATATTATGAAGTTCCAATTCCTGCCTTAAAAGCTCACTGGTTTCTTCAAAGTAATCTTTTGCAAAATGAGAAGAATCTGCATCTTTTATAATTTTCTCAGAAATTGTCTCTGGTACAGAATCAAACTTGGTAGCTTTAATATTTTTTACTACGTCTTCAATTAATTCTGGAGTGGCATTATGCTCCTTCAAGAAATCTCTGGCAATATTTACACTTTCCTCTTCGTGTCCATTAAAAGTGCGAGTGTATCCAGTATCGTGTAACCA
>Ga0098069_100129_pt1 | contig 44868 bp, 39 predicted proteins | sample 27_taG_FD_92584 | JGI IMG/M metagenome (GOLD analysis project Ga0098069, IMG submission 92584) | Marine viral communities from Cariaco Basin, Caribbean Sea - 27_WHOI_OMZ | ecosystem: Environmental > Aquatic > Marine > Oceanic | place: Caribbean Sea: Cariaco Basin | collected 2014-11-09
CCACACTTGAGTCTTCAAATGAAAACACCTAACTTTATTCATGAAAAAACCTGTGAAGAAAACTCCACAGGTCTATTAAAAAATTTTACTTAATAACTGTCAACCTATTTTAGGACGACACATATCAATTTAGAAGGAATTATTTAATATTTCCCACCATATCTTTAGGTTGCACCCACTCATCAAATTGTTCTTCGGTAAGGTGGCCTAATTCAACCGCAGCTTCTTTCAGTGTAGTTCCATCTTCGTGAGCTTTATTGGCAATTTCGGCAGCTTTATAGTAACCAATTTTAGTGTTTAAAGCAGTTACCAACATCAAAGAATTATTTAAATGTTCCTGGATTCGTGGTTTATTAGCTTCAATTCCCTTTGCGCAATTAACATCAAAAGAAACACAGGCATCACCAATAAGTTCTGCACTTTGCAGAAGATTGGCTGCCATAACCGGTTTAAAAACATTTAGCTCAAATTGGCCTTGCATTCCTCCAACACTAATAGCAACATCGTTGCCCATTACCTGGGAGCAAACCATAGTTAAAGCTTCACATTGTGTAGGATTCACTTTTCCGGGCATAATAGACGAGCCTGGTTCATTAGCCGGGATATTGATCTCACCAATTCCACTTCGTGGTCCAGAAGAAAGCATTCTAATATCGTTCCCTATTTTATTTAAGGAAACGGCTAATTGTTTTAAGGCTCCGTGAGTTTCCACAAAAGCATCGTGCGCAGCGAGTGCTTCAAATTTATTTCCGGCAGAAATAAAAGGTAGTTCAGTGAATTTAGCAATAAATTCAGATACTCTTTTAGAATAGCCTTTTGGAGTGTTAAGTCCGGTTCCTACTGCTGTTCCACCAAGCGCTAATTCAGATAGATGCGGAAGCGTACTTTCAAGAGCTTTAATTCCGTGGTCTAACTGGGCAACATAACCGCTAAACTCCTGGCCTAAGGTTAGGGGAGTGGCATCCATAAAATGCGTACGTCCAATTTTTACCACTTCCTTAAACTCTTCTGATTTTTTCTTTAACGTATCGCGTAGTTGCTTCACGCCGGGAAGCGTCACTTTGGTGATTTTTTGATAAGCCGCAATATGCATTCCCGTTGGGAAGGTATCGTTAGAAGATTGTGATTTATTAACATCATCATTTGGTTGAAGCGTTTTATCGCCTTCGCCTAAAGTATTGCCAGCTAATTGGTGCGCTCTATTTGCAATAACTTCGTTTACATTCATATTGCTTTGAGTCCCGCTACCGGTTTGCCAAATTACCAGCGGAAATTGGTCGTCGTGTTTGCCTTCCAGTATTTCATCACAAACCTGGCTTATATAATCTCTCTTATCTACCGGTAAAACCCCCAATTCACAATTTGTGTAAGCGGCTGCTTTCTTAAGATAAGCAAAGCCATAGACTATTTCTAAAGGCATACTGGCAGCCGGCCCAATTTTAAAATTATTCCTTGAACGTTCGGTTTGAGCACCCCAGATTTTATCTGCCGGAACTTTTACTTCTCCAATAGTATCTTTCTCTATTCTATAATTCATAATTTTTATATTAGTTGTTACACAAATTTACAAGATAGTGGGATTCTAAAGGAATAAATAAAGAGAATTTAGCCTTTAATTTTCCTGATTTTAATCAGCGGTTTTATAATTTCTGAAAAATTAATTGTGATAAGCCAGCAAAGCTTAGTATATTTGACCAGATCAAAAAATTTTGGAAATTATGTTCGAATTCGATCAATATCTCGGTTTTCTGGCTTTCCTGGTTATTTTAACCATGGGATTCTGGCTTATGATTTTCCTAATGGCTATTTTACCTTATTGGATAGGCGGCTCTGTTGGAGAATTGCTTAAAGAAAAGAAAGCAGCAAGAAAAAAAGCGAAAGAAGAAAAAGCATAAAAAAAGGGACAGTTAATGTCCCTTTTTTTATGCTTTAATTTTAAATAATATATAATAAACCGGCTTAAGTAAGCCGGTTTATTTGTGTTATAAATTATCCTTCAAAACCCTCCTCAAAGTCCTGATCACTATCGTTACGACGTTGTTCACGTTTCTGCTGATTAAATCTATAGATAAAAGAAACATTTACAGATTGTCCCTGTCTCCATTGGAATTCACTTTCCTGGCTAAAGAATTCTGTAGTGGTAGAACTATTTCTTTTTCTTCCGTTAAAAATATCTCTCACATTTAAAGAAAGTGTAGCTCTCTCGTTTAGAATCTCTTTACTAAAGGCAAGATCTACATTTAAAATTCCTTCTTGAGTTCCCTGAATTTCATCTGAAGGGCCTCGGTAAAATAAGTTTGTTTGCCAGTCTATTTTTAGTGGTAAAGTAACTTTTGAACTAAATCTACCAAACCAGCTTGAGTTGTCCTGGCTATAATCGGTGCCATTAAATTCACCGTCAAGTTTAAAACGGAATACATTCACACTACCGTTAAACCTTAACCAATCTGCCGGGTTGTAAAGGAAACCTAATTCTCCACCCATCCTGTCGTTTGTAGCAAGGTTAAATGGGATACTTCTAATTACTTCTATTTGTTGACCAGAAGGGCCGCTAATAAAAACTTCCTCCTGCACTCTTTGAAAAGCATCGGTTTCTCTTTGGAAGTAAACTGAAGAGGTTAAGGTAAATTTCTCCCATTTCTTTAAATACCCAAGATCAAATGCATTAGAAAATGCAGGATTTAAGTTTGGATTCCCCTGGAAAATATTGTTACGGCTACTTCTGGAAGGGAAAGGGTTTATATACCATCCTCTTGGCCTGTTTATTCTTCGGTTATAACCTAAAGTAATGTTTTCATCTTTGCCAAGTTCATAAATAAGGTTTACGGTAGGGAACAAACCAAGATAATTGTTGTCAAAATCTGTATCTACTGCGAAAGAGAATTCTTCCTGTAATTCCTCTTCAGTTAATTCTGAATCAATCTCACCTTTTAAATTGGTATTCTCCAGTCTTAATCCTAAAAGGAAACTAAAACTTCCGAATTTAGTACCGTATTGCGTGTAAAGAGCCTGAACATTTTCTGAATAATCAAAAATATTTGTCTGGGTTTCATTTAATACAAACTCTCCAAGGCTATTTTCCTGAAAAAGTTTGTAATCGGTCACTTCATTTTCAAAATTACCACGATAACCTGCTTCAAACTGAGATTCCTCTCCAATAGGTAATACGTAATCTGCCTGAATCAAATATTCCTTTTGATCTTCGTCTGTAAGTGTAGATTCTGAAGGAATATCAATCTCCTCTATTTCTGTATTATTATATATACTAAACTCATTAATAGAAGCATCCTGAGTCTCTGTATCAGTTTCAAACTGGAAATCAGCGGTAAGTTCGTGACCTTCATTATTGAATTTCTTCACATAATTAAGTGAGAATTGAATACTCTCGTCCTCTTCATTTTCAATTTCTCTCCTGTTAGTACCTAAAAGTTCGGTGTCTCCCATTAGATAATCATTCATATTATTGGTCACATCACGATCATCACCAATTCTATAGAAGATAGCTCCAGTAATAGAAGACATATCAGATAAATAATATTCCATCCCAACATTGGTATTGAAACCGCGGTTGATCCTATCATAATCCCTGTCCTCTATATTTCTATCATATATCAGGTTATTAAGAATTACATCTTCTCGTGGTTCAAAATAGCGAGTGTCAAAGAAACCGTAACCTGGGGATTCAGAATATCTGTAACCGGTTGTGGTGAAGAGGTTATATTTATCGGTACGGTAGTTTAAATTGGTAGAAATACTGGCATTTTCAGGAATACCGCCATTTACAGTAACGGAACCATTAAAACCAAGTGTTTCCTTTTTTCTAAGAATAATATTAATAATTCCGGCAGTACCTTCGGCATCATACCTGGCAGAAGGAGAAGTGATCACTTCTACGCGATCTATGGCCTCAGCAGGTAATTGACTTAAAACATCGGTATTTCCAAAACCGGCCATAGCGGAAGGTTTACCATTAATAAGGATTCTTACATTGTCATTACCTCTTAAACTTATACCTCCTTCAATATCTACCGAAATAGATGGTACATTATTTAAGGCATCGCTCACGGTACCTCCGGCCGTAGTAAGATCTTTCCCAATATTGTATATTTTCTTATCCAGCCTAATGTCAACCTGGGTGGTTTCGGCTCTCACCACAACTTCATCTAAGTTGTCTGAGCTAATACCAAGTTCTATGGTTTCCAGGTTTAAATCTGAATTAACCTGACGATTATCAAATCGCTTGGTTTCGTAAGAAATAAATTCAACAATAATATTATAGGTTCCGGGATCTACTTCAATATTAAAAACTCCTTTGGAATTGGTAACACCGCCGTTAACATTTTGCGGGTCGTTAACATCTACAATAGAAATAGTGGCATATTCTAAAGGGACATTGAGTTCATTATCAATTACTTTTCCTGAAATCTCATAAGAATTGCCCGAAGACTGTGCGTAACTGCTGAAACTAAAAAAAAGAAAAAACGCTATACTGAGCGTACTTAACATTTTGGTGGTCATAGAAATTTTTTATTCTTTGACCTTAATTAATGAAGATGGTTTAATGCAAATTGGGTTAAACTCGCGTTAAAACCAGATTTAAAATGTTAAAATGAATTTATGCTGCTGCTATTCAGAAACTAAGATTTACGGCTAATTTTTTTATTTAGCTCTAAATATTTCTGAAACTGCTTATCGGTCATTAATTTTTGTAGCTTATTATGTTCCGCTTTCTGGATTGATTTCAATTTGAAGATAATTTCATCTTCACTCAGCGCTGTTGCGTTTATGATCTCATTCTTCTTTAAAGTATACTCGATAATGAGGTCTTCCAGTTTCTCTGTTTGTTCAAAATCCAGTTCCAATTCTTTTTTCCAGGTATAAGCAAGTTCCCGGGCTATTTCAATAAGTTCTTTCCTGCTCTTTTTATGCAAGTAAAAATGGGAATAAACAAAGCCTGCAACTAAAAATCCGGCGGCGCCTATTATTGCTATTTTATTTTGAGTTTTCATTTTTTTGATGGTTTGATATACTAAATTTAATTACAATATATCTTCAATTTTAGAACCTGGTCTACCTATTACAGCCGTGTCTGGTGTTTCTACAATAGGTCTTTCAATAAGCTTAGGGTTTTTCACCATAACAGTGATTAACTCCTTATCGCTAAGATCTTTGTTTTTATATTCTTCTTTCCAAATTTTCTCATTGGTACGAATTAGTTGCATTGGATAAAAACTTAACTTGTCCAATAGCTTACCCAATTCTTCTTCGGAAAGTGGCTCTTTTAGGTATTCTCTTATTTGATATTCTTTCCCAGAATTTTTTACAAGTTCCAGACCTTCTCTAGATTTTTTGCATCTGGCATTGTGATAAACGGTAATCATTATTTTTTGGTTTTGGCTATTTTAAAATAAACAATAAATTTTAAATCTAAAATATATTGGCAGAAACTTATCAATCTTCCTGCCGTTGTCCCATCATCATTAAAAAAGCTTTCAGGAAAATATCAATTTCTCCATTCATTACGGCATCTACATTCCCCGTCTCTTCTGCAGTTCTAACATCTTTTACCAACTTATAAGGATGCATCACATAATTTCTAATTTGTGATCCCCATTCTATTTTCATCTTAGAATCCTCAATCTCCCTGCGCTGTGCCTGTTGCTTCTGAAGTTCGATCTCGTACAACTGACTTTTTAAAAGCTGCATAGCCTTAGTTTTGTTTTCTAGCTGGGAACGGGTTTCAGAATTTTCAACAACAATTCCGGTAGGAGCGTGGCGTAATCTAACCGCAGTTTCTACCTTATTTACGTTCTGTCCTCCCGCACCTGAGGAACGCATGGTTTCCCAGGAAATCTCAGAAGGATTTATATCTATTTCTATAGAATCATCAGCCAGCGGATATACATACACCGAAGCGAAAGAAGTGTGACGTTTTGCATTACTATCAAATGGGGAAATTCGTACCAGTCTGTGTACGCCATTTTCTCCTTTTAACCATCCAAAAGCAAATTCACCTTCAATCTCCAGGGTAACGGTTTTAATTCCCGCAACATCTCCCGCCTGGTAATTTAATTCTTTAATTTTAAAATTGCGTTTTTCGGCCCACATCAGGTACATACGCATAAGCATTTCGGCCCAATCGCAACTTTCGGTACCACCGGCACCGGCTGTTATTTGCAATACCGCACTTAACTTATCACCTTCTTCAGAAAGCATATTTTTAAACTCCAGATCTTCTATAAGGTCTAAAGCTTGTTTATTTTTATCTAAAACATCTTGCTCGCTGGCTTCATCCTCCTTATAAAATTCATACAGAACTTCAAGGTCTTCGACCAACATTTGCGCTTTCTCAAAATCGGTTACCCATTGTTTTTCAGCATTGAGATCACGCATTATGATCTCAGCTTTTTTAGGATCGTCCCAAAAATCTGGCGCAAAGGTTTTTTCTTCCTGATTGGATATTTCTATTTTCTTGGCATCAATGTCAAAGATACCTCCTTAACGCACCAAGGCGCTCTCTAAGATCTTTGATATGCTCGTGTGTAATCATACTTATAAATTTTAAAGGTAAAAATAGAATTTAAGACCGCGCCGGGAAAGTATTTAACGATATTTTTATAGTTTTAGACTTCCTATAAAATCACGTAAATGAAGCATTTTTCACTTATTTTCCTGTTAGTCAGTTTCTCAGTTCCTGGAATGGCACAATTTCTATCTGAAAAAGAAAATCTTAAGGAATATCAGGGTTTTTTTGATTTTCATTATAATGAAGAAAAAGATGAGATCTACCTTGAAGTTGACAAGCTGGAAAGTGAATTTTTATATGTGCACGCCTTAACCAGCGGACTTGGTTCTAACGATATTGGATTAGACCGTGGGCAGTTAGGAAATGAAGCAATTGTAAAATTTCAAAAAGCGAGGAATAAGTTATTACTAATACAACCCAATCAAAGATATAGAGCAGAAACCGATAACGCATTAGAGAAGCGAAGCGTGGAGCAGGCTTTTGCAAAATCGGTTATCTACGGTTTTGAAATTAAAGAAGAAAAAGATTCAGTTTATATTATAGATTTCACACCATTTTTAATGGAGGATGCTCATAGTGTGGCCGGCCGACTTAAAAAAGGAGGATATGGAACTTACAAACTCGATAAGTCTAAAAGTGCACTTTCCTTGGAACGTACAAAAGCTTTTCCCGAAAATGTAGAATTTGAAGCTTTGCTTACCTTTGAAGGTGAACCTAAGGGAAGAGTCTTACAAAGTGTAGCGCCAGATCCTAAAAAACTTAGTGTTATTCAGCATCATTCTTTTGTAAAATTACCCGATAATAATTATCAAAAACGACTTTTTGATCCTCGCAGCGGTGCGATCTCCATTTCTTATTTAGACTATTCCACTCCGGTTTACGAACCTATCGAAAAGAAATTTGCTATTCGCCACCGCTTAAAAAAGAAGAATCCCAAAGCCGATATTAGTGAAGCCGAAGAGCCGATTGTTTATTATTTGGATCCCGGTACGCCAGAACCGGTAAAGTCGGCTTTACTGGAAGGAGCGCGTTGGTGGAATGAAGCTTTTGAAGAGATTGATTATAAAGACGCTTTTCAGGTTAAAATGCTCCCCGAAGATGCGGATCCTTTAGATACCCGTTATAATATGATACAATGGGTTCACCGCTCTACCCGCGGGTGGAGTTATGGTGCCAGCGTGGTAGATCCCAGAACCGGTGAAATTATAAAAGGCCATGTAAGTTTAGGAAGCTTAAGGATTCGGCAGGATTTTATGATCGCCCAGGCTTTATTAAATAAGCCCTTTGCTGAAAGTGATAAAAATCACGAGAAAATGATGGAAATGGCTGTGGCTAGAATTCGGCAACTATCGGCCCACGAAATTGGTCATACTATTGGTTTTGCTCATAATTTTGCTGCAAGTGTAAACGATAACGCTTCGGTTATGGATTATCCGCATCCACAATTCAGCCTGGAAAATGACGAAATTAGCATTGCAAATGCTTACGATACCGGAATAGGGGAATGGGATAAAGTAACGGTTAAATATTCTTATGCTGATATACCTGAGAATACTTCAGAAAGAAAATTTCTAAATTCAGTTTTAGAACAGGCACAAGAGGCTGGTCACCAATTTATTTCAGATTCAGATGCCCGGGCGCAGGGCGGTGCTCATATAAATGCACATCTTTGGGATAATGGTAAAAACGCAACTGAAGAATTAAAAAGAATCTTAAAAATCAGAAAAAAAGGTATCGAGAATTTTTCGGTAGATAATATTAGAACTAACGAGCCTTATTCGGTTTTGGAAGATGTTTTTGTGCCTCTATATTTTTTACATCGTTATCAGGTGGAAGCGACGGTAAAAATCATCGGTGGACTTGATTATAATTATGCTGTTAAAGGTGGAAAGGATAAAATTTGGGAAAGCGCAACTTCAAAAATGCAGGAAAAGGCGCTAAATGCCATTTTGAAAACTTTAGATGCAGAAATTATTGCAATTCCGAAGGAGAAACTGGAATTATTCCCACCGCGAGCTTTTGGTTACAATCGCAACCGCGAATCTTTTAAAAGTAATACCGGGGTAGCATTTGATGCCCTGGGGGCACCGGTGACTTCGGCAAATTTATCGCTTTCCTTATTATTACATCCAGAAAGAATGGCGAGATTAGTTCAGCAAAAATCTTTAGATAAGAAACAGTTGGGACCGGAAGAAGTTTTGAATGAATTGATAAGTAATACCATGAAAAAGTCGCATCGTGACGATTATTTAAATGAAGTGCAGGAAGCAGTAAACTACCAGGTCTTGCTGCAGTTAATAAAATTAGCCGAAAATGATTCGGCTACGGCAAAAGTAGAAGCGATTGCCAATGCGCAAATTGATAAATTAAAAAAATGGTTAAGTAATAAGGATGGAGTTTTCTATCAACAAATGCTTAGAGAAATTGACAATTACAGGGAAAATCCCAGCGAGTATAAGACCAAATTAAACGTTCCTGAAATCCCTGATGGAAGTCCTATTGGAAGTTTTAGATGTGAGGCAATGGGTTATTTTAGAAATTAATAAAATGGATTTCCTTTTAAGGAAATAACGAAAGAAAAAATAATAAAGAGATTTCCGCCAGAGTTTATCCCGTTTTTTCGGGACGGAAATAACAAACCATAAAGAGATTTCCTTTTTTGGGGAGTTGAAAGAAGTTAAACAATAAAAAAGATTTCCGCCTTCGCGGAAATGACGAAAGAATGCTTATGAAAGAAATAGATTTAAGAAGTGATACCGTAACCCGTCCAACCAGCGGAATGTTGAAGGCAATAATGAGCGCCGAAGTTGGGGACGATGTTTATAAAGAAGATCCTAGCGTAAACGCTTTAGAAGAAAAACTGGCAAAGATGTTCGGGAAGGATGAAGCCTTATTTTTTCCTACAGGAAGTATGGCCAACCAGGCGGCTATAAAATTGCATACACAACCTGCCGAACAGCTTATTTGTGATAAGTGGGCACACGTTTTTAACTATGAAGGTGGTGGCGCTTCTTTTAATAGTGGAGTTTCCTGCAAGTTGGTAGACGGTGATCGCGGTATGATTACCGCGGCACAGGTTGAAGAAAATATAAATCCGCCAGACTTTTATCACAGTCCGTTAACGAGTTTAGTGTGTTTGGAAAATACTACCAATAAGGGTGGTGGTGCTTGTTATGATTTGAAAGAAATCAAAAAAATACGAAAGGTATGTAATACGCATAAACTCGGTTTGCATTTAGACGGCGCAAGGCTTTTTAATGCTTTGGTGGCTAAAAATGAAGATCCCAAAGATTACGGAAAATTATTTGATACTATTTCGGTTTGCCTTTCTAAAGGACTGGGAATCCCCATGGGTTCTGTACTTATTGGCGATAAGAAATTGATGAAAAATGCCATTAGAATTCGTAAGGTTTTAGGTGGTGGAATGCGCCAGGTAGGATTTATGGCTGCAGCCGGAATTTATGCCTTAGATAACCACGTAGAACGCTTAGCCGAAGACCACAAAAGAGCAGCTGATATTGCTGAAACTTTAGACACCGCCGATTATATAGGTGAAGTAGAAAAGGTAGAAACAAATATTATTATTTTTTACCTCAAGAATGCTTCAGATGAAGCTGCCTTTATGAAGTATCTTCAGAAGGAAAATATTAGAATAAGCAATATGGGGCAGGGCAAATTGAGAATTGTTACTCATTTAGATTATACTGAAGAAATGCACCAAAAATTCCTAAAGGTGCTCCGGGAGGTTAAATTATAGTACACTTAGAAAAATTTAACCTAAGCTTATAAAGCTTTTAATACGCTTCTGGAATTGAATTTTATAATTTTCAAAAAAAGAATTGAATTATGAAAAATGTATTGCCTAAAAAAGAAGTGCCTAGATTAAGAGTAGAAACTACAAATGGAATGCAATGGGACTTACGTGATCAAAAACCCAAGAATTTTACGATGGTTGTTTTCTATCGTGGATTACATTGCCCGGTTTGCAAATCTTATTTGCAGGAATTAAATGAAAAAACTGAAGAATTTAGGGAAAAAGGTGTAAACATAATTTGCATTAGTGCCAACAATCAATCCCTGGCAGAAAAAACAGTAAAAGAATGGGATGTAGATAAGTTAACTATTGGTTTTGACTTTGCTACTGAAGATGCCAGAAAATGGGATCTATATGTTTCTGAAGGAATAAATGACAACGAACCCGAGGTGTTTTTTGAACCCGGATTGTTTTTAATAAAACCAGATAATACGCTTTACGCAGCCTCAATACAAACCATGCCTTTTGCAAGACCAAAATTTGACGAATTGCTAAAAGCTATAGATTTTGTGCTAGAAAAGGAATATCCCGCCAGGGGAGAAGCTTAAGTAAAGTTTTAATTTATATAAGAATACCTCACAAATTTTCATATCTGTGAGGTATTTTATTTTGCTGGAAATCAGCTATAAACTTATTTAAGCATATCCATTCCCGGTATATCTGGCATACCGTCTTTAGCAACCGCTGCGAGTTCTTTTTCATTAATATCAGAAGCCTTGGCAATAGCTTTATTTAAAGTAAGTACCAGGTAATCTTCTAATTGCTCTTTATCTTCTAGTAATTCGTCTGCAACATTAATATTTTTAATCTCGCGGGTAGCAGTAATCGTTACACTCAACAAACCGTCGCTCGATTTTTCTTCAATACTAACAGTTTTTAAGCGTTCTTTAGTTTCTTCAACTTTTTGTTGGGTTTCCTTGATCTTATTCATCATACCCATCATATCTCCAAACATAGTCTTCTTTTTTAAAATTTATAAAAGGCAAATTTACTAAATTACAGGATTAATCCTGTTAATATGAAGAGACTATTATGTATTTTACTGGGAAGCATTACCTTTGCAAGCGCTCAAAATAATGCAGATTTGAAAAAAGAAATTGTACCGCCTAAAGCGAAGAAAATAGCCAAAAACCTGGAATTTCACGGTGATGTGAGAGTAGATAATTATTACTGGATGAACAACCGTGATGATGCAGAAGTAATTGATTACTTAAACCAGGAGAATGAGTATAACCAGAAAATGACTGAACACACCAGGGATTTTCAACATCGGTTATTTGAGGAAATGAAAGCTAGAATCAAAGAGGATGATGAGTCGGTTCCTTATAAGTTAAATGGTTACTGGTATCTTACCCGGTTTGAAACCGGAAAAGATTATCCTATTTATTCTCGTAAAAAAGGGGAGCTTGAAGCTCCGGAAGAGCTGCTTTTTGATGTAAATGAAATGGCCGAAGGTTTTGAATATTACAGCCTTGGCGGGTTAAACGTGAGTCCCGATAACAAAATGGTGGCCTTTGGAGTAGATACTTTAAGCCGAAGAAAATATACCATACAGATTAAAGACCTGCAAACAGGAGGAATTTATCCTGATAAAATTGAGAATGCTACCGGAGGTTCTACCTGGGCTGCAGATAATAAAACACTTTTTTACACTAAAAAAGACGATCAAACCTTACGTTCTTACAGGATTTATAAGCACATTTTAGGAACTGATTCTGCTGAAGATGAACTGGTTTTTGAAGAGGAGGATGAAACCTTCAATACCTATGTGTATAAATCGAAGTCAAAAGAATACATTATCATTGGGAGCCATAGTACTTTAACTACAGAGTACCGAATCTTAAAAGCCGATGATCCATCTGGTGAGTTTAAGGTTTTTCAGCCAAGAGAACGCGGCTTAGAGTATAGTATCGCACATTATGAAGATGATTTCTATGTGATGACCAATAAAGATAAAGCCACGAATTTTAGGTTAATGAAAACCCCGGTTGAAAAAACTACCAAGGAAAACTGGGTAGATGTAATTCCGCATCGGGAAGATTACCTGTTGGAAGACATAGATATTTTCAAAAAATATCTTGTGGTAAGCGAACGTCACAATGGTTTAAACAAGATAAAAGTGATACGCTGGGATAATTCAGAAGAATATTATATCCCTTTTGATAATGAAACTTATACTGCTTACACCTCTATAAACCCTTCCTTTGATACCGATATTCTAAGGTTTACCTATAACTCTATGACCACACCAACATCGGTGGTAGATTTTAATATGGAAACTCGCGAAAAGACGGTTCTAAAGGAACAAGCGGTTTTGGATGAGAATTTTGATAAGAATAATTACCTCTCAGAAAGAATTTGGGCTACGGCAAAAGACGGTACTAAAATCCCGGTTAGCCTTGTTTATAAAAAAGGCACTAAACTAGATGGGAATAGTCCTTTATTACAGTACGCTTACGGTTCTTACGGTTCTACCATAGATCCTTATTTTTCAACAGTAAGACTTAGTTTGTTAGATCGTGGTTTTATCTATGCAATTGCACACATTCGCGGCGGGGAATATTTGGGACGTACTTGGTATGAAGATGGGAAACTCTTCAATAAAATGAACACATTTACCGATTATATAGATGTTTCAGAATATTTAATTCAGGAAAAATATACTTCTGCAGAACATTTTTATGCAATGGGTGGTTCTGCCGGCGGCTTGTTAATGGGTGCGGTAATTAATATGGCGCCACAACTTTATAGAGGCGTTATTGCAGCCGTTCCATTTGTAGATGTTGTTACTACTATGTTAGATGACAGTATTCCATTAACAACTGGTGAGTACGATGAATGGGGAAATCCTAATAATAAGGATTATTACGAATATATGATGCAATATTCTCCTTATGATAATGTGGTGGCACAGGATTATCCGAATATGCTGGTAACAACTGGTTTGCACGATTCCCAGGTGCAGTATTGGGAACCTGCAAAATGGGTGGCAAAGTTAAGAGAGTTAAAAACCGATGATAATTTGTTGCTTTTTCACACAAATATGGATGCAGGTCACGGTGGAGCTTCAGGACGATTTGAAGCCTTAAAGGAAGTGGCCGAAGAATATGCGTTTTTGTTGGATTTAGAAGGAATTGACCACTAATTAAAAAATTTACCTTAAATTTGTGCGGTTTCACTTTCGTGTTTATTGTAAGTGAAATCAACCGGCACAGGTTGGCGGAATATTTTTCCGATAGTTATCGGGACGAAAAAATAAAATATTTTAACCTTGTTGAAATATTTTGAGCTCATAAAAATGGGCGAAATCTTTAACCCAAATTTTGTAAAGAACTTCGATTTATGAAAGAAGATTTGCAAGTATATGACAATGTATTACAACTTATAGGTAATACACCTTTGATAAAACTTAATAAAATCACCCAGAAATTTAAAGGAGAATTCTTCGCTAAAGTAGAAGCCTTTAATCCGGGACACTCCGCAAAAGATCGTATTGCACTTTATATTATAGAAGAAGCTGAAAAAAAAGGTATTCTTAAACCGGGTAGTACTATTATAGAAACTACTTCAGGAAATACCGGTTTTAGTATTGCGATGGTAAGTGTAATAAAAGGTTACGAATGTATTTTGGCTGTAAGCTCTAAAGCATCTAGAGATAAAATAGATATGCTTAGAACGATGGGAGCCAAAGTTTATGTTTGTCCTGCTCACGTATCGGCAGATGATCCCAGGTCTTATTACCAGGTGGCTAAAAGGTTGCATTCAGAAACAAAAGGCTCGGTTTATATCAATCAATATTTTAATGATTTAAATATAGACGCGCATTTTAATTCTACTGGTCCTGAGATTTGGAACCAAACCGAAGGAAAAATTACACATCTTATTGCTTGTAGTGGAACTGGAGGAACAATTTCTGGAACCGCAAGATATTTAAAGGAACAGAATCCTGAAATGAAAGTTATAGGAATAGATGCTTATGGCTCTGTTTTGAAAAAGTATCACGAAACAAAAGAGTTTGATGCTAATGAGATTTACCCTTATAGAATAGAAGGACTTGGAAAAAATCTTATTCCATCGGCAACAGATTTTGAAATTATTGACCGGTTTGTGAAGGTGAGTGACGAAGATAGTGCTCATACAGCAAGGGAACTTGCTAAAACCGAAGGTCTATTTGTAGGTTATACCAGTGGTGCAGCTACACAAGGACTTAAACAACTTGCTGAAGAGGGCGAATTTGATGAGAATAGCCATGTAGTTGTAATTTATCCAGATCACGGTTCCCGATATATGGGGAAAGTTTTTAGTGATGACTGGATGGAAGAACAGGGCTTTTTTGATACTAAAAATGAGATTGAGGCACAGCCTATAGAATTTATAAAATAAGAAGAATTTTGAAACCGATTCAGAAATAAAAAATACAAAAGCATCCAGGTAGGATGCTTTTCTTTTATTTGAGTTTTAAGAAAAAAATAACTTTGTGCAATTGAGCCAATTTTAAGTATTTTTGCGGCTCGACTAAAAAAAGATCGATGAGGGATTTATTTGATAAAATATATAAAGACAAAGGACCATTAGGAAAATGGGCAGAGCAGGCAGAAGGATATTTTGTATTTCCTAAACTTGAAGGACCAATTTCTAACAGAATGAAATTTAGAGGGAAAGAAGTGATCACCTGGAGTATTAACGACTATCTGGGACTTGCTAATCATCCCGAAGTAAGAAAAGTAGATGCGGAAGCTGCTGCAGAATATGGCTCGGCTTATCCTATGGGTGCGAGAATGATGAGTGGACACACCCAGCTTCACGAACAACTTCAGGACGAACTGGCTTCTTTTGTTCATAAGCAATCGGCTTACCTGCTTAATTTTGGTTACCAGGGAATGGTTTCTACCATAGATGCTTTGGTTTCTAAACAAGATGTGATCGTTTATGATGTAGATGCTCACGCTTGTATCATAGATGGTGTACGTTTACACTTAGGTCAACGTTTTACTTATAAACACAACGATCTTGAAAGTATAGAAAAAAACCTGCAACGCGCTACTAAAATTGCAGAACAAACCGGAGGAGGAATTTTATTAATTTCTGAAGGTGTTTTTGGAATGCGTGGAGAACAGGGTAGATTAAAGGAAATTGTTGAGCTTAAGCAAAAATATAATTTTAGACTATTTGTTGATGATGCTCACGGTTTTGGAACACTTGGTAAAACAGGTGCCGGAGCAGGTGAGGAGCAAGGCGTGCAGGATGATATTGATGTATATTTTGCCACTTTTGCTAAGTCTTTAGCAAGTACAGGTGCTTTTATTGCAGCCGATAAAGAAATTATAGACTACCTTAAATATAATTTACGTTCACAAATGTTCGCAAAATCGTTGCAAATGCAATTGGTGGTTGGCGCATTAAAACGTTTAGAAATGTTAAGAACAATGCCAGAGCTTAAAGATAAGCTTTGGGAAAATGTAAATGCGCTTCAAAACGGACTTAAAGAAAATGGTTTCGATATTGGAACTACACAAAGTTGTGTAACACCTGTTTACTTAAAAGGAAGTATTCCGGAAGCTATGGCTTTGGTGAAAGATCTTAGGGAAAATCACGGAGTGTTCTGTTCTATTGTAGTTTATCCGGTAATTCCAAAAGGACTTATTTTATTAAGAATGATTCCTACCGCTTCTCATACCATGGAAGATATTGAGGAAACTTTAGTTGCTTTTTCAGCAATTAGAGAGCGTTTAGAAAACGGAACTTATAAAAGATTATCTGCTTCAGTTTCTGCCGCTATGGCGAGCAAAGAGTAGTTGTATTTATTGAAATAAAGCTTAAAAAACCGTTTAGAAGTTATTTTTCTTCGTCACCCTGAACTTGTTTCAGGGTCTAGTTTCATTTAAATCTAGAAGCTGAAATGAATTCAGCTTGACGTCTTAAAGTTATTTCTAAACGGTTTTTCTATTTCTAATTTTTAGGAAAAATAAGGTTTAGATTTATTTATCTGAACCATCTCCTTCATCATCGTCTTTGTAAAATCCGGTTTCTTCGAGTTCTTCTCCGCGTTGATTTCGCTTTCCTTCATAGGTGTCTTCAATATATTCATCATCTTCATGAAAATCGAACCGATAAGAAACTCCCGCAGCCACCTGCCATCTTGATGGTGTATCTTTAAAATTAACCAGCCCGGAAATATCCAGTTGAAAATCTTTTCCGAATAAATAAGCAGCACCACCGCGAACTAAATCATCGGCATATAAATCACTTATATACGTTTGAAACTCCCCAAAAACCGCAAATTTAGGCGTCACGGCATGGGTTAATGTGAATACTCCTCCATAAGACGGAAATTCCTCAGTAAACTTATCTGCAATAAAATTCATAACCAAAACCCAGTTGCCCCAGTTATTCTGAGTGATAATAGCTGCCTTCGGACTTATTTCGGATTCGCCTTCAAACATGTATGGGTTATCCCACCAGCTAAAATTTGCACCTCCATAGACAGAAACAGCGGGAATTAGGCTGCGTAAATCCAGTCGTTGATTCGCTTTCCAGCTATAAAGATTCACTTCTCTTTCTTTGACACTCACGCCGGGGTCAAAAAGTAGAAACTTAGCCCCGATGGTGTTCGTCTTAAAGTTTGTGGTTTTAAATTCATCTACACTGTTACCCACTGGAATTGAAGTTACCTGATCCTGAAAAGAACCAAAGAAATTAAGTTCAAGGATTTCAGTTAAAAAACCATAACGTAAGCCATAACTCGCTCCAAGAATATCGGTATCACTATTAAATAAGCTATGATTATCATTTCCAAAATAAGCACCTGCTTCTAATTGTAAAACATTTTTTCCTACAGCGTAAGCACCCTGAGATTCTCCTGGTCTATTTGAGTTTATGGTTTCTGTATATTGAGCATGTGCGTTAAAAATTCCGAAGAAAATAAAAGCGATTCCTACTTTTAAATAGTGCATATTAGATTGGTTTGTTACTTTCAAAGATAGCAGATTTATTATTTTTTTAGGAAGCTAAGGCTGCTATTCTCAAGGCTTATTTTTATTTTTGTAGAAATTTCCTGAAAATGTTAGAAGCTTCTTTTTCCGATGTATTACAAACGATTCTAATCATTCTATTAGTATATTTTGCCTTTAAATTACTAATTAAATGGTTTGGGCCGCTTATTCTCAAATATTTCCTGCGGAAAATGGGAAAACGTTTCGAACAGCAGTTTAGACAACAGCAAGGTCCTGCGTCTCAAAAAAAGGAAGGAAAAGTAAGCATTGATAAAAAGCCGAAAGCCGGCCGAAAATCTAATAAAAACGTTGGGGAATATATAGATTACGAGGAAATTGATTAATTTCGGGATCAATTTTTTATATTGAATAGGGAAGAAGCTGCCCATTCAATTTAATTAAAAGTGATCTAAAAAATTTCAGATGGCCAATCTTAAAAAGTTTCTACCGCATCTTCTCGTTTTGGTAGGCTTCGTAATAGTTTCTTTATTTTATTTTAGTCCTGTTCTTGAAGGGAAAAAGATTTTTCAAAGCGATATCGTTCAGTATATCGGGATGGCCAAAGAGCAAAACGATTTTCGTGATCAAACCGGCCAGGAACCTTATTGGACCGATTCTGCTTTTGGAGGTATGCCTACCTTTCAATTAGGCGCATATTACCCGCATAACTACGTTAAAAAGCTAGATTCTGTTCTACGGTTTTTGCCAAGACCTGCCGATTATCTATTTCTGTATTTTATAGGTTTTTATATTCTTCTACTCTGTTTAAAATTAGATTTTAGACTGGCATTTTTAGGGGCTTTAGCCTTCGGGTTTTCGACCTATCTTATTATTATCCTGGGAGTAGGGCATAATGCCAAAGCACATGCTATAGCTTATATGCCGATGGTTTTAGGCGGGATTATCCTCACTTTTAGGCAAAAATATTTATGGGGATTTTTATTATTATCACTGGCAATGGCCCTTCAAATAGGTGCGAACCATTTTCAGATGACATATTATTTACTGCTGCTGGTTATCGTCCTCGGCATTTCCTATTTAATCGATGCCTACCGAAAAAATATACTTCCAAAATTTTTTAAAGCATTAGGAGTAATGGTAGTGGCAGTTATATTGGCCATAGGTGCTAACGCTACCAATTTACTTGCCACACAAGAGTACACCGCCCACAGTACCCGAGGTGATACAGGTTTAACAATTTCCCCTGATGGTTCTGATAAACCGGCTGCGGGCTTAACATTCGATTATATTACCGAATATAGCTACGGGATAATGGAATCTTTAAATCTATTTATTCCAAGATTTATGGGTGGTTCTAATGCTGAAGATATTGGGAAAGACACTGAAATTTATGATTCCTTAATTAAACTTGGTGCTTCACCGGTTCAGGCAACTGATTTTGCTGAGAATGCACCAACATATTGGGGGGATCAGCCATATGTAGGCGCGCCGGCTTATATTGGGGCAACGGTATTATTTCTCTTTGTTTTTGCACTTTACCTTGTAAGAGGCCGACTAAAATGGTGGATTGTTGGTGGAAGTGTGCTGGCGCTAATTCTTTCATGGGGTAAGAACTTCGGCTTTTTTACTGAATTTTTTATCGATTATGTTCCGTTGTATAATAAGTTTCGAGCGGTTTCTTCCATACAAGTGATTATAGAATTGTGCGTTCCGGTCTTAGCCGTTTTCGGACTTTATAAATTATTTGATCCTAAACTTCGAAAAGAGACAAAAGTATACGCGCTCAAATGGTCTGGTATTATCGTAGGAGGAATTGGGCTCGCATTACTACTTTTCCGTTCTGTATTGTTTGATTTCAGTGGCGCAGGAGATTCGGCTTTAATTCAGCAACTGGGAGCCGATTTTGTTAGAGCACTTAAAGAAGATAGAAAGGCTATTTATACCGAAGACCTTATTAGGTCGCTTATTTTTTCAGCATTAACAGCAGCGGCAATTTGGTTGTATATAAAAAAGAAGATCACCCAAAACTGGCTGGTTCCTGCCTTGGCACTTTTAATTCTTGTAGACCTTATTTCGGTAGATAAACGTTATGTGAATAATGATGATTTTGTAAGTGCAAGACAAATGCATCGTCCGTTCCAGCCTAATGCTGCCGATCAGCAAATTTTGCAGGACGATGGTCACTACCGTGTTTTTGATGTTTCCGGAAGCCCATTTAATACAGGAAGAACTTCTTATTTTCACAATGCCATAGGTGGTTATCACGCCGCCAAACCGGGCAGAATGCAAGATTTATATGATTTCTATATTTCGCAAAACAATATGGAAGTTCTAAATATGCTGAATGCCAAATACTTTATTGTTCCTTCTGAAGGGGGCCAGCCACAGGCACAGCAAAATCCAAATGCCTTTGGAAATGCCTGGTTTGTAGATAATATTAAATGGGTTGAATCTGCCAACGAGGAAATATTGAATTTAAAAGAAGTTGACCTTCAAAATACGGCGGTTATAAATTCAGAATTTAAGAGTGAAGTTTCTGAAGATTTCAAAGCTATCGGAAATGCAGAAATTCAATTACAAAGCTATCAGCCTAATGAATTGGTATACGAAACCAATGCCTCGTCGCATCAGTTTGTAGTTTTTTCTGAAATGTATTACCAGCCGGGTTGGCAGGCATATTTAGATGGAGAAAAAGTTGAACACTTAAGAGCAAATTATGTATTACGTGCTATGAACATTCCTGCAGGCGAACATACCGTAACTTTTAGATTTGAACCCGAAGTAGTAAACACCGGGAGCAGTATTGCCCTGGCAAGTTCTATAATATTGGTTTTAATTATTTTAGGCGGATTTTACTATAAATCCCGAAACCGGGAATAGTTCTTAAATGGAGAAGGTACTCATTATAACTTATTATTGGCCACCGGCCGGAGGGCCCGGTGTGCAACGCTGGCTTAAGTTTGTAAAGTATTTACGGGACTTTGGAATTGAACCGGTGGTTTATATTCCTGAAAATCCTAATTATCCTATGTTAGATAATTTCCTGGAAAACGAAATTCCTGAAGGAATAACTATTCTAAAGATGCCTATTTTTGAACCTTATCAAATAGCGGGACTTTTTTCTAAAGATCAAACTTCAACAATTAGCAAAGGGATTATCGCTGATGAAAGAAATCAGTCGTTTTTGCAGAAATCTTTACTTTTTATCCGTGGTAATCTATTTATTCCCGATGCGAGGAAATTTTGGATAAAACCATCGGTAAAATTTCTTAAAACCTATTTGAAGGAAGAAGGTATTAAAAAGATAATAACAACGGGACCGCCGCATAGTTTACACCTTATTGGTTTAGAATTGAAGCAGGAACTCGATGTAAAATGGATAGCCGATTTCCGTGATCCCTGGACTCAAATTGGGTATCATAAAAAGCTAAAACTTACTGAATCCAGTAAAAAGAAGCACTTAAGCCTTGAACGGGAAGTTTTAAATTTAGCCGATCAAATTATCACCACCAGTTTTACTACAAAAGCTGAATTTAAAGAAAAAACTAGCAAACCAATAAGCGTAATTACCAACGGATTTGATGCTGAAAACAGTGAAGCGCAAACCAATGAATGGGATACTAAATTCAGTATTTCTCATATCGGTTCTTTGCTTTCAGAAAGAAATCCCAAAAATCTCTGGAAAGCACTGGCAAAGCTCGTAAAAGAAAATTCAGATTTCGAAAAAGACCTGGAATTAAAGCTGGCTGGCACAGTAAGCGAAGAAGTAATTAATTCAATTAAATCGGCTGGATTAGGGGATAAGCTACAGTTACTGGGTTACGTAAGTCATAATCAAGCAATCGCTCTTCAGCAGAAAAGCAGGTTATTGTTATTAATTGAAATTAACAGCGAAGAAACCCGAGGAATTATTCCCGGGAAATTGTTCGAATATTTAATGTCTAAAAGACCAATTTTAGCTATTGGCCCACAAAAATGGGATGTTCAGCAAATCTTAGAAGAAACCGATTCAGGCGAGTATTTTCAATATTCAGAAAGAAATAAACTTAAAGGCGTAATTTTATCTCAATACAAGAAATATAAAGAGGGAGATGCTAATTTTGTGAAAGGAGAAATCTCGCAATACAGCAGGAAAAATCTAACAGAAGAACTGGCGAGTTTGATAAAGAGCGTATAAAATGGGTGTAATTATAAAGCAATCTTTTACCAACTTAATTACAACCTATTTTGGTTTTGCTATAGGCGCGATTAACACACTATTTTTATTCACTTATTTCCTGGAACAGGAATATTATGGGCTTGTTACGTTTTTACTTTCGGCAGCAAGTTTACTTTGGCCATTTATGGCCTTTGGGGTACATAGTACGCTCATAAAATTTTTTACTTTTTATAAAACGAAACAGGAAAAAGACAGGCTTTTAAATTTAATCCTGTTTTTACCTTTATTTGTTTCCGGCGTGTTAGGATTAATTGGAGTGTTGAGCTATTCTTTTCTAATCGATTATTTTACACAAGGGAATGGCCTTGTAAGGCCTTATATCTGGTTGATCTTTCTAATCGCTTTCGCCACTTCGTATTTCGAGATCTTTTTTGCCTGGTCTAAGCTTTATTATAAAAGTGTCTTCGGAAACTTTATGAAAGAGGTTTTTCATAGGTTCTGCATCAGTTTATTGCTTTTAGCGGTCTATTTTACCTGGATTACGGTCCATCAGTTCATTTACTGTATTGCTGGAGTTTTTATATTGCGACTCATTGCGATGATGATGTATGCATTTTCGCTATACTTCCCTAAACTAGATTTTAAATTTCCACAGAATTTATCTCCTGTCTTAAAATATACTTCATTAATCCTTATAGCAGCTTCTGTAGCTACGGCTTTGTTAGACCTGGATAAAGTGATGATAGAATATTTTATGCCCATAGAAAACGTCGCTATCTATGGAATTGCAATTTATATCGCGACAGTGATTTCGGTGCCCCAAAAGGCCATGCATCAAATTACAAACCCGATGACGGCTGAATTCCTGAATACTAAGAATAAAAAAAGTCTCGAAGATCTTTATAAAAAGAGTTCTTTAAACTTATTGATTGTAAGCTTGCTCATTTTTATCCTGATAATCACAAATGTAAAACAACTGTACGAACTAATTCCTGATGAATATGAATTGAGTATTCTAGTGGTTCTGTTGATCTCCCTTGTGAAGCTTTACGATAATCTTTTGGGAAATAATAATAGCATTCTTTTTAATTCAGATTATTACCGAATTGTACTCTTTATAGGCGTTCTTCTTGTGCTGGTAGCGTTTGTTTTAAACCTGGTTTTTATTCCCAGCTTTGGGATAGAAGGAGCGGCAATTGCGAGTTTTATAGCCTTTTTTATCTATAATTCGGTTAAAATTTGGTTGGTTCATAAAAGATTTAGTTTTCTCCCTTTTACTTCAAAAACCTGGCTAGTATTATTGGTTGGGGGAATTTTGTCTTTCGGTTTTTATTTCTGGGAATTTGGCTTTCATCCAATATTGAACATCGCCTTTAAGTCTATTTTGATTGGAATATGCTATATAGGCTTAGCGTATTTTCTAAATTTTTCTTCAGAAGTTAATAGCATAATCAATAAAGCCCTAAGGCTCAAAACCTCCTAAAAACGGGAAACCCCCGAAACTTTTTGAAGCTTCAAGGGGTTTCCAACTAACCAACCAAAAAATTAAATTATGAATTCTTTATTATCTGTTACTCACATTTCGTGCCGAACTTCTTCCTCGTGAAGAAGAATTTGATGCTCTACCCGAAGATCTTGTATTCGTACTGCTTTTTACCGCTCTGGTATTACTACTTCTACTGCTTCTGCCAGTAGCTTGAGTCCTTCTTTGAGTAGGCGCGGTTCTAGTTCTACTTAATTGTCTGGTAGGAGTACTTTTAACAGTTCTACTATTTCTAGCAGACGAATTTACTTTTCTATTAGAAGACCTACTGCTTACCGCTTCACTTCTCGTAGTTCTGCCTGTTCTGGCTTCACTTCTGGAACGCGTATTTCTATCTTTTACAGCATCATACGTATTTGTACCTCTGGATGATCTTACAGCATTTCCGCGAGAGTTGGTGCTGCTATTTCTTTCAGAGCTAAAAGTTCTGCTTCTGTTTTGAGTAGCTTTAGATCTTTCAGAATTACGATTACTTCTCACATTATTTGTGTTTGAAGCTACTCGGCCTTCGTCATTTCTAATTTCTTTTAGATTCCGTTTTCCTGAAGTTCTTCTTCCGTGATTATAGGAAACCACTGATTGATTTGGCCTGTAAAAATTTCGATTTACATTTTTTATATAATAGTTATTGTAATAATTTACGTGCTGCACATAAGTTACCCGATTCGGTTGATAATAAGCTCTATACGGCTGACCAAACACAATGCTTACACCACTTCTGGGTCTCGAATAATACTGGTGCCATGGTCTGTACACATATCTATTGTTGTATTGATTTATATAACCGGTATAATTGGTAATTCGGTTAAAACGGTTGTAGTGAATATGTAAACCTCCAACTCTTGCAATGCGGCCACGACGGTTATAATCTATAAAAACATCACCGGCGCGAATAATTCTTCCGTAGTAATCATAAAAAACCGGAACACTTTCAATTTGAATTACCGCTCCATAATCGTCATATTGCACGTAAGCATCATAATTATGTCCTGAGTTATAACTGATATTCATATTTGGAGTAGAAATATTTACAACATTTGTTCTTCTAAATTCCGGATTGTAATAGAAGTCAAATTCCCCATTAGGATAAACGGCAAACTCAACACCATTTTCAACAAAAATAAAAGCATCGTTGTAGGCTCTGGGGGCAGTAGCTTCAGAAGCTGCTGAAGCCGATATGCCAATAAATAAAAAGCTGATTAAAAAGGCGATATTTTTCATAGTTTGCGTTTTAGGTGATTTAAGATGATTCTCATTAGAATTAAAACATAAAATACAAACCGCGTGCCAAAAAAAGAAAACCTCTAAAAAAGCTGGTTTTTAGAGGTTTTATATTGAAAAACAAATATTTTATTATAAAATATTCAATACAAATTAAATTTAGCGCGTATTTTTACAGAAAAGATAATAGCTATAATTTTTCTTTGAGATACTTTGCTGTAAAAGATTTTTTTGACTTAATAACATCTTCGGGAGTGCCATTTGCAACGATATTTCCGCCGTTTACTCCACCACCAGGCCCAATATCAATAATATGATCGGCACATTTCACCAAATCCATATTATGTTCTATCACCACAACGCTATGTCCTTTTTCAATAAGAGCATTGAAAGATTTTAATAGCTTTTTAATATCGTGAAAGTGAAGTCCGGTTGTAGGTTCATCAAAAATGAACAATGCTTTTTCTTTGGTAGCACCTTTTACTAAGAATGAAGCCAGTTTTATTCGTTGTGCTTCCCCACCTGATAGAGTAGAAGAGCTTTGCCCCAATTGCACATAACCCAAACCAACATCTTGTAAAGGTTTTAGTTTTCTAACAATTTTATCGAGTTTGTTTTCGGCAAAAAAGTTAGTGGCGTCATCGATGGTCATATTCAGTACATCGTCAATATTTTTTCCTTCAAACTGAACTTCCAGCACATCTTTTTGAAAACGTTTCCCGTTACAGGCTTCACATTCTAAATGAACATCGGCCATAAACTGCATTTCTATGGTTACTTCTCCCTCACCTTTGCAAACTTCACAGCGACCACCTTCTACATTAAAAGAAAAATGTTTGGGTTTAAAACCTCGAATATTCGATAACTTTTGGTCAGAAAAAAGGTTTCGAATATCATCGTAAGCTTTAATATAGGTTACGGGATTGGAGCGAGAAGATCTACCAATTGGATTTTGGTCTATATATTCTACGCTACCCAGGTTTTTAAAATCACCCTCAATATCGGTATACTGGCCGGCTTTTTCTCCATAGCCTCCAATTTTCTTCTGAACTGCCGGATAAAGAATTTTCTTTACCAGCGTACTTTTTCCACTTCCTGAAACTCCAGTTATCGCGGTAAAAGTTTTAAGAGGAATTGTGACGTCTATATTCTGAAGGTTATTTTCTCTTGCTCCCAAAATCCTGATTTCCCCTGAAGCTTTTCTGCGTTTTTTAGGAACAGGTATTTCCTCTTTTCCATTAAGATATTGAGCGGTAAGCGAATTTGATTTTAAAATTTGCTTTAACGTTCCTGTGGCTACAACTTCACCACCATGGGTTCCAGCTTCGGGGCCAATGTCAATAATCTCATCGGCAGCGTTCATAATATCCTCATCATGTTCTACCACAATTACGGTATTACCAAGATCACGCAGGTTTTGAAGCACCCCAATTAACCGTTCTGTATCACGCGGATGCAAACCAATAGAAGGTTCATCTAAAATATACATAGAACCTACCAAACTACTTCCCAGAGAAGTTGCCAGGTTAATTCGCTGCGATTCACCACCAGAAAGCGTGTTTGATTTTCTATTTAATGTGAGATAATCTAAACCAACTTCAGATAAAAATTTAAGCCGGTTGTTGATCTCTGTAAGCAGTCTTTTCGCTATTTGTTGGTCGTATTCATTTAATTTTAGGGTATCAAAAAACTCCCGAACTTTATCTAAGGGTTTTTCAACTAAATCGGTAATACTATGGCCGTCAATTTTTACATATTCGGCCTCAGGGCGTAATCTTTTCCCTTTACAGGTGCTACAGCGGGTTTTTCCGCGATAGCGGGAAAGCATCACTCTATTCTGAATTTTATAAGCTTTGCTTTCTAAAAACTGGAAGAAATCGTTTAGACCTTCAAAATGTTTATTTCCATTCCAAACCAAATCTTTTTGTTCCTGCGTAAGCTGAAACCAGGGTTTATGAATTGGAAAATCGAATTTATGCGAATTATTTACTAATTGATCCCGGTACCAGCTCATACTATCGCCACGCCAGGGAAAAATTGCATTTTCGTAAATTGAAAGTCCTGTATTTGGAATCACAAGATCTTCATCAATTCCAATTACATCGCCATAACCTTCGCATTTAGGGCAGGCACCATAAGGATTATTAAAGCTGAATAAATGAACGTTAGGTTCAAGGAAACTAATCCCATCTAATTCAAATTTATTGCTGAAATGTCTCTTTTTTCCAGATTTTAAGTTTTCAATATAAAGTTCGCCTTTTCCTTCAAAAAAGGCAGCATCGGTAGCATCTGCTAATCTATTGTAAAAGTCTTCTTCATCTTTGGTGATAATTCGGTCTACGACTAATAAAGTATCTTTAGCTTTAATTTTTACAAGATCTGCCTCATCTATTCTAAGAACATCGTCTTTTACTTTAATACGGCTATAACCTTGCTGCGCGAGAACCTTAATTTTTTCAGCAAGAGTTCTTCCTTCTTCTATATGAATTGGAGCCAGCAAGAGTAATTTTTCACGCTCTTCAAAAGATTTTACGTGATCTATTACATCGGCCACGCGGTCTCGTTTTACCTCGTTGCCTGAAATAGGAGAGTAGGTTCGCCCAATTCTCGCATAAAGTAATTTAAGGTAATCGTAAATCTCCGTAGATGTACCCACGGTAGAACGTGGATTGGTGGAATTTACTTTTTGCTCAATAGCTATGGCGGGAGCGATTCCTTTTATATAGTCAACTTTGGGCTTATTTAATCGGCCTAAAAACTGGCGTGCATAAGAAGATAGACTTTCAACATAGCGGCGTTGGCCTTCAGCATACAGCGTATCGAAGGCTAAACTGGATTTTCCCGAACCCGAAAGTCCGGTAATTACCACCAATTTATTCCTCGGGATAACTACATTTATATTCTTAAGATTGTGCAGTTTTGCACCTTTTATGATGATATTTTCTTTAGGATTTACCTCGGCAACGTCAATATTCATGCTTATTTTTCTAGTTCAGAAATGCAAAGGTACTTAATAAGAAGCAGTGTAAAAAGCCATAAAAATCCTATTGTAATGTTAAAAATTTAAACTTTTGTTTGCTTTTGTTAAATATATCTTGCTATATTTGGTCATTCAAAAATCATAAAACTACACCTGCCTATAGCATAAAGTTACTTTTAGAAACTAAATAACCTAACCTCAGGAGCCCCAACCGTCCTGAACAAAAGTAACTGATATGAATAACGTTGAAATCACTGACGCTGTTCTTGTGCGTGAATACATGCAAGGAAATGAAATCGCCCTAAGCAAACTTATAAACAGGCACCAACACCGAATTTATAGTTTTATTTTTTCTAAAGTTTTTGACAGGGATGTTGCTGAAGATATTTTTCAGGACACCTTCATCAAAGTCATTAATACCCTTAAACGTGGAAAATATAATGAAGAAGGTAAATTTCTTCCCTGGGTAATGCGAATTGCGCATAACCTGGTTATTGACCATTTTAGAAGAAATAAACGTATGCCTAAATTTGATAATAGTGGCGACTTTAATATTTTTTCGGTTTTAAGTGATTCTGAATTGAATATTGAAACTCAAATTATTAAAGACCAGATTGAAAATGATGTAAAAGAGCTCATTAAAGAATTGCCTGAAGATCAATTAGAGGTTCTTACTATGAGAATTTACAAGGATATGAGTTTTAAAGAAATTTCTGAGCGTACCGGTGTGAGTATTAATACAGCTTTGGGAAGAATGCGCTACGCTTTAATCAATCTTAGAAAGATTATTGAAAAACATAATTTGGTTTTAACAAACTAATCTATAATATTCCTCAAAAGATTGCGTTAGAATAAGAAACCAACGCAAAATATTATCTAATGAGGAAACTTTACACTAAAAAACTATCAAAAAAAGATCAGTTTAAGGACTTGAATCCCAAAAAAGAGACGGTACAGTTTCTTTTAAATTATTCAAAAGCATTAAGAGTGGTAGATTGCCAGGGAATTAAATTTGGAGCCATTCTTAATTAATCTCAATAAAAAAGACCTGTTTATTAGCCTACAGGTCTTTTTTACTCGATAATCGAGATTCAATACTCCTGGGGTTGCCTCGAAATCCAAAATTTTTTCCATTTAATGTCTTGTTGGCTTGCCGCGATGTGATTTACTTACAAGTTATTTCTTCTTTTTATAATATTCGGTAAGAACTGTTTTTCTTCCAATTTCTTTGGTAATAATATCTTTTTCAAGATCCCAGCCTCTTGCAGGTGAATATTGCCGACCGTACCAAATTATTTGTAAATGAAGTTTATTCCAAAGGTCTTTTGGGAATAAGCGTTTCGCGTCCTTTTCTGTTTGAGTAACATTTTTACCATTACTTAGATTCCAGCGATACATGAGGCGGTGAATGTGAGTGTCTACAGGAAAAGCGGGAACGTTAAATGCCTGTGCCATTACTACACTTGCAGTTTTATGACCTACCGCTGGTAAGGCTTCCAGAGCTTCAAAACTAGCCGGAACCTGTCCATTATACTTTTCCAGAAGAATTTCAGATAAACCGTGAATCCCTTTAGATTTCATTGGAGATAGGCCAACCGGTTTAATTATTTCCCTAATCTCTTCTACTGAAAGTTTCACCATAGCCTTTGGGTTATCGGCTATTTCAAAGAGTTTTGGAGTGATCTGGTTTACTTTTACATCGGTACTTTGGGCTGAAAGTAAAACTGCTATCAATAAAGTATAAGGATCTTTGTGATCTAGCGGGATTGGAATTTCGGGATAAATATCATTTAAGGTATCAATTACGAACTGAACCTTTTCTTGTTTGGTCATATTGTTTAAATTTACTCGTTAACTGAGATTGAAAACTAATTATAATACTCTTGAGGTAAACTCAGGATTAAATCGATACAAAAATAGGAAATATGACAACATTAGAAGCCGGGGATAAGGCACCCGATTTTTCAGTAGAAGATCAAGATGGAAATACAGTTAAATTATCAGATTTTAAGGGCAAAAAATTGGTTTTGTTTTTTTATCCAAAAGCCAGTACGCCGGGTTGCACGGCTGAAGCTTGTAATCTAAGAGATAACTGGGAGCGTTTTCAGGAAAAAGGTTATGCAATATTAGGAGTAAGCGCCGATACTCAAAAAAGCAATCCAACTTTAAAAATAAATATGAATTTCCCTTTCCACTATTGGCCGATGAAGATAAAGAAGTGATCCAGGCTTATGGTGTTTGGGGGCCTAAGAAATTTATGGGAAAAGAATATGATGGAATTCACCGTACTACTTTTATAATTGACGAAGAAGGGAAAATTGAAGAAGTGATCAAGAAGGTGAAAACAAAGGCACATACTGATCAAATTCTTTCTGAATAGCATAGAATTTACAAATAGAAAAGAGTTTGTCTATTAGATGGTAATCGTTAGGCAAACTCTTTTTGTTTTAATCTTTTAGAATTGCTTTCTGAATAGTCGCTGTGCTATCGCAATTTTCTATTTGAAGCTCAAGGATCGCTGAATTTACTTCGTTTGTCACCAGGTAAATATTGCAAGGTTTTGCATTGGTATTGCTTCGGCCAAAATCTACATCACCATCTTCCAGGCTTTTTGATACTAAAGCAGTATCTAATTTATTAGCCTCAAAATAGTTAAAAGCTTCCGCAGAAAATTTACGCTCTTTTATTCGTATATTTTTTAAAACCCGGGCTTCGGGAGAATAATCGCAAGATGTTTTCTTTCCGCCTAAAAAGAACATTAAAAGCATTATTCCAAAGAATAATCCAACGGAGAAATATCCAATTCTATGAATTAATTTCATTTAAAATATTTTGAAGCAACACCGGTTGTAAATTATCTTAAAAAATAAGTAGATTGATATCCCTGTAAGAAAGATCAAACCAGTCGGCTATAGATTTATTGGTTAAAATTCCGTGGTAAAAGTACAAACCATTTCGTAAACCTTTATCAAAACGTAGTGTGTTTTCCAGGCCACCTTCTTCAGCGATATGCAAAAGATAAGGTGTAAATATGTTACTTATTGAAAGTGAAGAAGTTCTCGCATAGCGCGAAGGAATATTTGGCACACAATAGTGCAACACATTGTGTTTGGTAAAAATAGGTTTATCGTGGGTGGTGATCTCGCTGGTTTCTATACAGCCCCCCATATCTATGCTCACATCTATAATTACGGCGCCACGTTTCATACTGCTTACCATATCATCGGTAATAAGCACCGGCGACCGGTTTTTACCCCTCACAGCACCAATTAAGACATCACAGCGTTTAATTGCTTTAGCGAGATTTTTCGGCTGAATTGTAGAAGTATAAAATGTTTGTCTTAGATTAGTTTGAATATTCCTAAGTCGGGTAAGTGAACTATCAAAAACCTTAATGCTTGCACCGAGTCCTAAGGCAGACCTGGCAGCAAACTCACCAACGGTTCCAGCGCCAAGAATAACAACTTCTACGGGCGGAACACCACTAATATTCCCAAACATTAAACCGTTACCGTTCACATTGTTGCTCATAATTTCTGAAGCAATTAAAACGGAAGCGGTGCCGGCAATTTCGCTTAGCGCACGTACAATGGGATAACTCCCATCATCATCTCTAATAAATTCAAAGCCAAGAGCAGTAATTCTCTTTGTAGCTAATTTCTGAAAATATTCTTTGCATTGCGTTTTAAGCTGAAGCGCAGAAATTAAAATTGTTTGCGGATTGATTAGGTCTAATTCTTCAATAGATGGTGGTTCAATCTTAAGAATGGTAGGGCAGGAGAAGACTTTTTTGGTGTCTTTTGTAATTTCGGCTCCAGCGTTGGAATAATCTTTATCACTAAAACGTGCCCATTTTCCGGCTCCAGATTCTATCATTACCCTGTGGCCGTGAGCGGTTATCGCTGCAACTGCATCGGGGCTTAAACAAATGCGTTTCTCCTGGTAAGAGGTTTCTTTGGGAACGCCAATAAATAATTGTCCCTTGTTTTTGTAGATTTCCAGGGTTTCTTCCTGCGGAATTAATTGTTCTTTGGTAAAAGGCGAGACCTGTTTGCCCATAGTTAACTGCTAAAACTTTAGAATAGGGAAATTACGACTATTTTTAAAAATAGCATTAATTAAAGTTGCGTATAGTAATCTTCGCGGGCCGGTTCCCAATATTGTTCTTCTTCCTGAAAAGATTTTACTTCGCGACGATCGGTTTCAGAAATTGGAGAAAAGACAGAGACATCGGTCTCATCGATCTCGCTAAGATCTATGCCGTAAACCCTGTCAAAAATTTTAATTCTAATCAGGTAGACTAGGGAAAGAATTATTATAAAAAATGGAGCAAGATATATTAACCCATCTGTATCCATTATAAATGCAGTTTCAGCATAAACGTCCTGATAAAAAGTAACAATTATCTGATAAGAGTACATTGATATAGGAATGAGTATGACGTGATACCACCAATGCTTACAGGTGAAAAACCAAATAAAAAGTAAAAAAAGCGGGGTGATTTTACCTAAATAGGTCCAGGCTGCTGTTAGGACATCTTCATAATAAACACTCTCATAAGTAAAAAATGAAGTTTCCCAAACGGGACCGCTTGGGAAAATTTCATATAAATAAAATAAATATGGTGAAAATGCAATACTAAGAGCAATTATACTACCCAGCAGCAGGTACTTTGATGAGTCTTTTGTCGACAGCTTGTTCTTTGATTTGGTCATTATTGGTATCGTTATCGGAAGATGAAGTTACAAAAAAACTTGCTCCAAAAATTGCTGCTGTAAAAAGTATTGCTTTAAGTTTCATAATATTGAGGTTTTATATTGTTATTTCGTTTTGTTTACTGAAGCAAACCTAGGAAATTATAAAACACTAAAAATTAATACATTAATCGTACTTTTGCGCCCTTTTTTAAGCAAAAAAATCAGGATATTTCAAGAAAAAATATTTTATACTAATAAAAAATAAACATCTATAATAGTCAATAATTTTGTTTTTATCCTAATTTTAATTTTCAACTATAATGGAATCACAGTTTGTTGCTAACACCACCTTTTTTACCTCTTTAAGATAATATTTAGATTTAATTAACATAACTTTAACAGTCTTGTTTTTTCGTCCTTTACAGAAATATCCACTTTTTGGAATTCATTTTCAAGGAAACTGCTAATATTTTGCGGCCATTCAATAAAAATCCAATTATTGGAGTTTAAATATTCTTCAATACCTATATCTAAAGCTTCATTTTCGTCTTCGAGCCTATAGAAATCGAAGTGATAAATATTTTCGTGGGGGGTATGATATTCGTTTACTAACGAAAAAGTAGGACTGGCAACTTTATCTTCGCTTTTTAAAGCTTTAGCCAGAGATTTAATAAGGGTGGTTTTACCTGCACCCATTTCACCATAAAAAAGTAAGACCTTACTTTTTGTATGCTTTAATATATAATCAACAGCCTCATCAATTTGGGCTAAATTGTAGGTGATAGACATTAATAATATAGATTTTTGGCATAACAAAGATAGGGAATAAATTAATATCCCCTATATTTTGCTAGAAATCAGGGATTAATCCCCTATTTTGGATTCATAACTACAAATGGAATGATCATCTCTTCTAAAGAAACCCCACCGTGTTGATAAGTGTTTCTATAATAACTTACATAATGATTGTAATTATTTGGGTAGGCGAAGAAAAGGTCACCTTTGGCAAATATAAAAGAGCTGCTCATGTTTATGCTTGGTAAATGAATACTCTTAGGATCTGGAGCGGCCAGGACATCCTTTTCTTCATAAGTAAGACTTTTACCTGTTTTATACCTTAAGTTTAAACTGGTGTTTTTATCCCCAATAACTTTAGATGGGTTTTTGGCATTTATAGTTCCGTGGTCTGTTGTGATTATTAATTTGAAGCCAAGCTGCCTCGCCTGTTGAATAATATCCAGTAATGGGGAATTTTTGAACCAACTATGTGTTAAAGATCTATACGACTTATCATTAGACGCCAGCTCTTTTATAACTTCCATTTCTGTCTTGGAGTGGGAAAGCATGTCTACAAAATTGTAAACCACAACGGTAAGGTCGTTATCTTTCTGTGTTTTAAAGTTTTCAGCAAGTTTCTTACCGGCTTTTAAACTGGTAATTTTATGATATTCGTGTTTGAAGGTTTTCCCCAGTCTTTTTAATTGTTCATTTAAGAAGTCTGCCTCGTGGTTATTTTTTCCACCTTCATCGGTATCGTTTTTCCAATACTGCGGAAATCTTTTTTCCATATCAGAGGGCATTAATCCAGAAAACATTGCATTACGAGCGTATTGCGTTGCTGTTGGTAAAATACTGTAATAAGGTTCTTCCTTTTCTTTTTTATAATAATTTGAAATTACGGGTTCTAAGGCTTTCCACTGGTCGTATCTTAAGTTGTCTACCACTACAAGCAAAGTAGGCTGATCTTTAGTAATTTCAGGAACTACTTTTTCCTTAAAGATAGTGTGAGACATAATTGGCGCATCAGCATCTTTTTCGAACCATGAAGGATAATTTTTGTCTATAAATTTGCAAAATTGGGTATTGGCTTCGTTTTTCTGAGATTCTAAAATTTCGAACATTCCACTGTCTTCCAGGCCTTCGAGTTGAAGTTCCCAGTAAATCAATTTCTGATAAAGTTCGGCCCATTCTTCAAAAGTATTCACCTGGCTCAGATCCATTGCGATCTTTCGGAATTCCTGCTGGTAATTTGAAGTTGTTTTTTCAGAAATAAGTCGGGAGTGATCCAGGTTCTTCTTAATACTAAGCAGAATCTGGTTCGGGTTTACCGGTTTTATAAGGTAATCGGCTATTTTAGAACCAATGGCTTCCTCCATAATATATTCTTCCTCACTTTTGGTGATCATTACAATAGGAAGATTTTCTCTTTTTTCCTTTATCTCGGCAAGAGTTTCCAGGCCAGTAAGCCCGGGCATATTTTCATCTAGGAAAACTATATCAAAACTTTCTTCTTCAATCTGTTCTAAAGCTTCGGTTCCACTTTGGCTGGTGACCACTTCATAATCCTTGGATTCCAAAAACAAAATGTGTGGTTTTAGTAAATCTATTTCATCGTCTACCCAAAGTATTTTTATCTTATTCATGTCTTATCTTTTTACTCATCAAATGAGGTTTGCTTCTTCTATTTTTGTTTCGACTCTAATAGTCTTTTTTAATTATTGATTTCCTATTAAATTATACGGAAATCCCTGTTTTTTACAACTTCATTGCCGTTTTTTAGCTTCCAAAGTCTATATATGTATCTTTGTTATAAATTAATACGTTACAAAGCTTGACTTCAACTAATAAACTTAAAATACTAAACGATCCAATTTACGGATTTATTACCATCCCAAGTGAGCGAATCTTTAGTATTATTGAGCATCCTTACTTTCAGCGATTGCGCAGAATTTCGCAAATGGGAATGTCATATTTGGTCTATCCCGGTGCTCATCATACCCGTTTTCATCACGCCATAGGCTGCGTACATTTAATGCAAAAAGCAGTGCAGATACTTCGGCATAAAGGGGTTATGATTTCCGAGGCCGAAGAAGAAGCCCTGCAAATTGCAATTTTACTACACGATATTGGCCACGGCCCGTTCTCTCACGCCATGGAACACAGCATTGTAGAAGGAGTTGATCACGAAAGTATTTCATTGCTTTTTATGGAGGAAATGAACCGTGATTTTAACCAAAGTTTAACGCTGGCGCTTCAGATCTTCCGCGGAACATATAATAGGAGATTCCTAAACCAATTAATCTCGAGCCAACTGGATATGGATAGGCTAGATTATTTAAAGCGAGATAGTTTCTATACCGGTGCCGCTGAAGGAAACATAAATAGTGAACGCCTTATCACGATGCTAAATGTGGTTAATGACGATTTGGTGATTGAGGAAAAAGGAATTTATTCGGTAGAAAAATTTTTGGTTGCCAGGAGATTGATGTACTGGCAGGTATATTTGCACAAAACCAGTTTGGTGGCAGAACAACTTTTAATCAGGGTTTTAAAACGCGCCAAAGAACTTATTGAGAAAGGCGAAAAATTGAATGCGAGTAAATCGCTTTCGTATTTTCTTTACAATAAAATAGGCCCTGAGAATTTTACTTCGGAAACCTTAGCGGTTTTTGCCCGTTTAGATGATTATGATATAGTCTCGGCAATGAAAGAGTGGCAGGATCACGAAGATTTTGTGTTGAGTAATTTGTGTAAAATGATCATTAATCGGGATCTTTTAAAGGTGAAGATCAAAAAGAAAAAACCATCTGCCCAAAAACTCGAAAAACGCCGAATAGCGCTTCAGGAAAAACAAAATATTTCAGCAGAAGAAGCAGATTACTTTGTGTTTAGCGGCGAAGTAACAAACACCGCTTATAAAAGTGAAAACAATAATATAAACATCCTTCATAAGAACGGGAAGATTAGTGATGTAGCCAAAGCATCAGACCAATTGAATTTAAAAGCGCTTTCAAAAACCGTGGTTAAGTATTATATGTGCTACCCGAAGGCCGAACATTAACGCTTTTTTTTTACTTTTGCCAGAATGAAATTTACAGCAGCACAAATAGCAGAGATTCTCGACGGAGAGATTGAAGGTAATCCTGAGGTCGAAGTATCTGAATTAGCTAAAATCGAAGAAGGAGGGGAAGGGTCTCTAACCTTTCTAAGCAATCCTAAATACACTTCTTATATATATTCCACGCAGGCTTCTATCGCCATAGTTAATAGTGATTTTAAAGCCGAAGAGCCTATAACTACAACACTTATTAAGGTAAAAGATGCTTACAAGGCATTTTCTACACTTCTTGAGTATTACAACCAGATAAAGTTAAATAAGCAGGGAATTGAACAGCCCAGTTTTTTATCTGATTCGGCAAAATTTGGTGAGAATATATATATAGGTGCCTTTGCTTATATAGGGGAAGATGTGAAAATTGGAGATAATGTTAAGCTTTATCCAAATGTCTACGTTGGGGATAATGTAGAAATAGGAGACAATGTTATTGTTTTTCCTGGAGTGAAGATCTATTCTGAAACCATTATAGGTAATAATTGTGTGATCCATAGTGGAGCTATAGTTGGAGCCGATGGTTTTGGCTTTAGCCCGGGAGAAGATGGAAAATATTCTAAAGTACCTCAAATAGGAAATGTGATTGTAGAAGATAATGTAGATATTGGTGCCGGTACTACTATAGACCGCGCAACCCTGGGTTCTACCATTATAAGAGAAGGTGTAAAATTAGATAACCAAATACAAATAGCCCATAATGTAGAAATTGGCTCTAATACCGCCATTGCTGCACAAACAGGAATTGCAGGCTCTACCAAAATTGGTAAAAACTGTTTAATTGGAGGACAGGTTGGAATTGTTGGCCATCTTCAAATAGGAGATAGGGTTAAAATACAGGCTCAGGCTGGTATTGGTAGAAATGTAAAAGATGATGAGATGCTGCAGGGTTCTCCCGCCTTCGGTTATGGAGATTTTAATAAATCTTATGTTCATTTTAAAAACTTACCTAAAACCATAGATACACTTAACCAATTAGAAAAAAAGATTAAGAATGGCATATAAACAGGCGAAACAACATACCATAGATAGAGAGATTTCTCTTGAAGGCGTTGGGCTGCATACTGGTCAAAAAGTGAAAATGACTTTTAAACCTGCTCTGGAAAATACCGGTTATGTTTTTAAAAGAATGGATCTTGAAGGCGAACCACAGATTGAAGCTGATGTAAGTTACGTGGTAAATACCCAAAGAGGAACTAACCTGGAAAAAAATGGTGTAAAAATACAAACTTCAGAACACGTTCTTGCAGCTTGTGTTGGGTTGGATATTGATAATATCTTAATTGAATTGGATGCTTCAGAACCACCAATTATGGATGGTTCTTCAAAATTCTTTGTGGAAGCATTGGAGAAAGCCGGAGTAGTTGCTCAGGAAGCAGAAAGAGAAGAGTTTGTAGTAGATCAGGTGATTTCTTACCACGATGAGAAAAGTGGAAGTGAAATTATAGTAATGCCGGCCGATGAGTACCAGGTAACCGCTATGGTAGATTTTGGTACACAGGTTTTAGGAACACAAAATGCTTCTATTTCCCATTTATCAGAATTTAAGGATGAAATAGCTAATGCAAGAACATTTAGTTTTTTGCACGAACTGGAAGCGCTTCTTGATCATGGCTTAATAAAAGGTGGCGATCTAAATAACGCTATTGTTTACGTAGATAAAGAGATAAACGAAGAAACTTTAAAGAAACTCCGTAAAGCTTTTGAAAGAGACAATATCGCTGTTAAGCAAAACGGAATTCTGGACAATTTAACTTTGCATTATCCAAACGAAGCGGCAAGGCATAAACTTTTAGATGTTGTAGGAGATCTTGCACTTATAGGAACCCGAATTCGAGGAAAAGTAATAGCAAATAAACCGGGACATTATGTAAACACCGAGTTTGCGAAAAAAATGGCTAAAATAATTAAAGCCGAAAAAAGGAATAATGTTCCAAAAATAGATCTGGATCAGAAGCCAATGATGGATGTGAATGATATTATGGATATTTTACCCCATCGTTCTCCATTTCTGTTAGTAGATAAGATATACAGTTGCACCGATAGTTGCGTGATTGGAATGAAGAATGTCACTATGAATGAGCCTTTCTTCGTGGGACATTTCCCGGGAAAGCCGGTAATGCCCGGCGTACTTCAGGTAGAAGCTATGGCTCAAACAGGAGGTATTCTTGCGCTGAAATCGGTTCCAGATCCAGAAAACTATCTTACCTATTTTATGAAAATAGATAATGTAAGGTTTAAACAACAGGTAGTACCTGGAGACACTTTAATCTTTAAATTAGAATTACTTGCGCCTATTCGCCGCGGAATTTGCCAAATGCAAGGTTATGCTTATGTAAATGGTAAATTAGCTACCGAGGCCGTACTTATGGCGCAAATTGTAAAATCAAAATAAATTATATGAACCAGCCTTTAGCTTACGTCCATCCCGGAGCCAAAATTGCTAAGAATGTAGTAATAGAACCTTTCACCACAATTCATAATAACGTGGTAATAGGCGAGGGAACCTGGATAGGATCTAACGTAACTATAATGGAAGGTGCCCGAATTGGAAAGAATTGCAGTATTTTTCCGGGAGCCGTTATTTCTGCTATTCCGCAGGATAAAAAATTTGACGACGAAGATACTATTACGGTAATTGGAGATAATACTACTATTCGAGAATGTGTTACCATTAACAGGGGAACTACAGACCGAATGAAAACCGTGATCGGAAAAAATTGCTGGATTATGGCTTATTGCCATATAGCGCATGATTGCATTGTAGGAGATAATTGTATCTTTTCTAACAACAGCACGCTTGCCGGGCATATAAACGTGGGAGACTATGTGATTCTTGCAGGAATGGCGGCAATTCAGCAGTTTTGTAGCATTGGTAGACACGCTTTTGTAACTGGCGGCTCCTTGGTGAGAAAAGATGTACCACCCTTTGTAAAAGCAGGAAGAGAACCGCTTTCTTATGTAGGCATTAATTCTATTGGATTACGCCGAAGAGGTTTTACTACCGAAAAAATACGTGAAATACAGGATATCTATAGAATTCTGTATCAGAAAAACTATAATAACACCCAGGCTGTTGCTATCATTGAAGCTGAAATGCAGGCAACCGCAGAAAGGGACGAAATATTAGAATTCATTAAAAACTCACAACGAGGTATCATGAAAGGATACTTTAGTTCAAATTAAAACTGATTCAAATGGCAAGTACAAGTGATATTAGAAACGGATTGTGTATTCGTTACAACCACGATATTTATAAGATAATTGAATTTTTACACGTAAAACCTGGAAAAGGTCCTGCTTTTGTGCGTACCAAGCTTAAAAGTGTAACTACTGGAAAAGTTGTAGAAAATACCTTTTCAGCTGGGCATAAAATTGAAGATGTTCGTGTTGAGACTCATAAATTTCAGTATTTATATAATGATGGTGAATTTTATCATTTTATGAATGTTGAAGACTATACCCAAATTCGTCTTGTAGAACAAGCTTTAGATCAGCCAAAACTTTTAAAAGAAGGCGAAGTGGTGACCGTGATAATCAATACTGAAGATAATGCACCTCTTTCCGTAGAAATGCCTGCAAGCGTTGTACTTGAAGTAACGCATACCGAACCGGGAGTGAAAGGAAATACAGCTACAAACGCCACGAAACCAGCAACCGTTGAAACCGGTGCAGAAGTAAATGTTCCTTTATTTATCAATGAAGGCGACAAAATAAAAGTTGAAACCGAAAAGGGTACTTATAAGGAAAGAATGAAAGAGTAAATCTTTCTATAATTAAGGATTGCAAATTCAGAAGATCGTCATCCTGAAATATCCGGAAGTTTCGGGATATTTCAGGATTTGGGATTAAAATTAATATACAAGTTAGAAGCTAAACAAATTCTGCTTGACGTTATAGAATTTTTATCTTTTTCTAAAGTTAACCATCATCATTATGAAATTTCCACAGGAACATACGCTGCAACAAATTGCTACTATAATAGATGCTCAATATATTGGGGACGCCAATTTTCCGGTAAAAGGAATGAATGAAATTCACGTGGTAACACCGGGCGATATTGTTTTTGTAGATCATCCAAAATATTACGATAAAGCTTTAAATTCTGCTGCTACCGTAATTTTGATCAATAAAGAAGTTGATTGTCCTGAGGGTAAAGCTTTACTAATTTCAGAAGATCCTTTTTCAGACTTTAATAAGCTTACCCAGTATTTTAAACCTTTTCAGAAATCTGATAAATCTATTTCAGATTCAGCTCAAATAGGGGAGGGCACGCATATTCAACCAAATACTTTTATAGGAAATAATGTGAAAATTGGTAGTAATTGCCTTATTCATTCCAATGTAAGTATATATGATAACGCGGTTATAGGAAATGATGTGATTATTCATTCGGGAACTGTCCTGGGTGGTGATGCTTTTTATTATAAAACAAGGCCCGAAGGTTTTGACAAATTAAGATCTGGTGGCCGTGTGATTATAGAAGATAATGTTGAAATTGGTGCTAATTGCACTATAGATAAAGGCGTAACTGGAGATACTACTATAAAAGAAGGTACTAAACTGGATAATTTAATCCAGGTTGGCCACGATACTGTTATTGGTAGAAAATGCCTTATCGCCAGCCAGGTAGGAATTGCAGGTGCTGTAATTATTGAAGATGAAGTAACTGTTTGGGGCCAGGTAGGGATGCGCAGCGGCATCACCGTAGAAAAAGGCGGAATTCTTATGGGTCAGGCCGGAATCACTAAATCTACCAAGGCTAACAAAATATATACAGGGAATCCTGCAATGGAATCCAGAGCTAAATTAAAAGAGTTGGCACTTTTAAGGCAATTACCTAAATTGCTGGAAAAATTAAAATAAAAAACTATGGGCATAAAAAGTAAAGAGATTGTTGAGAATTTTTATACTTCGCTATTTAAAGGCGAAGAAGGAGTATTAGACAATTACTTACATCCCAATGTAAATCTTACCTGGTATGGAACCACCGGACTTAAAAAGCTTGATTTTAATGAGATTCTGAATCTTAGAGATGATATGGCAAAAAACTTTGAGGAGTTAAAAGCCGAAGTCGAAAAGATCGTAGAAGAAGACCATCAAATCGCTATCCAGTTTACTTATCACGTAAAAACCATAGAAAATCCCGATGAAGAAATGCCACTAGCCCATTTCATGGCTATCTGGGAATTAAAAGACAATAAGCTTTTTAAGGGTGTGCAAATCTCCCAGCTTGGAGAAGAGATAGACGAAAGTCCCTGGTCTTAAATTTTTAGCTTTCTCAAATAATATAGTTTTAGGCTAAAACTTTAGTTCAATTTTAAGACTAAAAGCCTAATAAACATTCAAAAAACTTTAGGTTTTATTTTTAAAAACCTACTTTTGTAATCGCAAAAATCAAAAAATTTATGAGCGTTTTAGTCAATAAAAATTCAAAAATAATAGTTCAGGGATTTACCGGTAGCGAAGGTACTTTTCACGCTGAACAAATGATAGAATACGGAACCAACGTTGTTGGAGGTGTAACTCCAGGTAAAGGAGGTCAAAAACACCTTAACAAACCGGTTTTTAATACTGTATCTGATGCTGTTGAAAAAACAGGAGCAGATGTTTCTATAATCTTTGTACCGCCGGCTTTTGCTGCAGATGCAATTATGGAAGCTGCAGATGCTGGAATTAAAGTAATTATTACAATTACTGAAGGTATTCCAGTAGCAGATATGGTAAAGGCTTACGATTATATTCAGGATAGAGATTGCCGTTTGGTAGGTCCTAACTGTCCTGGTGTAATTACTCCTGGAGAAGCGAAAGTTGGTATTATGCCAGGTTTTGTTTTCAAAAAGGGAAAAGTAGGAATTGTATCTAAATCTGGTACTTTAACTTACGAAGCTGCAGATCAGGTTGTAAAACAAGGTCTTGGAATTACTACCGCTATTGGTATTGGTGGAGATCCAATTATTGGAACTACTACCAAAGAGGCTGTAGAATTATTGATGAATGATGATGAAACCGAATGTATAGTTATGATCGGTGAAATCGGAGGTCAATTAGAGGCTGATGCTGCTACCTGGATTAAAGAAAACGGAAACAAAAAACCGGTTGTTGGTTTTATCGCCGGTGAAACTGCACCAGCAGGCCGTACAATGGGTCACGCAGGAGCAATTGTTGGTGGAAGTGAAGATACTGCACAAGCCAAAAAAGCTATTCTTAAAGAAAATGGAATTCACGTTGTAGATTCTCCAGCAGAGATTGGAAAGAAAGTAGCCGAAGTTATGAAAGGCTAAAATCTTTTCTAGATAATATTAGAATCCTCCTGTGTTTAGTGCTTCATTAAATACAGGAGGATTTTTTATTTCTTGGTATTAGCTTTTGCTATATTTGAAACTGTTTAATTAACATCAATCTTTTTACAAATATGAAATTATTAGAAGGAAAGAATGCCATAATAACCGGTGGTAGCCGTGGAATAGGAAAAGGAATAGCTAAAGTATTTGCTGAACACGGTGCCAATGTAGCTTTTACTTATAATTCTTCCGCCGAATCAGCTAACGCATTAGCCGACGAATTGAGCAAACTTGGCGTAAAGGCAAAAGCCTACCAATCTAATGCTGCAAGTTTTAAGGAAGCAGAGCAGCTTATTAAAGATGTGGCAGAAGATTTTGGAAGTATCGATATTTTAATAAATAACGCCGGTATCACCAAAGATAATTTGTTGATGCGAATGAGCGAAGAAGATTTTGATAAGGTAATTGAAGTTAACCTTAAGTCTATTTTTAATATGACCAAAGCGGTACAACGTACTATGTTGAAGCAACGCAAAGGAAGTATTATTAATATGAGTTCTGTAGTTGGAGTAACCGGAAACGCGGGTCAGGCTAATTATGCGGCTTCTAAATCTGGTATTATAGGTTTTTCTAAATCTATGGCCCAAGAATTAGGTTCCAGGAATATTAGAACAAACGTGATCGCTCCCGGTTTTATCGAAACCGAAATGACCGAAAAATTAGATGAAAAAGTAGTAGATGGCTGGAGACAGGCAATTCCTTTAAAGCGTGGTGGAAGCCCGGAGGATATCGCAAATGCTTGTGTTTTTCTGGGGAGTGAACTCAGTTCCTATATTACCGGCCAGGTGCTTCATGTTGATGGCGGAATGCACACCTAGATAAGTTAGTAGTTAAGAGTTAATTGTTAATAGAACATTCAACTTTTAACCAGTAACGATGAACTATCTTAACTTTAATGGATCTATCAACAATTTTATTTATCGCCCTGGCTGCAATTTTCGCGCTGGGGTTTGCTTTTTTTCAATACCTCTATAAAACAAAAAAGAGAGGTAAGGATGCTTATATTCTTTTTGCATTGCGCTTTCTTTCCGTTTTTGTCCTGCTTTTGTTGCTCATCAATCCTAAATTCACTTTCACCAGCTATACTATAGAAAAACCTAACCTGGTACTTGCGGTAGACGATTCTGAATCTATAAAACATTTGTCGCAGGAAGATACCCTGAAGTCAATTCTGGAAAAGTTGAAATCTAACGAAAAGGTAAAACAGCGTTTTGAACTTGTTCAATATAACTTCGGAAATGACCTAAAAGCAGGAGAAAATAATAAGTTCAATGAATCTGAAACCAATATTTTTTCAGCATTAGAATCGATTAAAGAATTATCCAGAGGTAAGGAAACTGCCATTGCCTTAATTTCTGACGGAAATCAAACCTCCGGACGAAATTATCAATATTTTAAACCTGATGATAAAACAAATATTTATCCTGTTTTAGTAGGGGATACTACGCAATATCTAGATTTGGAGTTATCGCGCCTAAACGTGAATAGCTATGCTTTTCTAAATAACCGCTTTCCGGTAGAGGCTTTTATTTCATATTCCGGTGAAGAAAGCATAAATACAAATTTTGTAATCAAAGCAGGGGAGAACGCCATTTATTCTAAAAATATTTCTCTCGATTCAGAAAATAATTCCACTATTATCCAGGCAGAATTACCAGCTTCAAAATTAGGAGTTCTTTCTTATGAAGCTGAAATTGTACCCCTGGAAACCGAAAAGAATAGGGCAAATAATGCTAAAAGTTTTGCCGTAGAAGTAATAGACGAGCGCAGTAAGATTTTGCTGATAAGTGCTATCCCTCATCCAGATCTGGGAGCGATTAAAAAAGCTGTTGAAACCAATAAACAAAGGCAACTTGATATTAAGTATATTCAAGACGATCTGCTAAATATTAAAGATTACCAATTGGTTATTCTGTATCAGCCAACTTCGGGATTTAGATCGATTTTTCAAGATCTGGATGAAAATAATCAAAACTACCTAATAATATCGGGAACAAAAACTAACTGGAATTTTCTCAATAGCATTCAGGATTTTATGAGAAAAGATTTTACCAATCAAACCCAGGAAATTTTCGCGGTAAAAAACCCCAATTTTAATCAATTTCAATTTGAGGAAGTAGGTTTTCCTGAATTTCCTCCGCTGGAAGATAAATTTGGGAAAATTAGCTTAGAAAGTAATAGTTTAGAAAGTATCTACTTTCAGAAAATTGAAAATGTAGAAACTTCACAGCCTTTAATAGCCATACAGGGTAGCGGGCAAAATAAAACCGCTTTTATTCTTGGAGAAAATATTTGGAGATGGCGCTCTGCCAGCTTTCTTGAAAATAAATCTTTCGAGAAGTTCGATAATTTCTTTGGAAAACTTATTCAAAATTTGGCATCGGCAAAGCAACGCGAACGGCTAACCTTAGATTACAAATCATTTTATTATGAGAATGAATCGGTTAAGATTACCGCTAGTTTCTTTGATCAAAATTATCAATTTGATCCCAGTGCTGATTTGAATATTTCAGTTGCAGATTCAATAGGAAATATGGAGTCTCAATTTATTTTAAAGAATAACGTCTACGAAGTTGATTTAGGAAGTTTAGCTCCAGGTACTTATAGTTTTAAAATTACCGAAGCCGGAACCCGGATTTCCCGTTCTGGAAGCTTCGAAGTTATAGCATATAATATGGAGCAAAAATTTGTTTCAGCTAACAAAAATGCTATGGAAGATTTAGCTGAAAATTCTAAAACTAA